>ERZ827520.632-NODE-632-length-53325-cov-6.293355_pt1 | contig 53325 bp, 42 predicted proteins | sample MGYA00519581_ERZ827520 | MGnify/ENA primary metagenome ERZ827520 (study PRJEB31778, sample SAMEA3449339) | human gut metagenome | biome: human gut; feature: human-associated habitat; material: faeces | place: United Kingdom | collected 2010/2012 ... | reverse complement strand
GAGCAACTGACTCTTAATCAGTGGGTCCCGGGTTCGAATCCCTGAAGGTGCACCAGAAGTCAGTGCCAATGACGGCGAGGGTCCACCCGTACCCATACCGAACACGGAAGTTAAGCTCGCCGGTGCCGAAGATACTTGGTTGGAAGCGACCCGGGAAAATAGGGCGGTGCTGACATAGAGTTGGTGATGATTGCGATGAGGGTCCACCCGTACCCATACCGAACACGGAAGTTAAGCTCATCCGCGCCGAAGATACTTGGCTGGAAGCGGCCTGGGAAAATAGGGCATTGCCAACATTTTTTTATCTTTGTCGGATCAAGGGTGCAGACGTAAGCTGCAGCTGATTTGACAAAACATAATCCTCCATAGCTCAGTCGGTAGAGCGCATGACTGTTAATCATGATGTCACTGGTTCGAGCCCAGTTGGGGGAGCCATATAAAAGACTCAGACAAAAGTCTGAGTCTTTTTTTGCCTCTTAAGGATTGGTATGTAATCTCGCACCGGCGAGCATATAATTGCCGTATGCGTATATCATCACGCTTTAGCGTGTATTTTCTTTGGATTGATTACATATCGAAATAACTTTTGGACTACACATACATTTTTTACGAAAATGATTCCATACCGCAACAGGTTGCGGATTATATTCAAGACTTTGCCTTGATTTAGAAGCGATTTTCTGCTATATTCAATATTAGATGAACATAGGAAAGATAATCCTTTGCTTAAATATGCCTAAAAGTTGGTGGTTGATATAGAATTGCTTTGTAAATCTTTATAACATAAAGGCAAGTCAAATATTATTTTTCAAATTCGAAAATCTTCTTCCAGTGTATTTCCAATATTTCATAAGCTCAATATCCTCAAAGCTTAGCCGATGTGTTATCGAAATTTATAATTGCCCGTAAAGAATCTGTTGAAACAGAAAGTTGGTAAAACTTTTATATTCAAATAATTCTATTGATGAAGAAGCCTTCAAAAAACATAGAAATCTTCACGGTAGAATACAAAGAATATTGATCTCTTTTTGTATCACAATAGAAAAGAAAATATAAAAAAATAAAAGCCGTGAAGTTTACGGCTTTTATTTTTGCACATTTGGATTGTCAGTTCGACATAAAATATAATCAATGCTTACGTTGTAAAAATCTGCAAGGCGAATTAACGTTTCAGTTGGCGGAATACGTTCACCATTTTCAAATTTTGATAGTAGTGCTTGCTCAATCCCTGTTTTCATTTGCACGGTTATTTGGGTGTAACCCTTGTTTTTTCGCAGTAATTTTAAATTGGTCTTCATAGGCACATCCTCCTAATGACATTATTTCATATTTTCTCTTGACAATTATGACAATATGTCATATAATGTTGATAGTCGTTATTTCGACAAATTTTTTTGGAGGTTTAATCATGAAATTTTGTGAGAAATGTGGGAATGAAATAGTGGATGAGGCTGAGGTTTGTCTGGGCTGCGGTTGCACAGTTAATAAGGTTGAAGATTCAACGCCGGTGGAATCTCCGAGAAATGTAAATAAAAAGGAAAAAATTAAAAGAATCTGGATCATATGGGGCGCTGTGGTTTTGGCGCTCGGAATAATTGCTGCGGTTCTTTTTGTGCCGCGAAATTTAAAAATGGACGATTTCAAAAAGACCAATGTTGTGACCGCTATTATGAAATACGGCCTTCCCGAAAGCATTGATTCCGATGAGGATAGTGGTGTGTTCTTAAGATATGATGACAAGCTTGATTTCTATGGAATAACACCTTGGTCGTGTATTGTATATCCTGAAGTGGATGAGGTGGTTTTTTTCTTCAGAGAGGATGACGGTTATGATGTATACAAGAAAATAAAACGTTACTGTGAACTTGAAGACGTAGGTTTGGATATTTTCCATTATTTCAGTTATGAGGATATTGAAATTACTACATATGGTTATGATGGTAGCTATGTATATATTGAGCTAAATTGAACAAAAGGAGAAATATTTGTGATTATAGATAACGATTTGCAATGAATGAGTTTGTAAATCGTTCAGGAAGGACAAACGTATATGAAGTACTGTACACATTGCGGAAAAGGGCTTGTGGACGAAGCCGTCATTTGTGTTGGTTGCGGCTGTGCAGTTGCCGGGCAAGGGTATCCGGCATATAACGTAACGGCGGATAGCAATGTATTGCTAAATACACTATCCCAACGCCTTAACACAAACGGAATCATATGGCTTGTGATAGGAATCCTACAAATCCTGGGTGGACTGTTTATTAATTGGTTTTTACTAATTGTTGGTGTTTTGAATATTGTTTCTTCTGTTCAAGACATGAAATACAGTAAGACTTTGCATGAAAATCCTACCGGGATTGTTGCAAAATTTGAGCCAATTACAGGACCGGTAATAACACTGATTTATAACCTCATTATCGGCGGTGTGATCGGTGTAGTAGGCTCTATATACTATTTCGTTGCAATAAGAAATTATGTAATGGAAAACAAGCAGTTTTTTGTCAGTTTAGATGCGAACAACAAGGAAAATAAGGTTTCCAGACCGGTTCCATTTTGAGTGTCGGCGCCATAAAAGACTCAGTCTTTCTGAGTCTTTTTTTATTTCCTATTTCCTTTCTTATACCACCACTTCCTTCCTTTCCTTCCTTTCCTTCCTTTTTGAAACGTATTACCGATTCACTCTTTACTCTTCACTCAGTTTCACATGAGGGGTTTTGGGAAAGTAAGAAGTAATAGTGAATGATGTTATTGACGGTGAATTGAATTATATGGTGGTTCACTATACAGTAAACGGTAAAATGTTAGAAACTGATCAATATGAAATTGATATTTCTGATACCACGTTTTTAAGCATCATCGTTGAAAATGGTTATATTCCAAACAATCAAGAAACAGACGATTATTTTATTGTTTCCGTTTATGGTATCGTTTTGCCATATATATTAGAAGAACCGTTTACACAAAAGGTGAAGTCAAAAAGAAGAAATCATAAGTGGAATGGGGCAAGTCCCAATTGTTTCTTTTTGAATGAATAATACATATCAAAAAGACTCAGACGAAAGACTGAGTCTTTTTCGTAGATGATACAAGAGATAGACATCTGATGGCTATACAGAGATTTTTCCTTTTTCAACATACTGTCGAGTTCAGCGGGCTTTCTTTTTTTGGGATTTTAAATCAGTTAAGAAAATTTGATAGATACGCTGCAAAAAACGGTTTTACACTGATTGTTTTCTAAACGAAAAGCCAAAGCTTCTTTTTGTTTTGCCGCATGTTTTCTTTGTTGCACGTTTTCAATGATACGCTTTGAAAACAGCAATCACAGCGTATGTTTTTTTTCGTCATGAACAGAAAATGGATATCATACAATGTGCCATGGAGGTGATCCATTTGAAGATACAGTGGAAAAAACTGTTTGTGTGTCTTGTCATACCGCTGGCAGTCGGTGTGTTATCTGCATTATTGAGTGGGAATGGTATGGATTCCTTTGAAGCATTGAACAAGCCGCCCTTATCTCCCCCAGGATGGGTATTTCCGGTTGCGTGGACCATACTGTATATTTTGATGGGAATTGCATCATATCTCGTTTTGGTATCTGGAAAACCAAACAAGACGGCATTGCAGGTTTATGGCATTCAACTTGTTTTTAACTTTTTCTGGTCCATTCTTTTTTTCAAATTTGAGATGTATTTACTGGCATTTGTATGGCTTGTGGTTCTGTGGCTTTTGATTTTTGTGTGCAGTGTTTTGTTTTATCGCATTTCCAAGCCATCCGGGTATCTTATGCTGCCATATTTGTTGTGGGTCACTTTCGCCGGATACTTGAATTTATATATCGCTCTTTTCAATTAAAATTTTTTTCTGATTTCTGATATTACATGCCTCTTTGTTATGGAACAGAAAAAAGGGTGGCAAAAAAAATCAAAGAGATAAACTGATATCACTGTTGTGAACGATAGCAGGTGTTCAAGCAATATAGGATATATCAGGACTTTTCTTGCAAAATGCATGTTTTTTGCATCCATGCTACGTGTCACTTTTTCTGCATCAGATCTGCTTTGCATACAAAAAACAGAAAATTGTGATTGATGCGTACTTTGTGGGGTTGAAAAAAAGCACCCGGAGCAAAATCTGCTCCGGGTGCTTGTCCGCCAATTCTATCTAAAAAGATGGTGATTTTAAGTGCGTATTTCTGTTTCAGAAAAAAGAGCTCGGAGTGCTTTTTGCTCCAAGCTCTGATTTCTTTCTGGTGACCCGAGGGGGAATCGAACCCCCGTTACCGCCGTGAAAGGGCGGTGTCTTAGCCGCTTGACCATCGGGCCGTGATATGGAAAATTCTTTTTTGCTGTCGATATGATTGTATGGTTTGCACACCAACATATCGGAGACTTTCCAATTATAGCATATCATGTTTTTCTTGTCAAGTGTTTTTCCAAAAAAGATTGTTATATATTATAATTTTTGTAGAATTAAGGAAAATGATTGATCACGTCCGATCGGATCTTTCTCCTTGACAGATTATCAGAAATTTGTTAAAATATAGTTGATATTTTTAGGATGTCCATGCCGCATCTGACGGTACAAGTTTACTGACGCCCTTTGGGCGCGGTCTTGTGACGGAGAGGAGATTGGACATGAATCAAGAAAAGCAAGGCATCGCCCATCATAGGGGTGCCGTGCGTCCGTTTGGAACAGTTGTGGCCGACTCCGCTGTGCAAAACAACATGCTTTCTTCCTTTCATCAAATGCAGACAATTTGCGCCAAAAGCGAAGTAGATGTGCCTGCAACAGGTGCTGATCCATGTGAGAGAAAATTTTTGCATCTAAACCTGATGTTTTTGGCGTCAGAAAAGACTTGTATCCGTGCTGCACAGCGTGGTGGGGTGGATCGCATTCTTTTGGATTTGGAAACGTTGGGCAAAAAACAGCGTCAGGCAGGGCACAGTGCATTTTTATCGCAAAATATGCTTGAAGATGTGCCGCGCGTGCGTTCTTATGTCGACAGCGCTGCATTCTGGGTACGTGTGAACCCCATACATCCGGGATCGCAGCATGAGATTGATGCGGTGATTGCCGGTGGGGCGGATGTCGTCATGTTGCCTATGGCGTTTGATGCCGACCAGGTGCAGGCGTTTCTTTCTTGCGTCAACGGTCGCGCGAAAACTTGTGTTATGATCGAAACAATACCGGCCTTGCAGGCATTGGAACAGATCGTCGCACTACCGGGGATCGACGAGTGCTTCATTGGGATCAATGATCTGCATATTGCACTGGGACAACGTTTTATGTTCGAATTATTGGGTGATGGAACCCTCGATCGCATTGCGCGCTGTATGCACAAACATCAGATGCCGTTCGGCTTTGGAGGCATTGCGAAAATGGGTGAGGGAACGTTGCCTTCCACTGCCCTTTTGGGGGAACATTTGCGTTTGGGTTCTTCCAGTGTTATTTTATCGCGTGCGTTCCGCCGCGGTACGACGGAAACGGCGCAGGCATGTGCAAAAATTCCATTGGAAATAGAAAAAATCCGTGCAGAACAACGCCGTATTTCCGCTTGGGATGAGGCGGCATTTGAACAAAATCATTTGTTTGTCCAAGATACGATTCGACGTATTTTGTGCGCAATGTAGGTATTTTTACATGCGCTCTTTTATCATTTCATTTATGACAAAACAGGTGTCGCTTGGCGGCAGATGGGAGTTTTTATATGATCAATGCAAAAGTAACAGAACAGACTTTGGTCAAGGTGTGTGATATTTTCCGTATTCCCGGCAAAATTACCGGTTATCACGTGATTAACATCGGAAACATCAATCAAACATATCGGGTAGATACCCAATTGCCGGACGGTTCGGAAAAAGCATATATTGTGCAGAAGATCAATACATATGTATTTCACAATCCGCGCCAAATTATGCATAACATTGATTTGGTGACAGAGTTTATCCATGATGCAGCACCTGATCAAAAATGTTTGCATTTCCATCATACTGCCCAGCGTAAGAATTTTTATTTTGACGGGGACGACAGCTTTTGGCGTTTGAGCAACTATATTGATTCCGTCACGTATGATACCAGCGATGATCCGGTGGTGATGCGCGGCGTTGGCACGGCGTTCGGCCGGTTCCAGATGATGCTTTCCGATTTTCAGGCATCCCGCTTATATGAGACCATACCCGATTTTCATAACACCAAAAAACGTATCGAAGATTTTTTTGTGCATGTGGAGGAAGATCCATTCGATCGTGTGCATGAGGTATATCCGGAGATCGGTTATATTGCCGCTGTACGTCGAACAGCGGGCAAATTAACGGAGATGTTGGAAAACGGACAGCTTCCGCTTCGTGTCACACACAATGATACAAAAATCAACAACGTGTTGTTTGATCCCGCCGGAAAAGAGCCGGTGTGTGTAATTGACCTGGATACTGTCATGCCGGGATTGTCTGTGCATGATTTTGGAGATGCTGTACGCGCCGCATGCAGTACGGCCGCGGAGGACGAACGAGATTTGGAAAAAGTCACACTTGATTTGGATAAATTTCGTGCGTTCGCCGACGGTTTTATTTCGGAAACGGCCAGTGTGCTTACAAAAAGAGAGTTGGAATGTATGGCACTTGGTGCGTTTACGTTGGCGCTGGAACTTTCCGTACGGTTTTTGGATGACTACATCACGGGCGATAAATATTTTAAGACTTATTATCCGGCCCACAATCTGGATCGTGCACGGTGTCAAATGCGCTTGGCGCAGGATATGTATAAAAAGCTGGATGCCATGGATGATATCGTTTCACAAATTGCCCATGGTGTAGCGCGTCGATGATGTGATTGAAAAGAAAGAAAAAATCTGATTGTCCGGCACTTGATGACATAACAATGAAATAATTGACAGGATAGGGGAAGGACAAATGATGAGCAGAATGATAACATCCCGCCGCGATCGGTTGCAGTTTCTTCAACTTGGAACATGTATCGATTCTCGTATCTGTTTGAAACGGTTTTTGTGTGTCGTTTTTGCAGTGGGCGTTCTGTTTGTCATGACTCTGTCTCCTTGTGCCAAAACGTATAAGACCGATGGAATCTTGGAAAAGGCTCCATCGGTTTTCTTTACGGATGTGGATGCGGATATGTGGTATGCAGAGGCTGTTGCATACGGCGTAAAAGCAGGATATTTCTATGGCGTTGCGCCCAACACATTTGGCGGCGAGTTGTCGTTGAACCGTGCGATGATGGTCACTCTTTTGTGGAGGCATGCCGGTTGTCCGGACGTGCAAAACACGGTGATGCCGTTTGAAGATGTGCAAAGTGAAGCATGGTACGCGCCGGCGGTTTTATGGGCGTTTGAAGAAAATGTGATCGGGGATTTTGAGCAAGAAGAAAAACCGGCGTTGTTTGATCCGATGCAACCTTTGTCGCGGTGGGAAACGTTAGACATGATATACCGCTACATGGAACAAAGCGGGGAAAATGTTGCAGCGGAAGGGGATTTGCTTGTGTTTCCCGACGCATCGTCAGTATCATCCACCGCATGGGGAGTGTGCAGCTGGGCATACGGAAATGATATTTTATGCGGTTCGGACGGCTTGATTTTGGCAAATGAAACGGCAAGTCGTGCGCAGGCGGCTGCCCTGTTGCAGCGTTTGGATACCTATTTACAGTTGGAAATTCCATCCGCGTATCATAACGGGGCAAACGGATCGCAGTTGCGATACGATTTTTCCGAACCCACGCCCGGAAGTGCCCAAGGCGAAGCATCGTTTTATACGGTGACGGCGGGGACATATGATATTTGCTGGGGAACGCAAACAGGTTGTATCGATGCAACGCCGCTCATGACATTGCAAGCACAAGAGCGGCAGTGGGGCACAGTGTCCACAGACGCCATCGGCGCGCATTTGGCCATCCCTCCCAAAGCCACGCATCTCGTCGCTGTCAATGAGGCAGGACAACCCGTGGCGTATGCCGCCATACCGCAGGAACATCTTTTGAAACAACAGACCGGCTTTGTTTTCGGCGTTTTATCTGACATTCATTTACCGGCGAAAACTGCCACCGGTGAAATGACACAAGAGGCGCAGTTTGTCCTGGACGCCATGGAGCATTTGGTGTCGCAGGGAGCGCAATTGATTGCAATCAGCGGAGATTTAACGGAATATGGATATCAAGATGAGTACGCGGCTTACCGGCAGTTGTTAGATACGTTCTCACAGCGTCATCCCGACATTCCGGTGTATGCTTGTACAGGGAACCATGATGTGTCCAACGACGGCGCGGAATTTTATGAAGGAGCCGGTGACGATGCTGTCGCACTTTGGGAGGCTGCCACTGCTGATTCTGTATATTATACGGGCGGGCTGCAGCGTGAGCATGTAGATAGATGGATGGATTTTACGGTAGATATAGGGGATTGTTCTTTTATATTTTTTAACCAAGTCCGTTGGGACTATCGATCCATGGGAGAGCCGCTGTTTACGGAAGAACAGCTTTGTTGGCTGCAAGAACGGCTGGAAGAAAAACGAGATAAAAAGGTGTTTTTCTTTTTCCATAGCTTTTTGAAAGGATACAGTGGAGACGTGATCAACGGGTTTGCATCCTATGGCTTACGTTTGGACCCGGAGATTCGAGCGGACGCACAAACATTGCAAACACTGCTTGCTTCGTATCCGAATACGGTTTACTTCAACGGTCATAGTCATTTTGTATTTGATTGTGATCAAATTCCGGACTTGCGCGCGCTTTGTTATGCGAATCGTGAAACGATGGTGTGCCGTCCGGAAACGGGGGCGATTTATGTACATGTCCCCAGTGCCACACAGCCGCGAACATTGGAGCCGTTCGGTACGGCACTCAAAGAGTTGGATATGACACTTGGAGAAGGATATTTGATCTGTGTGACAGAAGACACGATGTATCTGCGCGGCGTTGCATTTTCTCAGCCGAACACATGGCTTGGCGCACATCATTATATGGTGCCACTGCCCAATATCGAGCAAACGGATCCTGCAACCGATGATACGGGCGCTGAATGACAAGCAGTTTTATAAAATGAAAAAATTTGGCTCACTTTATGGGTACCATTCGTTTAAATATGCAAAATTTGGAAAAAAATTCTAAAAATGGTATTTTTTGGAAAAAATTAGTTTTTTAAAATGGTAAAAAATGAGATTCCCTGTGTCAACCATTCGCGGTAATTCGCGGAAAGTCAAGGGATACACTTTACAAACCATGATAATTGTGCTACAATGTGTAGGCGTAAAAATGGTATAGAAAATCCAAGGAGGAAGTGCCATGAAAAAAATATTGAAAAAGCCGATCGTTCATGCTCCGGCATTGCGTCGACTCTGTTGTGCGATGCTGGCAGCATTGATGATAACCGGCGTATTTGTTATACATACTTCGGCTGCGGAAGCGGACGATCTTTTGATCGGTTCTGTATCTGCAAAATATGAATCAAACGGCAATCCTGCAACCATTTCTACCGGTGCCGGTGATACCGGCGGTAAATCATACGGTGCCTATCAGTTTGCATCCAGTTATGATGTGCCTTATACATTTGCGCAGTGGTGTATTAATTCCGGCAGCGATGCTGCGATTGGTCAGCAATTGATCAATGCGTATAATGCGGACGGTGGCGTGTACGGAAAGGGATTTGATGCAACTTGGAAGTCCATTGCCGAAGCGCAAAGCCAGCATTTTTTATGGTTGCAGCACGGTTATATCAAGGCGCAGTATTACGATCCAACCGTTTCACAGTTGTACAGCCGTTACGGCCTGAATGTCAATGCACGCAGCCTGACATTAAAAAATGCCGTGTGGTCCCGCGCGGTACAGCATGGTTCCGGTGGTTGTCTGAACTTGTTTGCCGCACTTTATGCGGCCGATCCGTCTTTCGTTTCACTGGACGATTTGACCATTGTCACGCGTTTGTATGAAGAGAGCGGTGCGGTGGTAAACACACCGCCCTACAGCAACAGTCAGCCGATTGTAAAGGCAAATGTAACAAACAATACCTTGCGTAATTTGATCGATACATACGGGTTGGAAGGAAAATATCTGAAATATTATTCTCGAAATTCTGCCGCGGTACAGGCAGGTGTTTTTCAGCGCCTTCGTATCAATGAGCTCAATGATTTGATTGCGATGTACCAAAATGAATATCCGTATTATGATGTTGTCGTCAATTCTTGGTATTTCCCGTATGTGGAGTGGGTTGTGGACCACGGCTTGATGGTTGGAACGGATCCACATTCTTTTTCACCGGAAATGACCACATATCGTGCGATGGTGGTTGAAGTATTGTATCGTATGAGCGGGTCACCAACGCCGAATATGTCTACGACTTTTGCGGATGTTTCCCCCACGTCTTATTATTATCGTTCGGTATCATGGGCGCAAGAAAACGGTATTCTCTATGGTACAACGCCTACCACATTGGAACCGGAGCGCGATATCACACGTCAGGAACTAATCGCCATGCTGTATCGGTATGCAAACTTCTGTGGATTTGATACCAGTGCTACGGCAGATTTGTCAGCGTTTTCCGATGCTTCGCTTGTCGCAGAATGGGCACTGCCGGACACACAGTGGTCCGTTGGTTGCGGTATGATCGCAGGAGACGATTTGGGAATGCTCAATCCGGAAAATTCTGCGCGTCGTAATGAGTTGGCAGCAATGATCCGTCGGTTTGCGGAGATTTATCAGATATATACGTACTAAATTGACCTGTGAGTGTCAAGGTGTATCGTGCAGAATGTTCCGTCAACATAAGAAACGCCGGAGGTATTTCAGTGATACCTCCGGTGTTTTGGATCAATATCATGGAATATTGTGTGCAGCAAATCGGATCATGTATGCCGTATCCATAAAACCAATCGATGTAGGAAAAAAGCAGATAGGAGGTGTCATATTTGGGGGTTCTTCAGTTGTTTGTGCCCGATCGTTGTCTATCGTCTTTTGCAGATGTTACGCCATCTTTTTTGCAGGAAAATGGGATTGCGGCGCTGGCATGTGATATCGATAACACGCTTGTCACCTATGATGATGCTGTTCCCACTGAAGCGGTACTGCATTGGTTGGAAACGCTTGTTTCTGCGGGAATATCCGTTGGATTCCTTTCGAACAATCATTGGCAGCGCGTCGAACGGTTTTGCCGAGATTTGCCCGTGAAGTTGTTTGCCGCGCCGGACGCCAAAAAACCGTCATGCAAAGCGTTATATCGTTTTTTGCAAGATGCGCATGTGACACCCAAACAAACAGCGGTACTCGGTGACCAAATTTTTACCGATGTGCTTATGGCAAAGCGTTTGGGATGTCGCGCTTTTCTTGTGCCGCCCATTCAAGATCGTACCGATTGGTTTCACCGATTGAAACGGCGCGGAGAGCGGCCGTTTTTGCGTCGATATTGTCGTCAGATGCGCCGCAGCGGTTTGCTTGTACCATCGGACAACCCGTTTTGTAACATAAAGCAAGACGACAATCAGATGTGATGTTTGTATATAAAAAAGGTGCTCTGTCATTTTAGACAGAGCACCTTTTTATCATCAAATGATGTATTATATTGTTGGAAAACATTCTTCGCATACATCTTCCAAGCAGTAGCGAGAACGATGATACGGCGCGCGGCACAGCCACATGCCATTGGTAAAATCAGGAATGGGGACGGGCATCGATCCCATAGCGACAGATTGTTCGCTGAGTGCCGTGACCACCATCCAGCTTGCCATGTCGTATACATCAATGGGCATCGGCGTGTCGTTGCGTACGGCATCAAAGAATGCAGACAGGACCAGATAGTCCATACCATCATGACCACCCACGGCGTCATAATGTCGCCAGAGCGGATGAAGCCATTTTTCGTACATCTTTTCCAGGGGCGTCCATTCGTGATCGCTTTCCTTGCCGTGATCCGTCAGCATCACTGCATGCTTGTCTTCGCTCCAGATGCCAAACGTTCCCTGGCAAAGATTGCCTCGGGAGTATGGGCGCGGCAGGGAAGTATCGTGCGTCAAAACAATGGTTTGTTCGTGTGCACATTTGATCACCGTCGTAACCACATCGCCTTGCATAAAACGATCATCTCGGGTGGGAAAATCTGCATCATGTGCGGCATGATTGAACGTATACAAGCCGTGTGCACCACACGAAGTGGACGTCAGGGTCAGCATGCGGTTTCCACGGTTGAGATTTAAGTATTTGGCAATGGGTCCCAGTTCATGGGTGGGGTAGAGCTCACCGTTTCGGTTTAGATAGTTGCGCCGACGGTAATGGCGATGAATCTCCCCTTCTGTGATCTCGTCCCGCAGATCATGGCGGTACCCTCCCTCACAGTGAACAATTTCCCCGAATACACCGTGTTTGATCATATTCAGTATGGTCATTTCTTCTTTGCCGTAGCAGCAGTTTTCCAAAAGCATCACCGGTGTTTTGGTTCTTTCATATGTACGGACCAGATCCCAGCATTGCTCTACGGAATATGCGCCGCCCACTTCGCATCCGCATGGTATGCCGTATTCCATTGCCTCGATACACAGCGGAATGTGAGATTCCCACGCGGTACAGATCATCACGCATGCAAGCCCCATCTTTTTTGCGTTGGCAAGTAGTGTGTGCGCGTCTGTGGTGATTAAAGGTTGATGACCGCGGCATGCAAACACGCGCGCCGCGCCATGATTTGCGCGGTCAATATAGCTGTCACAAACAGCGAGCACATCAATGTCAGGCATGCTGTCCAAAATTTCATAAAGTAAGCCGTATCCGCGATTGCCCAGACCGATGATGCCGATTGGTAAAGATGTTTGATTCATAATCATTGTGTCCTTTTTATTTCTGGTTCGTTGGTGTTTGTATTTGCCCCCTTATTGTAGCACAAATGGGGGTTTATGCTCACGGTAAAATATACTTTTCTTTGTATTTTACATTGTGTTCACATTTCTGTGGTATGCTTGACATCAGATCATCGCCCGCTGATGCGGCAAAATCCACCTTTTCAAGCGGAGGAACATCTATGGCAAAAAAGAATAACCGGTCCAAAAAGCGCCAAAAGACACCGGCACAGCTTGCACAGGCGCAGCAGGCCAAAATAGATAAAAAGAAGCGCACGGTGCGCAAATATATTCTTGTCGGTGCGGCAGTGGTAGTTGTGTTGGCAGCGGTTATAGTTGCTGTGATTTTTACACAGCAAAACAAGCCCGCGTCGGAAAACGAGACGCAAACCAATACGGCCGAAACGGACGAGACGGCGCAGACCGATCACACACATGCAGATGATGAAAATGATTCCGGCGTGGCGCAAAACGGGGAACAGAATGGCAATGGGCAAAGCGGTTCATCATCTTCCAATGATACATCCAATGCGGCAGAAGATGCCGAGGAGGAACTGGAGCAAGCGGTGGATCATTATGCGCAAGCGCACGAAATGCCACAGCAGGTACAGGCGGTGGTACAGCAAATTCAGTCCAATCCACCCACGCAAACGCCATCCGGTCAGGCAATGACTCCCGGTGCGGCCGATTTGCTATACTGGACACACGATGAGGATCTGCTGCACGGCGCACAGTATTTGGTTGTGTATGATACAGGTGTATACCAAAACGAAAACGGTGTACAATGCTATGTACAGGCCGAATACTATCTGTATGAAGATGAAACGAGTTATGCGACAGGAAAAGAAACGTTTTATAATGAAGAAACGGTATGTGACGATCATACGCTTCAGATCATCGTCTATCGAGACAATATTATGTGCACCACGGCCCAGCGCAACGCGGCGCTCGGACATGTCATTTCATAAATTTTTAGAACAGAACAAACAAAAGTAAGCTTGCTCCTTTGTGTTGTGGGGGAAGTGCGCAACGTTTGTGGGTATCATGAATATAAGCAAAAAAAGACTTTCATGCCGGTAAAGCGACTGTCCGACATGAAAGTCTTTTATTTTAATGTTGGTAGAGATTGTGTAATTCTGCGCAGCTCACAAATTGCGCGCCCCAACCTTTGAGTTGCTTGATCAGTGCGTCCAATTCGCCAAGTGCCACATCGCCGCAGTTTTTGGTGATGAACGGATCGGGTGTCACGGTTGCCTCACCGAAATGATAACTCTCTTTACAGGGAATAAACTCCCAAGGATGAATGTACAGACAAACCACCGCAGGCAGGTCTTTTTTGTGCACAAAATCGACAAAGCCGCGGATCTTGTTCATCACGAAATCTGCACCCTCTGTGCGGAATTGCGGCCATTGATCGCGGTCCCGTTCCAGCCCCGGGTCGTTTGACTGCATCACCATGTCGGCAAAATTCGGAATTTCCAATAGCTTCATATCGCCGCATTTGGTCCAGTCATCATAAGCGGGATGATACGGTGCAAATTGTTCCCGGTAAAAATACATCGGATACGTTGCATCGCACAGATACCCCAATTTTTCCAGCGCGTTGCAAACGGCGGTAGAACCCCATAGCCGTGGACAGCGGAATGACGTGGGATGCACGCCAGATGCCTGTTCCACCCATTCGGTTGCCAGCGCAATGCGAGGAAATACCTCATTTGGCAAAAGAGGTTTCACGTCCGGAAGTGGAAATAGTTCGTCTCCCACCGTTTCATGATAGAGTGAATGACATCCCACCTCACTGGTGCTTTGCGCCACCATTTTCGCAATGTCAGGATTGACTTTGGCTGCCTCTCCCGTAAAGAAAAAGGTACCTTTTACGTCATGGCGGTCAAACAGTTTGAGCAGTTTGGGCACGCCATGTTGTACACCCTCATAAAAGGGAGTAAAGCTACCGACGTCTGTCTCAGTATCGACACCGAGGATGACGTATACGCGATCATTTTTGATCATATTGTTTATCCTTTCCGGTTCTATGCCTATTATTTGAATCTATTTGTCAAGTTAGTTGGAAAATCCCATTACGGTGTAAAATGCCATGTTCGGTTGCCGCGTGTCGAGTCTTCCATATTGTGCTACGACGGAAATGTCGCTTTGCAGGCGCATGGCATATTGTGTTTCCGGCTCAATGACCACACCCCCAAAGTCGTCCGGATTGTAAGTGCGCAAGCACTTCACACGGCGCGCGGGTACGGTGCATCGAATGTTTTCAATTGGTTCGCGATCAGAAAAATATAAGGTTATGGTAACGGTTGCATCGGTGTCATTGGTATTCAGAATGATGACGGATTCATGGCCGATGAGTGCCGAGTCCCCTTTTGGAGGCATTTCCAAATCGGGGAAGATCCAAGTGGTTTTTCCATTGTCATTTGTCATTTGCGTTGTTCCTCACTTTTTACAACTTTTACGCGAAAGTTCAAAATCAGACGTCCGGCGTGCGGGAAATCCCGGTACGCCGGACGAACCGCTTTTTGTATGTTTATTCAATTTCGTAGATTTTGCCGATCTGACGCTCGCACAGAATCTGTACGCCGTTTTCCGTAATGGCGATCGGCTTTTCCCAGCGCAACCCGAAGGTTTCGCCCATCACAAAGGTGTCGATTTGGAATGTCATATTCTTTTGCAGTTCATAGTCAGAAATGGTTTCCATCCACGGTGCTTCCACCTCGATCAGTCCCAATCCATGGCACGGACCGTAGAAATAGTTCTGCTTTCTGCCGTTTTCTTCAAAGAATTTGATAAAATCTTTTGCAACGTCTGATGCCAACACGCCGGCTTTCAGATATTTTTCTGTCCACATATGGGCTTGCAAACCAAATTCCACCAAATCTCTTTTTTCCGGACTCAATTTGCCGCAGCAAACGGGAATACCGATAGAAGGAGAATAACCGCAGATTTTTGCGGAAAGATTGAGCTGCACAATGTCGCCCTTTTGAATTTCTCTGTAAGAAGAACGGGAGATGGCGTGTTTGGTGCTTCTTTCTGAGAAGCAGTACATCGGCAAGCCTTCGTATTCCGCACCGTTTTCATAGATGGTCTTTTGTGCAATTCCCACCAACTGCAGCTCGGTCATACCGGGTTTGAGGGCTTTGATCACTTCGTCGGTTGCAATTTGCGTAATGCGTGCAGCTTCACGCAGGCAGGCGATCTCATTGTCACTTTTGATCCGGCGCAGTGTCACCATGATGTCATCGGCACGTACAATTTCCGCTTTGGGATAATTGTCCCGCAACCCTTCCATCATTACAAGGTTGGTATTCAGCCATGCCGCAACACCGATTTTGATGTGTTCTCCGGTCACGCCCAAAAATTGGAATACATCGCGATAGGTCTGCACTTTCAATTCCGGGTAAGCGGGATTGGCGCTTTCGCGGTATTCATACAGAACAAAAACATTTTCGATCACGCCGAAATCTGCTGCAAAGATCTGGCTTTCCGGTCCTACCATAATGGCGCAATCGCCACGCGCGGAAATTGCCACACCGCAGCGTTCAAACACCGGCCAGAAATTACTGAAATAGCGCGTATCTGCATAGTCTGCTTCTGAACCGTTCACAACCAAAACGTCCAGTCCTCTTTCGCGGATCAATTCCGCGGCACGCTGCACTCTTTCTTTAAATTCGGATACGGGAATCTCTACTCTTGCCATGTGCTTTCACCCTTTTGCTTTGCCAAGCAAAGCAACTTCCTTTCTTCTCGGTCTTTTCAGCGATGATGTTTTGATGCAGTATATCAAATATTTACACCAAACCGTGTATTTTCCCGTGTGTGTCGCGTATGTATGGATATCAGCTCAGGCGCGTTATCTTTCATCCATCAAAAAATGTGATGGATGAACATATTTTTTCGACCTGATCCAATGTGTGCAAAATGAGACGGCAGGGGAAAAATACCTGTTTCTATGATAATATAATTTTTGGGGGAAGTCAAGCATTTTTCCATGTTTTCCAAAGAAAAAACATCCATATGGTTTGATTGTATACAAAAAACTGAGCCGAAAAAAACAACGGTAGAAATGAGGGAACAGAACGGAAAAAGCGCGGTGTGACTCTTGCAAACAGGGGAAAAGTTTGCTATAATACATAAGAATGAAAAAGAATGATCAATATGCCGAAAGGAACATCTGACATATGAATACAAGCGAATTGCAACAGGCCCTGCAAACGGGGCGTTTGGATGAGGCACTGACGCGCGTCTACGGGCAGGCGCAATTGCAAGCCCAGCGTGACCGTTTTGTCACAGCCGTACAGCGTTTTGATGAATTGTTCGGTCAGAGAGATCAAGTGCGTCTGTTCACCGTGGCGGGACGCAGCGAAATCTCGGGCAACCATACCGATCACAACCATGGGCGTGTCCTTGCTGCTTCCATCGATTTGGATATCATTGCGGTTGCAGCAAAAACGACAGAGAACACCGTAGAGATCCAAAGCGAGGGCTTTGATAAGGACGTTGTTTGTCTTTCCAAGCTGGAGGTAGACCCAGCACGTTTTTATCATTCCGATGCTTTGATTGCCGGCGTTTGCCGCGGTATGCAGGACCGCGGTTTTGCCGTGGGGGGATATGTGGCATATACCACTTCCAATGTGCTCAAGGGTTCCGGCTTGTCTTCTTCCGCCGCATTTGAGGACATGGTCGGCAATATTATGAACCATCTTTATAATGAGGGGCGTATCGATAATGCGGAAATCGCAAAAATTTCACAGTATGCGGAGAACGTCTATTTTGGAAAACCATGTGGTCTGATGGATCAGGTGGCTTGTGCCATGGGCGGCTTTGTCTCGATTGATTTTGCTGATCCCAAACAACCGGTGATTGTTCCCCTTGCATTTGATTTGACCGGGGCCGGATACAGTTTGTGTATCGTCAATACCGGCGGCAACCATGCCGATCTGAATGAGGATTACGCCTCCGTACCACTTGAAATGAAACAAGTGGCGGCGCATTTCGGCAAGGAAGTGCTGCGTGATGTGACGTTGGAGCAAATTATTTCCGATATTCCGGCACTTCGAAAAGAATGCGGCGATCGTGCGATTTTGCGCGCCATCCACTATGAGAATGAGAATGAACGTGTTGACCGACAGGCGCATGCGTTGCAGACGGGTGATTTGGACGCGTTCTTCCGTGGCGTAAAACAAAGCGGTCTGTCGTCGTTCTGTTATTTGCAGAATGTATATACCGTCAAAAACGTGCAGGAGCAGGGATTGTCTTTGGCACTGGCGTTGGCGGAAAATTATCTTTCCAATCGTGGCGGGGCATGGCGTGTACACGGCGGCGGTTTTGCCGGAACGATTCAGGCGTTTGTCAAGACGCAGGATGTGCCGGGGTATCGGAAACTGATGGACGCCGTGTTTGGAGCAGGCGCGTGTATTGAACTTCATGTACGTGCGGTAGGTGCCGGTTATATATGGTAAACGGTATTTGCAACACATTGCTTGACGCACTGGGAAATACCCCCCTGGTGCGTCTGCAACGCATGAGAGAAAAAGATGCCGCACAGATTTTGGTCAAATTTGAGGGCTTAAATATCGGCGGTTCCATTAAAAGTCGTACGGCTTATCATATGATCTGCCGTGCGGAAGAAGCGGGTGAATTGCACCCGGATTCTATCATTGTTGAGCCCACAAGCGGTAACCAGGGGGTAGGGCTTGCCATGGTCGGCGCCATTCGCGGCTATCGCACAATCATTATCATGCCCGATTCTGTCAGCCGCGAGCGCAGTATGTTGGTTCGTCATTACGGCGCGGAAGTGATTTTTGTGCACGACGCGGGAGATATCGGCGCTTGTATTGCACAGTGTGTCGCGCTTGCAGAACAAATGGCGCGGGAAGATCCCAAAGTCTTTATTCCGCAGCAATTTGAAAATATGGCAAATCCCGAGATTCATCGCATTGCCACCGCACAGGAGATTTTGCGTCAGGCGGGCTGTCAAATTGACGGATTTTGTTCCGGTATCGGTACCGGCGGCACCATCAGCGGTATCGGACAGGTGTTGCGCCAGGAAAACAAAGATACGGTCATCTGGGCAGTCGAGCCGGAACATGCCGCCATTTTGTCCGGCGGTGCAATCGGAACGCATTTACAAATGGGGATCGGCGACGGACTGATTCCTGCCGTATTGGATACGACCATTTACGATGATATCTGTGTCATCAGCGATGACGAGGCGATTGCAACGGCAAAAGACTTGGCACGTCTGGAAGGGATCATGTGTGGAATCTCATCGGGCACCAATGTGGCCGCGGCGCGCCGGTTGGCGCGGTATTTGGGACCGGGAAAAACGGTGGTAACGGTGTTGCCGGATACCGCGGAACGTTATTTTTCCACCCCGTTGTTTGAAGACGATATACAAGGTTAGAAAAAACATACATACGGCAAGTTGCATGCGTTTGTCTAAAACAGCATGGAGCCGGGCAATCTATCAAAACCTCTTTTGTCCCATCAAACATCGGACAAAAGAGGTTTTTCCAAAATGAAAAAGAGGTGTAAAAACGAGGAGAGATGTGTGCCCGGTACTTGCAGTATATGCCAAAAGAAACAGCGTTTCAAAGATGTAACGTGCATGTTGTTTGCGGTGTGCCAGTCCCCCGTATCAGGATGACAAAATATTTATTTCAAAATTGCACACAATCTAAATGACAAAAGAAAAAGCCCGAAACTCCAAAGAGTCCCAGGCTGAATTTGGTAGCGGAAGTTGGACTTGAACCCACGACCTATCGGGTATGAACCGATTGCTCTAGCCAGCTGAGCTATTCCGCCATATGAAATTGTCAAAAACAAATTCGCTGTTATAACAGAAATTTGTTAGATGTGAAACAAACGGCAATTACGGAGGAATCTCTGTTGTTTCGTTCGTATTTTTACCATTTCGCCCAATTATTATAGCATGTCCCGAAAAAAATGTCAACACTTTTTTTCTATTTTTATGAGATTGTCTTGTTTTCATGTTCGCGTGTTTTCAAAGGCCCATGGGGAGATCTCATATATTGTTCAATACCGTCATGTGCACACGTTTCAGAAACAAACCATAAACAAAGGAAAGGATCAAAACGAGGAAAACAAATGAAAATCTATCAAAGTATTACCCAGCTCATTGGAAAAACGCCGTTGTTGGAGTTGCCGTTACCTCAATTGCGGGAAAACAAGGTGCGTCTGCTTGCAAAATTGGAATCAATGAACCCGGCAGGCAGTGTGAAAGATCGTGTCGCAAATGCCATGATCGCGCATGCAGAGCAGACAGGCAAGTTAAAACCCGGTGCGACCATTATTGAACCGACCAGCGGAAACACCGGAATCGGCCTGGCAGCGGTGGCGGCAGCAAAGGGATATCGGGTGATTCTCACCATGCCGGAGACGATGAGCGTCGAGCGGCGGCGGTTGCTTGCAGCATATGGCGCACAGTTGGTGTTGACCCCGGGGGCGCAGGGGATGCAGGGGGCCATTCAAAAGGCGGAAGAATTGGCAGCGCAAACGCCCGGCAGTTTTGTGCCCGGTCAATTTGTCAACCCGCAAAATCCTGAGGTGCATTATCGCACCACCGGCCCTGAGATCTGGGAAGACACCGACGGACAGGTCAATATTTTTGTGGCCGGCGTTGGTACCGGCGGTACCATATCCGGAGTTGGCAAATACCTCAAGGAACAAAATCCGGCCGTGAAAGTTGTAGCGGTAGAACCCGCAAACAGCGCGGTGCTTTCGGGCAAAGCGGCAGGTGCGCACGGGTTGCAGGGGATTGGTGCAGGATTTGTACCCGATACATTGGATACGACCATTTATGATGCGGTCATGCCGATATACGAACAAGATGCTTATGAAACCGGTCGCATGCTTGCGACAAGAGTCGGATTACTTGTCGGCATTACGGCTGGAGCAGCGGTATATGCAGCGATACAACTTGCAAAGGATCCCGAAAATGCGGGAAAAACCATTGTCACATTGCTGCCTGACGGCGGTGAAAAATATTTGACCACGCCGATGTTTGAAGAAAGCAATGAAAATTGATTCGCTTGCAACTTTGTACAACATCTCCTAAAAGACGCGGTAGCTTGTTTTGACAAAAAACCGGTGTGCATAACCAGACAATCTGGTTATGAGCACCGGTTTATTATATTTTACACCAATATGATTTTATGTGCTTTCGTTTTGTGCATTGCCGCACATATCAAATTACAAAAGAGCGCGGACTTGGTACAGCGAGGTGATCGTATGTTCTGCATGGGCACACGGGGATAAAGCAGGATCGCGGCAGAACCAGATGGTGTGCATACCAAAGGCTTGTGCGCCTGCGATATCGGCTGTCACAGAATCTCCGATCATGAGCATTTGCGCGGGCTTTAGATCGGGGATCTTGTGGCACAGTGCAGTATGACACGCTTGAAAAAAGCGCTTGTCCGGTTTTGCATAGCCGATTTTTTCTGAAGCAAATACGTCTTGTAAGTAGGAAAACATACCGGCATCACGTAACCGCCGCAGTTGTTGTTCATAAGGTGCATTGCTTGCACATGCCAATAAATATCCGCGCGTATGCAGGTATTGCAGCATGGATAGGGCGCCATCTACGGGAATCGCGGATTGTTGCAAATACGCATGAAAGATTTTTTCAAGTGCGATTCCGTCGGCCTTGATTCCAAGTACCTCAAGAATGCGGTTCCAGCGTACCTCAAAGAGTTCTTCCCGCGTCAGTTCCCCCGTTTCGATCTGGTGCCAAAGCTTGTTGCTGATGTTTCGAAAGATGTCGAACATTTCCGGCTCGAAACGCAGCCCCATATCGGCAAATGCATGTTGCATGGATTGCAAAGATCCAAGCTGAAAATCCAACAATGTGTCGTCGATATCAAGCAGTATGGCTTTGATTTCACGGTATCGTGCCCCGTTAGACGGCATGGGCGCGTGGGGAAGTGGGCAGGATGGTTGTGTTGTATGTATCTGCCTGTTTGGTGCAAACTTCTTTTGGTTGTTCTTCATTTGTTTTCTCATCTCCTACCAAAAACACAGGAGTCTTTGCGCACGCCACCTCCAGCCGCTGTGCCGCGTTTGTAATACCGGCCGCCTGTAATGCGGCAAGGACGGTTTGTCGTGCCAAGAGCGGTGTGTTGTTGTGTTCACTCAGATGAGAAAGCAAGATACGCTTTGTGCCGTTTTGCAGCAGACGGACACACAGTGCCGCAGCGGCATCATTGGACAAATGTCCGTTGTCTGAAAGGATGCGTCGCTTTAATGTGTACGGATAAGGCCCGGTCAAAAGCAGATTTTCATCGTGATTTGCTTCCAAAATCACATATTGCGCCCCCCATAATCCTGCCAAAACATCGTCGGTTATCTTGCCTGTGTCCGTTGCAAGGGAAACGGTCACATCTTCTGTGCAGATACGGTAACCGACACCGGCAGCGCTGTCGTGACTGATTGGGAAGGAGGACAGCGTCATGTTGCCGATTTGTTGTACAAAAACGATGGGATGGGTGATAAAACAATCAGGTTGTTCGGTTTGTTTGGCTGTGCAATAGGCGCGTGCGCAGGGTTCTACCATGTGAACCGGAATATGATATTGCCGACATAACACGCTCAGTGCGCGCACATGGTCTTCATGTTCATGCGTGATGAAAATCGCGTTTAATTCTTCCGGCGCTGTACCGCACGCAGCCAGCGCTGTTTTCAGTGCTTTACAGCTGCATCCGCAGTCAATGAGGATGCGTGTTTGACCGCTTCGTATGTAGGTCGCATTGCCACGAGAACCGGAGCAAAGTGAAACGACTTCAAACGCGTTTGGGGCTACAGACTGCATGAACAAGTTCCTTTCCGATGAATGTTTTTCCCATATTTCAGATGTCCCGTTTCGATAGCAGAACACCATTTTTGGTTCAGATAAAGCAGGCGCGCAAACGTTAAGACGCACGTACAAACTGATTTTTTCAAGTGAGCGGGAGCGCCGTTGGTACGGATGTTGTCAGGATTGCGTAGAGGTCGTTTTCCATTTTGAAAATACCGGGCGCAACAAGGTGACCAGCGGCATGGCAATGGTTGCCATAATCACCGCAGTCAATACACCGGTACCGATCCGCAAAAGCAAATCGCCGAATACATATGCAAAGGAATAATAGTGAAACAGTTTGCTGTCAATGTATGTGGCAAGGGTATTGGCAAATGTGGTACATAGCGCAGCTGTGATACATGCGGCGTACATGAGTACCGGTTTGCGCGCGGGAGAGAAGATACCGAATTTCCGTGCAACATAAAAAAACAAACCAAGCACCAGTGCACGGATTGCCGGAGGTAATAGCCACATCGGCGTTGTTACCGTCAAACCGTATTGCAGTACCTGATTTAAAAGTTCTCCCAGCATTGCGATCAGACATGCGTCCAGCGTGGAAAAAAGCAGTGTTGCAACGATCACAATGAGGGATGCAAACGTAATGCGCAGGTTACCCATACGCAAAGAAAAGGTGGTCAAAACAAAATAAAGCGCAATAAGCACGCCATCTGTGCAGATCCGCTGCACGCGTTGTCGGGTCAGAGTATGATTCATCAGACATACCACTCCTTTACAAGAATTGACAATGTTTGTTGCAGTCGTTGTCCTGCAAACAACATTACCACCCTTGCGTGGTATATCGTCTCCAAAGAACAGCGGGATGCGATTCTCACACCGCAAAGTGGCATGATGGACCACTTTTTCGTTCCCGGCTCAACTCCCCGTTTCCGAGACACTTTACGCGTGAAAACCTACTCTGCATTTATGATTGTCACATTTATTGTAGCACAGTCATACCTCAAATACAACCTTTTTTTCAAAATAAGTGTGTGATATTACAAACCGGCACATCGTTTTGACATGCCGGTTGAATTCTTTTACGTTATCCATTTGTACGCGTTGACGATATTTGTTCGGAGGTGGTTTTTGTGAGAGATTGAATGCCGTATTGCATGATATTCTCCGCCATTTGCGCAATTTCCTCTGTGCTGATATGCATTCCGTCCGTCAGCCATTTTTCCAGCAGTCCAATGCAACCGGCGCTGACAAATGCGTAATAATATTCCAGTTGTTTGGGGGTGGCGGCGGGAAAGATTTTGGCATAGCTTTCGATACATTTTTCTTTGGCCAGATTGATGAGTCTTGCAGCAAATTCTTTGTCTCCATACGGCCCAAGCGTAATGGTGCAAAGGTCAGAATTTTCTTTTAGGCACGAAAAAATACCAACGGTGATTTTCAACAGCGTCACGCCGTCTTCCTTTTCAGAAAGCAAGGGGCGTAAAGCGTCTGCAAAAACGGCCATCATCTCTTCTTCCATCTGTTTTTGCAGGTCGTACAGATCGGTATAGTGCGTGTAAAAAGTGCCGCGATTGATCCCTGCGCGTGTACACAATTCTTTGACGGAAATGCGCTGAATCGGTTTTTCTCGCAATAGCTCTGTAAATGCCCGGCGAATCAGCATTTTGGTCACGCGTGTGCGATGATCTGTTTTCATGGTTTGACCTCCGTGCCGTGAACATATCAGGATGGGGAACACAATATTTAGAAAGTTCGTTTTTATAATAATTCAAATATAAGGAGAAATGGAACGACATGTAAATTTTTTTGTATTTGGGATAGTATTTGAACAACCACTGTCGTTTCTGTGCAAAAACGTGCTGTCATGGGGTAAACTGATGATTGTTCACTTGTGTTATGTTTATTATAATATATTTGGAGGGAGAAATCAATACACTCCAAGATTCCCTGTGAAAGAGGTGTTTGCAATGAAAAAAATGACAACCGGAAAGAAATTGTATATTGTAACCGGTGCAGACGGGCATTTGGGAAATACGATTGTTCGTATGCTGCAAACGCTGCCTGATCCATTTGTGCGTGGCCTTTTGTTGCCCGGCGTAACCCCGCCCTGTTATCAAACGGATCGTGTGCAATATGTTTGGGGAGATATCAGAGATCTTGCCTCGCTGGAACCGCTGTTTGAAAATACCGCGGGGATGGAAGTATATGTCATCCACACCGCAGGCATTGTTGATATTTCTCAGGATGTCACCCCACAGATCTATGATGTCAATGTCAATGGCACCAAAAATATGTTAGCGCTTTGCCGAAAATACCAAGTCAAGCGGTTGGTATATGTCAGTTCTGTGCATGCGATACCTGAAAAAAACGACATGTCTGTGATTGCAGAGACAAAGATGTTTTCCTCGGACGCGGTCATTGGCGGTTATGCAAAAACCAAAGCGGAGGCAACACAAGCGGTGCTTGACGCTGCGGCAGATGGTTTGGATGCTGTCGTTGTACACCCTTCCGGAATTTTGGGACCATATTGTCAAACAGGAAACTATCTGGTACAGTTGGTCACCGATTATCTGGAGGGACATCTGCCTGCATGTGTCAAGGGCGGGTATGATTTTGTCGATGTGCGTGACGTGGCAATCGGATGCCTTTTGGCGGCAGAAAAAGGACGAAGAGGCGAGAGCTATATTTTGTCCAATCGTCATTATGAAATCAAGGATTTGCTGTATATGGTGCGCAAGGCCGTAAACGGAAAACGTCTGCCCCGAAAGTTGCCGGTGCTGCCGATGTGGATGGCACGTGCTGCTGCGCCGGTGATTCAGTTTTATGCAAAGTGCCGGCATATTCGCCCGCTGTATACCACTTATTCTTTGTATACCTTGCAGAGCAATGACAAGTTTACCCATGACAAAGCCACAAAAGAGTTGGGTTATCATCCGCGGGATCTGTATGAGACCATTCGTGATACGGTGCGTTGGTACCAATCCCGTCACAGACGCAAGGTTATGGCATGAAAAAGAAAGCGCAATGCAAGCTGTATCGGACATGATGTACTTTTGTATATCAGTATGTTCAAATGCGGCACACCCATTTGTCTTCGAAAAGAACGCTCCCGTATGTTCCAAAGAACATGCGGGAGCGTTCTTTTCAATGATACGTTTGTATGGGATACAACAGGATGATCAAACGATGCGGGGATATACCGTGCGTTCGACAGATCCAAAACCATAACCCATCTTTACATATCGCAGCGAATTAAGTCTTCATACGTTTCTCGGCGTACGGCCAGAGCATCTGTCCCATCCGGGTGAATCATGACAATGGCCGGGCGGGGCAGGCGGTTGTAATTGGATGCCATAGAATAGTTGTATGCCCCGGTGACCAGCACTGCCAGCTTGTCGCCGCGTACAGGCGTGGCCAGCGCAACATCTTCTTGAATCAAATCCCCGGATTCGCAGCAGCGTCCCGCAATGGTAGCGGTCAAATCCGCTTTGCGGTCAGCATGTGATGCGTTGAGTACGGTGTAGGCAGATTGGTATAGTGCATAGCGCGGATTGTCCGTCATGCCGCCGTCGATGGAAACATAACTTTTGTAACCTGTGATCGTCTTGACAGAGCCAACGGTGTACATTGTCACCCCGGCATCCGCAACGATACTGCGTCCCGGTTCCAGTAACACCTGGGGCGCCGGAAATTGTTCTTTTTCACAGCGTGTGCGAATGTGCTGTCCCACCTGGCGAATGTTGTCCGCAATGTCAATGTGCGGGTCTGATTCCACATAACGCACGCCGTACCCGCCGCCCAGGTTGAGCACGTGCAAGGTCACGCCGGTTTGCGCGCGGATTTCTGCCAAAAAGGCGATCATAATGTCCGCCGCATCCAAAAACGGCTGCGAATCAAAACAGAGGGAACCCACGTGACAGTGCAGTCCTTGCAAGTCAAGATTGGGCATGGTATCAAGAATACGACGAACGAGTTGTATGGCTTGTCCCGTTTCAATGGCCGTGCCGAATTTGGAATCCACTTTGCCCGTGGAAATGGCTTTGTGGGTATGCGGATCAATACCGGGTGTGACGCGCAGCAAAATTTTTTGTACTTGTCCACGCGCTTGCACCTGTGCCTGCAGGGATTGCAGTTCTTCCAAATTATCGCAGATAAAATATCCCACACCGCTGTCCAATGCAAAGGCAATGTCTTCATCGGTCTTGTTGTTCCCGTGAAAATAAGCACGCGATAGGTCAAACCCGGCGGCGCGTGCCGTATATAATTCACCGGGAGAAACCAGATCGGTTCCCATTTGTTCTTCTGCGGCAATCTTGTAAATTCCTTTGAAGCACAGTGCCTTGGACGCCAAAAGCGGCATGGATCCCGGCGCAAAAGCTTCTTTCATTGCATTGACATAGGTGCGGCATTTTTCGCGGATGCGCGCCTCGTCGAGAAGGTACAACGGCGTGCCGTATTTCTCGGCCAACTCCACAGTATCGCGTCCGGCCAAAAGCAGGTGTCCCGTTGCAGGATCAATGGATAAATTGGTGTGCAGCATGTTGTCAGAATCGTCCTTTCCGTAGATGTGCATGTCGATGCTTTTGTTTGATTGGATATCACCGGAAAAAGTTGGTTAGATACATCAAAACAAAGGCATAGGTTCTTTTCATGATCGTCGAATCAGGTCACAGCAGACGCTTACAGCAGTGCGCGCAAACGTTCGATTGCTGTCTGGGTGGATTCTTTGCTTCCGAATGCGGTCAACCGGAAAAAGCCTTCTCCGCATGCGCCAAATCCCGCGCCCGGTGTTCCCACCACTTGTGCTTGTTGTAGCAGGTAGTCAAAAAAGCCCCAGCTATCCATATTGTTCGGGCACTTCAGCCACAGATAGGGGCTGTTAATTCCCCCCCAGAAGGTGATGTTCTTTTCTTTTAGCAGGTCTGCCATTGCGCGCGCATTTTCGCGATAGTATGCGATGTTTTCCATACATTGCCGCATGCCCTCTTCCGAGTAGGCAGCTTCTGCCGCACGTTGTACCGGATAACTCACACCGTTGAATTTGGTTGCCTGGCGGCGCATCCACAATTTGCGCAAGGAGGTGTTTTGTGCCGTCAGTTCTTCCGGGACCACCGTATAGCCGCAGCGCGTGCCGGTAAATCCGGCAGTTTTGGAGAAGGAGCAGATTTCAATGGCGCATTGCTTCGCATCGTCAACGGCATAAATAGAACGCGGAGAGCCGTCGGTGATAAACGCTTCATAAGCCGCATCATAAATAATCAGTGAGCCGGTATTCTTTGCGAAAGCCACCCATTGTTTCAGTTGCTCTAATGAATATACCGCGCCGGTCGGATTGTTGGGAGAACAGAGATAGTATACCCCACATCCCTGTGTTTCATTGGGCATCGGCAAAAATTGATTTTCCGGTGTAGAGGGCAGCAGTGTAATGGTTCTGCCGCTCATGATATTAGAATCCATATAGACCGGATAAACGGGGTCCGGCATGTAGACGGGATTGTCGCCCAAAATATCCACAATGTTGCCGCAGTCACTTTTGGCACCGTCTGAAACAAAAATATCCGATGCGGGAACATGCACGCCGAACGAAGCGTAATGTGCGCTGATGCGTTCCCGTAAAAAGTCATAGCCGTATTCCGGCGGATATCCGCGGAATGTTTCTTTCACGCCCATTTCTGCTACCGCTTTTGTCATTGCGTCCACGACCACCGGTGCCAAGGGAAGCGTCACATCTCCGATGCCCAGACGAACAACGGTTTTGTCCGGATGTTGTGCCTGATATTCCCGTACACGGCGGTTGATTTCAGAAAACAGATAATTTTCCGAGAGATGGGAAAAGTGCTCATTGATTTGAATCTTCATATTCGTAAACTCCTTCGTATACCGTAGCGGCCGGGCCGCACATTTCGATTTGGTAGTCAGCGGTACAGGTGATAACCAGTTCACCGCCGCGCAGTTTGACGGTTATGGGGGTAGCAGGATCAACAATACCGTTTTTTACGCTAGATGCTACGACGGCACATGCTCCCGTACCGCAAGCCCAGGTTTCACCGCTGCCGCGTTCCCACACGCGCATTTGCAAGGTGTGACGGTCTATGATACGTACAAATTCCGTGTTCACACCTTCCAAAAACATCGGATGATGTTCAAATGCAGGCCCGATCTTTTCCAGTTCCAGATCATCCACGTTGTCCACATATAGGACTTGATGTGGATTCCCAACGGAAACGCACGTGCAGCGCCATGTTTTCCCCAAAACCTCGATGGGGGCGTCGATGTGCGGCGTATCTTTGTCAATGGGGATATCTTTGGGTGCAAACGATGCGTGTCCCATATCCACACTCACGGTCTGTACATGCCCGTTTTGCGTCGTCAGACGCAAATGTTTGATGCCGGACAACGTTTCAATGTCCATCTGTTCTTTTGGCACCATGTCGTGCTCATAGAGATATTTTCCCACACAGCGAATGGCGTTGCCGCACATTTTTCCCTCACTGCCGTCCGCGTTGAACATACGCATGTTGGCATCGGCAATCTCAGACGGGCAGATCAGTACCAGACCGTCAGATCCCACGGAAAAATGACGAGGAGACATGGCAATGGCAACCCCCGCGGGATCGGGCAGCATGTTCTTTGTACAGTCCACATAGATGTAATCGTTTCCGATGCCATGCATTTTGGTAAAGTGAATGGTCATTTGGATGTCGTTTCCTTTCTGTTGCGTTTTCCTTATCGGTCTTTACTTGATATTGGTCAAATGTAACTTAAATCAAGTGTTCTGCCCGCATCAGGTCCAGAAGTTTTGCTTCTTTGGTTTTGTCCATCGGGGTCAGCGGCAGTCGCAGTGTATTTTGACAAAAACCCATCGCCGCCATCGCCGCTTTGACGGGAATGGGGTTGACCTCGGAGAACAGCGCAGAAATCAATGCGTGGTAGTGATATTGCAGCTGTGCTGCACCGGCAATATCTCCGGAGAAAAAGCGATTGCAGATTTCCACGGTTTGCGCCGGCATCAGGTTGGATAAAACGGAAATTACCCCTTGCCCGCCAAGACTGAGCAGCGGGACGATTTGATCGTCGTTTCCGGAATACAAGGCAAGTTTGTCATGCACATAGGACATGGTTTCCACAATTTTGGCGATGTTTCCGTTCGCTTCTTTGATTCCGGCGATATTTTCATGTTCTGCCAGTACCCGATAGGTATCCGGCTCAATGTTCACGCCGGTACGGGACGGAACGTTGTACAAAATCAGCGGAATGGTTGACGCATCCGCCAGTGCTGTAAACATCTCAATGAGTCCCCGTTGGGTCGCTTTGTTGTAGTATGGTGTCACCACCAATGCGGCATCTGCTCCGACCGTTCCGGCATAGCGTGTCAAGTCCATGGCGTAAGCGGTGTCGTTGGAACCGGTGCCGGCAATGATCGGGATACGTCCGGCGGCCTGTTTGACAGCAAAAGCGATTGCCGCGCGGTGTTCTTCGTCCGTCATGGTCGACGATTCCCCCGTGGTGCCGCAAATCACCAGCGCATTGATGCCGCTTTCAATTTGCCAATCGATCAATCTTCCGAATTGTTCATATTGGATGCCATGTTCGTCAAACGGGGTAATCAGTGCGGTTGCTACGCCGCGAAATACTGTTTTTTTCATGATCATGTTTCTCCTTATGTTGTGAGATATGTGTTGAAATGTATGCAAGTATAACATCAAAAAGAGAGGAGACGCGCACCTCTGTCCGAGGAGTGGTTTTGTCTTTTTTCCAACTTTCATACGGGTGAAAGTATGAAACGGTACTTATAAATGCGGCACGCCGAATGTTTGGAAGATGAGACACACAAACACATCCAACAGAATATGTAAAGAGAAAAGAAAAATGACCGTATCAAACGGCCATTCGCAAATCATTGTTGAAAAATGCGTTGGAAAACCATCTTGATGATCTATGTAATATGAGATCACATCTGTAGGAATTTCCCAATTTCGCATGTTTCATATTTGTGATAGCCCTCCGCCATAGCGACAGTCAAACGGATCTTATTCCGTCTGCCCACGGCAATCGCGCGCCCGCGTCCCGTTCGGCATCTGCCCCTTTCTCCGATACAACACGCAGCGTTACGTTTTTTCACATCGGATACTTTTGACAAAATGCGCCTCTATCTATTTACACCATTGTATCATGTGTCCCGTGGTTTGTCAAGAGGGAAAACAATGGTTTACCGAATTTTCCGATTTTCCTTTCTTTGTTGCAATTACAAGCGATTGATCAGAATATTCCATGCACCGATCAGTGCCCCCAGAAGAGCCCCCAGTGAAATAACCGCTTTGAGTTCCCGTTCCATCACAGACATTACCAATTCTTCAATTTGATCGGTGTCCATTTGTAGGATTCGTTGCTCCACCAGCAAGGATATGTCGAAATTTTCCAGCACGGTATCTGCTTTTTCGCGTACCACATGTTCGTATATATGATCCAACATGTCGTGTACAAAAGCCTCATTTAGGCGGAAATGCGAGGTAAGATCTTTGGTAGATTGCGCACCAATCTGTTCCACTTCCTGCATGATAACGGGTTTGAGCAGCGTTTCGCCGTTTTGATCCACATAGTCACGCATGGCTTGTGCAATGGGAGGAGCAAAGGTTTGCATGGTGTTTTCATTGAGAAAAAGAGAAAGAAAATTTCCCTTTTGCAACAGTGTACGGCTGCCATTGCATAATAGCTGCTCCAGATCCAGTTTCGAAAATCCGTCTTTGACACGGTCGCAAATGTAATCCACCAGTGCCGTTTTTACCGTTTGGTAGGATGTTTCGCCAATTGCATCTTGCGCCAATGCATGTAAGGACATCTGTGCGCCCTGCAGCTCGTTGACGGCCGTATCCACAAATGCGCGGCGTACCTCTCCGTGCAGCAATTGTTCCTTAATATCCGAGCGGGTGAGCAACTTCTCTCCCACCGCTTGCCCCACGGCACGCGCCAGACGGTCTTTGTTTTTGGGGATGATACCGGGCGTGAACGGGACACGATGTTTGCCCAGATACCAGGCGCGTTTGGGTCGGAACAACATTTTGATGGCGAGATAATTGGTAAAATAACCAATGATGGCGCCCAAAGCAATGGGGGCAATCCAGACCTGAAACAGTTCCATATCTCCCTCCTGTTTGCGGTTCATACATCAGCGGTATGTGGATGCTTGGTTTTGGCGTTTTACCAGACCGCTTTTGTTGGTTAATTACTTGTTTGCCGATGTGTTCGTTTGCGCCTTGTTTTCATCTCTTTGTTGCTCTTCGATAGCGGCAAAGAGACTGCGCAGACGAATTTTCACCGCGCCGGTATTCGTAATCTCATCAATTTTGATCTGTGTGTAAATCTTTCCCGCTTGTTCAATGATGCTGCGCGCTTCATCGGTGGTAATGGCATCTACGCCGCACCCAAATGAAACAAGCTGCACCAAGTTGACAAAACGGCCTTGTGTACCTACCCATTTTGCTGCCGCATATAAACGGGCGTGATAGGTCCATTGGTTTAACACATGCGTGGGGAAGGGAGCAATCAGGTGACTTACCGAATCTTCCGTCAAAACCACCGCTCCCAGCTCACAAATCAGATGGCTGATCCCATGTTGAATTTCCGGGTCGATGTGATAGGGCCTGCCGCTGAGCACGATAACAGGTTTGTTCTCATCGCAAGCTTTCCGGTAAATTTCTTCGCCTTTTTGGCGCAGCGCCGCCATGTGTTCGCCATAGGCGCGATAGGCGGCATTCGCAGCAGCCTTGACTTGACGGAGGGTGTAACATCCCACACCGAAATATTTTTCCAGCAGATGCAGCATGTGCGGGGGAAATTCTTTTTTGTTGTGCAGTCCGATAAAATCGGTGACCAGCGTAATGTCTTGCGGTAGCTGCATGTTTGCCTTTATGACCTTGGGATAATATGCTACCACGGGACAGTTGTAATGGTTATCGCCTTTCCCCTCGTTGAGATTATAGCTCATACAAGGATAAAAGATGATGTCGGGATGTGCTTCGATCAGTGCTTCTATGTGCCCATGCATCAATTTTGCAGGGTAACAAACCGTATCAGACGGAATGGTTTGTTGTCCGGAAAGATACAGTTTACGTGTGGAGTGTGGCGAGACAATGACGTTGCAGTCAAGTGTGCGGAAAAAGGTATACCAGAAGGGTAAAAGCTCATATATATTGAGTCCCATGGGAATCCCAACGGTGCGTTTTCCCTCTATACGCTCATTTTTTCGATATTGGTCGAGCAGTTGATTTTTGTATTCGTATAAATCGGCATAGGCTACCGGCGCCTTGTCCGGATGCAGCGGTTTTTCACAGCGGTTGCCTGCAATGTATTTTCTGCCCCCGTCAAAGGTGTTCACGGTCAAACGGCAGTGATTTTCGCAGCCATGACAGGTCACAGCGCGCACAGTATGCGTAAACACTTCCAGATCTTTTGCGTTGGCAACGGCACTGATGTTGCTGACGTTTGGATTTTTCACGCATTCTGCATGATAACATGATTTTGCATATAATGCAGCACCATAAGCGCCCATTAAACCGGAAATGGCAGGTCGGATGACATCCCGTCCGATTTCCATTTCAAATGCACGCAAAACGGCGTCGTTGTGAAATGTCCCGCCTTGTACGACGATGTGTGCGCCGAGTTGGTCGGGGGAAGCACAACGGATGACTTTGTACAGTGCATTTTTTACTACGCTGATGGATAACCCGGCGGAAATGTTCTGTACGGTTGCGCCGTCTTTTTGCGCCTGCTTGACCGAACTGTTCATAAATACGGTACAGCGGCTTCCCAAATCCACCGGCCGATCGGCAAACAACCCCAGTCCTGCAAATTCCGCAATGCCGTATCCAAGGGCACCGGCAAATGTCTGTAAAAAGGAACCGCAGCCGGAGGAGCATGCCTCGTTGAGAAAAATGTTGTCAATGGCACCGTTGCGGATCTGGAAGCATTTGATATCCTGTCCGCCAATGTCGATAATAAAGTCCACATCCGGACGGAATTGTTTGGCTGCTGTAAAATGCGCGATGGTTTCCACAATGCCGTAATCCAGATGAAATGCGTTTTTAATGATGTCTTCTCCATATCCGGTCACTGCTGCGCGAATGATGTGGATATCGGGATATGCGGTATACAATTCTTCCAGGTATCGTTTGATATGCGGTACGGGATTGCCGTCGTTGGGACGGTAAGAGGAGTGAAAGATGTTGCCGTCCTCATCACACAGTACCGCTTTGATGGTGGTGGAACCGGCATCCACACCCAAATACATGCCTGCAGCACTTGGTGCGTCTAATTCCAGAATGCTGGCAGAGTCCTGTGCATGACGCGCACAGAATGTGCGGTACGCGTCATCATCCCGGAACAGCGGCGGGCAGGAACGATAACCGTTCCCGGAAGAATAATGTTGTGCCTGTTGAGAAAGGTCTTTTGGAAGAATGGCTTTTTCGTCTTTTTCACAACAGAGCGCAGCGCCGATGGCAACAAAATACAGGGAGTGTGCAGGGCAAGTACCCGTTAAGTGCAAGACATCGTCAAAGGCACGGCGCAGTTCTTCAAAAAAGGTCAAAGGTCCGCCTAAATATAGCACGTTGCCCTCGATGGCACGCCCTTGTGCCAGTCCCGCAATGGTCTGATTGACCACCGCGTAGAAGATACTGGCAGCGATATCTTCTTTGCGCGCCCCCTGATTGATCAGCGGCTGAATGTCCGATTTTGCAAACACACCACAGCGGGAGGCAATGGTGTATATTTTTTCATGTGCCGCAGCCAGGGTATTCATCTCATCCGGCTGCAAATTCATCAGTGTTGCCATTTGATCGATAAATGCACCGGTTCCCCCCGCACAGGAACCGTTCATGCGCACTTCCGTTCCGCCGTGTAAAAACAAAATTTTGGCGTCTTCACCGCCCAGTTCAATCACGGTATCGGTTTGCGGCAGATGATGCATCACCGCCCGCCGCGTGGCGTAAACCTCTTGAACAAACGGCAAATGCAGATCTTGTGCCATACCCATACCGGCAGAGCCGGATACGGCGATGGCCATTTGTTCCTGCGGAAAAGCATCCGCGATCGTTTGCAGCAAAGATGCCGTTTTCTCGGAGATTTTTGACATGTGCCGTTGGTAGTCTTCCAACAAAATTTGATTGTTTTCGTCTAACACCACACATTTAATGGTAGTGGAGCCGACGTCAAGTCCGATTCGTTTCATATACTTCCTTCGTTGTAATGCCATGTGTCTCAATGACGTTTTGGGATACATGGCAGATGTGAAAGATAACGGTAGTTTTCAAAATGACAACGCATGAGAAAACAAACGTTGCTTTTTCTTTTTTATATGTGAGAGTACGATGTGCTTGGAAAAAGCAAATAAAGTCATATATCAAACCGCATCGCGTCGCATATGTGATTGCATGACAGGTTTGTTTTTTGATCCTTTTTGTGCGCTTATGATGTCAGAATCGATCATTGCTTCACGGGGGCATCACAAGCCGGTATGCCAATCATATTACGGTGAATGTTTAATGGGGGGTGTGGGCGGTATGTTGTTTGACGCGCCTGTGTCAGACTGCATCGATTGTTCCAACTGTTCCCGCGCCACAGAGAGCATCAGTTTGATCCGGTTTTCCTGATTGACTTTGGAAGCGCCTGCATCATAGTCAACCGGGCAGATGTTGGAATTGGGAAACAGTGTTTTGAGTGTACGCACGACACCTTTGCCAACAATATGGTTGGGAAGGCATCCAAAGGGCTGGGCACACACAATGTTCTCATAACCGCTTTCGATCAGTTCGCCCATTTCCGCGGGCAAAAGCCACCCTTCGCCCATTTTCACGCCCCGGTCCAACACGCGCTGTGCCATTTCCTTTGTTTTGGAAAACGGCTTGGGGGCAGTAAAATCAGGGTACGGCTTGAGCGCATCGAGCATGTATTTTTCCAACAGCCTGGCGCCTGCTTCTGCTAAATGGCCGATATGTAAGTACAGTTTTTTGCCCCCGTAGTATTGGTAATCGGTTTCCATGTTGGCAAAGCAGTATTGTACAAATCCCAGTACCCCCGGCACCATGTATTCGCAGTCCTGACTTTCCAGATATGCCTCCAGGCCGTTGTTGCCCAGCGGAGAATATTTCACGTAAATCTCTCCCACAATCCCCACTTTGACTTTGGGCGTCACCGTGCGTGGGATGTCGTGAAAATCCTTGACGATCTGTGAAAGGTTCTTCTTTACCGCTTTGCCCACAAGCCCGCGATTGTGTCGGAATTGTTCGGTGAGATTTTTGGTCCATTTGTCCACACATCGCTGTGCATCACCGGGGTTGTTTTCATAGGGGCGTACCTGATTTTTCAGTAGCATCAGCATGTCGCCGTATACGACACTCATCAGTCCTTTGAATAGCATGGGCGGGGTCAAATGAAATCCGCTGTGCTTTTCCAGTCCCCCAAAGCTGATGGAAATCACCGGCACTTGATCCATATGCAGATTATGCAGTGCTTTGCGCAAAAGCCAGATGTAGTTAGAGGCACGGCATCCCCCGCCGGTTTGAAAATAAATCAGTGCCGTGTGGTCAAGATCAATGTCTGTTTGCGTCAGTGCATAAAGCATCTGACCTACGGCGCAAATGGCAGGGTAACACATGTCGTTGTGGATATATTTCAGCCCCGTATCAATGACTTTTTTTCCGTCGTCTTTGAGCACACGCACGTGGTAGCCGTACATTTTGAACACTTCTTGCAACAGGTGCATATGAATGGGAAAAATGTCCGGGCACAAGATGGTGTGCGTATCTTTCATTTCCGCTGTAAATTCGGTATATGATTTTTTGGGGGGCTTTGCGTGTGTATGGAATTGTTCGTGTTTTTTCATTGTTTGTAATTGTCTAATGATGTTTTTCTCTTTCGTCAGATTTTTCAGAATATAGTGTTTTTACATTGTGGGAATGGTCTGTTGTTATAACTTTCGTTTAGTAACAGATCTGGCAGCTTGATATGATATCAGCCGCCATGCTTTGCATGATACATAGTGTTTGCACATGGCGTTTGTTTGGCAAGCAATCCCAAATATTCTTTTGTTTGGCAAAACATGGAACGAGGTGGGCAGAAGTAAAACCATGCTACCCCCGCCCACCCTGTTTGAATGTAAGTGTTTCCGTATGTAAGGGGAATATCGGAACCACTTGTGCCGGATTCTTCCCCCACTTTTTATTTTTCGGTTGTCGATGCTGTGCGCTGGTCCATGGGAACGTAGTCTCGCGGCGCACGTACCGCTTTATAGGCGGGACGAATGATGCGGTTTCCGTTGATCAATTCCTCCAGGCGGTGTGCACTCCATCCGGTAATCCGCGCAATGGCAAACAGCGGGGTGAACAACTCTTCGGGAATCCCCAGCATCTGATAAACAAAGCCGCTGTAAAAATCCACGTTGGCGCTCACACCTTTGTACATCTGACGTTCCCGTGAAATGACTTGGGGTGCCAGACGCTCTACCAGACTGTATAATTTATATTCGTTTTCCATTCCTTTTTCCACAGACAGATCGTGTACAAAGCTCTTGAAAATCTCCGCGCGTGGGTCGGAAATCGAATAAACAGCGTGTCCGATACCATAAATCAGTCCGGAGCGATCGAATGCTTCTTTGTGAATCAATCGTTCCAGATACCGCTGCACTTCTTCTTCGTCCGCCCAGTCATGTACGGCACGTTTCATTTCGTCAAACATGTGACAAACGCGCTTATTGGCACCGCCGTGCTTGGGTCCTTTGAGAGAACCCAGGGCTGCAGCAATGGCGGAGTAGGTGTCGGTACCTGAGGAGGTGACCACATGGGTGGTGAACGAGGAGTTGTTGCCGCCGCCGTGTTCTGCGTGGATCACCAACGCCAAATCCAAGATCCGCACTTCCAGCGGGGTAAAATTACCCATGGGACGCATCATGTACAGGATATTTTCTGCCGTACAATAATCGGGGTTGGGATCATGCAAAAAGAAGCTGGAACTGTCTTTGAGATAATAGTCGTATGCTTGATAGCTGTAAATGGCAAGTTGCGGAAAGAGCGCGATCAGTTGCAGACATTGCCGCAGCACATTGGGAATGGAGGTGTCATCTGCATTTTTGTCGTAAGAATAAAGGGTCAGTACGGAGCGTGCCATGGAATTCATGATGTCACTGCTCGGTGCTTTCATGATAATGTCGCGCACAAACGAATTGGGAAGCGTGCGACAGGAGGCCAGTAACGCTTCAAAATCAGAGAGTTGTTTTTTGTCCGGCAGTTCTCCGAATAACAAAAGATAGGTGATCTCTTCAAAGCCGTTGCGGTCTTCCGAGCGGAATCCCCGCGCCAGATCTTTGATGTCATATCCGCGATACCGCAAGGTACCCGGACAAGGAACACTGACCCCGTTTTCCATTTTTTTTGCTTTGACATCGGAGATTTCCGTCAATCCCGTCAAAACACCGTCCCCGTTTTGGTCGCGCAGTCCGCGGTTCACATTGTATTTGGTATAAAGCTCTTTTTCAATCACACCGTCTTTTTCGCAAATTTCAGCCAGTGCTTTCATTTGCGGTGTGATTTCAGAGTAATTTTTTTCTTTATTGGTGTTTGAGATGTTCATAGGGTCTTCCTTTCTGGCGGAAAATCCGCCGGCAGTCCACACGAAGAGCGGTCAGGCCAATATCAAAATACCGTATGCAGCATGTGATGACGCTGTGCGTGTGATCGGTCTGTATGAACGGACGAATGTCACGTGTTCAAGTGGCCCCGGTAAATATTTCAATCAAACGCTGTGGTATAACGGAGGAACAACGAAACAAGGCGGGAAAAGGATCTGCCGCAGATGTGTTTTTATGTAAGATTGAAACAAAAGGGAAAAACGAATGATTTTTCAGCGATAGGTACGGAAGAACTCCGTTGCCTGCACGATGGTTGGCTCAAAATACCGTTCTCCTTCGTACGTGACCTCGGAACCGGGATAGGCCTGTGAAATACAGGTAAACCCATCATAGCAGTAAACCAAATCGGCAATGGAAGCAAATGCGGCGGCATCCATGTTTGTATAGATATAGGCCAGCATCGTGCGGTATAATTCCGTGGCGTTTTCCAGAGAGGTGATGTTTTTCATGTTAGACAACATGGTTGTGATAAAGTTACGGGTGGTTTCCATGCGTCCTTCCTCGCCGTTCTCATAACCGGCAAATCGCAGTACGCGCAGCATGTCAGCACCGCCCAATCGCTGCTCTCCTGCACGCACATTGATGTTTAAGGACTGGGCAGGATCCTGATAACTCATATTGCATGGTACGTTGAATGTGGTTTGATCCAGCGATTGCATCAGGTTGACAAAACCACGCGGGGTAAAGACCATGTGATAATCAACATGCATCCCGGTCAGTGCTTCCACTTTTGCCGTGAAAAAATCCATGCCCTTGGAATAGATCAGGCTGCCCAATTTTGTGTAGTTGCCATCTACCAGTACGCGTGTATGATACGGAATGGAATAGATCACAAACGTTTGTTGTTCCCGGTTTACGTGGAACAACACGATGGTATCTGCGCTGATTTCTCTTTGTTTGATGTAGGTGCAAAGTTCGCTTGGTACCGTTTCCGGCGTATATAATGTCATTTCCGAAGATTTGGAGTAGCAGTCGGCAAACGAAGCGCCGTAATTGTCCAGCTGATCGGGGAAATAATCCACGCCTACCAAAAGTGCTGTAAATGTCTGCCCCCCAATCCCTGACAGATCCATTTTCGATTCGTTTGACCCGTCGTCTGCGGCATTGTCAGCATCTTGATCTTGAGATTGATCTGATGTAAATCCATTTGCAAAGCTGTTCACGGCAAATTTTGTAATGCCGAATGCCAACAGTCCAAAGATGATCAGCCCAACGCCGAACGTAATTCCGAAATTTTTCAATGCGGATAGCATGTTTCTTCTTGCTCCTTTGCTTGTTTGCTTTTCTTTGAAAAGCACAAGAAATGCGCCGCTCCCGGCGATCTGCACGTTTGCCGGCGGGCAAGGATATAAACTCCCATTCTATGGAGATACTTCTATTATACATGAAACGGCGTCTTTTTTCAATGGCTTTGCACAAAAAACTGCGTTGATGTTCATTTAACATACGGCAGCTATGCTGATATCGCATGTAAAGATTTTTCCGTTTTTGATGTTCCTGTTTTGAGATAGGCGATAAAATGTTGAAAGAAAATATGTGAAAACTGTTTTCTTTTGCCTCGTTTTTTGGTATAATCAACATGGAGGGGTGTTTGTCCTGTTATGCATTTTGCAATGATGTCATCTGACGGACATGATTGCAGCGCATGCATATTGCTCTGTGACAACTGATACGCAGACATGCGCGGCGTATCGATCAAAAGATAGAAATAAAGAAATAAAGATAGAAAAAAGATAGAAAATGGTGAGATAACGTGAACAGAAAGAATGATACATCGGTGAAGGAACAAAAACAACCCATGTCCTTGCCGGAACTGCAAGACCGCGAAAACAGCAAAAAAGAAGACAGGCCCCAAACCGTTGCTTGCCGACTGGGAAAGGTCGGAGGAGAAGCGGTGATTGAAGGCGTGATGATGCGTGCAGGAAATGAATGTTGCACCACCGTGCGAATGGAGGACGGTTCGATGCGTCTGTATCGTACGCATCATGTGCCGCTCCGACGCCGTTATCGGATCTGTAATCTTCCGATTTTGCGCGGTGTGATCAATTTTGTTGAAAGTTTGGTTTTAAGTTACCGCATTATGGGTATTTCCGCCGAGGCGTTCGGTGCGGAGGCGATGGAGGAAAGCCGCACGGAAAAGTGGTTGCGTGAAAAGTTCGGTCGCGGGTTAATGGATGTTGCCATGGTCATCGGCATTGTGTTGGGACTGGCGCTGGCGTTTGGATTGTTTTTCTATCTGCCGGTGTTGGCGGGCACTGCAGTAGCCGGCACGGAACATGGCGCATTGAAAAGCTTGATCGAAAGTGTGATCAAAATCGGCATTTTTGTGCTGTATATCTTTTTGGTCTCACTCATGCCGGATATTCGTCGTGTGTTTCAATATCATGGCGCGGAACACAAAAGTATCTTTTGTTACGAATACGGAGAGGAATTGACGGTTGAAAATGTGAAAAAACAGCGCCGCTTTCATCCGCGCTGCGGCACCAGCTTTATTTTTGTCATCCTCATTTTGTCGTTCTTTTTTGCTTTGTTGATTCCCGCTTCCTTGCCGACCGCATGGCGCGTGCTGACAAAATTATTGATTTTGCCGTTGGTGGTAGGCGTTGGTTTTGAGTTTATCATGTACGCCGGCAAGCATGAAAATTTGTTTACCAAAATTTTGTCGGCTCCGGGTCTCTGGATGCAGCGTATTACCACACGGGAACCGGACGATGAAATGATACAGGTTGCGATCACTTCACTCAAAGCGGCATTACAGGATGAGTTTTCAGATTTGGTGCTGACACCTATGCCGGAAAAAACGGGTGCCAAACCGAGTTGGTTTGTCGGTGACGCGTCCCGGTTGGCGGAATATCTTCGTGCGCGGGAAATGCAAGCGCAAACAGAGGCGTCCGCACAGAATGAGACATCTGATGCCGTGCCGCGCGCACCGCAGCAGACAGACGGTGAAACGACGTTGTCAAATGCTGCGGTTGAACAAGAGGAAAAACCGGATGCGGCGTGCCAACCCTTTCGCAATGATTCCGACCATACACAAAATCCGACGGAGACACCGCGTTCCGGTGGTTGTGCATCGTGACGGTACAAACACTTTTTGTTGTGTTGCGTGACAAATTGCGCCAGGCGCAACATCAGACGGGGCTGGATATTGACGCGGCTGCGGAGGCGGATGAGATTTTGCGTGTGTGTTGTGGCTTGTCCCGCCAAACGCGTCTCTTGGAACCAAAAGGGTGCGTTTCTTCCCAGCAAGCGGCGCAGGCGCTGCGCGCTGCCGAGTTGCGAGAGCGGGGGGAGCCGTTGGGATATGTGTTGGGTATTTCCCCGTTTTTCGGTGAAGATTTTTTGGTACGTGTGGATAAGGACCGCACACTCATCCCGCGCAGTGACACGGAAATCCTTGTGCAGGCGTTGATCGATCGTTTGCATCCGGGTGATCATTTTTTGGATTTATGTTGCGGAAGCGGATGTGTGGCGCTTGCCGCATTAAAAAATAGCCCCGGTACGGTTGCTTTTGGTGTGGATATTGATGCAGGCGCGTGCCGCATCGCACAGAAGAATGCTGCACGTATGGGATTGGATGCGCGTTTTTCCGTGTTGCAGGGGGATATTTTGCAGGATATTGCAGCACCGGGTATCCATGTGACAAGTGATTCTTTGGACAAAGAACAAGAAATGCAGACAGATGCCCCATATCATTATATTGTGTCCAACCCGCCGTATATTCCCACATCGGATCTTGCCGCGTTGGATATACAAGTGCAAAAAGAACCGCGCGCGGCATTGGACGGGGGCGAAGACGGTCTGTTATTTTATCGCACGATATTGCGTCGTTACCGCGGGGCACTGCGGGCGGGCGGCGCATTTTTGTTTGAGATCGGGTTTGATCAACGCGATGCACTCTTTTCCCTTGCTGCGCTCGAGGGCATGCGTGGAATGTGTCTGAAAGATTTTGCGGGACACGACCGCGTGGTTGTTTTGCAGCAATCATGATCGGCCCCATGCTATGCAGAATGAGAAAGTGAAATGAATTGCTCGCTGCTAAAACATAGCAGCCGTAACCGATGGCATTTCGAATGACAGAAAAGCTCCGGGAACCCCAATCGTTTGGAAAGACCGGGCAGATGTTGGGTATAGATCGCCGTATGTTTGCATAGGATGAAACGATATCAATCAAAAAGACAAAAAACGACCGGATGCGTGACTGTGGCTGCGTTGTTTTCTTGTCATACTTTATGATACTATTTGAGCATATCACAACGTTGCCGGAAGCAAATGCAAAAGGCGGCGGAGACATACGGGTAAACGGAGGAACCATATATGGAAAAACATCAAATGTGTCAAAGAGAAAAACGAACGGTATGTTGCATGTTCGGTGGAAAATCGACGGAATATGAGGTATCGCTGATGAGTGTAACCTCTGTTTTGCAGCAAATTGACCGTGGGCGCTATGACGTGATGATGTTGGGTGTCACCAAAGACGGACGCTGGTTGTATTACGACGGAGAGGTCGAACGCATTTCGGAAAACACATGGTTTACAGACAAAGCGCATACATATCCCGCCATGTTTTCTCCCAACTTCGGTGAAAAAACGCTGTTTATCATGCAAGCGGACCATACATGGACCACGCGACATGTGGACGTGGTTTTCCCCGTGATGCATGGCAGCAATGCAGAGGATGGTACGTTGCAGGGGCTTTTGACCATCTGCGGCATTCCTTATGTCGGGTCGAGACATTGTGCCTCAGCCATCGCCATGGACAAGGAATTTACCAAATGTGTTGCCGCTTCGCTCAACATTCCTCAGGCACGCCATGTTGTTGTTCGGCGGGGGTGCGCACCGGATCGGGCGGCAAGTGACGCGCTTGAAAAACTGGGCGCGTTTCCGCTGTTTGTCAAACCGGCCAACGCCGGTTCCAGCATCGGTACGGGAAAGGCATATGACCATGCGCAGCTGTGTCAGGCCATTGTGGACGCCTTGCAGTATGATGAAAAAGCCATTGTAGAGGAATATATCGCCGGACGTGAAGTAGAGTGCGCGGTGATTGGTACACAGACGCCGCATGTCTCTGTTCCGGGCCAGATTGATCCGGGCAGTGATTTTTATGATTATGAGGCAAAATATCTCAAAGAAGGCTCGACTTTACACATTCCCGCACCGTTGATGCCTCGCACAGCAGAAGAGATTCGGCGTTATGCCGCCCAGATCTATCAAGCGCTTGGATGCGCAGGACTTTCCCGTGTCGACTTTTTTGTGTGCGGAGAGGGAGAAACCGAGCGGGTGTTGTTCAATGAAATCAATACACTGCCGGGCTTTACGGATATCAGTATGTATCCCAAATTGCTCATGTACGAGGGAATGACATATCCGCAAATTATCGACCGATTGATTGCCCTTGCGTGCGGGGAGGAAACAGAGAAATGAGCGGGTTACAGTCTGATTTGGCAGAAATGCCTTGTACCTTGCCCGTCGGTATTTTTGACAGCGGCCTTGGCGGATTGACAGCACTCAAAGAAATTCGGCGCGTTTTGCCCCGGGAGCATCTGATCTATTTTGGCGATACGGGCCGTGTACCGTATGGCACACGTTCTCCGCAGACCATTTTGCACTATGCCAGACAGGATGTGCGCTTTTTGCTTTCCCGTCATATCAAATGCATTGTGGTCGCTTGCGGGACAGTCAGCGCCACGGCGCTTGAAACGCTGCGCACAGAATTTTCTGTGCCGATGATTGGTGTTATTGAACCGGCAGCCCAACGCGCGGTCAAAGAAACACACAACGGAAAGATCGGGGTGATTGCAACCCCCTCTACCGTCCAAAGCCATGCATATGCGCGTGCCGTCGGTATACTTGACGCGCAGGCGCAGGTCACGGAATGTGCCTGCCCACTGTTTGTTCCGTTGGTGGAAAACGGCTTTTTTGATGTAGAAGATCCGGTTCCGCGCCTGGTGGCAGATCGATATCTGCAGCCGATCCGCGAAGCCGGTGTGGATACGTTGATTCTTGGTTGTACACATTACCCGCTTTTGCGCGCCGTTATTGCGCGTGCGCTTCCGGGTGTTACGCTGATTGATACGGGTGTTGAGGTTGCGCATTGTTTGCAGAAATTGTTGGAGCAAGAAGCTTTGGCGATGCCCGTAACGCCGGTGATGAAGAACGCGGGCGGTGCCGAGTTTTTTGTGAGCGATACGCCGGAGAGTTTTGAAAAATTGGCCGGAATCTTTTTGGGTGATCAATTGGATCGTTCTGTGCATCGCATAGCCATTGATACATACTGAAAACAGGTCAAAATGTGTTGCGAATGTGTACGAAGGATATGTCATACGGGCTTTGTGTGAACGTGTAGCATGTGCGATGCGTTTGATTTTTCCGATATCCGTTTTATATCTGATATCGATGCAGTAAACTTGTCAAGTTTCATAAAAATATGCATGCATTTCGTTGACTTTTTGTTAGTAATGTGGTATATTAAAAGTGAAACAGCGGATCAATTGGTAACCGAAAGAAACGGGGGCATGTATCATGAAATCAGTCATAACGATCGGCAGAGAGTATGGTTGTGGCGGCAGAGAGATTGCCAAGGCACTTGCCGAGGAATTGCATGTGCCGTGCTATGACCGCGAACTGATTTTGTTGGCGGCGGAAAAAAGCGGACTTTCGCATGAAGTATTGGAAAAAGTAGATGAGACTGCAAGCAACAGTTTTTTGTACGCCGTTTCCACGGGAAGCTACGGATACGGCGGGGTGGAATTGCCGTTGAACGACAAATTGTTTTTGGCCCAATCGGAGGTCATTCGTTCATTGGCAAATGAGGGCCCTTGTGTGATTGTAGGTCGCTGTGCTGACGCCGTTTTGGAGGATCGGGACAATGTCGCGTCTATCTTTTTGTGGGCATCGATGGCATACCGTGTACAAACGGTCATGCAGCGGTTGCAAGTGAACGAGAAAAAAGCGACAGAGGCCATCAATAAGAGAGATAAAAAACGCGCATCTTATTATAATTTTTATACCCAAAAGGTATGGGGCAAACGCGACAGTTATCGTTTTTGTATTGATCGAACAGGGATGGAAGTCTCTGCTTGTGCACATCTTTTGGCGCAGTTGGTGCAAACATGGGAGAATTGTGATACGCACCAAAGCAAGTGAGTGGGATCGGCAATTTGTGTGGATGTAGGTGTTTCATGGAACACAGATCGCCAAAAAGAGATGTCAGAAAAAAATCTGTTTTTTCATGATTGCTTAAAAGGATAGAGAAAAATATGGCAGCTTTTCACGCCGTCGGCAAACCATGCCGGCGGCGTACTTTTCAAGAAAAGTCTTTTTTTCTTGACAAAATATGAGCCCCTGTGTATAATGGCAACAGGATTCAAAAGGGTATCAATAGATCATGTTCTGTAAAATGGAAACATTGGAAACGGGAAAAAAACATGGTACGTGTTCCTTTTGTGTTGGTAGGGTGGACAACCCTCTGTTTTTTGGTACAACCTTGCACACGGTGCTAATTGTATGAAATGCGGCATGAGTAAGGCAGAACACAAACAGATAAAAAATAACATGCAGAAATGAAGGAAAAGAGGAAACATCCATGCAAAATCAGGCAGAAGTGCAAACCCCCACATTTTTTTCTGACCGGAGCTGTCGGGCGCTTGTCGCCATGAGCGGTGGGGTCGATTCTGCCGTCGCTGCATATTTGATGCAACAGCAAGGATATGCGTGCACGGGGGCGACCATGCGTCTGTTTCCCGGTTCTTCGTCGCAAGAGGCACAGGATGCACGCGCAGTGTCAGAAACACTTGGAATGAAGCACATCGTATTGGATTATACCGCACTGTTTGCACAAACGGTCATCGACCGGTTTGTCCATGATTATGAAATGGGCCGAACGCCCAATCCTTGCATTGTTTGCAACCGTTTTCTCAAATTCGGCGCATTGCATGCAGCTGCAGCGCAGGCGGGATGCGAAATGGTGGCCACCGGTCATTATGCGCGTGTGGAACAGGACAAACAGAGCGGACGTTATCTGTTAAAAAAGGCGCGAGACGAGGCAAAAGATCAGAGCTATGTGTTGTATACGCTTTCCCAAACACAGCTTTCGCACACGTGCTTTCCGTTGGGCGCATTGACCAAGGCGGAAGTGCGTGCACTGGCGCAGGCAAATGGTTTTTCCAACGCCAATAAGCGGGAAAGTCAGGATATTTGCTTTGTGCCGGATGGCGATTATGTTGGGTTTATACAGAGATACACCGGGAAGACATACCTCCCGGGTCCCTTTGTCGACCAGACGGGAAAGGTGTTGGGTACCCATAACGGGGTGATACGATATACGGTGGGACAACGGCGCGGACTGGGGCTTGCGGCAGAAGAACCGTGGTATGTCAAGGGGATAGATGTTGCCGCCAACGCGGTGATTTTGTGCCATGCCCCGGAATTGTTCAGTCGCTTTTGCGAATTGGAAGACATCAATTTGATTTCGCGCACACAAATTGATACGCCGCTGCGTGTGATGGCCAAGGTGCGATATCGCCAGCCGGCACAACCGGCCACGGTGATTCAAACGGATACAGACCGGCTGCAGATTACGTTTGATACCCCGCAGCGTGCGATCACGCCCGGGCAGGCGGCTGTGTTGTATGAGGGGGATACGGTGGTTGGCGGCGGTACCATTCGTCCGCTTTCATGATCGATTGGCACAACAACCATACACAGGCACGCACCTCATTGTGTCGTGACAGATCGGTGCCGTGAAACCAAAAGCAGTTTTTTCCGAATGTTTCATATCTCGATGCGGAGGGGAAACGAACGGCTATGACACATGACAAGAAAGAAAAACCGCATGTGCCTGATCGCATGCAGCGCGACGAAAATGCGGCGTTACATCAGCAGCATCGCGCGCGTATGTGGCAGCGTTATCTGCGTAAGGGAATCGATGCATTTTCTGAGGTGGAGCAGCTGGAAATGTTGTTGTTCGGAATCATTCCGCGCAAAAACACCAATGAAATTGCACATAGACTATTGAAAACATTCGGCGATCTGCACCATATTTGTGCGGCAGATACCAAGGCATTGACACAGATTGAAGGTGTCGGTGAACGCGTCGCATTGTATCTGAAATTTATGTATGACATTCATTGTGTGTTAGAACGTCAGAGTATCCATGCATCCGTCCCGCCGTCAGAAACAGACGCTGAGACGGCACTGATTTCTCTTTTGGTTCAACGCTTTTACGGAGTTAACCGGGAACAGTTATTGGTGGTGTTTCTGGAAGGGAACGGGAAGTATCAGGGTGAGCAGATGTTCGGTGTCGGCATCGGTAATGCATTGGAGGTATCGTTTCAGGCAATCAATCGGGAAGTTGTACTCCGTGGATGTCATCATGTTGTTATTGCCCATAATCATCCGAACGGCCGGTTGTATCCATCTGAAGAAGATCTGTTGTTCACACAAACGCTCAGCCGTGAGTTGAAACATATCGGCGCGGAATTGGTGGCACATTATTTGATCAGCGGCAGAGATTATTTGAAGATTGATATTCATTTGCGCACCTTTTCCGGCAGCTTGGCACCGTATGTCTGCGGCGAAATGCAACAAGATCGAAAGCCAATTGCACAAACAGATAACATCGGCAGACAGACGAAAGAGAGAGAATGAATAAGAATCGCTTGGAGGAACGCGAATAGATTTGTTTTAGCAAGATGAAAAATGATCGGAAATAGATACTGCGACGGGTGGGATTGCCACAGAGCGATAATGCTTGTGTCAAAAATCCTCCCCGTCGCTTTTTATATAAAATCAGCCCAAACGTTTTGGCAGGTGGTACAGCAGTGCCGCATGATGCTGCTCATCCTGTGCCAGACGGGAAAGCAGCTGGGAAATGGAGGGAGATGCAGCGGCATATTCAATCGCTTCTTTTTCGTATTGTTTTTTGGCTGCAATGGCAAGTGAACGCAGGGCTTCAATTTGTTTGATGGGATTTGAAAGGGAGGCAAGCGTTGTGAACGGGGTGGCGGAAACGACGACGTGACGTGGGGTGGCATCCAGTTGTCCCAGCAATTCCAAAAGCAGGGACATGTGCATCTGTTCTGTTTGCGCAAGACATTCCAATGTCTGTGCAAGCATCGGAACGGTTTGGCCCAGTGCCGCAGCGGCATAAGAAAGAGCGATATATCGGGAGAGCGCCCCGGTTCTTCCCAGTAGTAGGGGCATCAGTTTTCGGGCCGTGCGTGCATCTTGTTTGGGGTGCGGCACGGCAGGGTACGGCTGTGGCAATTTGCAGCCGGGATAACGTTGACGGGTGTTTTCCATGTGACGTTGATGCCTCCTGTGAAAAAATCGTTTTGCGGTGTTTATGGATGAGCCGTTGTTATTCAGTTTATGTAACAATCGTTTGTTTTGTCATTGTTTTTACAACAATTCGGATGTTTTTCACGCAAAAAGGTAAAATATGCGTTGTTTGCCAAGGCAGCCGGGTACGTCAATATTTGGTGGCTATGATGAAACGTTTCCATATTTGATGGGTTGTATGTGCGATCTGTCGCTGTTGAAACAGCACTGTTAAAATCAACAAAAATACGAAATTGTTTTCAACACTTGTAACAAAAACTTGTATGAACCATGTTATTTCATTTCAAAAAAAGGAAAGCGCTATTGACAAATGGCATCTTTGGGGGTAAACTACCATTGATACGACGTTGTAACCAAGGTAGAACCCGCGGATATCGGGGGAAAGGAATATGCCATGCAATCCTATATTCAAAAAAAACCATCCGTTTTGCCAAATACACATGTCAGGCGTGCATGGCTTTTGTGTGTCGCGTTGCTTCTATGTGCCGTTTGTGTATGGGGTGTGTTGTACGTTTGTGGCTCGTTTTCGTCACAGAAGGACAGCGTGACAGCAGGGGCTGCCAACAAAGTGGACGATACCACGTTAACACCTGTTGTGGTTGCGTCGGGATCACAGGAAACATCCATGCATGCAGAACCGTTTCTCTCTGTGGTGCAAAACGGTGTGATCACAGATTGCTTGGACGGATCACCTGCGCTGCTTTCTTCTTCTACCGTGTCGACGGAGAACTTGTCTGAAGATGCGACCATGTTGCAAATGCCCGATGAAGATCGATCAGATTTCGCTTCGACACAGCCAACCAATACGGCTGCAACGGGAACGAGTAATGTTGACCATTCTTTGGGTGCTCTCGCTGAAAAAGAGGATTTTGTAAATCAAGAAACCAGCTCCATTGCGTCTGATCAAAGCAGCGATACAAATGGAGTTGTATTGCCTACACAGACACCCATACACATCGGTGACGATTTACAGGTGGTATGGGATGATTATCTCATCGATGAGGATGAAACCACTGCGACGTTGACGTTACACCAACCCACGAAACGTGAATGTGTTTTGACCTTTGATGACCCTTGGGAGGGAGATGCCAGCGATTATCACGTGTTGTTTTGGGACGATGAAATGCAGCTGTATCGCATGTATTATCTGGGATGGAATTTTCATGATATTTTGAACCCGGAACCGGGTGTACAGTCCACCGCGAAAATTAAGGTGTGTTATGCAGAAAGTGAGGACGGCATTACTTGGGTCAAACCCAATCTGGGCATTCACTCGTTCAACGGGTCCACGCAGAATAACATTGTTTTGATGGATCAATACGGGTATGACAATTTTTATGTATTCAAGGATACCAATCCCAATTGCAAACCATCCGAAAAATATAAAGCAGTAGCAGAATATCTCGGCCCGTCCACCTATGGCTCTTTACATATCTACACTTCTCCCGACGGTTACCGATGGACAGACCGTGGCATGTGTTTTGCCACAAATGTGGGACAGTTTGACAGCGTCAACACCTGTTTTTACAGCAGCAAGGACGGTCTGTATCATCTGTATTTTCGCAACAAAGTGGCAAAAAACGGTTTTCCTGATTTTCGAGTAATCCGCACGGCAACCTCGCCCGACTTTTTTGCCTGGTCCACGCCGGTTGACGTTCAGTATACAGACGATGTGGCCTTTCAGATGTATACCAATAATGTGCAGCCGTATTATCGGAATGAGAACATTTATGTTGCGTTTCCCACGCGTTATGTGCAGCGCAGCGAATGGACGGAAAATTTTGATTTTCTCACCGGCGCTGCCTTCCGCAAAGCACGTATGCGCTATGCCACGCGTTACGGCCTTGCGATTACAGATACCTTGTTTATGAGCAGCCGCGATGGCGTTACCTTTGATAAATTCAATGAAGCGTGGTGTACGCCGGGACCGGAAAACGGAATCAATTGGATTTATGGTGATTGTTATTTTGCCTACGGTATGATCGAAACGCCCAGCGACACGGAGGGCGCAGACAATGAAATATCCATGTATGCCTTTGAAGGCAAGTGGACGGATCTTTTGCACGATGAGTTGGAGGAAGAGAGCAGTTATTATTCCACGCGTTTGTATCGGTATACGATCCGTATCGATGGCTTTGCCGGTTATCGCGCGGGCTGGGACGGCGGAAGCGTTGTAACAAAGCCGTTTACCTTTGACGGCAGTGAATTGAAGATGAATTTCAAAACTTCGGCCGCGGGGCATGTGTATGTCACGGTGTTAGACGAAACCGGCAATCCCATCGGTTCGTACCAAACGACAGAGCTCTTCGGAGACAGTACCGCACGCACGGTGCAGTTTGACGGCAAAGACCTCAGTGCACTGCGCGGCCAAACCATTCGCTTGCGCTTTGACTTGTGTGATGCGGAACTGTTCTCATTTTCCATCCGTTGAGACACCGGAGGTATGACACAGCAATGAAAATAACAACAAAAATGACTTTGTGTGGCAAACACCGTGCAAGTGATCGGAAAAATTGTCGTAGCCTTTTGGGCAGGGCGCTTGGGGCTGTGCTTGCAGCGGTTTGCATGCTGTTTCTGTGTACGGCTGCCTTTCCCGTATCTGCCGCTGATACATTGGAAGACGGCGCGTTTCAGTATATGGTCAATGATGCGGGAGACGCCGTCCTCACCGGCTACACGGGGACGCAAGCGGCGGTCACGGTACCGGATACGCTGGGCGGCCATGTGTTGCGTGCCGTCGGGGACCGGGTTTTTGGGGGGCGGCATGAACTGAAGCACGTGACACTTCCCGATACGGTGACCACAATGGGCGACCGCGTGTTTTATGACTGTACTTCCTTGCAGTCCGTCCAGCTTTCCCGTGCGCTGCAAACACTTGGTGATTGGACCTTTTATAATTGCGCTGCGCTCACAGATATCACATTGCCGCAGGGATTGACCCAAATCGGCACACGTACGTTTTCCAATTGCTTGTCTCTTTCCAACATACAATTGCCCCCAACCATTCTGGCGATCGGTGATTTTGCATTTTACTTTTGCCGTAGTTTGTCGGAGATCTCTTTGCCTCAAATGCTTAGTACCGTTGGCGCATATGCATTTGCCGATTGTACGTCACTGCGAAAGATGGTATTTCCAAAATCGGTGCAGCAGATCGCCCCATATACCTGTTATGCGTGCAGCGCATTGGAACAGGTAACGTTTGGGGACGTTGTGTCGATCGGTGCATTTGCCTTTTCTGCTACCGGCCTTACAAACGTCACATTGCCCGATACTTTGACGATCATCGGCGACAATGCATTTTATCAATCCGCGCTGACGGAAATTGCTCTCCCGCCTCATGTGACTTCGGTTGGGCAGGAGGCGTTTGCTGCTTGTGCGGCGCTATGTGAAGTACAAATCCCGTCAACCGTGCGTGGGTTGTGTTCCGATATGTTTGCCCAAACACCCTTTGCCGCGGATCCTTCCCATCAAACGGATGGCTGCTTGTATGCGTCTGCTCACCTGATTACAGCGCTTGATTCTGCTTCGCCGCTATATACTCTTTCCATTTTGCCCGGAACCGTTACCATTGCAGCGGGGGCATTTTCCCGCCAAACGCTCTTGACCGCTTTGACACTGCCAAATAGTTTATGTGCGGTTGGTACCAATGCGTTTGCTGATTGCGTACAATTAAAGAATGTGTCGTTTTACGGTACGGCTGCCCGGTGGGAAACTGTAGAAATTGCCGCGGGAAATCCACCGCTGGAACAAATGCCGCATCTGCTTTTATACAGCCCGTATCGCGACGTATTCGTCTCTGATTGGTATTATGAGGGCGTGTGTGTAACCACCGATTGCGGTTTGTTTGAAGGGATTGCGCCCGAATGGTTTGCGCCGGATCTGGAAATGACACGCGGGATGTTTGTGACCGTATTGTATCGCATGGCAAATTCCCCTCATGTTGAGGAAGGAACGATACCTTTTGAGGATGTTTTACCTACTGATTATTATTACTCTGCCGTGAATTGGGGTGTTTCACAGGGAATTTTATTTGGCGTTTCTTCCACGTCGTTCGCCCCCCAAGAACCGATCAGACGACAGGATGCCATGATTTTGTTGGATCGTTATACCCGTTTGGTTGGAAATGTACCAATTGACCGGGAGACAGATGTTACCACGTCGGATTTTGTCGACGGGGATACGGTGGATACCTATGCGCTTGCATCGGTACAGTGGGCATTGCAAAACGGTATTTTACGCGGCGACGGTGATATGCTTTTTCCCTTGCAATCTGTCACACGTGCCCAGACCGCTGTGCTGTTGTGGCGTTATACCGCATTTGTAAAATAAAGAGATGTTTTGAAAAACACCCTTGATTGCCGGGAACGTATGTGAAAAAATCTGATGGCATCCGGGACATTTGTCATGTGATTGCAAAAGTGTCTATATAAGTACATTGAACAAACAACGGCGCATGTGTTTTTCACATGCGCCGTTGTTGTAGGTATACGATTCTTTTTCATTACAACATTCGATTTTTATGGCAATTTCAGATATGCTATGTCTTGATATGTTTTGCTGTACCAGAACCTTTTCGACTGTTGTTTCATTTTCCAAGGGAAGTTCTTTTACTTCCTCGCCATCAACAGGCACAGGGAAGTTGAATACAATCTTCTTTATCCAGC
>ERZ827520.620-NODE-620-length-54032-cov-24.290476_pt1 | contig 54032 bp, 52 predicted proteins | sample MGYA00519581_ERZ827520 | MGnify/ENA primary metagenome ERZ827520 (study PRJEB31778, sample SAMEA3449339) | human gut metagenome | biome: human gut; feature: human-associated habitat; material: faeces | place: United Kingdom | collected 2010/2012 ... | reverse complement strand
CCTATTTTGAGGATATGAGCTACGCGCAGGCGGCGGAGGTCACGGGGAAAACGGTAAAGCAGATCACCAACATGGTATATCGTGGAAAAGAGAGTCTGCGCAGGCGCTTGGAACAGGAGGGCATCACACATGCGGAGCCATGAGGAACGGATAACGGAAACAAAGCGGCGCATCGCCGCAAGGCAGCGGGAAAAGCGTCTGCGGCGCGATAAGATCACAATGGTCTCCGCTGCGGCGGCGTGCCTTGTACTGCTCATCGGCGCGTCCCTCGCCATGCCCGGTATTGCCTCGCGGATACAGACCGGCGACTACTCTGGCTTTGAAACGGCAGCAAGCATCTTTCACGGCGGCGCTGCCTTGGGATACATCGTCATCGGACTGCTGGCGTTTTTACTCGGCGTGTGCGTGACCGTTCTGTGCTTCCGCATCCGGCAGCTCAGCCGCGAGGACGCGCAGGACAAGGAAAGTGAGGATGCGCATGGAGCTGATTGAGAACCTGCTGCAACTGCTGGTCACCTTCGTCGGCGCGTTGCTTTCGGGTATCGCCTACCGCAAAAGCCACCGGCAGGCGTATTTCCTGCTGCTGTGCTTCTACGGCTGCTTTGCCCTTGGCGCGCTCTACTGGACGCTGTATCTGCTGCTGTTCGATACCACACCGCGGGTCTTTTATGTGTCGGAATTCGGCTGGGTGGCGAGCGTAATTTTCCTGCGCATTTTGCAGGCGACGCTCTCCACACCGGAAGAACGCAGTTTCCGCTGCCGCAGGGCATGGCTTGCGCCTGCGTTCGGCGTGCCGCTGCTGGCGTTCTACTGCACCTTCGGGGATATTCTCTCCAACCTGATCTGGTGCGGCATGATGGTATGGCTCTCCTTCTGTGCCATTCGTGGGCTGGTCTACGCCAATGGGCAGACGGGCGCGGCGCGGAATATGCGGTACTTCCACATCGGCGTGCTGTGCTTTGCGTTCGCGGAGTATCTGCTCTGGACGGTGGGCTGCTTCTGGCCGGATACTTCTCCCACAAGCCCCGCCTTCTGGTGCGATATACTGCTGACGCTTGCGATTCTGGGGCTGCTGCCCGCCACGAGAAGGGCGGTGGCGGCATGACCTACATCGAAAATATCTTCCTGTGCATGGTGTCTCCCCTGCTGGTGGCCGCCTTGTGTATGGGCAGGCGGCAGCTTCGCTTCTTCCTGTTCTGCATTGCCGGAATGGGCGCGTGCCTGCTTTCGGCCTATATCAACACCTTCCTTGCGGCGGTGTGTCAGGCGGATGGCCTTGCCGCCACGGCGGAGATCGCGCCGGTGGTGGAGGAGCTGATGAAGCTGCTGCCGCTGGTGTTCTATCTTCTGGTCTTCGAGCCGGAGGGGGATAGAATCAAGGCTGCGGCCATCACGATTGCCCTCGCCTTCGCTACCTTCGAAAATGTGTGCTATCTCATTCAGAACGGCGCGGACCGCTTCTCCTTTATCTTCTTCCGTGGCTTCGGCACGGGAGCGATGCACGTGCTGTGCGGCCTGATCGTGGGCGGCGGGCTTGCATACACGTGGCAGCGGACGTGGCTGAAGATCGCGGGCACCTGCGGGCTGCTGGGCGCGGCCATCACCCTCCACGCCAGCTACAATCTGCTGATTGCCTATGGCGGCGCGGCGCAGTATGTGGCCTACGCCCTGCCGGTGCTGCTGGTGGCGGCGGGAAAGCTGCCTGCTTTCCATCGGGCGCAAAACAAGAACTGAATCACCATGCTTTGAGAGCCGCGAAAAGCGGCTCTCATTTTTTGAAATATTTTACGTTCTGGGCGAGCGTTTTTTCGCCTTTCGGTACAGTACAGCGCGAGAAAAACGAGCTTTTCGGATAAGAAAAACTGGAATGCACAGGGTGTCTGTGCATTCCAGCTTCATATTGTGTCATATTGAATTCCGAAAGTGTGTCAAAAACGTGTCAAATTAGGAATTTAATACATTTTAGCGCCTGAGGGGATGTGCGGGTCGAGCATCAGAAGGTGCAGCTTTTCTTCGCCGTTTTCGTGGTGGACAGCGGAAATAAGCATACCCTCAGACGCAATTCCCATCATGGGTCTTGGCGGCAGATTTGTGATGGCGACGCACGTTTTTCCGACCAGTTCTTCCGGCTCGTAGTAATCGTGAATGCCGGAAAGGATGACTCTATCCGTGCCGGAACCGTCATCCAGAACGAATTTCAGGAGTTTCTTGGACTTTTTGACTGCCTCGCAGGATTTGACCTTCACGGCGCGGAAATCGGATTTCGAGAACGTCTCGAAGTCCACAAAGTCCTTGAACAGCGGCTCAATTTCGACCTTGGAGAAGTCGATCGGCTCGTCCTTAATCTCGATCTCGACCGTACCCTTAGCTCCGCCGATGATAGGAACTTCCTCTGGCTTTTTTGTCTTGGGAGCGTCGAGTGGCTTCATCGTCGGGAACAGGATGACGTCGCGGATGGAATCGGCTCCGGTCAGAAGCATGACCGCGCGGTCAATGCCCATGCCCATACCGCCCGTGGGCGGCATACCGTATTCGAGAGCTGTCAGGAAATCCTCATCGAGCATCTCGGTCTCGTCGTCGCCGCGTTCGCGCTGCTCAACCTGCTTCATGAAGCGCTCGCGCTGGTCAATCGGGTCGTTCAGCTCAGAGTAGGCATTGCCCATCTCACTGCGGCAGATGAAGAACTCAAACCGTTCAGTAAGTCTCGGGTCTTTCGGGCTGCGCTTGGTCAGCGGCGAGACCTCAACCGGGTACATGGTAATAAACGTCGGTTGCACCAGATGCTCTTCAACTTTCTGATCAAAGCATGCATACAGCGCGTTGCCCCACGTCTTTTCTGCCGCATCGGCAAGCTCTACGCCGACGGCCTTTGCCGCGGCAACTGCCTCCGCGTCGTTACTGATGGCATCAAAGTCCACGCCAACGTATTTTTTAACGGCCTCAACCATTGTCAGCCGCGGCCAGCCGGGCTTCAGGTTGATCTTTTCACCCATCCATTCCAGCTCATACGTTCCGAGGTACTTCTGCGCAAACGTGGTATAAACACCCTCAGCGATGTCCATCATGTCGTGGAAATCGGCATACGCCTGATACAGCTCGACCGTGGTGAATTCGGGGTTGTGCTTCGGGTCCATACCTTCGTTGCGGAAGATGCGGCCGACCTCGTAAACTCTGTCCATGCCGCCGACGATCAGGCGCTTGAGCGGAAGCTCGGTCGCGATGCGCATGTACATGTCGATATCGAGGGTATTGTGATGCGTGATAAACGGGCGTGCAGCCGCGCCGCCGGCGATGGTGTTGAGCACCGGCGTTTCTACCTCGATATAGCCCATGTTGTCCAGATAGTCGCGCAAATGCTTAATGAACTGCGAACGGATGATAAAGTTGCGCTTGACCTCGGGGTTCACGATCAGATCGACATAGCGCTGACGATAGCGCATTTCCTTGTCGGTCAGGCCGTGGAACTTCTCCGGCAGCGGCAGAAGCGCCTTCGACAGCAGCGTGATCTTCTTCGCGCGGACGCTCATCTCGCCGCGCTGGGTGCGGAACACCTCGCCGTCCACGCCGACGATGTCGCCGATGTCATACTTCTTGAAGCGGTTGTAGTCCTCCTCATCCATCTCGTCCTTGCGGGCGTAAAGCTGGATGCGGCCGGTCTTATCCTGAAGGTCGCAGAAGGAGACCTTGCCCATGCCGCGCTTGGACATGAGACGGCCCGCGATGGAGACAGGCTTGCCCTCCATCTCGTCAAAATGTTCCTTGATCTCCTGCGCGCCCGCCGTTACGACGAACTTCGTGAGCTGGAACGGATCGCGGCCCTCGGCCTGAAGCGCCGCCAGCTTTTCGCGGCGTACCTTAATCTGATCGCCGACCGAAACTTCATTCTGAACTTCCTGATTCTTATCCTGTGCCATATCATCCTCCGGGGCAGACGCCCCTCTCTCTTTCGTTACTTTTCTACCGTCAGGACCTTATACTTGAGCGAGCCGACGGGCGCTTCGATCTCAACGATGTCGCCTGCCGTGTGGCCAAGCATCGCTCTGCCGAACGGAGAGTCATCCGAAATGCGGCACTCCATCGGGTTTGCCTCCTGAGAGCCGACGATGGCATATAGCTCCTCGTCACCCGTCTCCAGATCCTGCACCTTGATGGTGCAGCCAATGCCGATCTTGCCCTCGGCGTCCTCGGTCTCGTCGATGATGACCGCGTGCGCCAGAATATTCTCAACCTCGGCGATGCGGCCATAAAGCTTGGCCTGCTCGTTTTTCGCCTCGTCGTATTCGCTGTTTTCAGACAGGTCGCCGAAGGAGCGTGCTTCCTTGATCTGCTCCGCAACTTCCTTCTCGCGGGTCGTTTTCAGATACTGAAGCTCCTGCTCCAGCTCCTTCAGACGCAGTGTGCTGATCTTAAATTCCTTTGCCATAGTGAATCCATTCCTTCCAACATGAAAAATCACCGCGGCGGAAGCCTCTCCGCCTATAATCGGTAGTCATTATATAGGGTACTGGTGCTCACTGTCAAGAGATATTCTCCCCAAGTGCGCGAATCGCCGCCTGAAGCTGCGGATCGTCCGATTTTTCGAGCGTTTGCGTGTAGAGTTTTGCATATTCCTCCTCCGAAAGATCGAGCTCAATGTCCGGTGTGATACCGGTCTCGGTAAGGCTCACGCCGTTCGGCGTGTAATACTTGCCGATGGAGATGTTGAGAAGCGAGCCATCGGAAAGGCGGAAGGCATTCTGGAAATTGCCCTTCCCCGTTGTCCTGGAGCCGACGATCACCGCCGCGCCATACTCCTGAAGCGCAGCCGCAAAAAACTCCGCGGCGGAATAGCTGTCCTGATTGACCAGCACCGCCATCGGAAGCGAAAGCTGCTCCGCATCCGAGCGGTCTATCTCCTTTTTTCCGGAATAGTCCTCGCTCTGGAACAGGATCCCTTCCGGCAGGAGCCGGTCGAGCACCTTGACCAGCTCATCCTTGTAGCCGCCGCCGTTCAGGCGAACGTCAAAGATGATGCCCTTCACATCCTGCGCGAGCAGCTCGTCGATGCACCGAAGCGTCTCCTCGGCACAGCGGCGGTCAAAATTCGCGATGTGGACATAGCCGATGCCGCCGTTCAGCATCGCGCACGTTGCAACGTCCGTCAGGATGCTGCGGCGCTCCACGTCAAGGTCGAATTCACGCGTGCCGCGGCGGATGGTCAGGCGGACCGTGGTACCTTCCTCACCGCGCACGAGGCTCCGCGTTCCCTGCATTCCAAGCTCGATCGTGGCCTCGCCCCCGACCGCCGTGATGACGTCGCCGGGCTGCACGCCCGCCTCCTCTGCGGGGCCGCCGGGCGTGACGGACGCGACCGCCATGCCGCCCTGCTCCTCGTCCAGCGTGATGGTCACGCCGATGCCGACGTAGGCATTGTTCATAGATTCCTCATAGCTCTGGTATTCGTCGGCCGTGAGATAATAGCTCCACTTGTCCCCCGTTGCCTTGACCATCGCCTCGGCAGCGGCATCGGCAAGCGTCTGCTCGTCATACTCGTCAATGAAATACCGCTCCAGATAGGCAGAGATCTCTGCCGTCTTCTGAGCAGTCACAGAGTTCTCCTGCACGGCGTAGAGATTTCTGGCAAGCAGGAACGCACCGCAGAACGAGCCGGTGACGGCAAGCAAAAAAACGAGCACCAGCAGGATTTTTTTCGACTTATTCACAGTCATCCCCCATTCCGGATAGAAAATCTGACCCACAGCCCATCAAATGGGCTGTGGGAAAGGCATGGACAGATATGGTTTGCTCAGGGAAGCGAGATATAATTCATCGGATTGACATTCGAGCCATTGAGCAGGATCTCAAAGTGCAGATGCGGGCCGGTCGACCAGCCGGTCGTTCCGACGTAGCCGATGAGCTGTCCCTGCTTGACCGTGTCACCGGCAGAGACCACATAATTCGTCATATGCGCGTAGATGCTGGAATATCCGTCGCCGTGGTTGATGGTGACGTAATATCCGTTCGCCTCGCCATAGGTCGCGCCCGTGACGGTGCCGGACTTGGTCGCGTAGATCTCGGTGCCCATGCCGGCGGCAAGGTCCACGCCGTAGTGGAAGCTCTTGTTGCCGTTGATGGGATGGATGCGCGGACCGTAGGCGCAGGTCACGCCGGTGGAGTACGCCAGCGGGAAGCGGAAGCCGCTGCTCGTTGTGCTGCCGCTGGAGGAGGGCTTGTTTTTATTTGCAGCAGCGGCTGCGGCTGCGGCAGCCGCTGCTGCGGCGGCCTGCTCGGAGGCAAGCGCGTTAAAATAGCTCGTTTCCTTCTTTTTGATCTGTTCACGGACGGCGGCCTCGTTCCTTTCGGCTGCCATGAACTCGTCGGAGAGCGCGTCATACTCGACCTGCATCTGAAGGATGAGCTGATCGGCCTCGGCGCGCTTTTCCTCCAGCGCTGCCCGCTCGGCGTCAAGCTCGGCCTCGGTCTGTTCGAGCTCGCGCTTTTCCGCTTCCAGCTCGGAGCGCTCGGTCTCGACCTTCTTCGTCGCCTCGGAAAGCTGCTGCAGCATGAGCTGATCGGACGCCGCAATTTCGCGGATCATGTCCACGCGGTCAAGCAGGTCTGCAAAGCTGCTGGCCTTAAAGAGGATCGACCAGTAGGAGACGCTGCCCGTCTCCTCCATCGAGCGAAGGCGCGCCTTGTACTGCGTGTTGAGCGCATTTTCGCGCGCAACCGCCTCGTCCAGCTCGCTCTGCTTCTCAGCGATCAGCAGATTGTACTGCTGGATCTGTGCGTTCAGATTCTCGATCTTCTGGCGCGACATCTCCATCTGCTGGTCAATGTCCGCCTTCTGACCGACGAGCGTCTGCGTCTTTGTCTTGTTCTCCGCGATGCGCTTTTCCAGCGCGTCGCTCTGCTTCTGGATCTCGGCCTGCTTTGCCCGAAGTGCCGTCAGCTCGGTTTTGATCTCTGCGGAGCTTGCGGCGCTGACCAGCATGATCAGCGCGGTGGACACCAGAGAAAGCAGCAGCACCGCCGCAAGCACAAGGCAGACGACCCGCGTGAGTTTTCTTTGACTGTTTGAATTCATAGACGTTCTCCTGTACTGCGTGGGAGCGGCGTCAGCCGATGTAGCTCATCGGATTGACGTCCGCGCCGTTATAGTAGATGGTGAAGTGAAGATGCGGGCCGGTGGAAAGACCCGTTGAACCGACATAGCCGATGGTCTGCCCCTGCTTGACGTAATCGCCCGCCTTCACGATGAGCCCCTGCATGTGGGCATAGAGGCTGGAAAATCCGTCGCCGTGGTTGATGACCACATAGTTGCCCCAGATGTTCGAGTGAAGCGCCGTGGTGACCGTGCCGCTCTTGGTCGCATAGATCGCGGTGCCCGCGCCTGCGGCAAGATCGACGCCGTTGTGCCAGGTCGTCTTTTTTCCGGTCACGGGATGCGTCCGGTAGCCGTAGGAGTCTGTAATGGCAACGCGGTACGGCAGCGGATACAAAAAGCCGCTCGAATCCTTGTTGGCGGGGACATAGTTGTTCTGCTTGTTCAGCTCGGCGAGCCGCGCGGCTTCCTCCTTGGCAAGCGCCTGGTAGTAGTCCTTCTCGGCCTTTGCGACCTGCTTGGACAGCGCATCCTCCTGTGCAAGATAGCCCTGATACTCTGCCGTCATTTTTTCGCATTCCTCAGCGATCTGCAAAAGCAGTGCATCGGCCTCGGCGCGCTGCATCTCCAGCTGCGCCTCCTGTGCGGCAAGCTCGTCGCGGGCGGTCTGCATCTGCTGCTGCTCCTGTTCGAGCTCCTCGCGGCTTTGCTGCACGGCCTCGGTCGCCTCAGAGAGCTTTTTCATCATGAGCTGATCGGACTTTGCGATCTCATGGATCATATCCACGCGGTCGAGAAGGTCCGAGAAGCTGCTGGCCTTAAAGAGGATCGACCAGTAGGAGACCGTTCCCGTCTCCTCCATGGAGCGCAGACGCGCCTTATACTGCTCCTGAAGCTGTGTTTCATGCAGCTCCGCCTCGTCCAGCTCCTTCTGCTTTTCCGCGATCAGGAGGCTGTACTGCTGAATCTGCGCGTTGTAGTTGTCGATCGTTTCATTCGACAGCTCGATCTGGCGGTCGATGTCCGATTTCTGCTCCACAACGCTCTGCGTCTGCTTTTTATTCTCCGCGATCTCTGCCGACAGCGCCGTGCGCTTTTTCTGGATGCCCGACTGCTCCTCGCGGAGCTTTTGAAGCTCTGTGAGGATCTTCTGCGACTGGGCAGCACGCACCGGAGCCAGCAGCCCCGACGTCATGCCGAATACCGTCAGAAGCGCGAGCAGCGCGCAAAGGATGCGGAGGCAATGGGTCTTGCGATTGGTTTTCATGGTTACACCTTGAGGAATTTCCGGATGGAAAGCAAGCTTCCGACCACACCGACGGCGAAGCCGGTCAGCGCATACGCCACTGCCACCAGCTCCACGACCTCCGTAAACGGGACGACCTGAATGAGCTGAAGCGTGTCAACCACGCCGATCTTGCTTTCAATGAAGTTATACAGTCCCCACTCGAGGAAGAACGCGATCACCGCGCCGAGGAAGCCGAGAATGAAGCCCTCGACCACGAACGGCAGGCGGATGAAGCTGTCGGTCGCGCCGACCATCTTCATGATGGCGATCTCCTCACTGCGGGAGTACATGGCGAGCTTGACGGTGTTGGAGATGATGAACAGCGACAGCACGAACAGCACGACAATGATCACAGACGAGGCGATGTTCAGGACCTTCTGAAGGGTCTGGAAGCCGTTAATGATCTCATAGTGCGCCATCACTTCGGCCACACCGTCGATCTTTTTGATCTCCTCGACGGTCTGCTGCGTCAGGCTGGAGTTTTCCATGGTCACCTCATAACGGTCACGGAGCGTGGAAGCGTCGAGGCCGGCGAAGGAGGTGGCGTCGTTCTGGTCCTCCACGAAGCTGTCAAGTGCCTGCTGGCGGGAGATATATTTTGCCTCGTGGACGTTGGAGATGAGGTTGATCTGCGAGCCGACGCTCTTGGCCTCGGCCTCGGAATACGTCTCGTCGATGTAGACAAGCACGGCGTTTTCCTTTTCCAGATCCACGATCATGACATGCAGATTGTACAAAACAAGGCTGAACGTACCCATGATCAAAAGGCACGCCACGGTCACGCAGACCGCCGCAAAGGACATGAAGCCATGCAGGAACACGCCCCGGAAGCCCTCGCGCAGCAGATATCCGATGTTATTCTTTTTCATGTAAGTAGTACCCGTCCATTCCGTCGCTGATGATCCTGCCCTCGTCGATGGCCACAACACGCTTGGTGAAGCGGTTGACGAGTTCCTTTTCGTGCGTAACGACCATGACCGTCGTTCCGAGCGCATTGATCTGCTCGAGCAGCATCATGATCTCCAGTGAACGCGCCGGATCGAGGTTGCCCGTCGGCTCGTCAGCGATGATGACGCTGGGGTTGTTGACCAGTGCGCGCGCAATGGCCACACGCTGCTGCTCGCCGCCGGAAAGCTCGTGCGGGAGGCGGCGTCCCTTGTTTTCAAGGCCGACCAGCTCCAGCACATACGGCACGCGCTTTTTGATCTCGCTCTCCGCCGCGCCGATGACGCGCATGGCGAACGCCACGTTGTCATAGACGGTCTTGTTCTCGATCAGGCGGAAATCCTGGAAAATGACGCCGAGCGTCCGGCGCAGATACGGGATCGCGCGCTGCCGGATCTTTTCCAGCACGAAGCCGTTGACAAGGACGCTGCCCGACGTCGGCTCCAGCTCCGCCGTCAGGAGCTTGATGATCGTGGACTTGCCGGAGCCGGACGGCCCGACGAGAAACACGAACTCCCCATCGTCGATCTTCATGGAGATCCCATTGAGCGCCTTGACGCCGGGATCATACGTTTTTACAACATTGGTTAATTCAATCATGCTTTACTCCCGATACGAAATCCGTTCTCACGCCGCCGGTCAGATGATCCGGTTTTCCCGCGAGACAAGGTATTTCTTGACCATGAGCGCGACCTTGAAAATGATCGCGTCGTCAAATTCGCGCAGGTCGAGGCCGGTGAGCTTCTTGATCTTCTCCAGCCGGTAGACGAGCGTATTTCTGTGGACGAACAGCTTTCTGGACGTCTCGGAGACGTTCAGATTGTTCTCAAAGAACTTGTTGATGGTGAACAGTGTCTCCTGATCGAGCGTGTCAATGGAGTTCTTCTTGAACACCTCGGACAGGAAGATCTCGCACAGCGTCGTCGGAAGCTGATAGATCAGGCGGCCGATGCCGAGATTTTCATAGGTGATGATCGTTTTTTCGGTGTCGAAGACCTTGCCGACCTCAATGGCGACCTGTGCCTCCTTATAGGCGTCGGCCAGCTCGCGCAGGTGGCCTGCCACCGTGCCGATGCCGATGACCGTCTTGATGAACAGCTCTGTCTTGAGCGTGTCCTCGATCTGGCGGGCGATGCGGATGAGCTCGTCACGCTCGGTGGCGGGCGTGATCTGCTTGACGACGGCAATGTCGGACTCGTTGACGCTCAGGACGAAATCCTGCTGGCGGTCCGGGAACATCCCTGCCAGAAGATCGACTGCGGCAACGTCCGCACGGGAGACCTGACGGATCAGGAAGACCGCGCGCGGCACATCGGTGACGAAGTGCAGCTCCTTTGCACGGATGTAGATATCGCCCGGCAGGATATTGTCGGTGATGATATTCTTGACGAAGGTACCCTTATCGTGCTTTTCCTCGTAGTACGTCTTTGCGCCGTTGAGCGCCACGTATGCCATCACACACAGGCTGTGCGCGGTCTCATCGTCGCCCTCGGCGAAAACGGCGTAGTCAAAGTAGGCGCTCCAGCTCACAAGAGGCTTGAAGGTTTTATGATCAACGACCACGATGGAATCGGGCGCGCTGTTGAGTCTGATCACGGCCTCCGGCCACTTTTCACCGATCAGCGAGGTGTCACTACAGGAAATGACGTTGCTGTCGGCGTCAATGACACCGATCACGCGATCGGTCGCTTCCTTCATCTGAACGATCACGCTCTGAAAAATACGGCTAGACATGCGCGTTTCCTCCTCATATTGCTTTTTACACAAACAACCATTGACATAATACTACGCATTCGGCATTATTGCAAGAGGTTTTTGACGTTTTATTTCAAAAAACGATGCCCTTTTTGTGAACTTTTCATAGTTCTTCGTCAGAACTTCCAAGTTTCGTTCCAACTTTTCTCCACGCATTTCCGGTCGTTTCGCCGAAAAAGTGACAAAATGGTATCAAATCAGGCTTTCTAAGCTCGAAAGCGGCAATTCGCGCACCGCGCCTTTTTCAAGGCCATCCAGCCCCAGCGTTCCCTCCGCATCGCGGCGAAGATAGGTGACCGGCATACCGCGCGAGGCGAGCATCCGGCGCACCTGATGGTATTTCCCTTCCTGTATCTCAACGCAGCTTTTTCCGGCGCCAAGCGGCGTCAGCCGCGCCGGAAGGCACTTTGTTCCGTCCCCGAGCGTCAGCCCCGCGGCAAACGCCGCGACGTCGGCCTCCCCTGCCGTGCCCTCATGCTCGGCGTAATAGCGTTTCCAGACGCCGAAGCGCGGGCTGATGAGCTTGTGGGCCAGCACGCCGTCATTCGTAAACAGCAGCAGCCCCTCCGTTGCCTTGTCGAGCCGCCCGACCGGCATCACCCCGAAGCGCCGGAAGCGCTCCGGGATCAGCTCCAGCACGCTCGGCCCGCCGGGATCGTCGGCGGAGGTGACGTAGCCTGCCGGCTTGTGGAGCATCAGCAGCACGGTATGCAGCTTCTCGACCGGCGCGCCGTCCACGGTGATCTCCACCGCGGTCTCGTCGAATTTTTCCTCCGGCCGCAGCGCCGGTCTTCCGTCCGCGCAGACTCTGCCCGCGCGGATGAGCCCCCGGAGCTCCTTTCGGGACGCAACGCCGGCGTCCGATAGTATCTTGTCCAGTCTTTGCATGGCTGTTTCATCCTTCTGTCATATTTGTCCCACTGCGGCATAGGTTGTACTACCGCTCAAGCATAGGAGGGTTTTTATGGTGATCATGACTGCCAAGGTATCCAAAAGCAAACGGATCGCAGCCGCACTGATCGTCCTGATCGCGGTGATCCTGCTGGTGGTTTGTCTGTCGAACACAGGCAAAACGCCGCGCAGCACAAACCGCGCGGACACAGCTCCGGCCGCACAGCCCGAACCGTCCGAGATCAAAACGAATGACGACCGTGTGGCGTTCCTTGCCTCGTTCGGCTGGCAGGTCGCGCCGGAGCCGACGCAGACGCAGGAGGTCCGCATCCCGACCGAGCCGTCGGAGGTCTTTGAACGCTACAACGACCTCCAGCGCTCGCAGGGCTTTGATCTCAGCGCATACGCCGGAAAGAACGTCAGGCGCTACGTCTACGAGATCAAAAACTACCCCGACAGCAGCGACACATACTACGCAACGCTTTTCATCTACAAAAACGCGGTGATCGGCGGCGATGTCTGCTCCTCGGCGCAGGGCGGCACGATGCACGGCCTGTGTATGCCGAAATAAGCGTGCGTCAGTACCACAGGCGCACAAGCTCCCTGCCGCGCCGCTGGGCATAGCGGACAGCAGCCGCCGTGCCGCCTGCCGCGCCGCCGTCATAGACGGTGATGACGCGCTCCGCCGCATCGACCATCGCACGGTTGCGGCGGAGCATACAGCCGTCGGAATAGACCGGCTCGAGCACGCAGACCGCATCACACGCCGCGAGCAGGCGCGCATAGCGCGCTCGCTCTGCTTCCGGCCATGCGTCCGGCTGTGTCGGACACGGGATCATGGCGGTAAGGCGGATCTGCGGAAACGTCTCACGCGCCGCAAGGACCGCTTCTGCGAAGTACATGTCGCAGCCGCGCGCCATGCCGCACAAAAACGCATCAAAGCCGTCCGCGCAGGCCTGCGTGACGGCACGCTGTATGAGCGTTCGGAGCGCCGCGCAGCGGGCGTCGCTCTCGTCGCTCCCCCACGGGAGGCGCTCCGGCCGGTGGCCGGTAAAGGTGCAGACCATATGCTCCCCTCCCTGCTGATTTCGTTTCAGTATACCAGAAAATGTTCTTATTGACAAGCGGATATGGCTGCGCTATGATGATTCCAACCGAATATGGATTCTTCAGGGCAGGGTGTGATTCCCGACCGGCGGTAATACAGGCGGCGCGTCCGTCTGCCAGTCCGCGCGCGAAAGCTGAACCGGTGAGATTCCGGTACCGACAGTAACGAGCCCGCTGCCGCTTTGCGGCTGCGTCTCCAAGTCTGGATGAAAGAAGAAGCGTCTCTGCTGCCATTGGCTGAGACGCGGATTTGTACTTATGTACGCCTGAGGTCCATACTTCAGGCGTATTTTTTGTGCAAAGGAAGGTCCCTGTCATGAAAGAATTGTTTGCCGCCGCAAAGGAAAACCTGTCGTTTTTGCTCGTCTGTCTCGCGGTCTTCGCAGCTCTGGTGCTGCTGGCCGTGCTCGCCGAGCGTCTGCGCGGAGAGCGCCGCGGTCTGTCCCCTGCCCGGAGCGTCAGCTTCGTCGCAATGTTCTCCGCCGTTGCCGCCGTTTTGATGCTGCTGGAGATCCCGCTGTTCTTCGCGCCTTCGTTTTACAAGATGGATCTGAGTGAGCTGCCCGTGCTGATCTGCGCGTTCTATCTCGGGCCGGTCTCCGGCGTCGTGTGCGAGCTGGTCAAGGTCATCCTCAAGCTGCTCATGAAGGGCACAACGACCGCCTTCGTCGGTGACTTCGCGAATTTCGCCGTCGGCTGCTCGTTCGTGCTGCCCGCCGCCATCGTCTACCGCTGGCACAAGACGAGAAAGGGCGCGATCGCTGCACTTGCGCTCGGGACCGCCGTTATGACCGTCTTCGGAAGCCTGTTCAACGCCTGGTTCCTGATCCCGAAATTTGCCCAGCTCTACGGTGCGCCCCTCGAGGCGATCATCGCAATGGGCGCGCAGGTCAACGCCAGGATCACGGATGTCTGGTCGCTCGTGGCGCTTGCGGTCGTGCCGTTCAATCTGGTCAAGGGCGCGCTCGTCTCCCTGCTGACGTTTTTCCTGTACAAACGCGTGGAACGTCTCATTTTTCGCAGATAAGAAGATCTGCCCCAGAGAACGCACGGTTCTTCACACATTTTCAGTTGACTTTCGGCGTGTTTTATCGTAGGATAACGTCATTCAACAACTTCTGTCTGGAGGCGTGTATCCATCATGCGTGAAAAAAAGCACGATCAGCCCCGGCTCGGAACGGTCGAGAATTACCGCCATTTCTGGATGATCTCCGTCTGGGTGGTCTATTTCATCATCTTTTACATTGCCGAGCATGTTGTCACAGGCAACTATTATCCCGTGCACATGCCTCTGGACGATGTGATCCCGTTCTGCGAATGGTTCATTTTCCCCTACTGTCTCTGGCACTGGCTGCTCGCCATTGTGGGCGTGTATCTGCTGCTTTGGGACGCGGAGAACTTCAAGCGCTTCACAGCCTTCATCGGCATCGGCTTCATCCCGGTCATGCTGTTTGACATCGCGTTCCCGAACGGGCAGGATCTGCGCCCGCTGGTGTTTGAGCGCCAGAACATCGCCACATGGCTCGTCGCGCGCATCTACGCCGCCGACACGAACACGAACGTTTTCCCCAGCATGCACGTCATCGGCTCCGCCGCGCTGTACGCCGCAACGCTCTACACGCCGAGCATCCGCAAGCGCGGGCTCGACTGGGTGATGCTGCCGCTCGCTGTTTTGATCTCCATCTCCACGGTGTTTGTCAAGCAGCACTCCTGTCTCGACATTCTCGGTGCGATCCCCTACAGCGCGCTCGTCTGGTGGCTGGTCTACGGCGTGATCTTCAAAAAGAAAAAAGTCAAATGATCCACAGCGCGGGATGCGGCTTGGCCGCATCCCGCGCTGCTTGTCTTTGTTATTCAGAATCGCCCTTATCGCCCTTCTGGCGGATGGTGATCTTGACCGGCGTACCGGTCAGGCCGAACACGGCGCGGATCTGATTTTCAAGGTATCTCTGATAGGAGAAATGGAACAGCTTCGCGTCGTTGCAGAAGATGACGAAATGCGGCGGCTTGACGCCGACCTGCGTCATATAATAGACCTTCAGACGGCGGCCCTTGTCCGTGGGCGGCTGGACGCGGGCGGTGGCGTCCTCAAGGATGTTGTTGAGCATGCCTGTCGTGATGCGCATGGTGTTCTGGTTGGAGACGGCGTTGATCGTCTCAAACAGCTTGTCCACGCGCTGTCCGGTGAGGGCGGAGATGAACATGACCGGCGCATACTGCATATAGCTCAGGTCGCGCCGCACATCCTCGGTCATACGGTTCATGGTGTTCGTATCCTTCTCCACCGCATCCCATTTGTTGACGACGATGATGCATGCCTTGCCCGCCTCATGCGCAAGCCCCGCGACCTTGGTATCCTGCTCGGTCACGCCCTCGTTGGCATCGATCAGGATCAGGCACACGTCGGCACGCTCGATGGCCGCGACGGAGCGCATGTTGCTGTAGCGCTCGACGGCGTCATCGACCTTCGACTTGCGGCGCATACCGGCCGTGTCGATAAAGAGGTACTTGCCCCAGTCGTTTTCAAAATAGCTGTCGATCGCGTCGCGCGTCGTACCCGCCACGTCGGAGACGATCACGCGCTCCTCACCGAGGATGCGGTTGAGGAGGCTGGACTTGCCGACGTTCGGCTTTCCGATGATGGCAACCTTGATGACATCCTCGTCATATTCCTCGCCGTCATCCTCAGGAAACGCCTCCACGCAGGCGTCGAGCAGATCGCCCGTGCCGTGGCCGTGGATGGCGGAGACCTCGATGGGATCGCCGAGGCCGAGGCCGTAGAACTCATAGATCTCGGGGTTCACGCCGCCGGTGCTGTCGCACTTGTTGACAGCCAGCACGACCGGCTTTCTGGAGCGCTTGAGCATCGACGCGACCTCCGCGTCGGCGGCGGTGAGGCCGACCGTCACATCGACCACCATGATGATCACGTTTGCCGTCTCGATGGCGATCTCCGCCTGACGGCGCATGAATTTCAGCATGTCATTGTCGGTGCCCGGCTCGATGCCGCCGGTATCGACCAGCATGAAATTGCGTCCGCACCATTCGCAGTCGCCGTAGATGCGGTCGCGGGTCACGCCGGGCGTATCCTCGACGATCGCCATGCGGCGGCCGGTGAGTTTGTTAAAGAGCATCGATTTGCCGACATTCGGACGGCCAACGATGGCTACAATGGGCTTTGCCATAATGGTTTACCCTCCTTTGTTACAGATCAGAACGCATCCGGCGCGCTGCGCCGGTCAAGAAAAGAGGAGGGTGCAGACACCCTCCTCTCATTCTCGTACTCGTATGGAGTGAAATCACTCTGCCGACTCGACAGCGATCACTTCACGGCCGTTGTAATAGCCGCAAGCCTTACAAGCTCTGTGAGGCAGGCGGGGCTCGCCGCACTTCGGGCAAGCAACAACACCGGGGATCGCCAGTTTCCAGTGGGAGCTGCGTCTCTTGTCTCTTCTCGTGCGGGAAACTTTTCTCTTGGGTACTGCCATCTTGGTACACCTCCTTGATCGAAATGCCTTTACGGCACATTGTCTACTTGTTTCTGTCCAGGAACTGCTGAAGTACAGCAAAGCGGGAATCCGGCTCTGGCTTACAGTCGCAAGGGCCTTCATTGAGGTTCTTGCCGCAGCGGAAGCAGAGTCCTTTGCAATCTTCACGGCACAGGAGCTTTTGATCCATGTTCAGGACAAAAGCCGTCGTCATGATGTCGTCAAGATCGGCACGATCGTCCACGAGCTCGAAGACCCAGGGGTTCTCGAAATCGTCGGATCCCATGCTGGTGACCAGCACAGCCTCGATGGAATACTCCACCGGACGCGCAAAGGCAGCGGCGCATCGATCGCACACACCGTGCAGCGTTGTCGCGACCGTTCCGGTGAGTTCCAGAACACCCGCGGTGTTGCGTACCCGTCCCTTTGCCAGAACCGGCTCGGTTACGGGGCAGCAGACGCCAAACTGCATGGTATGCAGATCAAGGCTTGTCTCGAAGGGAACCACACCGCCGGGTTCAGCGATCAGCTTACTCAAATCCAGAAGCATAGTGTCCTCCAATCCAGAATCATGCAGTGGATATTATATCGGAAGGGGCGAAGAAAGTCAAATACTATTTCAAAAAAAATCACAAATTTTTTCACCAAAAATGCAGCGCTTTACACAAGGTATCGTTCGTGCTAAAATAGTCTCACCCTTTATCTGGTTTCGGAGGTCTCCATGAAAGAGTTTACCGTCGGTCAGAACGACGCAGGCCAGCGTCTTGACCGTTTTGTTGCGAAGGCCGTGCCGCTGCTCCCCGATTCACTGATGCAGAAATACATCCGTCTCAAGCGCATCAAGCTGAACGGAAAGCGCGCCGAGCGCAATACCCATCTTGCCGCCGGAGATGTCATCCAGCTTTATATCAACGACGAGTTTTTTGATGCCCCGAAGCAGGAAAACGCCTATCTGACCGTCTGCGTCCCGAAGCTCAACATCGTCTACGAGGATGAGAACATTCTCCTTGCCGACAAGAAGCCCGGTCAGGCCGTTCACCCGCACGATGGCGCGGAATACGGCAAAACGCTGATCGATCACATTCAGGCCTATCTCTATGCCAAGCGCGAATGGCGGCCGCGCGAGGAAAATTCGTTCGCGCCCGCGCTCTGCAACCGCATCGACCGCAACACCGGCGGCATCGTCATCGCGGCGAAAAATGCGGAGGCGCTTCGCATCCTCAATCAGAAGATCAAAGACCGTGAGATCGAAAAACGCTATCTCTGCATCGTCCACGGCACGCCGAAGCCCGCCGAGGGCAGGCTGGAGGGATATCTTTTCAAGGATGCAAAGGAAAACCGCGTCTACATCACCAAAAAGCCGCAGCCCGGCGCAAAGACCGCCGTCACATTCTACCGGACGCTGAAAACAAAAAGCGGGCTTTCGCTCGTGGAGTGTGAGCTCCTGACGGGCCGCACGCACCAGATCCGCGCGCAGATGGCAGCCGCCGGATGGCCGCTGCTCGGCGACGGAAAATACGGCAAGCTCGACAAGCGCTATGACCGGAAATATCAGGCGCTTTACTCCTACAAGCTCCGTTTTGACTTCACGACAGACGCCGGAATCCTCGCGTATCTGAACGGAAAGAGCTTCGAGGTCGCCTCTGTCGACTTCGTTCAGGAGTATTTCCCAGATTAGCCCCGGAATCCCCCGCAAAATTCTACAAAAAATTACGAAAAATCGATTGACAAGCGCCCCCTTACCATATATGATGTCTACCAGTACGTCCGCACCTGCGGATGTACTGATATTCTCTTTTCAGACGGAATATCACGTATCAACCCAGCGTCATTCGGCCTCTGCCGCCCGCGCAGCCGGACGGTCCGTCAGGCAGGGATATCCAAAGGATTTTTCTGCTGCCCGACGGGCAAGATAGCACTGCGCAGCGTGCCGGGATCGTCTGGTGCTGACAAAAACAAAAAGAAACGGGGGAGGATAATGTCTGAAGAACTCATTCGCCTGTCGGATCTTACGATGACCTTTGAGGACGGCGAAACCATTCTGGATCACATCAATCTTTACATTAGGAATAAGGAATTTCTCACATTACTGGGTCCCAGTGGATGCGGAAAAACCACAACACTACGAATTATTGGCGGTTTTTTGACACCTACGTCCGGTGATGTGTTTTTTAACGGCCAAAGGATCAACGACGTACCGCCGTACAAACGCAAGATCAATACGGTGTTCCAGAAATACGCGCTGTTCCCGCATTTGGACGTATATGACAACATCGCCTTTGGGCTGCGTCTATCCAAGCTGCCCGAGCAGGAGATCGACGACCGTGTGACAGAAATGCTCGAGATCGTCAGCCTGAAGGGCTTTGAAAACCGGAAGGTCACTTCCCTCTCCGGCGGCCAGCAGCAGCGTGTGGCCATCGCGCGCGCACTCGTAAACCGGCCGCAGGTGCTGCTGCTCGATGAGCCGCTGGGCGCGCTCGACCTTCGTCTGCGCAAGGACATGCAGAACGAGCTCAAGAGCATCCAGCAGCAGACCGGCATCACCTTCGTCTATGTCACGCACGATCAGGAGGAGGCGCTGTCCATGTCCGACATCGTTGTCGTCATGGACAAGGGCAAGATCCAGCAGATCGGCACGCCGCAGGATATTTACAACGAGCCGAAGAACGCCTTCGTCGCCGACTTCATCGGCGAGTCGAATATTCTTGACGGCGTGATGCTCGACGACTGTCTGGTCAAGTTCTTTGGCCGCAGATTCGAGTGCGTTGACAAGGGCTTTGAAAAGAACGAGCCGGTCGACGTCGTCATCCGCCCCGAGGACATCGACATCGTCCCCGCCGATCAGGGTCACCTCTGCGGCACGGTCACGTCCGTGACCTTCAAGGGCGTCCACTATGACACGATCGTTGATTTCAAGGGCTTCAAGTGGCTCATCCAGACGACCGACTTCTACCCGGTCGATTCCTACATCGGGATCCGGCTGAATCCCGAGGACATCCACATCATGCACAAGAGCGAATACTCCGGACTCTACGGCGACTACAGCTCCTACAGCGCCGAGTATGACGAGATCGCCGATGCTGAGGAGGATGCAGAGGATGAAGAATAAGGTCCTTGCCGCGCCGTACATTGTGTGGATGGCGCTGTTCATCATCGTTCCGCTCGGCATCGTCGTGTACTATGCCTTGACGGACTCCATCACCGGTCAGTTCACCCTCGCAAATCTCGCCTCCATCGGGACGTATCTGCCGATCTTCCTGCGGTCGATCTGGCTGAGCCTGTTTGCCAGCTTCATCTGCCTTGTCATTGGCTATCCTGTCGCGTATTTCATCGCGCAGTGCAAGCCCACGACCCAGCGCTTTCTGGAAATGCTGATCATGCTCCCGATGTGCATGAGCTTCCTGCTCCGGACGCTGGCATGGGTCGCCATGCTGGAGGACACCGGTATCTTCAATACCCTGCTCCAGTCCATCGGCCTGACGCCGCTGCCCCTCATCCGGACAAACGGCGCGGTCATCCTCGGCATGGTCTACAACTACCTTCCGTACATGATCCTGCCGCTGTACACGGTCATTATGAAGATCGACGGCCGTCTGATCGAGGCGGCGGCTGACCTTGGCTGCAAGCCGAGCCGCGTCTTTACGAAGGTCATCCTTCCGCTCTCCGGCCCCGGCATCCTGTCCGGCCTTACAATGGTGTTCGTGCCTGCCGTGTCCACCTTCTATATTTCTCAGAAGCTCGGCTCCACCGGTACGACGCTGATCGGCGACGTAATCGAGTCGCAGTTCAAGACTGCCTACAACCCGAATCTGGGTGCAGCCATGAGCCTTGTGCTGATGATCCTGATCTTCCTGTGCGTCAGCATCATGAACCGCTTCGGCGAGAACGAGGGCGAGGAGGTCATGGCAAAGGTATGAAGCACTTTAACCGCACCGTGACCGTTCTGGTCTTTATCTTCCTGTATATCCCCATGATCGTGCTCGGCATCGCGTCCTTCAACGCCGGTACCGACATCGCCACGTTCAAGGGCTTTACGCTTTCGCAGTATGCAAATCTTTTCCGTGACAGCGCGCTTCTCCGTCTGCTGCTGAACTCGCTGATCATCGCCGTGCTCTCTACGCTCGCGGCGACGGTCTTCGGCACGATGGCAGCCGTCGGCATCCACGGCATGAACGGAAAGCTCCGCAGCGCCGTCATGACGCTGACGAACATCCCCATGACGAACCCTGACATTGTCACGGGCGTCGCGCTGGCGCTTTTGTTCGCGTTCACGGGCGCGATGCTGCGCATCAACTCGATCCTTGGCTTCTGGACGCTGCTCATCGCGCACATCACGTTCAATCTCCCCTATGTCATTTTGAATGTCATGCCGAAGCTCAAGCAGATGGACAAGGATCTGGTCGAGGCCGCTCTGGATCTCGGCTGCACGCCGGCGCAGGCGTTCACGAAGGTCGTCATCCACGAGATCATGCCCGGCATCGTCTCTGGCGCACTGATGGCCTTTACGATGAGCCTCGATGACTTCGTCATCTCCTACTTCGTCACCGGTTCGAGCTTCATCACGCTTCCGGTCGAGATCTACAACTACACCAAAAAGCCCATCCAGCCGAAGATCTACGCGCTGTTCACACTGATGTTCCTCGCGATCCTGCTGCTGATGGTCGTGATGAACCTGCTTCAGGCGCGCTCCGAGCGTCACCCGAAGACTGCACAGAGGAGGGCCGGCCGATGAAGCTGAAACGACTTTTTGCACTTCTGCTCTGCCTCGTGCTGACGCTCTCGGTGCTTCCCGTCACGGCGCATGCCGCCGGTGAGGAGATCACCGTCTACAACTGGGGTCAGTACATCTCCGACGGCACCGACGACTCGCTCGACGTCATCGCTGCCTTCGAGGAGGCCACCGGCATCAAGGTCCATTACATGACCTTTGACTCGAACGAGAGCATGTACACCAAGCTCAAGACCGGCGGCGCCAGCTACGACGTCATCATCCCCTCCGATTATATGGTCGCAAAGCTCATTGAGGAGGATATGCTCGAGCCGCTCGATTTCGCGAACATCCCGAACTACGCCTACATCGACGAGGCGTTCCGTAATCAGGCCTATGACCCGGAGAACCTGTACTCCGTCCCCTATACATGGGGCACGGTCGGTCTGATCTACAATCGGAACTATGTCTCGGACGAGGACGCCGAGAGCTGGAGCTGCCTCTGGAACAGCAAATACGCCGGAAAGCTGCTGATGTTCGACAATCCCCGTGACGCATTCGCCATTGCCCAGTCTCTGCTCGGCTATGGCATGAACACCGAGGATTTTAACGAGCTGAAAAACTGTGCCGACCTGCTCGCGCAGCAAAAGCCCGTCCTTCAGGGCTGGGTCATGGACCAGATCTTTGACAAGATGGAGCGCGGCGAGGCGTGGGCCGCCCCCTACTACGCAGGCGATTACCTGACGATGGTGGAGGAAAACCCCGACCTTGGCTTCAGCCATCCGAAGGAAGGCTTCAACATCTTCATCGACGCCATGTGCATCCCGAAGGGCTGCAAGAACAAGTCCGGCGCAGAGGCATTCATCAACTTTCTCTGCGATCCGGAGGTTTCGGCGGCAAACCTCGACTACATCGGCTATTCCACGCCCGAAACGGCGGCGAAGGAATATCTCGATGAGGAGATTACGTCCAGCCCGGTCGCCTACCCCGACGAGGAAACGCTGGCGCGCAGTGAGAGCTTCGGCGCACTCGGGATCGAGGCCACACAGGCAATGAACGACCTCTGGCTGTCAGTCAAGACCTCCGGCGCAAACACAACGCTGTATCTCATCCTGACGCTCGCCGCGTTCGCGGCGGTGATCGTCTTCTTTGTGATCTCCGGTGCAGTCCGCCGCAGAAAAAAGGCGCGGCGCTGCCGCAAGTGGAAAAGCGCATAACGCATGACCGGGAAGCCAATCGGCTTCCCGGTTTCTGCTTCCTATGCAGTGCCGCCTCCACCTGTCGGTTTTCCGATATTTTTTGACTTTTCTTTCAAAAACAGATATGCTATAATGCAGCAAAAGGAGGCTATACTATGGAAATGATCCCGATGCGTGAAGCGATGCAGCAGCGTCACTCCGTGCGCTCCTATCTCTCGACCCCCATCCCGCAGGATGTTCTCACAACGCTCCGCCAGGCCGTCAAGGAATGCTCCTCCGCGGCAAAAATGCGGATCCAGCTCGTGACCGACGAGCCGGAGGCCTTCCGGTGCTTTCTCGCCCGCTGCGGGCATTTTGTCGGCGTGCGCAACTACATTGCGTTTGTCGGCCAGAAGGACGATACGCTTGACGAGCGCACCGGCTATTACGGTGAGAGGCTCGTACTGCTCGCGCAGCAGCTCGGTCTCAACACCTGCTGGGTCGCAGCGACATACCGAAAGAAAAAATGCCCCGCCGTCGTCAATCCCGGCGAGAAGCTGGTCTGTGTCATCGCCCTCGGCTACGGTCTCTGGCGCGGAAAGCCCCACGTCGGCCGCCCTGCCACAGAGCTGTCCAACCTGACCGCCGCATCGCCTGACTGGTTCCGCCGCGGCATGGAGGCCGTCCTGCTGGCGCCGACCGCGAGAAATCAGCAGCGCTTCTTCTTTCAGCAGTCCGGCGATGCCGTTTCGGTGCGGAGCACCGGCGGCTCCTACAGCAAGATCGATCTCGGCATCGTAAAGCATCACTTTGAGCTTGGCGCCGGCGCAGAAAACTTCCGCTGGGCGGATGCGCCGCAGCCGGTCTCCGAGGAGGCGGCGATCGCAGAGGCTGAAACGGAATGTGCCGTGGAGGCCGAGACGGAGGAGAACGTGTGAACGCCGTTTTGGAGGAAACTTTTGCAGTTGTTCACAAAAGCTTCCCGTTTCGTTCATAATTCCGACATGTTTTCGGCTTATTCTAAACTTGGAAATCAAGTTTTCCTCTTTTTCTTTCTCTTTTTCTTTTCTAGCGCAAAAGCCCGCAGTCACGACTGCGGGCTTTTGTGTTTCTCCAGCACTGCAAAAAGAGCCGGAGCGTGTCGCTCCGGCTCTTTGGGTCATTTTGTGTATTCAAACTCAAAATCATAGATGCTGACAGTGTCGCCGTCCTCGATGCCCATTTCCTCAAGCCGCTCAAACAGGCCGCTCTTGCGAAGCTGCCGGTCGAAGTACATGCGCGATTCATAGTCGTCGAAGTTGATGTCATTGAGCAGCTTCATGATCCACGGGCCGGAGACCTCCCAGAGATCCTCATGCTGCTCGATCCGAAGCTCCGTCGCGTCGCCTGCCTCGGCAAGCGGCTTGACGTATTCCGGCTCATAGTAGACCACCGGCGGCAGCTGGGCCAGCTTCCCGGCGATGGTGCGCATGAGATTCTTCGTACCGGCTGTCGTTGCGGCTGAAATTTCATAAAACTCATAGCCGCGCTCCTCGACATAGGCGCGCAAGCGCTCCAGATTGTCGCTGTCCGGCGGGAGCAGGTCGATCTTGTTTGCCGCGACGATCATCGGGCGCTTTGCCAGATCCTCGGAATACTGCTGAAGCTCCTGATTGATCTTCTCAAAGTCCTCGATGGGGTCGCGGTCCTCACTGCCGGAGACGTCCACGATGTGAACGAGCAGACGGCAGCGGTCGATGTGCCGCAGGAAATCGTGTCCAAGCCCCGCACCGTCGGCAGCGCCCTCAATGATGCCGGGAATATCCGCCATGACGAAGGAAACGCCGTCGTCAACATAGATGACGCCGAGGTTGGGATAGAGCGTCGTGAAGTGATAGTTTGCGATCTTCGGATGTGCGTTCGAGGTGACCGAAAGGAGCGTGGATTTGCCGACGTTCGGGAAACCGACAAGTCCCACATCCGCAAGGAGCTTCAGCTCGAGAATGACCTCGTGCTCCTCACCGGGGAGTCCCGCCTTTGCAAAGCGCGGGACCTGACGGGTCGGCGTGGCAAAATGCTGGTTGCCCCAGCCGCCGCGGCCGCCCTTGCAGAGAACATAGTCCGCGGAGGTGGACATGTCCTTGATGACCTCGTTCGTCTCGGCGTCGCGGACGACCGTGCCGCGCGGCACCTTGATGATGAGATCCTCGCCGCGCTTGCCCTTGCAGCGCGCGCCGCGCCCGTCCTCACCGTTCGGCGCGGAATACTTCCTCTTATAGCGGAAGTCCATCAGCGTGGAGAGATTGTCATCCACGCGCAGGACGATCGAGCCGCCGTTGCCGCCGTCACCGCCGTCGGGTCCGCCCGCCGCGACATACTTCTCGCGATGGAACGCGATCGCGCCGTTGCCGCCGCTTCCGGCCTTGACGAAAATTTTTGTTTTATCGATAAACATGAGGCTCCTCCTCTGTTTGTAGGGATTTCAGGGTATTTTTCCATATCTCCGGATAGTTCTCCTGATAATAGCGCGCGCGGTCGGAATCCGGAGCTTTCCAGATTGCTTTCTTCCGAATCTCTTCGGCAATGGCCTTTTCCAGCCAGGCGTGCTTCTTTGCGAATTTCTCCGGGTCGGATGCGAAATGCGCGTAATCCAGCAGCAGGATATTGCCCGCCTCCTGCTCGCGCAGGAACGCTTCATAGGCGTCCGGGATATATTCCGCTCTCAGAATACGGACGGGCTGCGCGGAAACGAACTCATTCGGAATTTCCGTCCTTTCATAGTTCCCTTCCTCGCAGAAATAAAGCCAGCCGGATTTTCCGGCGTAGAGCTTTTTCAGCGCATCTGGGAACGGATCGTCGAAATACAGCTTGCCCTGCCAGGTGTAGCCGTATGCATATTCATAGTTCCGGATGAGGTAAAACAGCGCCATGGCGCGCAGTGATGTCAGACAAACCTGCGTGGGCTTGTCAAAATACGGGGACTTTTTTAGTTCGAGCATTTGCAGACCGCCTGTCGGCGACGCATGATAATAGGTCACGGCGCTATCCCCCTTTAAGAAAAAACCCCGAACGGGTCTCGTTCGGGGTTTCACTGCAAATTACTGTTCCGCGTACACAGAGCACATCTTGCGATCCTTGCCCTTGCGCTCGAACTTCACCTTGCCGTCGATCAGAGCGAACAGCGTATCGTCCTTGCCGATGCCGACGTTGTTGCCCGGATGGATGTGAGTGCCTCTCTGACGGACAAGAATGTTGCCCGCGAGAACGAACTGACCGTCTGCACGCTTGGCGCCGAGACGCTTGGACTCGGAATCACGGCCGTTCTTGGTGGAGCCGCCGCCTTTCTTATGCGCGAAGAACTGGAAACTCATTTTCAGCATATTGTTACACCTCCAAAACTTCGATATAATCAGGATATTCGTCCCGCAGACTGCACAGTGTCAGCATCATGCCCGTGAGCACGGCCTGAACGGCCTCCTCGTGCTCGCACGCTGCGGGAAGGTTCAAGGTGATACGGGCCTCATCTTCGTTCACCCTGCATTTCGCGTGTTCACCCAGCACATCGTTGATGGTGCACTCGGCAAACTTCACGGCTGTGGAGACCGCTGCGCAGACAACGTCCGCGCCCGCCTCGGCATAACCGCTGTGGCCCGTACAGCAAAATCCGGAGATCCTGCCGTCTTGATCGTAGAATTCTACCCTGGTCATCTTACAGAGCGATCTTCTCGATCTGCACCTTGGTGTACGGCTGTCTGTGGCCCTGAAGGGACTTGGAGTCCTTCTTGGCGCGGTACTTGAAGACACGGATCTTCTTGCCCTTGCCGTTCTTCACGACCTTCGCCTCGACCTTAGCGCCAGCGACAGTGGGGGTACCGAACTTGGAGTTCTCACCGTCGACAACTGCCAGAACCTGATCGAAGGTAACGGTTTCTTCAGCCTCCGCATTGAGCTTCTCGATGTAGATCACATCGCCCTCTTTGACGTTGTACTGCTTACCGCCGGTAACGATAATAGCCTGCATTTCCATTTGCACCTACCTTTTTTGTAGACTCGCTCTGGAGGTGTGAGGGCATACCTCAGCTTCTACCTCTTTGACGCGGCTTACTGATTATATCAGCGGCAGCGCCGTTTGTCAAATCATTTTTTCGATTTTTTCGTGCTTTTGGAAGATAAATGCGAAGAAAATGCCGTTCTTCCGCTTCAAAAGGCGCGCGGCTGCGCATCCAGCCGCCGCACGCCCGCGCAGATGTCCTCGAGCGTCTCGGCCGCCTCCATCATGTAGTCCGGCCGGCGGGAGATATCCGCAAGACTGACCATCCCGACCAGTCTCCCCTGCTCGACGACCGGAAGTCTTCGCACCTGCTCCGAGGCCATGATCCCGGCAGCCGCCGACACGTCGGTATCCGGTGCGGCGGTCGCCACGCGGCCTGTCATCAGCTCGTGCACGCGCACGCTTTTGGGGCTTTTTCCGGCGGCGATGCAGCGCAGAACGATGTCCCGATCTGTCACGATCCCCTCCAGCCGTCCGCCGCTTCCGTGCACCGGCAAAGCGCCGATGTTATAGCGCGCCATCATCCGCGCCGCCACGCTGGCCGGCTCCGCAGCCGAGATCGAGACGACCTGCTTTGTCATACAGTCCTTTACACGCATGGTACTTCCTCCTTTTTCAGGAAGTTTACCCCTCTGCACGGCGTTTCATACACAAAACCAGCCGCCCCATCGGGGCGGCTGGTTCGCATACTGTCAAGAAGCCTCGTAGAGTTCGCGCCCGCAGACTCGAATAATATGATATCAGATTTCACACTAATTTGTTTTTCACGCTCTTTCTTATTCCTCCAAATAATAATTATTCCTTTTCCAATTTATATGTTCGCCATCAAGAACATCTGATGTATAATACTTTCACTATTTATATCCCATAGTATTGCTTGATTGCTTTATCGCAACGGCAAACGCCATATATTTCTATCTCAGATATTGTATCCTTCATCAGCTCTAAACTAACATCTTTTTCAATAACAAGTAAACCCATTCCACGAATTGCTTTTATCTGACCACGACGTTTCATAGCCTGTAGTTCATCTACGGTTAAAACAGAAACACCAACAAACCAATCTTTCTTGGTTTCCATTACAAGGAGCTTTTTAATATCATCATCACTCTTGTCTAATTGCATCTTTATAGCGTTCTTGATAAATTCTGTGCGACTTGCATAGTAACCTTCATGAATTAATAAGTCGATCTTCCCCAAGTCAGATGTATTCACATTAATAGTAATTTTTTCAGTAGAAATAATATTCATACAGACCTCCTATTACGGCTCATTTTTTGTTATTATACACCATCCAGCCAGATGGTGTCAAGCAAAACTGCAGTGCAGTTTCAAGAATGTGTAGCCAGTTTATTATCCTTTATCGCCTCCATAGACCCAGCTGCCATCTGGATAATGTCAATTTGTTTTGTCTGGCAGCGTGTACATCGGGCAAAACACAAAACGCCCAGCAAGTGTAGAATTTGTGCGCAGGCGGGCGCAGCCTTTTCAAACGCGAACCCAGCCCCCGCGGTTCGCGTTTGAGAGCTGTGTCAAAAAGGCTTTTTTGACACAGCTCAAAAGCAGCCGCCCCGATGGGGCGGCTGCTTCGGATGTACAGGCCGTATCTTACTTGTTCTGGAGCTTTGCGTCGATGGCTGCGGCAGCCTTCTTGCCTGCGCCCATGGCGAGGATGACGGTTGCAGCGCCGGTGACGGCGTCGCCGCCGGCAAAGACGTTCTCGCGGGTGGACATTTCGTTTTCGTCGACGATGATGCCGCCCTTCTTGTTGGTCTCCAGACCCGGCGTCGTGGAGCGGATCAGCGGGTTGGGGCTGGTGCCGAGGGACATGATGACGGTGTCGACGTCGAGCACGAACTCGGAGCCTTCGACCGGGATCGGACGGCGGCGGCCAGAAGCGTCAGGCTCGCCGAGCTCCATCTTGATGCACTTCATGCCGTTCACGCGGCCGTCCTCGCCGCCGAGGATCTCGACGGGGTTGGTGAGGGTCATGAACTCGATGCCCTCCTCCTTGGCGTGGTGCTGCTCCTCCAGACGTGCAGGCATCTCTGCCTCACCGCGGCGGTAGACAATGTAGACCTTCTCCGCGCCCATACGCTTTGCGCAGCGCGCCGCGTCCATCGCGACGTTGCCGCCGCCGACGATCGCCGCCGCGTGGCTGACGAGGATCGGCGTGTCGTTTTCTTCCTTGTACGCCTTCATCAGGTTGATGCGCGTCAGATATTCGTTCGCGGAGCAGACGCCCTTGAGCTCCTCGCCCGGAATGTGCATGAACATCGGCAGGCCTGCGCCGGAGCCGACGAACACGGCCTTGAAGCCCATCTCGTCAAACAGCTCGTCGATGGAGAGCACCTTGCCGATGACCATGTTGGTCATGACCTCGACGCCCATCGCCTTCAGCTTCTCGACCTCGTTGGCGACGATCGCCTTCGGCAGACGGAACTCGGGGATGCCGTAGACCAGAACGCCGCCGGCGGTGTGCAGCGCCTCAAAAATGGAGACGGCATAGCCCTTCTTGGCAAGCTCGGATGCGCAGGTCAGGCCGGCAGGGCCGGAGCCGACGACGGCGACCTTGATGCCGTTGGATTCGGGCTTCTGCGGCATGGCGTTGACATTCTCACGATACCAGTCGGCGACAAAGCGCTCAAGACGGCCGATGGCGACCGGCTCGCCCTTCACGCCGCGCACGCACTTGGCCTCGCACTGCGTCTCCTGCGGGCAGACACGGCCGGAGAGTGCGGGAAGGGCGTTGGTGGAGGTGATGATCTCATAGGCCGCGGCGAAATCGCCCTCAGCGACCTTTGCGATGAATTCAGGGATGTGGATGTTGACCGGGCAGCCCTCGACACACTTCGGCTTCTTGCACTGCAGGCAGCGCTTTGCCTCGTCAACGGCCATCTCGGCGGTGTAGCCGAGGGTAACTTCCTCGAAATTATGGTTGCGGACGTTCGGGTCCTGCTCCGGCATCGGAGTTTTGGTAAGCTGCATGTTAGCCATTTTCGTTTCCTCCCCTTACTTGATGAGCTCTTCCGCCATCTTCTGCATACGGCACTTGTGGCTCTCGCGAACCTCGGCCTCACGCTCACGATAGACGGTGTTGCGGTTCATAAGCTCGGCAAAATCGACCTTGTGGCCGTCAAAGTCCGGGCCGTCAACACACGCAAACTTGACCTCGCCGCCAACGGTGACGCGGCAGCCGCCGCACATGCCGGTGCCGTCGACCATGATCGGGTTGAGGGAAACGACGGTCTTGACGCCGAACGGCTCTGTGGTCTTGGAGACAAACTTCATCATCGGGATCGGGCCGATGGCCAGAACCTCGTCGTACTGCCGTCCGGACTCGAGAAGCTGCTGGAGCTTGACAGTGACGAAGCCGTGCTCGCCGTAGGAGCCGTCGTCGGTCATCAGATACAGGTTGTCGCAGGCCTCTTTGAACTCGTCCTCAAGAATGACGATGTCCTTGTTGCGGAAGCCGATGATGACGTCGGTCTCGACGCCCGCTTCCTTGAACGCCTTGGCGGACGGATACGCGATGGCACAGCCGACGCCGCCGCCGACCACGCAGACGCGCTTTTTGCCTTCGACATCGGTGGGCTTGCCGAGGGGGCCGACAAAGTCCTGAATGTAGTCGCCCTCATTCAGGCTGCCGAGCAGCTCGGTGGACAGGCCGACCTTCTGGAAGATGATCGAAACAGTGCCCTTTTCGCGGTCATAGCCCGCGATGGTCAGCGGCACGCGCTCGGAGCGGTCGTCCACACGGAAAATGATGAACTGACCGGCCTTCGCCTTGCGGGCGACGAACGGAGCCTCGATCTCCATCAGGGTAACGGCGGAGTTGAGTTCCTTCTTGCGTACGATTTTGTACATAACTTTCATCCCTTCAAAATTTTCAAATATACCAATTTGAAAAGTTCTATACGTGTTTCATTATACATGCGGCGGAGCCGTTTGTAAACTCATTCGATGCATTTTTACGGATTTATGATCGTGATATTTTTCTTGCGCACGGTTTCCCACGAAAAGACGCGTGAAAGTGCCCATGCAGACGCCGGTTCCGGCGTCTCGCAGATGCCCGCCAGATACGCGAGCCGCCCCAAAAGTGCCTCCGGCGTATAGCGCTCGCGCAGCGCGCCCATGTCCAGATCGCGCTCCCGCTTGGAAAGCCGCCGCCCGTCGGGCGCGGTCAGGAGCGGCACATGGTAATAATCCGGCGCCGGAAGCCCGAGCAGCTCCTGCAAATAGAGCTGTCTCGGCGTCGAGGACAGGAGATCCTGCCCGCGCACGATCTGCGTGACGCCCGCCTCCGCATCGTCCGTCACCACGGCAAGCTGATAGGCATAGACGCCGTCGGAGCGCCGTATGATAAAGTCGCCGCAGTCATGCGCCAGATTCTCGCGGTACACACCCTGAACGCCGTCCCGGAACGCAGTGTCCCTGTCCGGCACACGCAGCCGCCACGCGGGGCGGCGCGTCTTTTCTGCACGCTCCGCAGGTGTCAGAGCGCGGCACGTCCCGGCGTAGATCACATTGCCGTCGGAGGCATGCGGCGCAGACGCCGCGTGGAGCTCACTGCGCGTGCAGTAGCAGGGATAGACCCGCCCCAACGCCTCCAGCCGCGCAAACTGCGCGCGGTAGGCCTCCGTTCTCCGGCTCTGCGGGGTCTGCTCACGATCCCAGTCGAGCCCCAGCCACGCAAGGTCGCGCTTGAGCTGCTCGGCGTATTCCGGGCGGCAGCGGTCAGGGTCGAGATCCTCGATGCGCAGCACCATCTCTCCGCCCGCACTGCGCACGGATAACCATGCCATCATCGCAGAAAACACATTTCCCAGATGCATCCGCCCGCTGGGACTCGGCGCAAAGCGCCCCACTGTCTTCATCGGCAGCCCTCCTCTGTTTTTTGATATTGTAGCACGCCGCCCGGCGTGATACAATCATAAAAGAATGGAAGGTGACGCAATGAAAAACCTGTTTGGCCATCTGCGGACGATCACACACCACCGCCGTCTCGTCCGTCAGGGCTGTTTCCGCGTCGGACTGTACTGGCAGGGACTGACGCACGACCTCTCGAAGTTCTCGCCCACGGAATTCTGGACAGGCGTCCGGTATTATCAGGGCACGCGCAGCCCGAACGCCGCCGAACGCGAGATCAACGGCTACAGCATGGCGTGGATGCACCACAAAGGGCGCAACAAGCATCATTTTGAATACTGGACAGATCTTTCCCTGAAAACACGCGCCTATGCGCCGGTCGAGATGCCGGCGCGCTATCTCGCGGAGATGGTCATGGACCGCATCGCGGCCTGCAAGACCTATCAGGGCAGAGCGTATACGGACGGCGCGCCGCTTGAATATTTCGAAAAGTCCGGCGAGTGGCGCAATGTCCATCCCAAAACGCGGGCGCAGCTCATCTGCCTTTTGACGATGCTGCGCGACCGCGGTGAGAAGGAAACGTTTCGTTATATCCGTGAAGTCATACGAAACCGCAGCGTTTTTCGTGAGTGATTTTGTCGTTTTTGCCCGAGCGTTCAGATAGCTCCGTTGTTTTCTATTGATTTTGCACAAAAACATACGGGAATTTTTCAATATCAGGCACTAGCCCTTTTCGGAAAAATGTCGTATAATCTAGGTATGATTTCCTGCACCGCAGGAGGAAATAAAGGAGGATACTATGAAGAAAATACTTTCGCTTCTTCTCGCCGTCGTAATGGTGTTCGGTCTTATGACCGCAGCCTTCGCGGCAGACGCGGATCTTGCGGGCAAGACCGTTGTTCTGCACACCAACGACGTGCACGGCCAGGTCGACCTGTATGCAAAGGTCGCCGCACTCAAAAAGGATTATGAAGCAAAGGGCGCAGACGTCATTCTTGTCGACGCGGGCGACTACGCACAGGGCACTCCCTATGTCAGCGACTCGCAGGGCAAAACCGCGATCGAGCTGATGAACGCAGCCGGTTATGACGTTGTGACGCTCGGCAACCACGAGTTTGACTATGGCTACGCCAACCTTCAGACGATCATGAAGGACGCCAAGTTCAAGGTGGTCTGCAACATCAAGTACAACGGCAAGCTGGCGTTCGACGCCTCCTATGTCGTTGAGACCAAGGGCGGCCTGAAGGTCGGTTTCCTCGGTCTGACCACGCCGGAAACCTCCACCAAGGCGCATCCGGCCAAGATCAAGGGCGTTACCTTCATGGCGCAGAACGCGCTGTACAGCTTCGCCACGCAGGAAGCGGCCGATCTTAAGGCCGGCGGCAGCGATGTTGTCATCGCGCTGACGCATCTGGGCGTTGACCCCGAGTCCAAGCCCAACCGCTCCACCGATCTGTACGCCAATGCCAAGGGCATCGACTTCATCATCGACGGCCACTCCCACACCAAGATGACCGAGGGTGAAAACGGTGAGCCCATCCAGTCCACCGAGACCAAGCTGAAGTACGTCGGCGTCGTCGTCATCGACAATGCCACGAAGAAGATCGAGAGCAACGAGCTGATCCAGCTCGATGGCTACGCAAACGAAGACGCAGACACCAAGGCTGCTGCTGACGCCATCATTACCGACGTCGATGCCCGTCTCGGCGCTGTGTTCGCAAAGTCCGAAGTTGAGCTCAACGGCAAGCGTGACCCCGGCGTCCGCACGCAGGAGACCAACCTCGGCGACCTCATCACCGACGCACTTTTGTGGTACGCAACCAAGGACGGCAAGCTTGACGTTCCCGCCGACCACATCGTTGCGGTCACCAATGGCGGCGGCATCCGTGCCTCCATCAAGGCCGGTGACATCACCATGAAGGACATCAACACCGTTCTGCCGTTCGGCAACACCGTTGCCGTTGTCTACATCTCCGGCGAGAAGCTCCTTGAGTCTCTCGAGGCTGCAACGCAGAGCGCGCCCACCGCGCTTGGCGGCTTCCCGCAGATTGCAGGCATCAACCTGTCCCTCTGCACCGGCGCTGCCTATGACAAGCAGGATGAGACCTATCCCGGCGGCTCGACCTACTATGGCCCGAAGTCCATCAACCGCGTCACCATCAACTCCATCAACGGCAAGCCCTTCCGTGCGAAGGACACCTACGCAGTCGTGACCAATGACTTCATGGCAGCAGGCGGTGACGTTTATTACGCATTCGCCTCCTCCCCCAAGATCGTTGACACCGGCACGCCGATGGACGAGGCACTCGTCGAGTTCATCAAGGTCAAGCTCAATGGCGTCATCGGCAAGGAATATGAGAACGCGCAGGGCCGCCTGAACATGGCTGTCTTCAACGACGTTCCCAACAACATCTGGTACACCAAGGCCGTCAATTATGTTGCCGAAAAGAGCCTCATGAACGGCACCGGCGCTTCCTTCAAGCCGATGGACAGCACCTCCCGCGCCATGCTCGTCACCGTTCTGTACCGTATGGCCGGCAGTCCCGAGGTCGAGGGCAAGGTCTCCGAGACCTTTAAGGACTGCGTCGACGGTTCCTACTATGCAAACGCCGTTCTGTGGGCATCCCAGAACAACATCGTCAACGGCTACGGCGACAGCTTCAAGCCGAATCAGGCTGTGACCCGTCAGGAAATGGCCAAGATCCTCTATGGCTACGACAAGGTCATGGAGAAGGCCGGCGAAACCTTCGCAGTCCAGCTGACCTACACCGACCTTGACAGCATCGCTGGCTGGGCACTGGAAGGCGTCAACTACTGCACCGCTGCCGGTTATCTCTCCGGCTCGAACAATGCGTTCAGCCCGAAGGGCAACGCGACCCGCGCCATGACGGCTCAGGTTCTCATGAACATGACCGCCGAAAAGGAAGCGGCATAATTTCAAAGCCATCTGCAAAAGAGCGGCCCTGCGGGGCCGCTCTTTTTCGCTTCTCAGGAAGTATTTTCGACAATCGCGCCGCGTTTTTATGATGATTTCTGTACACTTCTGAATATTTTATGAAGAATCGGCAGAAAGATTTGATTCTCGACGCGTTATATGCTAGAATGTGCAGGTAACTAATCCGTATTGGAGAGAAATGCAACATGAGTCAAGTCAAATTATTCGGCAGCAAACGTGCCGCATCCCGGCTCGCAGGCGGCCGTACCAAAAAGGTGAAGCAGAAAAAGCCGCTGAAAAAGCTGGCTATTTTTCTGACCGTCATTCTCTGTCTGGAGGGGCTTTATTTCTTCGCGTCCTACAGCCGCATTCCCTTCATCACCTACTGGCGCGAGGTCTATATCAACACCGCGCTTGCGACCATGCGTCATCAGTGGCTCGCCACGCGCCTTCTGCCGAAGGACGTTGTGCAGGACGTCATCGACCGCAATACCGCTGCGGCGTCGCGCGTCGAAGGCATCACCACAAGCTGGGGAAAGAACGACGCGACTGAGACGCCGTCCGCCCCTGCCGAAGATCCGAAGCCAGAGACGAACACCCGCCCGATCGACACAGAGATCGAAACGCCCGAGGAGCCGGAACCCCCGAAGGAGCTGACCCCGGAGGAGATCGAGGCGCAGCAGAAGGCGGAATTCGAGACACTTTTCTGGGAGCTTGATCAGGAGACATGGCAGGCCTATCTGGACACGCATCCGGACACGCTTGCAAACGGCTGGAACGGCATTTATATCAACGAAGCCGGTCTTGACGACAGCGGCACAAGCATCTACACCACGCAGGGCGAGCAGGTGCTTGCCATCGACGCGCCGAACAAGATCCTGATCGTGCGCCTCAAGGGCTCCGGCTGGCGCGGCGCGCTTGCCATCTGCAAAGACGCCTCGCGCTTCTGCATCGGAACCTCAAACAACATTTCACAGGGCACCGACCCGTTCTCCAAGGGCAGCGGTCAGTACATCGGTGAGATCGTTCAGAACGTTGAGGACGGCATTCTCGGCATCTCCGCCAGCGGCTTTATCGACGTCAGCCCCAACGGCGTGCTCGGTCAGGGCAACGGCGGCCGCCTCGCAGGCTACTGCATGGCAGAGGGCACCGAATACAACGCAGATTATCATGCGATCAACAGCGGCTGGCACAAGTTCTCCCGTATGGAATTCCATGAGGACAACCTCATGTACATAAAGGCCACGACCGACCCCATCAGCCCCGACTGCACCGATGCCTTTGAGTTCGAACCGGCGATGATCGTCGATGGCGAGGTGCTCGTCAACGATTGGTGGTCGGAACTGAACCCGCGCGTCTGCGTCGGCCAGTCGGATAAGTATGAGATCCTGATGCTCATTGTCGAGGGCCGCGGCGCCTCGGGAAGCTGGGGCACAGACATTGCCACATGCGCCAGCATCCTCAAGCAGCACGGCTGCATGCAGGCCATCAACTGTGACGGCGGCGCGAGCGGCATGATGTGGTACAACGGCGAATACCTGACGCGCTGCGCCAACGGCGTTTCCGCAACAGGCCGTCCGACGCCGAACGCCTGCGTCTACCGCGCAGCGCCGAAGGCCTCGGCAGACACCTCCGCACCGGAAAATCCCTGATACTGTACAGCAAAGCCCGCTTCGGTCTGATTCAGACCGAAGCGGGCTTTGAGCTTGTCAAAAAGGCTTCCTGACAAGCTTTCAAACGCGAACCGCGTAGGCTTGGTTCGCGTTTAAAAATGAGCTGCCTCGCAAAGAGGCAGCTCATTTTGAATTTGAAATTGACGATTATTCTTCCTCGGCGTCCTTCTTGGCGTCTTCGATGATCTTTGCCTGATTCATCTGCGGGACTTCCTCGTAACGGACGAAGTTCAGCGTGTAGCTGCCACGGCCCTGCGTCATAGCGCGCAGGTCGATGGTGTAGCTGGACATCTCGCCCATCGGGACTTCCGCCTCGACGGTCTGATAGCCGGGGTTCTCAGAATCGGGGTTCATGCCCATGACACGGCCGCGGCGCTTGTTGAGGTCGCCGATGATGTCGCCCATGTTGGAATCGGGCACGAGGACCTTCAGCTCGCCGATCGGCTCGAGCAGGGTCGGGCCGGCGGTGGGCAGACCTTCCTTGTAGGCGATGCCGGCAGCGGTCTGGAACGCCATATCGGAGGAGTCAACCGGATGGTAGGAGCCGAAATACAGCGTGGACTTCAGGAACACGACCGGATAACCGGCGAGCACGCCCTTGCCGACGCAGTTGCGCAGGCCCTTTTCAACCGACGGGATGAAGTTCTTCGGCACGCAGCCGCCGACCGTCTCATCCGCGAAGACCATTTCTTCAGACTCGGACTGCGGCTCGAAGCGGATGTAGACGTCGCCGAACTGGCCATGACCGCCGGACTGCTTCTTGTGACGGCCGTGGATCTCGACCTTCTTCTTGATGGTCTCGCGGTAAGCGATCTTGGCGGGCTTGAGAACAGCCTCGACCTTGTACTTGCTCTGGAGCTTTGCCATCAGGACGGAAAGCTGCATGTCGCCGGCACCGGAGATGATGAGTTCCTTGGTCTCGGGATCGTTGCCGTAGGTGAAGGAGGCGTCTTCCTCGTTCAGCTTGACAAGGCCGTTGGCGATCTTGTCTTCCGTGCCCTTGATCTTGGCATAGACAGCCATCTTGTACATCGGCTCGTCATAAGTCATGCCCTTGATGGCGACGGTCTTACCGGCCATGCCCAGCGTGTCGCCGGTCTTGACGGAGGCGAGCTTGGTGAAAACGCCGATGTCGCCGCAGCAGACCTTGGCGGTCTTGACGTTGTCCTTGCCCTTCGGGAAGAACATGTTGCCGAGCTTTTCAGAATCGCCGGTGCGGGCATTGACGACGGTCATGGTGTCTTCCACGTCGCCGGAGATGACCTTGAAGTAGGAGTTCTTGCCGTACTGGTCAGCCAGGGTGTTGAAAACGAACGCCATGGGGCTGCCCTTCGGATTGAGCTTGAACGGAACTTCCTTATCGTCCTCGATCGCGGTCATGGGCTTGCCTTCCAGCGGGTTGGGGGCAAACTTCACAAGGTTGTTCAGAAGGACGGTGGTGCCGAGACCGGACATCGCGCAGCCGCAGAACACGGGCGTGATGGCGCGCTCACGGATACCGGCCTTGACGCCGATGAGGATCTCTTCCTCGGTAAAGGGCTCTTCGGCGAAGAACTTCTCCATGAGCTCCTCGCTGGTCTCAGCGATCTGCTCATTGAGCTCCATCATATACTCCTCGATCTTCTCCTCGGCGTCGGCGGGAAGTGCGATCTCCTTGCCGGAGGCGTCATACGCCTTCTTTGCCAGCAGGTCAACAACGCCGACGGCCTGTTCGCCGTTCAGGATCGGGAATACGAACGGAATGACAGATGCGCCGAACATTTCGCGCAGGCTGTCAAAGACATTGAAGTAGTTGGCATGCTCCTCATCCAGCTTGGAGATGTAGAACATGGCGGGCAGGTTGGCCTTGGCAAGGTACTTCCAGCCCTTTTCGGTACCGACACCGATGCCGCTCTTGGCGGTGACGCAGATCATGCCGGCGTCTGCAACGCGCAGGCTCTGCACGATCTGGCCGGCAAAGTCGAAGTAACCGGGGTTATCCAGCACATTGATCTTGCACTTGTTATATTCGACGGGAATGACGGAGGTAGAGATCGAATACTGTCTCTTCTTCTCCTCGTCGTCGAAGTCAGAAACGGTCGTACCGTCGGCGCGCTTGCCCAGACGGGTGATCGCCTTGGTCGTGAACAGCATGCTTTCGCACAGCGCGGATTTACCGTCGCCACCATGGCCCAGCAGGCAGATGTTGCGAATGTCATTGGCAGTATAGCCCATAGTTTACGTTCTCCTTTCTACAGATACTCCGCGCCGGTTGCGTGGAATATCCCTCGGCAGTACACAGATTAGCCGACTCTTAAACTTCATTATATACGAATTATACGAAAAATGCAAATACTATCTTGCGTGATTCTATGCAAAGTTCGTAGTTTTTTTGCAGTCGGTCACGCTGAAAAGCAAGCGGCGGCCGGAGAAGCAATTCTCCGACCGCCGCTTGGATCTTATTTACGTTCTGCCGCCGAGAGCCGTCACGAGCAGCGTCGGCAGCAGCCACAAAAGCGTGTAGACCAGCAAATTCCATGCTGAGACCGCCTGCGCCGAACCGATGAAGGTCAGCAGGAACAGCACCGCCGCTCCGATGACGCCGCCCGCCACGGAGATCGCCGTGGCTCCGCGCGTTGCGCTGCGCATGGCACGCGCGCCGACGACCGCCGCCGTGAAGCACTGGAAGCTCGGCCGTACCATCAGCGCACCCTGCTTCGGCTCACGCACCGCCTCCGGCGCCGACAGATGCGCGCGCTCCTCCACGGTCGGGAACTCGATGCGGTCGGGCGAGAGCTTGTAGCGGTGCTTGAGGAACTGCGGTGTGATCATGAAATCGCGCGTGGCCAGGATCGGCAAGAGTCCCTTCATATGCGTCAGCGACAAAAGTCCCGCACGCACGGAGGGCGCCGGATCGTAGTTGAGCGCGAACACAGCGGCAAGCTCGCCGTTGATGGCCATATAGACCGCCTGACGAAGGCGCGTGCCCTCCGGCATCCGCACGCGCATGAGCTTCATGAACGCGAGCGAGCCCATCAGCACCACATCGCCGCCGAGCTCCGCACCGAGCCCGCCGCCCTCATAGCGGCGGAAGGTATCGACGGTGTAATGCCGTCCGTTCTGATTTTTCCGGATCTGCTGGAACAGCGGGACAAGCCCGCTCCCTGCCGTCTCCACCACGGCGGCGGCATAGCCGATGATCTGCGGCACGTATCGGTCAGAGTAGATCTTCATGCCGTTGAGCGTCACATTCTCCGGCGGGAAAAGGTCTGCGTCCTCGATGGCAACGGCGCACTCACCGCCGAGATTGCGCGCGCCCTGCCATCCGGCGACCGCCGCGCCGCTCCGGCTGAGTCTGCGCGCAAACATGGAAAACGGTTTCGGATACGCGATCAGCGCACCGACCGGGAAGCCCGCCAGAAGCATTGCCGTCCATGCCCAGAGAAAGTCTCCTCCCGGGCGAAGCGCCGACAAAATCGCCAGCACCAGCGTCAACCCGGCCGTCACCGGTGCGTAAACGCGCATCACGCGCCGCGTGGCGTCGGGAAGCTCCAACTGATAGACGAATTGGGCCACATCTGCCTCCGCACGGAAAATGCAGTCTTTTCCGTGCCACGCCTTTTCCTCCCGCACGGCTGCAACGGGCCGCTCCATCGAGCAGACGGCGCGCATCGTCTTGCGCTTTGCCGTCCGCAGCTCGAGCTCGCCCCAGAGCGCCGCCGTCAGTTCGAGCGACAGCACCGCAGAAAACGGGATGCGCCCGGAGATCAGCGCCGAAACTGCGTCCAGCACCGTCACCAGCACTGTCAGCGCCAGAAGGCTCGTGTGATCAAATTGCAGCTTGAGGCACTGCAAAACGCCGTGCAGCAGCACGTCGTAGGCAAGCAGCACCTGCGCTGCGGCGGCAGCCGCCATCACAACGGACAGCAGCCGCGTGCTCCCCGTCAGGTCGATCCCCACGACAGAGAAATTGCACAGCGCGAGCATAGCTGCCGAAACGAGGCACAAAATAACGCTGAGGATCAGCCGCAGCTTGATCGTGCCGCCCTTGCAATAGGCGCGGTACGCCTCCTCCGGTGAGGAAAAGACGTGCTCCGGCTGTTCGGGGCGGCGTGCTTTTTTCTGCCGCTGCTGATGCTTCTGCATTTTTTGAAGCCTACGGATGCGCTTTTGCTCCGCGCGCTCTGCGCGGGCGCGGTGGGCGGCTTCCTCTGCCGCTTCCGCATCCTCCGCCGCATCGCCCTCCGGCTGCGGCGCGGGCTCGCCCTTATACGTCCAGATCTTCGGGCGCTCCGGCTCCTCCGGCTCGTCGCGGATGGGCGCAAAGCGGATGGTGTCGCCGGTCACGCTCTGCGGCGCAGGCGCTTGCCCGTCATGCGTCTGTGGAGGCGGCGAATTTTCCGTTTCCGCGGACTCGGGCATCGTTTCCGGTTCTGCCGGCTCGTCTTCACGCTTGCTCCAGCCGCCGAATTCGCGCATGATCTCCTCCAGCGTGTACTCCGGCTCCGCGGGGACGGGGTCATTATGAACTTGTTTTTCCACCTGATCCTGCGGTAACTCTTCCATGCTGTCTCCTGCGCGCGTTCTTCGCGTAATTCTCTCTGTCAGCCTCTCTGGCGGACAGCCTCATAGAGCAGGATCGCCGCAGCCGCCGAAGCGTTCAGCGACGAGATCCGCCCCTTCATCGGGATGCTGACCTTGAGGTCGCAGCTCTCTGCCACAAGGCGGCTCATGCCGTCGCCCTCGTTGCCGATGACGATCGCCGCCGCCCCCTTGAGGTCTGCCTGATACAGCGGCGTCGCGCCCTCGGCCGCCGTGCCGAAGATCCATACGCCGCGCTCCTTGAGCTCCTTGATGGCGTTTGTGATGTTGGTCACGCGCGCCACGGGCATATATTCCAGCGCACCCGCCGAGGCCTTGCCGACGATCGCCGTCAGCCCGACGCTCCGGCGCTTCGGGATCACGACGCCGTGCGCGCCCGCGCACTCCGCGGTGCGGATGATCGCGCCGAGGTTGTGCGGATCGGACAGCTCATCGCAGATCACGATCAGCGGCGCCTCGCCGCGCTCCTTCGCGCGGTTCAAAATGTCATCGAGCGTCGCGTAGCTGTGCGCCGCGACCATCGCGATCACGCCCTGATGGGCGCCGGTAGCGCTCATCTGATCGAGTTTGCGGCGATCCGTCTCGACCACGACTGCACCCGCCTGCTTTGCCTGCGCGGCAAGGCGCGCAAGCGCACGGTCGGTGCTGCCCTCGGCGATGAACACCTTGTCGATCGCGCGGCCGGAGGCCAGCGCCTCGGTCAGCGCGTTTCTGCCCTCGAGTATATTCTCTGCATCCTCGCGTTCAAGCGGACGGCGGTCTCTTGCCGCGTCGCGCCGGAGGTCTTTTCTGCGTTCCTGATTGTCTCTCATATGCTCGTCTCTCCTACTCGCGTTTCCGCGGCGGCGTATTGCGCCCTCCGCACAGTTTGTCCAGAATATTATAGCAGGTATCCCATTCGGAAACAACCAGAACTTCTGCGGAAATTCACAGAAAATTTACCGCTTGTTCGCAGCCGCTTCTTGTCAAACCATTTTGGGTATGGTAAGATGTTTCCACTATCAGCGGGACGGCTTTTTGCCGTTTTTCCCGGATATGCGGGCGCAGACCGGCTCACGCCCGCGCAGAAAGAAGGTGCACGGATTGAATCAGAATCCGAAAAAACAGAACGGGAACCGTCCCCCGTCCAGCAACGGTGACGGCGGCAGAGGCAACCGCTTCTGGATCTATCTCGTGATCGCTGTCATTTCGGCGCTGCTCATCAACGCCATGGTCAATATGATCTCCAATGCCTATCTGACCGAGATCAGCTATACGGAGTTCAAGCAGTGGCTCGAGGAAGACAAGATCAGCGAGATCTCTTTTAAATCGGACGACCGCGTGGTGATCCTCACGAAGGACGAGGCTGCGAAGAAGGCGCAGCAGAAGCGGTATTATTACACCGGCCTGATCCCCAATCAGGATACGAACGAGCTGACCGAGCAGCTCGACGCGCTCGGCATCTCCTACAGCACCGAGCTTCCGCAGGAGACAAACACGTTCCTGCTGACGCTGCTGAACCTGTTCTTCCCGGTCTCCATGATCTTCCTGACCATTCTCCTGTTCCGCAATCTGAGCAAGCGCATGAGCGACGGCGGCGGTTTCGGCGGCGGCTTCGGTGAGAACAAGGCCAAGATCTATATGGAAAAGCAGACCGGCGTGACGTTTGCCGACGTTGCAGGTCAGGACGAGGCGAAGGAGTCGCTCGTCGAGATCATCGATTTCCTGCACAATCCGCAGAAATACGCCGCCATCGGCGCAAAGCTCCCGAAGGGCGCGCTTCTGGTCGGCTCCCCCGGCACGGGCAAAACGCTCCTTGCCAAGGCCGTGGCGGGCGAGGCAAACGTCCCGTTCTTCTCGATCTCCGGCTCGGACTTTGTGGAAATGTTCGTCGGCGTTGGCGCGAGCCGTGTCCGCAGCCTCTTTCAGGAGGCGAACAAGGTCGCTCCCGCCATCATCTTCATCGATGAGATCGACGCCATCGGCCGCACGCGCGATTCGAGATTCGGCGGCAATGACGAGCGCGAGCAGACGCTCAATCAGCTCCTTGCCGAGATCGACGGCTTCGACTCCAGCAAGGGCGTTGTGATCCTCGCCGCGACCAACCGGCCCGAGATCCTCGACAAGGCACTTCTTCGCGCGGGCCGCTTTGACCGCCGCATCATCGTTGACCGGCCGAATCTGGCCGGCCGTTACCAGACGCTCCGCGTCCACACCAAGAACATCAAGCTCGCCGAGGACGTCGATCTGCACAAGATCGCACAGGCAACTGCCGGCGCGGTCGGTGCAGATCTTGCAAACCTCGTCAACGAAGCGGCGCTGCGCGCCGTTCGTCAGGGACGCAAGGCCGTCAACCAGCAGGATCTGCTCGTTTCGTTTGAGACGGTCATCGCCGGTACGGAAAAGAAGGGCACCGTCCTGACCGACATGGAAAAGCGCATCGTCTCCTATCATGAGGTCGGTCACGCGCTGGTTGCCGCACTGCAAAAGCACACGCAGCCCGTCTCGAAGATCACCATCGTGCCGCACACCTCCGGCGCACTCGGCTACACCATGCAGATGCCGGAGGAGGAAAAGTTCCTCAGCTCGAGAGAGGAGCTGATCGTTGAGCTGGAGACGCTGCTCGGCGGCCGTGCGGCAGAGCAGCTCGTGTTCGGCATTCAGACCACCGGCGCCTCCAACGACATTGAGCGCGCGACCGATCTTGCCCGCAAGATGGTCACGCAGTACGGCATGAGCGAGAAATTCGGCCTGATGGCGCTCTCCACCGTCTCGAACCAGTATCTCGACGGCGTCACAAGCATGAACTGCGCCGACTCGACCGCCTCTGCGGCAGACAGCGAGATCCAGAAGCTGCTTGCCGAGTGCTACGCCGCGGCAAAGGACATCCTCGCAAAGAGCCGCTCGCTGCTCGACGAGATCGCGCTGTTCCTGCTGACAAAAGAGACCATCACCGGCGACGAGTTCATGACCTATGTAAACGCCGACAAGAAGCGTCTTGCCGAAAGTGCGCAGTCTGCCGCAGAAAGCGCAGATACCGCCGACATTTGAGTATGTTATCCACGACTGCTCCGCGCGTTTCGCGCGGAGCAGTGCTGTAGAAGGGAGTTTTTCCACCATGCCCGAATCCGAACTGCACGCCGTGACCTCCGGCGTGGAAAATGCGCTGGGCGCAACAGTGGAGAACGCGCATTCGTTCTGGCAGAAGCTTTTCGGTGAAAATGCGCTGTCCAAGATCCTCGCGGCAGCGATCCTGCTTGTCGTGTGCGTCATTTTCATCCGGCTGCTGCTGCGGCTGACGAACCGCGTTCTGGAGCGCTCAAAAATACATACCACCATGCACAGCTTCATCCGGACGCTTGTGAAGATGGTGCTCGTATTCATCGCCATCATGCTCATCGCAGGGACGCTCGGGATCGACACCTCCTCCCTGCTTGCCATCTTCAGCATCGCAGGTCTGGCGATCTCCCTTTCCATCCAGAATGCGCTGAGCAATATGACGAGCGCCGTCATGCTGCTGACCTCCAAGCCGTACCAGCTTGGAGATTTCGTGGAGATCTCCGGGATGCAGGGCACCGTGCGCGAGATTGGCATTCTCTGCACGAAGCTCGCAACCGTAGACGGAAAGCTCATCTCCATCCCCAACAGCCAGGCCGTCTCTGCCAGCATCACGAACTTCTCCGCCGAGGAAAACCGCCGCGTCATGATGAGCATTTCCGCAGGCTATGACAACGATGTGGAAAAGGTCAAGTCTGCGCTTATCCGCGCGGCAGACGATCCGCGCGTGCTGCCCGTTGAGCCGGTCTTTGCCCGCGTGAGCGGCTACCGCGACAACGCCATCGAATACGCGCTGCGTTTCTGGGTGAAGAACAGTGACTACTGGCCCGTCTATTTTGACGTTCTGGAGCGCGTCAAGCGCATCTTCGATGCAGAGGGCATCTCGATGACCTATCCGCATCTGGTTGTGCACAGCGCAAAATGAGGACACAACTTCAGGTGCTCTGAGCTTGTCAAAAAGACTTTTTGACAAGCTCAGGGACGCGAACCGCGGGGCTGGGTTCGCGTTTGAAAAGACTGCGCCTGCTGCGTACACACGCAGCGGGCTTTTGTCCATCTTTTTGTGATTTGACCGTTTCCGGCGGACAGAGTTTGTGAATTTTGCAGCGTGTGATGTTGACTTTCCGTATAGGAGTTGTTAAAATGAAGACAAACTGTGTCGGCTTATGCCTGCGCTCATTAAACGGTTTCTGACGCATGCTGGCCAGTATCGGTTCGACGATCGGACTCGATCAAACATCCCCGCCGGAGGCGTGTTCGCGCCTTCGTCCAAAGACGAGAACAAGTTTTAGGAGGAAACATCATCAATGGATTGGGATCGCTTAATCACTATTGAACAGATGGAAGCCGCCACCAACGAATTGCTTGAAACCGGCAAGAAGGTTGGCGCGGATTCCTGGCAGCAGCGTGTCAAGAATCAGACCCCGCACTGCGGCTTCGGCGAAGCCGGTACTTGCTGCCGTATTTGCTCCATGGGCCCCTGCCGCATCACCCCGAAGGCCCCGCGCGGCATCTGCGGCTGCGATGTCCACGGCATCGTCGGCAGAAACTATCTGCGCTTCACCGCCGGCGGCGCGGCCACGCACTCTGACCATGGCCGTCAGATCTGCCACACCCTGTACCAGACCCACGAAGGCGGCGCCTATCAGGTCAAGGACCCTGAAAAGCTGAAGCGCATCGCGCACGAGTGGGGCATTGAGACCGAAGACAAGAACATCTACGATCTGGCGCACGAAGTCGCCGAGACCGCACTTCTTGAGTACGGCAAGCCCTTCGGCGTACAGCGCTTCCTGAAGCGCGCTCCCGAGCACACTCAGGAGCTTTGGCACAACGCCGGCATCGAGCCGCGCGCCATCGACCGCGAGGTCTCTCAGGCCATGCACATGACCCACATGGGCTGTTCTTCCCTGCCTGAGGCACTCATCAAGCAGTCTCTGCGCGCCGGTCTGTCCGACGGCTGGGGCGGCTCCATGATGGGCACCGAGTTCTCCGACGTTCTGTTCGGCACCCCGAAGCCCATGGACACCACCGCCAACATCGGCGTCATGGACAAGGACATGGTCAACATCATTGTCCACGGTCATGACCCCTCTCTGTCCGAAATGATCGTCTTCTATGCGCAGGATCCCGAGATGATCGCGCTTGCCAAGGCAAACGGCGCCAAGGGCATCAACATCGCCGGCGTCTGCTGCACCGGCAACGAAGTCGCCATGCGTCAGGCCATCCCGATGGCCGGCAACTTCCTGCAGCAGGAAAACGTCGTCCTGACCGGCGCCTGTGAGGCGATCGTCGTCGACGTTCAGTGTATCTTCCCCGCACTGGGCCCGCTTTCCAAGTGCTTCCATACCAAATTCATCACCACCTCCCCCATCGCCCGTATGCCTGACTCGGACTTCATCGAATTCCACGAGGAGACCGCCGGTGAGAATGCCAAGGCGATCGTGAAGCTGGCTGTTGAGAACTTTAAGAACCGCAACCCCGAGCTGGTCCACATTCCCCAGCTCAAGGCCAAGGCTCGCGTCGGCTACTCTGTCGAGGCCATCAAGAAGTGCCTTGACGGCGTCACCAACTCCCACGTTGACATCACCGGCACCACCCGTCCGCTGGTCGACGTTGTGAAGTCCGGCGTTCTGCGCGGCGCGGTCGCGATGGTCGGCTGCAACAACCCCAAGGTCCGCCCCGACACCGCACACATCGAGCTGATGAAGAAGCTGCTCAAGAACGACATCATCGTCATCCTCTCCGGCTGCTCGGCACAGGCCGCGGCAAAGGCCGGTCTGATGGATCTGGATGCGAAGGAATACTGCGGCGAAGGTCTGCGCCGTGTCTGTGAGCTGGTCGGCATTCCGCCTGTCCTGCACATGGGCTCCTGCGTCGATATCTCCCGTATGATGATCCTCGCTTCCGACATCGCCAAGGACTGGGGCATCAGCATCTCCCAGATCCCGCTGTGCGGCTGCGCACCCGAGTGGATGTCTGAAAAGGCTGTCTCCATCGGCAACTACGTTGTCGCCACCGGCATCGACACCTACCTCGGCGTTGACCCCTACTCCAAGGGCTCCAGCGAGATCACCGAGCTGCTTCAGGGCGAGGCCGGCTGCAAGGAGTGGGTCGAGGCGCACTTTATCGTCGAGACCGACATCGAAAAGCTGGGCGACAAGATGATCGAATGCATCGAGGCAAAGCGTGCCGCGCTCGGCATCTGATTTTTGGTTAAAGAAGGTTCTTCCCTTATGAAAGTAGCGATCACTGGTAAGGGCGGCGTCGGAAAAACGACGCTTTCCTCCACACTGGCAAGACTTTATGCCGACGAAGGGCGCACCGTCCTCGCCGCCGACGTCGACCCGGATGCAAATCTGGGTCTGGCGCTCGGCCTGAGCGAGCAGGAGGTCAACGCCATCGTTCCTGTCTCCAAAATGAAGCAGCTCGCAAAGGAGCGCACCGGCGTCAACGACCAGAACTCCTTCTACAAGCTCAATCCCGAGGTCTCTGACCTGCCGGACAAGCTCGCAAAGGAGATCAACGGCGTCAAGCTTCTGGTCATGGGCACCGTCGATACCGGCGGAGCCGGATGCGTCTGCCCGGAGCATGTGATGCTCAAGGCGCTGCTGTCGAACCTCGTCTTCCGCAAGGACGACGTGGTCGTGATGGACATGGAGGCAGGTCTCGAGCATCTTGGCCGCGGAACGGCCAGCATGGTGGATCAGTTCATCGTGGTCATCGAGCCGGGCGCACGCAGCGTGCAGACCTATGAACGGGTCCGGCAGCTCGCCGCCGATCTCGGCATCCACAAGGTGCGCGTCGTAGCCAACAAGGTCCGCGACGATTCCGACCGCGAATTCATCCGCAGCCGCATCCCCGAGGATGCCTTGCTCGGCTTCATCAGCTACAACGCCGACGTCATTGACGCCGACCGGAAGGGCCTCTCCCCTTACGATTGCAGCCCCGAGGCGCTGGCTGAGATCCGCGCCATCAAGGCAAAAATCGATTCTGAAGAATGAATCTGATCTGAAAGGAATGAACGCACAATGAAGACATTGTTTGAACGCGTCTTCAACGGCTCTGACGAAATGTTCGCCAAGGCCGAAGAAGAAGTCAATAAGATCGTTGCCGAAGTCGGTACCGATGCTCCTCTTGCGCTCCCCAGCACCGCATATTATCTGGCGTGCATCTACGCCTACATCGGCAAGAAGGTCACCACCACCGGTGAGCTTCAGGCCGCTCTGGCAGACGTCAAGGCCATGATGCTCCGCGAAAACCGCACCCACGCCATCTTCCAGTCCGGCGTCGGCACTGCCATCGCTGCGGAAATGATCGAGGCGTGCAAGTACGTCAAGACCCAGACTCCCTACGAAGGCACCAACTACCACGGCCACTTTGTCGACGCTGAGGTCCGTGAGCTCGGCGTTCCGCTGGTCACCGGCGACATCCCCGGCTTCGTCGTCATGATCGGGCCGGCTCCCTCCACCGAGGAAGCAGTCGAGACCATCAAGGGCTATCAGTCCCGCGGTATTTTCGTATTCCTGATCGGCGGCATCATCGAGCAGGCTGTTGAGGCCGGTCTTTCGATGGGCTTCCCCGTCCGTGTCGTCCCCGTCGGTGAGGACATCTGGTCTGTCGGCCATGTCATCTCCCTCGTTGTCCGCGCAGCCATGATCTTCGGCGCCATCCAGCCCGGCGACTGCGACGGCTTCCACAAGTACACCTTCGAGCGCCTCAACGCGTTCGTCAACGCCTACAAGCCCGTCAACGACATCACCGTCGCCTGCGGCGCCGGCGCCATCAAGCTCGGCTTCCCGGTCATCACCAACGACTGCGACGATATGTGGGCCGTTCCGAAGTCCCTCATCATCTATGAGAACACCAAGGACTGGATCGACACCTCCATCGAGGCGCGCGGCATCAAGCTGAAGGTCACGAAGATCGACATCCCTGTTGCCTATTCCTCCGCATTCGAAGGCGAGGTCATCCGTAAGGGCGACATGCAGATCGAGATCGACGGCTCCCGCAAGGACTGCTTCGAGCTGGTCTCCACCAGAGACGCCGCCGAGATCGAGGATCACAAGATCGAGGTCGTCGGCCCCGAGATGGACGAGTTCCCCGCGGGCACCAAGATCTCCCTCAGCTACACCGTCGAGGTCGCCGGCAAGAACATGCAGCCCGACTTCGAGCCGGTCTTCGAGCGTAAGATCCACCAGTTCCTCAACTGCGTCGAGGGTCTGATGCACACCGGCCAGCGTGATATGATCCGTATCCGTGTCAACAAGGCTGACTTTGAGGCCGGCTTCCGCTTCCGCCACATCGGCGAAGTGCTCTACGCAAAGATCAAGTCCGAATTTGACACCGTCGTTGACAAGTGCCAGGTTCGCATCGTCGTCGGTGAAGAGCAGAACGCTGCACTCCGCAAGCACGCCAACGAGATCTTCGACCAGCGTGACGAGCGTCTGAAGTCCATGACGGACGAGTCCGTTCCGGTCTTCTATTCCTGCATCATGTGCCAGGCGTTCTCCCCGAGCCACGTCTGCATCGTCACCCCCGAGCGTCTCGGCCTCTGCGGTGCTGTTTCCTGGCTCGACGCCAAGGCCACCAACGAGCTCGACCCGCAGGGTCCCTGCCAGGTCGTCACCAAGGAGCGCTGCGTAGACGAGCGCACCGGCCGCTACGAGGACGTTGACGAGGCTGTTGCCGAGTACTCCCACGGCGCTCTGGAGCATGTCACTCTGTACTCCCTGCTCGAGGATCCGATGACCTCCTGCGGCTGCTTCGAGTGCATCTGCGGCATCGAGCCGTGCTCGATGGGCGTTGTCATCACCTGTCGCGAATACGCGGGCATCACGCCGCTCGGCATGACCTTCTCCGAGATGGCTTCCATGACCGGCGGCGGCGTGCAGACTCCGGGCTTCATGGGCCACGGCAAGCACTACATCGCTTCCCACAAGTTCCTCAAGGCCGAGGGCGGCGTTGCCCGTCTGGTCTGGCTGCCGAAGGAACTCAAGGATCAGATCCGCGAAAAGCTCAACGAGACCGCCAAGGATATGTACGGCATCGAGAACTTTGCCGACATGGTCGCTGACGAGACCGTCTGCGCAAGCGGTGATCCCGAGGAACTGATGGGCTTCCTCTCCGAGGTCGGCCATCCCGTGCTCGGCATGGATCCGCTGGACCTCTAATTTCACACTGCAAAAGAGGCTCCGCTTCGGCGGAGCCTCTTTTTTGGCGGCTTTTATGACAGTTCTTGCATGAAGACACAATTTGATTTGCTTTTGGCAGGAGGATTTGCTATAATATTTAAAATATGAACATCAGGAGGTATCTTCATGGCTGAGGAAAAGGAAGTTCTCACATATAAAGGCTTTCCCCTTATGAGAAAAGATTCCATCGTGTATTATGGCTCGATGGCAGACTCGCACATCGTCATGCTTCAGATCCTGGAAACGGAAAAGAAGGGCGATGCGGACATTGCAACCAAGGTTTCCGTTGAGCTTCAGCTCACCGACCCGTCCGTGCGCGCAAAAGACCGCGTTGTCAAAAAGAGCACCAAAGACGGCTTCTACACCGCGCTCGACGTGGGCTGCGTGTGGCTCAAGCGCGCGCTCGCTGCAAAATAAGTCCTGAAACCGGCAAAGCCTGTGAAACTCGGATAGCTCCGAGCATCACAGGCTTTTTTGTGCGCAAAAATGGGCGAGTCTATCCCCCATTGCAGCTCTCGCTCGCAGCACTCTCATAAAAGCGCAGATTTTCCCGAAGCCGTGCGTCATCCGGCTCCTGTTCCAGTGCCTGCCGTCCGTATTCCAGTGCCAGCGCAAACAGCCCCAGCCTGTAGGCTGCAAGCGCCGCAAGATCGTAGGGACGCGCGCCCCAGCTTTCCGGCTCATTGATATAGCTTTGTCCGCGCTCCGTGATGCGGAGCGCATTTTCCGCAAAAAACAGACTGCCGCTCCACGCGCCGCGTCCGGCTGCAAGCATCGACGCCTCAAGCCACGGCTCCCGCAGCCACGGAGCCTCGCCGCAGGCGCGCAGAAGCCACTGCTCCGCCTCCTGCGGCTTTCCCAGCGCCTCTGCCGCCCGCGACAAGAAACGCATGGATGCACACCGCTCCTCACGCCAGACCGCCGATGGAAGCGCGAGGTGCCGCAGGAGCGTCTGCTCGCATTCCTGCCAGCGGCCGCAGAACATATATTCCCGTCCGAGATAGTGCATGTTCCGGTCGTCCTCCGGGTGCTCCCGGACTGCCAGCTCCAAAAGCGGCAGATACTGCCCGCGCGACTTTTGCAGATCCGGGTGGTGATCGAGCTGAACACCCGCCGCCTCTGCGCTGCCGCAGCAGCCGCCCTCATACTCCAGCACCTCATGGACGGGATGCACCCACCGAAAGCCAAAGCGCGCGTGCGCCTTTTCTGTCCAGAACACGCATCCCTCGCGTCCATCCGGCAAAAAGCTCCATGTGTAGCGGTAGCGAAGGCGCTTCGCGCCGCCGTGCAGTGCCCGCTCCATCGCCGTGCGCCACCCCGGATGAAATACCTCATCGAGATCGGTACAGACGCACAGATCCGCATCCTCCGGCACCAGCCGCAGGGAGCGGTTGCGCGCAGCATCAAAACGCCACGGCTCGACACGTGCCTTTGTCACATGGACGCCGTTTTGCTCCAGGATCTCGACCGTCCGGTCTGTCGAGCCGGTATCCAGGACGTAGATGCCGTCTGCCTCGGCCATGGATTCGGCCCAGCGTGCGGCAAACGCTTCTTCATTTTTACAGATGGCGTAGACATAGATCCGGTACATGCGTACTCCCCTTTCAGACCGATGGCTGCGCCCGGCCTCCATTGGGGGCCGGGCGTGTTTTTAGTTTGCCAGAAGTCCCGCGCCGCGCAGTGCGCCCAGCAATTCGTTGAAGCGCGCAATGACTTCCTCCTGCGTGGCGCCCGCCGCCAGATTTGCAACTGCCTCTGCCGGTGTGACTGCTCCGGCCGGGCCAGCGGGGCCTGTCGGGCCGATCGCACCCGTCGCACCTGTCGGGCCGGTCGGGCCTGTCGGGCCGATTGCACCCGCTGCACCCGCAGGGCCGGTTGGGCCCGTTGGGCCGATTGCACCCGCTGCACCTGCGGGGCCGGTCGGGCCTGTCGGGCCGATTGCACCCGCTGCACCTGTGGGGCCAGTCGGGCCTGTCGGGCCGATTGCACCCGCTGCACCCGCAGGGCCGGTCGGGCCTGTCGGGCCGATTGCACCCGCTGCACCCGCAGGGCCGGTCGGGCCTGTCGGGCCGATTGCACCCGCTGCACCCGCAGGGCCGGTCTGGCCTGTCGGGCCGATCGCACCCGCTGCACCCGCAGGGCCGGTCGGGCCTGTCGGGCCGACCGAGCCGCACACGTTGGGACAGGGCGGATACGCCGGCCCGCCGCTATGCGGCGGCAGCTCCGTGAAGCAGCATCCGCCGCAGCAGTATTCATAACGCGGAATGCCGCAGTTTTCATAGGAAGAAGGACATACAGCCATAATTGCCTCCATTTCTGATACTCGGGCATACGCCCTCACATCACACTATGCGCAAAGCAGGCATCCGGTGCATCCATAGAGGCAAAAAACCGCCGCAGAATACAAAAATTCTGCGGCGATCGCGTGGTTTCTATTTTTATGCAAGCTCGATGAGCTCATACTCGCGGCTGCCGAAGCCGATCTTCGCGGCCGCCTCAATGGTGTGGACGCCGTGGCGGCTCTCCACGCGCTCCAGGAAGTGCGCCTTTCCGGGGTCGTCCGAAGCATAAATCAGGTCGATACACGCCTGATCGATCGCGACCGGATCGAGCGAGGACAAAATGCCGATGTCCTTCATGCACGGATCCTCCGCGACAGCGCAGCAGTCGCAGTCGACCGAGAGGTTTGCCATGATGTTCACAAACGCGGCCCTTCCCTCAAACAGACGCACGACCGAACCCGCCGCGTCAGCCATCGCCTCGCAGAAGGTGTCCTGCGGCGCAACATGCTCCCAGACGGACTCCTGCGTGTCCGACACGCCCGCCGAATGGATCAGGCCCTTGCCCGCAGAGGATGCGCAGCCGATGGAAAGCTGCTTGAGCGCGCCGCCGTAACCGCCCATCGGATGTCCCTTGAAGTGCGACAGCACCAGCAGCGAGTCGTAGTTCGCAATGTCCTTGCCGACCAGATTTTCCTTCAGCGCAAGCGCATTCGGGATCTCAAGCCGCAGATCCGGGCCTTCCGCGTCCAGAATATCGACCGGAAAGTGCTTTGTCCAGCCGTGGCTCGCCATCAGTTTTTTATGCTTCTGCGTTGTGTTCCGCTCGCCGGAATACGCCGTATTGCACTCGACCACCGTAGCGCCGAGCGCATCAATGACCGGCTTCCAGACCTCGGGACGGAGGTAGTTCTGGTTTCCCTCCTCACCGGAGTGCACCTTTGCCGCGACCCTGCCCTCGAGCGGCGCATTCAGGATGCGCAGCATCTCCAGCACCTTTTCCGGCGTGATCGTTCTTGTGAAATAAACCTTGGACTTCATACAAGGATCCCCCTTCATCAGTTGTGTTCCGTTTGCCGGCACTCCTGCCGCAGACGCTGCACGATGGCCGTGTCCGCCGGACAAAGCGGAAGCCTCGCTGCCTCCTCCGCCGTGACCCAGCGCATGTCTCGGTGTTCAAGCCGCTGAGGCTTCTCTCCGCCGAGTGTGCAGCGCAGCACGCTCAGGTGCACCGTGAGATCCGGGTACGGATGCGTCAGCTCCATGAATTGCGCCCCGACGTGCAGATGCACGCCGAGTTCTTCCCTGCATTCGCGCGCAAGCGCCTCCTGCTTCGTCTCGCCCGGCTCGATCTTTCCGCCGGGAAATTCCCACAAAAGTGCGCGTGCCTTTCCTTCCGGACGCTGACACAGCAGAACGTGTTCACCGTCCTCGATCAGCGCCGCCACGACTTCCAGCATCCTCTCACCACCCTTTCCTGTATTATATTGCAGCCTGCCGCGCACATCAAGAGCAAATCCGCAAGCGAAAAAACAGGAATCCGGACGTGCTGCCGCAGAATAGTATCCACCATGGAGGTGTGTTCATGTTTACCGCAGCAGTATGGCTGATGTTCAGCAGCATTCTCTGCTCCTTGCGCCTGTCCAGTGCGGGCGGCTCGTTTCCGAAGCCGCTCACAGCCGCCGAGGAGCGTTATTACCTCGCCCGCAGCGCCGAGGGTGATCTGGAAGCCCGAAATATTCTGATCGAACGCAACCTGCGCCTGGTCGCGCACATCATGAAGAAGTATTATACTCCGTCTGCCGATCAGGAGGATCTGATCTCCATCGGCACCATCGGGCTCATCAAGGGCATCTCCACCTTCGATGCAAGCAAGGGTGCCCGCCTTGCGACTTACGCAGCAAGATGTGTAGAGAATGCTATACTATCGTAACGGAACAAACGGCGGTTGAGGTGGAAAACCATGAACCTTTTGGGGCAAAATGGTCTATGTT
>ERZ827520.610-NODE-610-length-54670-cov-34.584125_pt1 | contig 54670 bp, 59 predicted proteins | sample MGYA00519581_ERZ827520 | MGnify/ENA primary metagenome ERZ827520 (study PRJEB31778, sample SAMEA3449339) | human gut metagenome | biome: human gut; feature: human-associated habitat; material: faeces | place: United Kingdom | collected 2010/2012 ... | reverse complement strand
CACACCTTCAAATATGATTTGATAAAAAACAATAGTTATGACGAATTATTAATATGAAAAAAATTGATTCAATAAATATAAAAATAGCTTCTGCTATTCCAGGAGCAGCAGCAATGATCGAAACATTTCGAGCCATTGGCTACACCTTGGAAACTGCCGTTGCGGATATCGTAGACAATTCGATATCCGCATCGGCTAAGAATGTATGGATCAATCGGATCTGGAAAGGAGGAAACTCCGTCATAACGATCATGGATGATGGACATGGGATGACTGGAGACGAAATCATTCAGGCCATGCGACCTGGAGCACAGAATCCGCTGGAAAAACGTGCTGTAACTGATTTGGGACGTTTCGGTCTTGGTTTAAAAACCGCGTCATTTTCTCAATGTCGTACGCTGACAGTCATGAGCAAAATTCAAGGCCAGTCTCCTGAATTCTGGACTTGGAGTTTGGATTACGTTGCTCGCAGTGACCGATGGGAACTGATACATTGGCTTCCTGAAGGTTTTGAGCATGAATTGGATGGTCTTACATCCGGTACCATTGTTATCTGGACAGATCCGGATCGGATTATACCGACTACAACAAAAATCGAGAACGAACATGCCAAACGAAAGTTTTCTGAAGCTTTCGATAGGGTTAAGAAGCATCTTTCAATGACTTTTCATCGGTTTCTTGAGACCAAATCCATTACAATACATTGGTGTGGGCATGAAATAGCGCCATGGAATCCTTTCTGCCCAAAGGAGAGTAAGGTACAGATCATGCCGTCTGAACAAATTGGAGAACAAGTAACGGTTAAGGGTTTCATTTTGCCTCACAAAAATAATTTTTCTTCAGAAACAGCATACAGAGAGGCTGAAGGAATTTTCGGATTCTCTGCACACCAAGGTTTCTATGTCTATCGTGGAAACCGTCTGTTGTTAGCCGGAGACTGGCTGGGATTATTTCGCAAGGAAGAAGCCTACAAACTGGTACGAATACAAATTAATCTACCCAACAGCTTGGATTCTGATTGGCAGATAGACATCAGAAAGGCCAAAGCATTTCCTCCAGTGGGATGTAGACAGCAGCTTGAATCCTATGCCAGATTGGCGTGTAATAAGGGATCCGAAGTGTATAGACACCGTGGACGAATTCTGAAACAGAGGGCCGGACAGGATTTTCAAAGTCTGTGGTTGGAAAAGAAGAAGGACAACAAATGGTCCTTCATCGTCAACCGAGAGCATACGCTTATTCGTAACATACGAGAGCTAGCTAAAGAGAACCCGGACTTGGCCATTGATATGCTACTGAAATTCGTAGAGGAATCCATACCAGCCAAAACCATTTATGTGCGGGAAGCTAATGATGACGATAGCCAAAAACAGCCCTATTCAGATATGGATCCTAAGTTGCTCAACACAATGATAAGAAGAATCCATGAAGAACAACTCGCACAAGGCCTAACACTGGAACAGTCTAAATTGGCTCTTAAACAAATGGAACCTTTCAATGAATACGAAGACTTAATAAATGAACTGCAATGAATGAATTGAACGATAAGGCAATAAATATATGTCAGGCAATAATCGGATTTAAACTTGGAGTGAGTGATGATGAAATAAACCAAGCTATTTCCGACGTTACCAGTATCCCCATGTATGCAGGACTGGACAAAACCGAATTAAAAAAGAGTCTGTTGGCTATCTACAATGTAAAAGTGGATACATACCAGATTCTGGAAGGACGTGATGCTCGGATTCCCTGGTTAAAAGAATTTAAAGCAGAGCGTCAATCTGAATGGCTTTTTTGGACCAGGTATAAAAGGTACTTGGCCGAACAAAAACATTTTGCGCCGGAGGTTATTTCACAATTGGACGATTTAACTGATCGTATTTTGGACAAGTTGTTTAATCCACAGCGCGATGATGTTATCATTAATAAGAAGGGACTTGTCGTTGGACAAGTGCAGTCTGGTAAAACGGCAAACTATACGGGACTTATTTGCAAAGCAGCCGATGCTGGATTCAATCTGATTATCATATTGGCCGGTATACACAATAATCTGAGAAGTCAGACACAGACTCGTATAGATGAGGGGTTCTTGGGGTTTGATACACAGAATACCAGAGCATACGACATGAATCGAACCATACGGATTGGAGTAGGCCTTATTCCAGGATTTGACAATGCCATTGCCAATTCCTACACGACTAGTACAGAAAGAGGCGATTTTACTAAACAAGCAGCAAATACTGCCGGCTTCAACTTCAACAATCCACAGCCGATTATTCTTGTGATAAAGAAAAATGTATCTGTGCTCAAACGATTATACAGTTGGCTAAAATCACAATCAACTCACGATATCATAGCCAACAAGTCCCTGCTTCTTATTGACGACGAAGCGGACAATGCCTCCATAAATACCAGTCGAGATGGTGATGACCCGACCGCCATAAATAAAAACATATGCAAGATTATCAAGTTGTTTAACCGGTCTGCTTATGTTGGTTACACGGCCACACCGTTTGCCAATATCTTTATTCCTCTCGACAAGGACGACCTTTTTCCAAAGGATTTCATTATAAACCTCCCGGCTCCGGACAACTACATTGGTCCTGAGAAGGTCTTTGGAACTTCGGCAAATCCCGATGGGAACGAAGATCTTTTGCCAATTGTCTTCCCGGTTACGGATAGTGATACATTCGTTCCTGCAGGGCATAAAAGAGATGATCCAAAACCAACCATAGATGATATTCCGGAATCGTTAAAAACGGCCATTAAGTGTTTTATTATTACTTGCGCCATACGCATTGCACGGGGGCAGGAAAACAAGCATAACTCCATGCTGATTCATGTGTCCCGTTTTCAGGCATGGCAAAATCACCTCAAGATAATCATTGATCGTCTATTCAAGTATTACAAGAATGAAATCGAGGCGAATGATCCGACCATAATGGAAGAGTTTCGCCAAATTTTCGAGGAAGATACTCCAAACTATCGTTCGTATTGTAGCATTACCCGAGAAATTATGAATTCACCCGTTCTGTCCCGAGTTGACAACCGAATGAGGCTTCATACGTGGAATGAGATTAAGCCTCTGCTATATCGAGCGGTACAGAAAATTGAGGTCAAATCCATCAACGGTACATCTGGGGACAGTTTGACATATTATGAGAATGAAAAAAACGGCATTTCAGTTATTGCCATTGGAGGTGACAAGTTGTCTCGTGGTCTTACACTTGAGGGCCTGTCTGTAAGCTATTTCTTGCGCGCTTCAAAAATGTACGACACATTGATGCAGATGGGACGATGGTTCGGATATCGTCCCGGCTATGTGGACCTTTGTCGGCTCTTTACCAGTAACGAACTGAATGAATGGTATCGACACATAACTCTTGCCAGTGACGAACTGCGGGAAGAGTTCAGATATCTGGCAGAATCAGGTGGAACACCAGAGAACTATGCCCTGAAGGTTCGTACTCATCCTGGACAACTGCAGATAACGTCCATATCCAAAATGCGCCATACAAGAAATATTCAGGTTTCATGGGCAGGTCGTCTTGTAGAGACCTATCAGTTGCTTCAGAATTCGATCGCCAAACGGAACAATTTGGCGGTAACAGACAGTCTTCTTTCGGAGCTTGGTACTCCAGACAGAATCAAGAGCGACTATCTGTGGACTGGTGTATCTTCTGATATCATATGCGACTATCTGTCTCGATTCCAACTTCCAGAATCCCTGACTAAGGTAAATCTGGATCTTATATGCGACTATATTAGGGAACTGAATGAAGTCGGAGAACTCATTTCCTGGAATATTGCCTTGATGAGTAAGAATGTCGATAAAAACACGTGTGTCCACACTTTCTCCAACGGCGTGCAAGTGGGTTGTTTTATTCGTAGACAGGCAGAAGATGCCCAGAATTCCAAGACATACTATATTCGTAAGAACCATATCGTCGGCAATCCAACGGACGAATTCATCGACCTTCCCGCTAACATGCTGTCGGATGCACTTGACGAGACGAGAGACCGAAAATTCAAAGCCGGTGAAGAGTGGAAACATGATTACCCCTCCCCCCAGCTCGTGAGACAAGAGTTCCGGTCTAAACAGACTCCATTACTTATGATTTATCCATTAAATCCTGCATTTTCAAATGTGTCAGGATTAACGGATACAACCACTGATACAAAAAACGATGAACCATTTATCGGATTCGCCATAGCATTTCCACATAGCGATACCAACAAGGCGGTCTCTTATGTCGCCAATCAGGTAACGGATTTTGCAATTACGGAGGAAAATTTCGATAACACCAACGATAATACTTATGATGAATAGTAATTCTATAATAGATATATGGGATAATCTGAGCATGGGAGAAGAAGTTGGACTCACCAAACGCAGAGTTCCAATTGAATCTCCTCTGTGCATATACGGAACATATCGATACCCAGATAATCTGTTTGGTATTGCATTCTCTTATAACAAAGATCTGACTATCCCTGTCGAACAATTTAGGAGTCTAAAAGAACTTAAAATTCAGCAGATGTCAGACAAAAGTTTTGAGTACAAAAACTTGTTGCTAATCCAACTGCTTCATACGGATTGTCTGGGAGTATTTGCAACATTATGTTCAGATTTAGTAAGTGCCGTAACAAGGGAGGTGTCTGAAGATACGGCCATTCGTATTGTCTTAAATCAACTTGAAAAATGGAGAACTTTGTTTGATCGTGGCCTCGCATCCGGTCTTACACCAAGCGAACAACAAGGCTTGTATGGTGAACTTCATCTTTTGTCTCGCATGTTGCGCCGAAATGCTATCAACAAGACGGATATTGTTAGTTTCTGGGTTGGCTGCGACAAAGCCATGAGAGACTTCCAAGGTGAAGATTGGGCTATAGAAGTAAAGACTACGGCAACAAACAGCTCAGACCGACTTGTCATCAATGGGGAACGCCAATTGGATAGTACGTTAATTAACAGACTGTTTCTATATCATCTTTCCGTTGAGGTTTCTAGAAAAAATGGACAGACATTAAATAAGGAAGTTGAGGATCTGAGAAAAATGTTATCGGATGACGTGATTGCATTACACAATTTCAATTCCTGTTTGACACATGCAGGATATTTTAATGAACATGCCTCCTTGTATCAGGATCGTTGTTATAGGATTCGCAGTGAACAGGCTTATCACATATCAGGAAATTTCCCTAGAATAGTGGAGCAAGAGCTGCGCATTGGAGTCAGCAATGTTACATATACTATCAATACGTCCGCTTGCAAAGAATATGAGGTAAATGATACGGAACTCTTTAAAAATACAATTGACCATGAAAGAGATTGAGAAGTTTTATCAGTCATTGATGCAAGACGTTGTTGCCATGCAGTCAGGTGATGAAGAGGGCAACACTCAAGAGCAGATATTTACTCGAATATGCTTGGATATGCTGGCTGACGCTGCTGAAACGGAAAATGTATCGGTCGCTTATGACGAACGTGATTTGAGAAAAAAAGGCCAGCATAAGATAAACGGGTATGCAATCTCGGATAATTACGAAACCGTAGATCTTTTTATTACCCTCTACGCAAACACCATGGAAGCTCGGACAATATCCAAAGGAGAGATAGATACAGCAGCCAAAATGATAACGAATTTTTTTCGCCGAGCCATATACAACGATTATGTAAATGAAGTTGCAGAATCTTCCGAAATCTTTGAATTCGCAAATACGCTGGCCAATTATGCGGAACTGCGTAACAATCTGATTCGCGTAAATGCCTTCATCCTGACGAACGGCGTGTACAAGGGAGAACTGCCTGCCAGCCAGACCATTTGTGGATACAACATCTACTACAAAGTTATAGACATAGAGTTCCTTTATAAGATTTCCGAACAGGCTGGAGTTCCCATAGAGTTGGATTTTGAGAACCTTGACGGACACAAATATGAAATTCCATGTCTTGCTGCCAATCTGAGCAATTCGGATTATGAAGCATATGTTGCCATTATGTCTGGAGAATGTTTAGCCAAACTTTATGAATGCTATGGTGCTCGTTTACTTGAACAGAACGTACGTTCGTTTCTTCAGTTTACGGGAAAAATCAATAAGGGAATACGTGAAACCATCAAGAATGAGCCTCACATGTTTCTGGCATATAACAACGGTATTGCTGCAACTGCTGATCATATTGAACTGGATGAGACAAAACATTTCATCAGACACATCAGTAATCTCCAGATTGTCAATGGAGGTCAGACGACAGCTTCCATCTATAATACAGCAAAAAAGGATAAGGCTGACATTTCCCAAATTCAAGTCCAAGTAAAACTGTCCGTCATCAAGGACAAGGATCAGTACGCGGAAATTGTTTCACGTATATCGCGCTATGCCAATACTCAGAACAAAGTCAATGATGCTGACTTCTCGGCCAACAATCCGGCTCTTGTAGAAATCGAACGAATCTCAAGATACGTATTTGCTCCAGCAACTCCGACCAACAATTTACAGACAGTATGGTTCTTTGAACGGGCTCGTGGACAATACAAGACCTTACGAGCCAAGGAAGGCTTTACCAAATCCAGACAAAAGGCTTTTGATCTAAAATATCCAAAGAAGCAGGTTGTGACGAAAGTAGAACTTGCCAAATATGTCAATGCTTGGCAGGAGATTTATAATGGCAAAAATCTGGCTGTTGGGCCTCATATCGTCGTTCGGGGAAATGAAAAGAACTATGCACGTTTCATAAACTATAATCTTCCGGATGCCAAACATATTGATGTCGCATGGTTTGAGGACACAATAGCCAAGGCAATTCTCTTCAAGACCGCAGACAAACGTTATGGAACCAAACTTTCAGGAAATCATATTGGTGAATTAAAACAAGTTGTCGTTCCGTATACCTTGTCTCTCTTGAATATCATTACAGAGGGACAATTGGATTTGTATCGGATCTGGAAAAATCAATCGATATCGCCGGCATTGTCGGATTTTATATATGATTTGATGAAACAAGTCAACGAGTTTATTCTTAAAGAATCCCCTGTTTCTCACTATATCGAATGGGCAAAAAAAGAAGAGTGCTGGTTAAAAGTTCGTTCAAATAATTGGACCTATAATCTTGATGAGATACAACAGGATTTCATTGATGAGAAAAATCCTCCCAAACGCAATCACAAAAACGATGGTGAAGATGAAGAGTTGGAGAAACGGCATAAGGAGGATATCATACGGGCCATCCCTTTTTCCCTCTGGAAGAAGATAGAGGCGTGGGGACGCGATACGGAAATGCTGCAGCCGACCTTAACTTCTATGGCAAGTGATATTGCATATAAAATCAAGAATAATCGTAAACTGAACGACAATGATATCTCCAGAGGATATCTGATTTATGAAAATGTCTGGCAACATAACCCAGAACTTCTTGAGGAAGCGGATAATTTGGCGGAATTGGATCGTATAAAAGCAAGCGAAAGCGCAAATGCCATATCCAACCAAGTAGACTGTCGCGATGAAATTACGTTGGAACTAATCAAAAAAATGGTGGAATGGGACAAACGACGGCGAATCCTTGAAGATTGGAAATGGAAAGCCATGAAGGATGTCGCCGATGGAATAAAACCATTGACAGACAGGATGAAGTACGCCTTCTATTTCAATTTGCAGAAGTTAAGGAAGGCTGGATTTTCAAATTGACGATTGATATGGATATTTGGAGCCGAGAAAAAAGATCTGAAGTCATGTCCCGAATCAAAAATAAGGGTACGAAACCGGAAATTATGCTCCGCAAGGCTCTTTTTGCCCGCGGATTTCGCTATCGTGTCAATGTCAAAAGTCTTCCAGGAAAACCGGATATAGTTCTGCCACGATACAAAACTGTAATTTTCGTTCATGGATGTTTCTGGCACGGACATCCTGGTTGTAAATATGCATATACTCCCAAAAGCAATACGGAATTCTGGATTAACAAAATATCAAGTAACCGAGAACGGGATGTAATCACAAAACACAAACTTGAAGAATCAGGCTGGAAGGTTATTATCGTTTGGGAATGCGAGCTTAGACATGAAAAGGATTTCTCAATTCTAATAGAGCGTTTATCCCAGAATATCCGTTCCACCAAATAATATAGACAATAAATTTAAGTGTGTCAAGTAAGGAATTTATTAACTTTACAGACACACTTATTTTGTAAGCCTCCGATAAAGTACACATTGTAGATTCATAAAACAACAAACTCTTCTTATCAACGAATATAAAGTTGACAGGAAGAGTTTGCTATTCTGTAAGCCTCCGATAAAGTACACATTGTAGATTCATAAAACAACAAACTCTTCTTATCAACGAATATAAAGTTGACAGGAAGAGTTTGCTATTCTATTGTATCTCTATTAGACTTCAATAGGATTTTCGTTGGACTTCTTCAACTTCCAGACATCCGGAAGCAGTTCCCGGATATCTTTGCCGGAATCTTTTTCCTGATAATATGGAAGCCTGGCAATGACATCGTTCAGCCATTCTCTTGGATTGACTTTCTGTGCCTTGCAGGTGGCAAGCAGTGAACAGATGACCGCTGTATTTTCCGCGGCCTCATGATTCCCGCAGAAGAGGAAGTTCTTTCTTGAGAGCGTCAGAGGACGTATCGCATTTTCGGCCAGATTATTGTCTATCTTTATATTGCCGTCTTTGAGACAGGCCTTCATTCTGGGCCATAACGGATACGCATAGGAGATGGCCTGTCCCATCCGGTTTTTGGGCGGAACCTTGACATATGTGCTTTCCATCCACTTTTCAAAGGAATCCAGCAGAGGGGCGGACTGACGGTTCCGCAGTTCACGCCGTTCTTCCGCCGTATATTCCCGGGAGTCGGCAAAGTGCTCTGTCCGATAAATCTCCTGTATTGTTTTCAAGGCATGCTCCGCCAGACTTCTGTTTTCCTCCAGAGCCATCTCAAAATGGCGTCTGATATGGGCCAGGCAGGCTATGAGGCACACTCCTTCAGTACCTTCAAATACATTGTAGGCACTGTAACCGTCACTCTGCAGATATCCCTTGAAGTCCTTCAGCAGTTTCCTTATAGTCTGTCCCGAACGGGAACCGTCATCGTAATGGAAAATGACCAGCTTTTCCATGACCGCCCTGACCATCCACAGATACTCCTTGCCGGCCTTCCCCTTTCCCTTGCTGATTACCCTTACAGTGGTCTCGTCCGCCTGAACATACCCGCATCCGACAACCAGCCGGACCAGCTCGCCATAAAGTGGTCTCAGCAGTTCACACACAGGCTTGAACCAGCCGCTCAGTGTGCTTTCGGAAAGACGGACACCCAGATGGCGGAACTCCTTGACCTGCCTGTAGAATGGAACGTGATATTCGTATTTCTGCAGGAGCATTTCGGCCAGCATGGTGGAACCGGCCAGACATTTGTAAACAGGAGAAGGTGGAAGCGGAGCAATGATTACGCCGCTTTCACCTTCCTTGGGAAGACTCAGGTTGTCTTTCAGTCCATATTTGGGACGGACAGTCTCCTTTACATACAGCCTGCCCGGTTCAAATTCCAGCGTACGGGTACGTTCCTCGCCGATCCGTCTGTAACGGTCCAGATCCACCCGGTCGGGTTCAATTACCACTTCAACTACCGGCAGTCCCTCCAGGAGTTCGCGGTTACGCCGGGATTCCTTCTTCTTTCCATCGGGCTTTGCTTTTGAAGGAACCGCTGCGCTGCTATCCTCTTCCCGGATGTCTTCATTCTGTCCGGTTGCAGGAACGGAATCGAACAGGGAGAGCTGGTTGGGATCCAGGGCTGCCAGCTTCTCACTTCTCCGCCCGAAAAGCTGACGGTTCAGCCATGCTATCTGTGAGAGCAGTTCCTGTATCTTCCGTTGCAGCGCATCCGTCTGTTCCAGCAGTTTCCCGTTGGATTCGACAAGGGAACGGTTAGTCTCCAGGAGACCGGCTATCTGCTCCTGCTGACTCCTGATTATCTGTTCCATTGTATCCTGCCGAATCATCCGTTTCTATCTCTTTATACGATGTAAAGATACTGATTTTCCGTCAGATACGCAACCGGATACATGAAAAAACTTTCAGTAGAAGCCATTCTTTCTACTGGCTTTCAACCTTTTCAGCCTCTCGTTCGGATTGTCACTGATTCCTTCCACCATCATGACCAGGTCGCGCCATTCCATCGGATAAGACCTGCTCCGGCTGTCATAGGCCGGCAGCCGGAATGTGCCTTCTTCCAGACGTTTCACATACAATACCATGCCGCCGTCTTCAGCATGGAGGAGCTTCATGGTGGTCCTGCTTCTGTTTATGAAGATGAAGACATCGCCCAGACGGACGTCATGTCCCATCCGGTCGTGAACCACTCCGCACAGAGAATTGATCCCCTTGCGCATGTCCGTCTTTCCGGGACACAGGAAATAGCGCATGGTATCATTCAGACAGAACATGGCCGCATAATTTGTGTATCAATCCAAATGTCAGTTCAGGGTTCCCATGGCTGTCAAGGTGGATCCTGATTCCGGAAGGAAGCTCTATTGTCACGTCGCCACCCGCACCTGACGGGAAATTGCCCCTGCGACGCAGATCCAATGGAATGAACGTATCATCGGGAAGCTTGTCCGGATGGCTGGTGTAAGTACGGCTCAGGCCAAATTTCTTCTTCCAATAATGGAAACAGGAGGATGAATAGGCCTCATTCTCACAGAAATCTTTTATGGTCAGGCCACTGGCCTGTTGTCTTTCATAAACAGACAGGAACTCTTCTTTACTCATTATTCGTTTCATGGTCTTTTTATTGGCAAAGTAACGGAAGAGTGGATGGCTTTACAATGTGTATTTTATCGGATGCTTACCTTATTTTAATATAAGCCACAATCTCATAATTTCTGATCGTTGAAAAGCTTGTCAGCCAGTTTAATTATTCTAATTTAACGATCATTTAGGCTATAAATTCCTCCTTTTAGTGCTGACATCCCACTGATAAGTTTTTTATCCTATCTTATCATATTGATATGTCTTAACTTTATTCAACTGTAATACTTCTGCGGAAGTATTATTATCATAAAAAAGTACAATATTCTTTTCACCAGTCATCGAGCTTTGATATATAATACCATCAATGTGGTAATTATTCATAAACCTTATGTATTCAGTAAAAATTTGAGTGGGTACATAATCGATCCCCGGATTCTTACCTATAGGTTGTGTTATTTCCGAATGGAACTTCTTTAGAAACTTATATTCCCAGAAATATTTCGGCATCCAAAATGATAAGTCTTTAGGTATCTTGAACAGGTCGACAACCACAAGTTCTCTTTTCAATTCGAACTCCCCCAAATCTATCACAGCATCTGGAGTATAATTTCTGATTTCATGTATCGGAGTATCCTTATCCAATGCACCATAAAACATGGAAATCCCTGCAGCGCTCATTCTATTTTCCTTAGCTGCCTCAGTTGGTGGTGCCGTCAAATCCTTAAATGAAGTACGAGGAACTCCTATATCATTGGGACGTCCTCGGAATATGAGAGTTCCCTTAGTAAGTTTGGACATAAGAATATTTCCGCAAAGCTGGTTTATTTCTGTCAATACATCATCTTTCCATTCCTCTTTTCTTATGAAATGCGGATCCTGGAAAAAAGTATAGCGTTTTTTATGCTTAACCATATTAGAAAAATAATCCCATTCATAAGATAACTCTTCATCAAGGTCTTCTGCAAAAGCTTCTGTCTGCACACATTCGTCATTGTTGAAACAAGAAGCAATGTCTTCATTAAGATCATTATTTAGTGTATAAAGACCATAACTATCCATCAAATCTTGTACATCCTCATATGTTTCTGCTTTCTCTGGCAGAATAAAAGATCCAGCTCGACGGACTCCTGGTATGACTTCCTTATCATCATCGTAGTATGAACTAGACAATGGCAAATTGGCATCATCCAAAGAACATAATCTTTGTGACAAACGTTCCTCTACATGTTGCATAAAATCTTGCATATCTAGCACTAAAGTATGTTCTTTGCCACAATATGAACATAGCCCTTCATGTCCATTCTTTCGAATATAATCCTGCAAATATGGATCTCTAAAATGTTCAGCACAAACCTTTTTATCTCCATCAAAAGTATGCATAAGACCGTTTTCCTGATCTATCATCATTTCTTTTAATCGTCCCATCCTTGTAAATATTTAAATTATGACCTTATTAAATCTAAAAATGTCATATATAGTAACTTCTGTTGATTTATTTGTGTAGTACACTATAATGCAAGTTTCTAGTAAAGTACATATTGCAAAATAGAGAATATCAATCCTGATTTACTACGATTCGTTCAGATTTGTTTCCGTCTCGAGGCTAATAGAATAAATAAATTCCATTCGGAACAAATTCGTTTTGCTTTGGCAAGATTCTGTTGAAGGAGTTTCGCCATATCCTTTTTTCCATGTCATAATACGGTATTTTTCTCAGGACATCTTTCATTTATATTATGGGATCTACCCCCCACAGGCTCGCAAATTCCGATAAGGAAATACACAATGAACACCTTGTATGCGGATGCGTCTTTGTCACAGAGATGAGATAGTTTTTCTTGCTCAAAAATCTTCTGCCTGATTGCATTTTCAATTCAATTGTTATTGATACTTACTCTTCTGTTATTCACATGTCTGGAAAGTCTGAGCAGAAGTGAGAAGGTGTATTCGATGGTTTTCCCTATACGGATTTTAGCCAGCACCCTAAATAAGTTTACTGAATTCATTTTTCAAACTTCAGTATAACAAGATAGGATTGTAAGCGTCCAATTTTGACGTACCCCATAGGGAAAGCCCCTTTGGGAAGATTTCCTCTTAAAGTTTTCAAAAACCGGACTTGATTTTTAAAGTTTGTTAGTATTGATTCCGATGGTCATCGGCAGCAGATTCTCATAATCCCTGCGGCCTTTGACCACTTCACGAAAAAATTTCTTCAAATAAGCCAGGGCGGAGATATCGTTGGCCCGGCAAGTAGATATTAAAGTATGATAGGCAGCCGATACATTCGCCATACGATTGCTGCCAAAGAACAACGAGTTTTTCCGCTCACCCGCCAAGGGACGGATGAAACGCTCCGCAATGGTATTGTCGATACTGTAGCGGCCGTCTTTCAAGTAGGCGAACAGCTGATTCCAGAAGTTCTTCAGGTAATTGACCGCCTTTTCCATCAGATCTCCACGGGGAGGATGACCCTCCGAAGTCAGCACATTCAGAAAACTGCGCATGCGGCCGATGACTTCCTTTGTCCGCAGGGAGTTCCGTTGTCGGGTTATCTCTTCAGCTGTCAGACCGGACTGACGATAACTGTCTTCCTGACCGTACAACCAGCCGATGTATTCCAGCATCTGTTTCGCATTCAGGTCACCGCCCTGCTCGTAGGCATACACGAACTTGGCACGCGCATGGGCCAGGCAGCAGAGGTGTTCCGTGTCGTACAGCCTGTCTTCCAGATACATGTACACATTGTAACCGTCCGACTGCAGCGCCCTGATCTGCCGGTCGCCCAAAATGTTCTTCAGGGCATCACGGCTGCGGGAACCTTCCTCATAACAATAGATGACAATCTTCTCTTCACGGTTGACCAGACACCAGATATATCTTTTGCGATAACGGTCCTGTACCTTCACCTTGCACCAGGTCTCGTCGCAGTTCACGACGGCATCTTTCTCCATGGCCATATTCTTGAGCGTTTCAACCAGTCTCTTGGTAAACCCTGCACCTTTCTCAAGCCAGTTGGTCAGGGTCATGCGGCTCAGGAACATACCATGGTCATTCAGACGGTACATCTCACGGTAATAAGGTACATTCAGCACAAAATGGTTGAAGGCCAGATGGGCCAGGAAATCAGCGGATGCGTGGGTCCCCGGAACTACATCCATGTAATCGGGGCCTCCATCTTTGGAAAGGTAGCCTTCGCAGATTCTACCGTCCGGCAGCTTGTAACGGACAACCTGATACCTGTGCTCCAGAATATAACTCACTTGCTCGTAGGAATACTTGTGGAATGTCTTGATAATAACAGCTTCTTTCGGCAAACGGCAGAAATCGAAATCATGGCACACGGACTTATCTGCCTTCATACGTTTGTAAGACATTCCCTGGCGGTATGGCCGTTCCTGTTTACTACCGGCAGATGACGGAATGTCCGTTCCCCTCTCCTCCGAAGGAAGGTTGGGAGTGGAACTGCCGTCAAAATCTTCCTTGTCAGCTTCGCGGGAATCGGAACCACGGTTCTTGGACGAAAGTTTCTGGGTCTTGCCGTCGAAGCGGTTCTTGTCTGAAAGCTTCTTCTGTTCCTTCAAGGCGGCATTCTCCTTCCGGAGCTTTTCTATCAAGGCATCACGATCCGACAGCATACGTTTCAGCTCATCATTTTGTCTCAGTAATCGCTGGGAATTTTCATTCAGAGCCAGCAGCTGCTCGGTCATACGGTCAAGCTTTTCCAGAAGCTTTGCTTCACGTTCCTTGTCAGCCTTGCGTAAGGCAAAAAGTTCGTCAAGCAACATTGATTTTTCCATGGAATTCATATCGGAATAACGGTCAGCCCAAGGCTCCGGCTCTTTTTCACGGAGCCTCAGTTGTTCGGCCGAAGCCAATATCTTTTCAAATTCACGATCGTCCATGTCACTCTTTTTTATACCATAAAGATACTCATTTCCAGTGACATAAACAAATTGTTTCACATTTATTTATCTGATATTCAACGAGTTGATCACAGGATTCTGTAACAGCACAACCACATCTTTCCATTGGATGCTATATACCGTCTCTTCACCCTGCCTGTATACCTGCATGAACTTGTAACCCGAAGCGAAACGCTTCTCATACAGGCTGAAGGAACGGCAGTCATAAGCAAACAGCCTGACTTTCCGCCGGTCCTTGGACATCACAATGAAAACTTCATCTTCCTCCGGCTCGCGGTTCAATTGCTGGTGGATGACGGAAAGCACACGCTCATATTTGCAGCGCATATCATGGAAGTTTCGCAGGTAATAAAACCTGTTCATGCCTGTAACGTTCAGCATAGCACCTCCAGCTTCTCTACCAGGTTCTTCAAACCCTCGTAACTTAAGTTCCGTTGCTGGATGCGCATTCCACCCGTTATACGGATGTCTATCATGAATCTTACCGGAGCGGATGACAAGGCACCTCCCATCAATGGGACGGAAGCTGAAAGATCCTTTTCCGCTTCTTGTGCCGCCTGTTGTCCTTCTACCTGTACCGGGACAATGCGATGTCGGGTATCCTTGTACCATTTGTGAAACAGATTGTAGGGTACTTTGTTTTTCAAACAGAAGTCCTGGATGGACTCACCTTCCGGCATAGCCTCCGCTTTGTAACGGATGAACAGATGCTCAAAATCACTGCTGCTATACATGTTTACTAAGTTTTTGATTACAGCAGCGAAGATCGACTTTTCTATGCTTGGGGGCAAGACGTCAAAATTGGACGCTTACGATAGGATTTACAAATACGTCTTTCCTTACGCTCTTCTATGGTAAGTCCAGTCTCGTCAGCTTCTGATTCCACTTTGTATAGTTTGCCTATATAGCACATAATACTTGTGTAGCCAATGCCCTATTCAGATCCGATGCTTCCGTAAATTTTCTTCTGGCATGGTAAGAAATACACATTTAACCTCTAAAAATCATAATCGATTATAAGCTCTACTTATATCTAAATTTTGACTATTTTTCCCTCCCAAGTCAATTAATATAATTGTTTCATCCTTTTGTGTAAAATATACACGAAGAACCGCAGGACTAAAAATTCTCAGTTCATACATTGGACCTTTTTTGCCATTGTTAGGAGTTACATCTTTTATTATTTTTTCATCAGCTTTTATAGGATGTAGAATATTACGCTGTGCTGCTGTTTTAAATTTATCAAATATAGAATATTGTTTATCCATACTAATTTTTTGAAAATCATCCTTAAAGGTGTCACGTATTATAACAGTACAGCCAATAATATCCTGAACCCTTTCTAAAAGGCTTTTTGACTTCTCGTTTAATTCACGGATTCTTGTTATTATGTATTCCGTATTAGATTGTGTACCATAGAGATTATCAATATTACAAATTTCATCTTGTCCTTTCAATTCTAATTGGTCTTTTAATAAATCTTCACAGACGCCTAATGTGAAGGACATACCATTACCACGAGTAGCAAGCGCAAGATTTGTTGCATCCTTTTCTTCATTACATACTATGACTTTAAAATCATTATTTACCAACCACTCTGCATTAGAATTTTCATCAAAGATTGTTCGTATTGGATATTTATTGAACAAGCGAAGAGCAAAAATCCTTTCTGAACTATCTTGAATTTGTAAGATACATTGCTTTAAAGATATCGTTTTAGACAAAATTTGTTCATCTTGATTTTTCGCTAATACAACACATGAATCAAACTCTTTATTTACTTCTTTATAAGCCAAGAGCGTATTATGCAAGGCACCTGCATAATCGTTTAATGACATATTGTATGGAATACAATCATTAAAAATGAAATTAACCATCATATAATGTTGTTTCAAAATAAATTTATGGCATCTAATTCAAATTGATCAAAAAAACCTTTTGGAGTTATGTCAGTCATCTTTCCATTAGAATCTAATGTAATAGATTCTATGTTTGTATTCTTCTCTTTATTTAGTTCAAACCAATAACTAATAAATTTATTTTCAAAACCTTCATGCTGTTTAGTATAAAGTCGAATACCATCAAATAGATGATCACTATGTGTTTCAACAACAACATTTATACCGAAATCTACACAACGGGCTATAAATTTACCAATTTCAGTTTGACCTTTGGGGTGTAAATGGGCTTCTGGATTTTCTAACAGTACCAAACTGTCTTTACTCAATGAAGCTCGTAATAATAAAGCAAGGACCGGTAAGGCATAACTTAACCCAAACCCAACATTTGTAGCTCTATGTTCGTCAAAGAACGAAAAGGATTGATCGCTAAGTTTTTGTAATACATATGTAAAATTAATCCCTGGAGATATAATATCAAGCCATGCCTGTAGATTAAACATAAAAGTTTCTCCTTGAGATTTCGGATGTCTCAAATCAATGGGAATGGGCATATCTGCATAAGTATCAATACATTTCAATAAATTCCCTCCTTTTGAATCCATTTCAACTGTATTATTGAAAACTTTTATTGAACTTTGACTTCCATATCGCCCTGCTTCTGAATAGAATAATTCAGGACAAGTAAAGCTATTGCAATCAATTTTTTGTAAATCATCTTTCCCGTGTAAAACAACGGATTCCCCTTTATCGTTTAATAATTTAATACTAAATTCTTGAGCATTTATATTAGTTAATTCTTTTATTGTACCATGATCATCTAATAAAAAGTTTCCATATTGCAAGCCTCTATTAGCCATTAATAAAGCTTGTATAACAGAACTTTTTCCACTACTATTAAGTCCTGTTAGCAATGTAAACGGTTTTAGGATTATACTACTATCTATAAAAGATTTAAATCCTTCTAATTGTATTTCACTAATCATTGTTATTTATATTTCGCAATTAAAGAATTAATTTTGTCAAAACGTTTTTGTACAGAAGAATATTTCCAACTGTCTCTTGAAATCAAATTTTGAAAATCTATATCGCCTAGCATAATATAATACTCTGCTTTTAATTCATTTTGATTTGAATATATATTTGTATACTCATGTTCATCTAACATAGCTAACATTGCCCCCCACATCTCAAACAAAGCTTTATTAATAGGAGCACGACGCATTTTCCCAAAACTTCGACGAAAACAATGTTTTCCAAAGAGTTTCTGAGAACGCTGCATTCCTCTAATGAATAATACCTTTAAATCTTCTAAATTAAAATCCCGTATACTTTCAATTGTTACGTTTCCACGTTTTATAAGTTTCTTGATATCATTTGTTGAAAAATCAGGATAAGCATTGATTATTTGCATTGTATCACTTAAAAACATATCCATACTATTATTCTTAGGATAAAATTCTTTTCCACGTAATATAAAAGCGATACATCGTAGAATTAATTCAAAGTCATCCATACGTTCTGACTTAACAGAATTAGTAGTAGCTTCTAAGAAGCTCTCATTTTTTGCTAATGCATTAAGCAATTCTGTTGCCGAACCATTATATAAGGCATTTCGTATTTCTTGCGGTGTTAAATATAGCCCTCCAGTATTAATACGTTTAAAAATATTACGCTTTACTTCTTCCGGGGTTCCAGGATTAATAATTGTAAATGTCAATTCAGTTTCTGTTATTCTATTCTGAAGATAGGTCGGTAATTCACTAAATGTCTTCCCATCATATTGTGTCCAAAATTCCAATCCTTGCAGCTTCATTCCTTTACCACGTAAATATTCGTCTTTCTTTTTTAGAAAGTTTTGTCCTAAAATGAAATCCCTCAATGAAGAAAGGCGCTGAAGTCCATCAACAACTGTATAAACACTCTTTTCATCTGCAGAGACGTAAAACATAGGAATTGGTATTTTAAGCATTAATGACTCAATTAATCTTGATTTTCTAACGTCATCCCACACCTCATGACGTTGATAATCAGGATTAAGAACAATGGATTTCTGAATAAGCCTTTTAATGCAAGTTTCAACCAAGACCGTCTTTTTATCTATTGATATGTCGTTAGGATTAAACGGATCCGTCAAATCATTCTCCATTCCAGTCCCTTCGCTATCAAATATCTTATTATCTAATTGTTCCTCCATTATTATTCAAATAAATATAGTTGATACAAATATACGGATTTCACTTTATTTTATGATGTGTTACAGAAATAAATTTCCGAATTATCTCTTACCACAATCACGTGGACACATTATTAGGTGTTGAGATATTAAATTCTATTAAACTATTCATTAAGGATGGTATTTCACAAAAAATAAACAATATATTATTTCTAAAAGATACATTTTGTGCTATATTAGCACTACAATCAAAATAGAGTGATATGGAAATTCCATTTACATATGGGAAAATTGCTATTGGAAAAGATTTTTGCAATCGTGAGAAAGAAACGACTTACTTGGTCCAGTACTTTACATCGTTAATCAATACCATTATTATCTCTCCTCGTCGCTGGGGTAAAAGTTCACTTGTAAACAAGGCCGCAAAGTTAGCGATGGTGCAGGACAGTAACCTCCGAATCTGTCATATCGACCTGTTCAATGTGCGTAGCAAGGAGCATTTTTATTCACTGCTCGCCCAAAATGTCATTGCTGCCACTTCCACAAAATGGAAGGAGGCAATCGAGAGCGCAAAGAGTTTCTTTTCGCACCTTGTTCCCAAAATTTCAATCGGTACAGACCCGACCAATGAGGTTTCAATCGATTTTGATTGGGAGGAGGTAAAGCGTAATCCCGACGAAGTGCTCGATCTTGCCGAAAAGATTGCCAGGAAGAAGGGCCTGAAAATCGTTATTTGCGTAGATGAGTTCCAAAATATCGCGACGTTTACCGACCCAGACTATTTCCAGAAAAAATTGCGTTCACATTGGCAACTGCATCAAAGTGTGGCTTATTGTCTCTATGGTAGCAAGCGCCACATGATGATAGAAGTGTTTACCGACTCATCCAAACCATTCTACAAGTTCGGCAATCTGATGTTTCTCAATAAGATTGACACACCTTGCCTTGTGGAATTTTTCAAGAGTCGTTTCGCTGATACCGGCAAGAACATCGACGATGAAGCAAGCCATTTGATTGCAAAGCTCGTAGATAATCATCCATACTACGCACAGCAGCTGGCACAGCTTTCATGGCTCAGAACAAAAGATGTATGTACTGTTGAGATTGTACGTGAGGCGCACACAGCATTGATGGAGCAGTTAAGTCTGTTGTTTGTAACAATCACCGAAACACTGACCACACAGCAACTGAACTACCTCAAGGCTCTTATAGCTGGAGAAAAGGCTATTAGCTCGACTGAAGTGATGCATCGCTATCAAATCTCTTCAACGACCTCAATATCCCGCTCAAAGGCTGCCCTTATCAAGAATGATATATTGGATAATAAGGCCGGTGAAATCTCGTTCCAAGACCCGATTTATGCCTATTGGTTGAAGACTAAGTTCTTTGCAAAATAATAAGACTATGAATAAGTATAACCTTACTTGGATTGCCTTCGCCAATAAGAAAAGGTGCAGGCTTACTAAAGCTATAAATACTTTAGTAGTTATTTCTTGGAGAAAGCTTAATGTTGTATTATTCTATTCTTACCATCCCTGCCAACTGCACGAAATAATCATTTGACCATATATCAAGTTCCTTTGGATTGCGCATGAAAGGCAATACATCTTCTTTCACTTGTTTTATATCAGCTGTAGAGAGACGCTCAATGAGTTTCTCCTTGAATAACTCTAGAGTAATATCCTCATTGTTGAATTGCTTGCAACGTTCTGCCAAATGAGTGAAATCCAGCGGAACATTATGGCGCACATACCATTCAAAGTCGTACCAATCACGACCTTTGACTCTATTCTTCCATGCACGATAGACCAGTGCGTGCATCTTGCCTGCAAACAGGTCCGGAAGTGTGAAACAACGAGTCATAAATGAATGTGGTTGGAGCAATAGCTTTTGTTCCGTCTTGAAGTTCAACGGTGGACATGTATCTACTTCAATCTTTATCTTTATTGACTTCTCTGTCTGGAAAGTCACATCATACACATCGGTGTTGTCTTTGAGAAATGCCGATTCGACCTTTCCGAAATTCTTCTTGTCTTTTTTCTTTATTTCAACCTCACGACCCACCATTGCAAAGGCGTCAACGATAGCAGGGAAGTATTTCGTAAAATCGAACTTGTCATCTTGCGTAAGCAATGAAAAATCCATGTCCTCACTGAAACGCTGCAAGCCATGAAAGATTCTCAGACAAGTTCCACCATAGAACGCAGCCGATTCAAAGAAGCCCCCAGCATACAGGCCTGCAAGTATCATTTGTTGGTTCACTTCAAATATGGCGTTTCTCTTATGTTGCTCCGTTGTTAAATCATAACGGGAGAGCATATTGTCGAATATTTCATTTTTCATCGTCTTAAGAATTTTAGAAGTGTTGAAATTGAATCAGCCTTTTTGCCTACATTAATATAATCTTCAAATATGGTTGCGTCCATATTATAGAACTCATCCATATCCATACGAATATCCTGCTCAAGATATATCTCTACATCCTTCATATAACGAAGAATGACTTTTGAGGAATTGGCGATCAAATCACACAAAGCCTTTTCCGGTGATGCAATAAGAAATGCATAATCACCCTTATTCATACTCTTTACTCCTATCGGAAATGCCTTTCTTGAAATATATTTGTAGTCATAGTTGCCGACTGGAGTTTGAAAGCTTCGGGGATGTTTTACTGTCATTGATTGATGAACATATACAGCCTCTGGGATAAGTCCATAATATCGTAGTGCAGTAGACATTGAAATATACGAAGGTGTATAGAGATGATTGGCAATCAACTCACTTGATAGAGTCTTTCCTGAATATTCGGGGTTGATCACATAAAGTCCTCGCTTAAGTCTGATGATAACCCCTTGCTTTTCGAGCCAGGTTACTTTTTTATTCGCAGACTTAAGTTCCGGATACAACGATTCAATGATTGAAGTCGTTACTGGAATGGTTCCAATTTCAGTTAATTTTCTATCCATACTGCAAATATAGCAATAAATTGAACAGAAAAAGAAATAATACTTCCTTTTCTATTCAGAATATTACTACTAAGGCAATCTTAAAAATAGCGACCGCTGCCACATAAGGCTGTTGTTTGTAACAATCACCGAAACACTGACCACACAGCAACTAAACAATATTAACCTTATAGCCGGAGAAAAGGCCCTCAGTTCGACCGAAGTGATGCATCGCTATCAAATATCTTCAACGACTTCAATATCACGCTCAAAGGCAGCCCTTATCAAGAATGATATATTGGATAATAAAGCCGGTGAAATCTCGTTTCAGGACCCGATTTATGCCTATTGGTTGAAGACTGAGTACTTTGCAAAATAATCATAATGTGGCTCTCGGTTTCAGAGCCATTTTTGTACCTTTTCTTATCAAAAAACGGCATTTTTCACAAGTTTTTGTACCGCACATTTTGATATTCAAGAAATTACACTTACTTTTACTTTCCAAAATGGAGGTACAAGCCGAGAATGGTGCTAAAAATCACTAACTTACACATTCTCAGATACTTGCCAACCTGCTGGTTGTACCTTTTAGAGCGCTATACTATTGATAATCAACGATGTACACATACTGCATCGGTAAGTAACCATCTGATTATCAAAATAGCTAAATTGATTATAATCGATTAATATGGCGCTCTTTACGGGCGCCTTTTTTGTTGCTCTACTAGAAAATATTAAAAATGTGAGTATCAGGCAAAACTCAAATTCATCACCTTCGAATGTCCCAGCTAATATTATATAGAGCACATCCTTCTTCGGCTACTTCTGCCATCTCAATTTGATAAATCTCGCAACAGAAATATCCAAAAGCCTCCCTTTAATATTGAATATCAGTATGATTCTTGTCGAGGGCTGCAAGGAAATTAATATAAGCTCAATTAAGCTCAACTTGACAGCTTAAATGAATCTCCTGAATTTATCAAAACCACACAGACAGACGTGATTACTAACAGCATCCGCAAGAGCTGTCCTCATTTTCTTTCTCATCTTCTTCCTTTTAGATTTTTCCTCTTTCTTTTACTCTTTTATTTCTTCAATCTGAGGTCCGCAACAACAACATGATTTTGGCGCGAATAAAGAAGCCCAAAATCCTTTCTTTTCTTCTTTTTTGTCCATAATATAATAAATGTTAAACAAATATCCTGATACAACGGCTGTCAGGAATATGACCAGCACAATCATGACAACAAGTTTCTTCTTGAATATACTTGCCAACATAGTCATTTCCGGTATAGCCATTCCTGCACCTCCGATAACGAGTGCGATAACAGCTCCTATACTCATACCCTTTCCCATTAATGCCACTCCGATAGGTATGGCTGTCTCAGCTACTAATCATTAGTTACCGCAACATTTCTCATTAATGGCCGATGCCCGCGACGGGCAGCACGAAGACTGACTTTTATCCTTTTCAATCTGACTCATTCAAGTATCATAATTGCCTTTGATGGTCTGATAGTACTCCTGAATCATGTAAGATACAGAAGGAACATCTTCATATCACCGTGTGTATGTATTCTTAAGGCGACATCCGATAGTCAGCATATATGCCAAAGTCCGGATGTCGCTCATTTTTTCCGGCAATAGCAACTTACTTACTACAACTGCAACTACATTTGATATGCTCCTTATACTCACCCGAATAGATAATTGCACCTTCCGGGCATAAATTTCCGCAACCATGACACCCGTCAATACATCCTTCACGATACACGACCACCGGACGGCCATTCTCAACATCATAAACGCCATGCTTGCATTTGTTGTAGCAAGCAAGGCAGCCGATACATTTGTCCTCGTCAATAAGAGGAAACCATTTTTTACTCATATAACCCGATTTATCTAATTATCCGATTAAAACTTTATCTTGTCCGAAGTCACTCAAAAGAAACTATTCTTTTTTTCTTTCTCCATATTCTTATTTCTCAGCAGTTTCCGCCGCAAGAGCATTTCGGCAATTCTTCCTTTCTGATTTCTGTGATGTAGAAACGGGCAAAAGCATTTCTAATTTCGTCACGTACACGGCGGAACTCCGAATCGATAAACTCCGGTGTACCTGTAGCATGTGACGGATCGTCAAAGCCGATGTGCATACGTTTACCAACCTTTCCAGTAAAGGCAGGACAGCTTTCATTGGCACCACCACACACGGTTATTACATAATCCCATTCCTGATCGAGATAAGTGTTTACGTGTGTAGGCACATGAGAGCTGATGTCTATTCCGACTTCCTTCATTACTTCCACAGCCTTGCTATTTACCTGAGTTGCCGGTTCAGTACCACCTGAATAGACTTCTAAATTTTTGTCAAATGACTGTAAGAAGCCGTGAGCCATCTGGCTGCGGCAGCTGTTTCCCGTACAAAGAATCAATACTTTCATTTATTCTGTTTTTTATTAGTTTTACTTAAAATATTACTTGAATACCTTTTTCAATTCGTCAGCCGGTATATATCCGACATGCCGGTAAATTTCCTTTCCCTGACTATCGAGAACGACCTGTGTCGGTATAGTCTGTATCTCAAAATAATCTGCCCAGTCTTTGTTCCATTTCTTTAAAAGGTTGATGAAACGCACATTTACCTTTCCTGCGAAATCTTTTCTGATAGTTTCCATTTCCTTTTCCATCTTCTTGCAGGGTGCACACCCTACAGCCCCGAACTCCAGAAATGTATAACCGTATTCCGTTCCGTCAGGCAGAGGATAGGTGAAATAAAGCCGGATGCTGTCTGCTATATTGACTACGGGAGTATTCTTTACTACCTGACCATTCTCTGTCATGTCCGTTTCGCAGATCTCTTCCCGATTTTTTCCACTACCTGGTTTACATCCGGTAACAAGCAGCAACATCGCTGTCAACATCAACAAATATCTCATAAGCATTTCTATTATATCTTACATTCCACACTCAGGAGAAGATAATTCTCACGTCTGCCATTTCTGGCTTTCCAGCCCTGGTAATTCGGTGAAATTCTTACCTGTCTGATGGGAGAATATTCAAAACCACCGATAATCGTGTGTCCTTCACTGACGTTATTTGTGTTTTCACCCGTTGCATCAAGAAGGTCAAAACGTCCAAACAAATGCATCTTGGATACTACGTTTACGGTCGTGTAGACTGAATATCCGTTGACATCTGTTCCTGATAAGAACTTATAGTTGAATGCCCGGTTATATTCCGCTCCAAGTGAGAACCGACTGTGATTGTATCCAGCAAAAACTGCTACCGAATACAGGTCTTTCTGAACGCCTGCATCCGTTTTCAAATACTCCGGTGTATTGTATATGTCACCGTATATCCTGAACATGAACCCTTTCGTCGGTTTCAATGTGATGCCGGCACCGTACTTGTACTTATTGTCCATATTCTTAAACTTACGTCCTTCACCATTTGTCAATGCCAGATCAGCCGATACAACCGGTGAAAACTCATAACCAGCTACCACACCTATATCCTCACAAAAGGCGATGCCGTATTCTTCCTGAAAGGACTTGAAAATATATCTGTGCCCCCAGAAGTTCTCCTGTTCGGAAAACTGCTTCAGATTGACCAGTCCGGCAGACACGAAGAATCCATTTCCTTTCCAGTCTATCTGTGCATTCTTCAGATATCCGTTGAATTTCGTTTTTCCGTTTTCATCGGCCACTGTTTCCACATTCATGAGGATTTTTGCGGAGAAACCTTTGGCAAAGAATCCTTCATAGCCGACAAACGCACGGTCGAGGTTGAATCCGCTGTTTTCATTCTTGTGTCCAAGCCCGGCCTTGTAGTTGGAAAAAAGAGTGAGCACGGGTTTTCCGGAAAAAGCCTTTTCACCTTCCTGCGCCACGACAGGCTGGAGAGAAATGGCGGTCAGCATAACCGCAGGCCACCACTTCCTTAATTGTCTTCCAATCATCGTCAACCCTCTACAATATATAGTTAAACAGATAGCCCGATAGAATAATAAAGAACGCCACCGTTCCAAAGAATATGCCGATAAGCCTCCATGTCATTACTTTCTTCAGCAGGGTGGCTTCCGGCAAGGAAAGTCCGACGACCGCCATCATGAAAGCTATTGCGGTTCCGATGGGAATACCTTTTGCCACAAATACCTCGATTACCGGTACGATACCTGCTGCATTGGCATACATCGGCACAGCAAGTATAACAGACAGAGGCACGGCATACCAGTTGTCTTTCGACATGTATTGCTGGAAGAAGCCTTCCGGCACAAAACCATGCATGAAGGCACCGATACCAATACCAATCAGGATGTATATAAGTACACCGCTAACAATCTTCCAGGCATCACGGACAATGGTCGGGAGTCGTTTGATAAAGGTGGTATGGTCTTTTTCCCATTCATCGGCCTGGGCAGATGAGTGGGCCTGTATCTGCTTTACCCAATCACTCAGATAAGGTGCCAGACGCATACGGCCGAGTACGATACCGCCTATTACTCCCAACAGAATCCCGCTGATGACGTAAATCAGTGTCACTTTCAGGCCAAACGAGCCGAGGAACATGGCTACAGCCACCTCATTCACCAACGGCGATGTAATCAAAAAGGCGAAGGTGACCCCCAAAGGGATGCCGCCTTTCACAAATCCTATGAACAACGGTATGGATGAACACGAACAGAACGGGGTAATGGCTCCGAAGAGTGACGCCAGCAAGTATTGCAACCCGTACATCTTATGTGTGACGAGATAGTTCCGCAAACGCTCTATCGGGAAATAAGCGTTGACGATGCCCATCAATACACTGATGAAAAACAAAAGTATGAGAATTTTAATTGTATCATAAAAGAAGAAGTTTACGGCAACCCCTATCGAAGTGTCGGCACTCAGTCCGAACAACCCGTAAACAAGCCAGTCAGCAAAATCCTGTATCATTTCTATTCTATTTTAATTCGTCTAAATACGAACAATCAACTTATTTAAAAAGCGGCAGATTCCACAACGATTGTCTCTGCCGCCCACAATTAAATCATTCCGTGCATCAGATACCCAAAAGTTTCTTTACCTCGTTTTCAGTCGGAACCTGTCCTTTCATCTTCACCACTTCATCAATCACCACGGCCGGTGTGGTCATGATGTTGTAGTTCATCATTTCCATGATGTCGTCCACCTTGGTCAGTTTTGCATCGATGTGATTTTCTTTCAGCACTTTCTCAATTACATTATAGGTTGATTTACACTTGGTACAACCCGGACCTAAAACTTTAATTTCCATGTTCGTAAATATTTGGTTTGTTATCAGATTCGTTTTATAAATACATTATCCAGCAATAATAGATACCGACGAGAATAAATACCACGCCCACAATCAAATTCATCCATTTCTGCACTTTCTGCATCCTGCCGTAGAAATTTCCCATCTGCTGTACACTGAAAGCAAGAATCCATGCCACGGCAAGCACAGGTATGGCTGTAGCAATGGCGAATACCACGGGCAGTAAATATCCGGCTGTCGCTGTGGCAGACATCGGTATCAGCATACCGAAATAGAACACGCCGCTTGTCGGACAGAAAGCAAGGGCAAACAGTACTCCAATCAGCAGGGCACCCCATCCACCCTTTCTGGCGAGACCTTCCGCATTTCCGTTGAATCCGAACTTCGGGAGATTCAGTTTGTCACCAAAGAGCATGAACAGACCTATCACGAGCAGAAGCGGACCCAGAACAAGTTCCCCCCATGTTCCGATAGCCTTTTGTATGCCGAACATACTGGAACCTTCTTTCAGAATCATAATCAATACCGCTCCAAGCAGGGTGTATGAAAGGATACGCCCCAGCGTATAGAGTAGGCCGTTCCGGAAAACGCGCTTTCTGTTCTCAATGTCTTTTCCGATAAATCCGATGGCCGCTATGTTTGTCGCCAGCGGACAAGGTGATAATGCTGTCAACAGTCCGAGCAGAAACGCCGTCAGTACGGGAGTGGAGCTGTTATCCAGCAACGTCTGTAACCAATCCATAACCTTCTCAATTATTTCAGCATCTTATTAACAGCCTTAACCAACCCAGCCTTGAATACGTCCGGTGACTTGCGGGCATTTCCGAAAGCAAATTCGGTCATATTCTCGCTTGTTTCCTGACCGTTCTTATACTTAACGACAAACAGCGATGACCAGGTTACTTCATACTTTTCAGCTATCTTCTCATTTTCTTTCTTACTGATATCTATTACTTTAAAAACGACCTCACCTTTTTTAATCTGGTCAGCAAAACTTTCTTCCATTGCCGCTTTTGTATTGCTTTCGATAGCCATACAGGTAGCGCAACGCTGCTTTCCATGAAAATACAATACTTCCACGTGGTCTTTTGCCGTTACTTCTTTTTGAGTCTGCGTTTCAGTTCCATTCTTTGCATTCATGTTGCAAGAGATAAAGGCGAAACACACAGCAAGCAAGAATAAAATCTTTTTCATGTCTTTCTATTTTTTATTGTTAGTTATTCGCAAAACTACGAATTTACTTTTCAAAAAAAGAGCTTATTTACAGCAACTCTTTTTCTTACATATAGGTTGGCCAAGAAAATCTGCAAACATCTTTTTTGCAGTTTCCCAGTTTTCCTTGTTGATACAGTATTTTACTTTCGGCGTTTCAATTTCTCCCTGAATAAGTCCGGCATCTTTCAACTCTTTCAAATGCTGCGATACCGTGGCCTTTGCAATGGGAAGTTCTTCATGAATGTCACCGAAAAAGCAACGTTCTTGAGATAACAAGAACTGAAGTATGGCTATACGTGCCGGATGCCCCATCGCTTTTGCAAAACGGGCTATCTTTTCCTGCTCTTCTGTATACTTCTTCTTCATCCTTTCTATCCCTTATTTGTTTGTTGTTCGCAAAAATACGAATATACTTTTAATTAATCAAATGAATTATCATATTTTAATTTTTAAAACACTTGTTATCCCTTCCACCAAAGATAAATCCCAATCCTGATTTGCCAATTGCATTTATTTCTTTTTCCATCTTTTTCTACATCTTTCCTATCTCTGAAACCAATTAAGCACTCACTCAAAAAGGATTATGGTACAAGAAAACAGTTCCGACAAGGAAAAAAGTAAAGCCTGACAAAGACAACGGAAAAACCTTATGTAGAACAAATCAACAAATTTCTGCTTTACATAACAAGAACGCTTTCCAAAAAGTTTTAGAAGTAGTCAGCAAAGTAGACAAGAAGGACCATTATCAGATAGTTGCACCGGAAGATTAATAATATCGTTAAACAACCTATGCCACTATTGATAAACTAAATATTCTTATGTAGAGATCAGGCAGATACATCTTATCAAAATCCAAATATTACAAATCCAAGTAAACGTATCATATTATTCCTTTTATTACTTACAAAGTAAAAGTCCGGTGAAACTTATAATACTATTGTTACAATTGTGATATTTTTATGCTAATTAGAGTTTAAATTAGAAGAAATGGAAAATAGTTCATTAATATTTTGCCCATATAAGAATATTACCTATATTTGCCGAAAACCAAATGAAAATGAATATATGAAACAGGCTATATTTAAAATAATGCTGCTACTTGCGGTCATCTTTATGAAAATAGAGGTGACAGAAGCAGTTTCATATAATCAGATTTCAAACAAGATACAAACTTCGTCCACAATATCAAATCAGACAAATACAGATGAGTACCTCAATTTTATCCATACGACTTTGGATAAAGCTCATGATTTGTTTAGTACCCTAAATCAGAATAACTATGTATTCAACAATTCGTTGAATGAGCGAGTACTACGTAATGATGAACTAAACATTAATTTTGCATTACGTTTATTATTATTTTATCATTCCCTACGTGAGGTAGGTTTGTTGAAGGACAAGGAGTGCCTTCACCCTTCAACCAACATTCATTGTGTGATTCCTTCATGCGAATACTATGTATTTGCCATGAGAAAAATCATTATTTAGTGGTTTTATAGATTTAGTTGTTTTTCTCTGCTCCGATGCGGTTTGTATCGGAGTAGAATAGAGTTTCTTGCCTCAAATTCTCGAGACAGGCAAGTCATTCATATCTTATTATCTAAAAACAAAATTCTATAAAACTCATAAATTATGAAAACTCATAACTCAAATAAATCATTTAAGGGAATTAAAGCTGCAGGTTTAGTTATCATCGCATGTTTCATTGTTGCTATATGCATCTATCATTTTGTATTTGGGAACCCAGCTAACTTCATGAATAATGACCCTAATAATCATCCACTTCCGGGTAATATGTTAGGCACTATTTATAAAGGTGGAATTATTGTACCTGTAATTCAAACACTCTTACTTACAGTACTTACTTTAAGCGTAGAACGGTATTTTACTATTCGCGCATCTTTTGGAAGAAACAAACTTTCCAAATTCGTAGAGTAAATTAAAGATGCTTTGACCAGAGGCGATATGGAGAGAGCACAAGAGTTGTGTGACAAGCAGCGTGGTTCAGTGGCCAATGTTGTAGGCACTGTTCTTGGAAAATATCGTGAGATGGAAAAAAACAATGAACTAACTAAAGAACAAAAGATTCTTGCCATACAAAAAGAACTGGAGGAAGCTACTGCACTTGAACTTCCTATGATGCAGCAGAATCTACCCATCATTGCAACCATCACCACCTTAGGAACTTTAATGGGATTGTTAGGAACTGTAATTGGTATGATTCGTTCATTTGCAGCACTTTCAGCCGGAGGAGGTACTGATTCCGTTGCTTTGTCTACTGGTATTTCCGAAGCCCTAATTAACACAGCGTTTGGTATCTTGACGGGTGCATTGGCCGTTATTTCCTACAACTACTATACTAATAAGATAGACAAACTGACATATAGTCTTGACGAAGTAGGTTTCTCCATTGTACAGACTTTTGCCGCTACTCATTGATCCTGTCCTAAATCTTCCTCGTGCAGAGAAGAACAGAGGTTTCACAAAAAAAATTCGACTATGAGTAGAGCTAAAATTCAGAAAAAAAATATGTTCATCGACATGACAGCCATGAGCGATGTAACTGTGCTGCTGCTTACTTTTTTCATGCTAACAGCTAGCTTTGTAAAAAAAGAACCTGTCCAAGTTGTCACTCCTGCGTCAATCTCCGAAATAAAAATACCCGAAACGAACATCATGTCCATTCTAGTTGATCCGGAGGGCAGAATTTTTATGAGTCTTGATAAGCAGACTGACATGGCAGCTACGTTAGAAGCTATGGGAAAGGAATATGGAGTTACGTTTACTCCACAGGAGATAAAGAAGTTTTCGTTATTCCAAACTTTTGGAGTTCCAATGAAAAACATGAAATCTTTCCTTTCACTTAGTACAGAACAGCAAGACCGCACCTTAAAGGAGCTAGGAATTCCTTGTGATAGTGTAGACAATCAATTTAAAGCTTGGGTACGTAATGCCCGCGCTACGAATCATGACTTGCGCATTGCTATCAAGGCTGACCAGCAAACTCCATACGTGGTCATTAAAAAAGTGATGAACTCTCTTCAAGATCTTAAAGAAAACAGATACAATCTGATTACTTCTTTAAAATCAGGTCCTGAAGAATAAAGACTAAATGATTATGGCTGAAATTCAAGAAAATAACAATAAAGAAAAGAAAGGCAATAAACAGAAGAAAATGAATATTCGTGTGGATTTTACTCCAATGGTGGACATGAATATGCTATTGATTACATTTTTCATGCTGTGTACCTCTCTAAGCAAACCACAGACGATGGAAATCAGTATGCCTTCCAATGACAAAAATATCACTGAAGAACAGCAAAATAAAGTCAAGGTCTCTCAGGCACTGACTTTATTGCTGGCCGAAGACGGAAAACTCTATTATTACGAAGGTGAACCGGATTATAAAAATTATAGTTCACTAAAAGAAACAACTTACGATGCCAACGGATTACGTAAATTATTGCTTAGTAAAAATTATGAAGCAGTCAAGAAAGTACGTGAACTAAAAGAGAAAAAAGCAAGACTCGAAATAACAGACGAAGAATGCAAGCTGGAAATAGCTAGTATAAAATCAGGAAAAGATACACCAACTGTCATCATCAAAGCTACAGACAAATCGACTTATAAAAATCTGATAGATGCATTAGACGAAATGCAAATCTGCAGCATAGGGAAATATGTGATTGTTGATATTACAGACGGAGACCTATTCCTGATAAACAACTATCTCTCTCATGGCGAGTTAAGTCAAAGTGCGACAAACAGAAATGTATAACTAAAAAAAATGAGGAAAAATGTCAAAGGCTGATTTAACTTCTCTGGAATGGTGTGAACTCATTTTCCAAGATAGAAATAAAAGTTACGGCGCTTATAAAATGCGTCAAGATTTAGGTAAGCGGCAGACAGCGGCTCTAGTTATCGTCACAATTGTAGCATTGGTAGGGTTTACATTGCCACGTCTTATCAGAATGGCTATGCCGGCCCAAAAAGAAGAAATGGTAGAAGTAACCCAACTTTCAGCTTTAGAAGAGCCGGAAATAAAAGAAGAAGCAATTAAAAAGGTTGAACCTATTGCTCCTCCTCCGGCTCTTAAAAGTACCATCAAATTTACGGCACCTGTCATTAAAAAAGATGAAGAGGTACATGAAGATGATGAACTGAAAAGCCAAGACGAATTGACACAAGCCAAAGTACAAATATCCATCGCAGATGTAAAGGGGAACGATGAACTGAACGGGAAAGACATTGCCGACTTACAGGAAGTCATTACCCAGGCTCCGGAAACGCAAAAAAAAGAAGAGCCTTACACCATGGTGGAACAGATGCCGCAATTTCCAGGGGGACCGGCTGAATTGCTCAAGTATATTGCCAAGAACCTGAAATACCCCGTAATAGCTCAGGAAAATGGTATTCAAGGCAAGGTCATCCTTCGTTTTGTGGTTTCCGCCCAAGGACAAGTGGAAGACGTAAAAGTCATTCGCTCTTTGGATCCTTATTGTGATAAAGAAGCAATACGTGTTGTTAAGTCACTACCACAATGGATTCCCGGGAAACAGAATGGGCGAAATGTACCGGTTTATTATACTTGTCCAATTGTTTTTAAATTGCAGTAATTATTAAAGTGTATGAAAAAGGAATTAATACTTTATCTGTTAGGCATGCTTATGCTTTAGCTTGTACTTCTTCTAGAGAAAAAGGACAAGCAGAAAGCCTATATTCAGGTGCAATTCGGATTGCAGTAGACGAATCATTCAAACCTATCATAGAAGAGGAACTACAAGTTTATCAGGCACTAACTCCAGAAGCTTTGATTACTCCTATTTATTGCAGTGAAGTTGAGGCTATTAACTTGTTGCTGAAAGATAGTGTACGGCTAGCAATCACCAACCGTCGGCTTACAGAAAAAGAATTGATTTCTTTTCATACACGTAAATTTTTCCCGGAGTCTATCAGATTCGCTTACAGTGGTATTGCTCTCATTACTCATCGTAGTAACCCAGACTCACTGATAACATTGGGAGATTTCCGGCGGATTGTAACCGGTAAAGTTACAAAATGGAAAGAATTGAATCCTCAATCAAAGTTGGAACGTATGAAAGTAGTGTTCGATAACCCTAATTCAGGAACCGTTCATTATGTCATTGATTCAATCTGTCAAGGGAAAGCTCTTTCTGACTCGCTAAGAGCTTTGAAAAACAATGAAGAGGTAATTGATTATGTAGCAACAACACCTAATGCTATTGGTATTATTGGTGCCAATTGGATAAGGAACAAGGCAGATACAACTCACCTTTCTTTTAATCAGAAGGTTAGAGTCTTATCAGTATCCGATAGTACCCAAGCTACCTCTAACAATAGCTACAGGCCTTATCAGGCCTATCTGGCTCTAAAAAAGTACCCGATGACACATGAGGTATATATTCTTATTAACGATCCTAAGGGGGCACTTCCTACTGGACTGATGACTTTCCTTACCGGAGAACGTGGACAGCGGATTATCCTTAAGTCTGGTTTGGTACCAGCTACACAACCAGTCCGAATTATAAACGTAAAAGATGATTTCTAATTTTAATAAGTAACTTAACCTATGATTAAATATAAAGTCTTATATCTGATATGCAGCGGATTAATATACTCCACTTCATACTGTTTTGCCCAGGAAAAACTTACTGATGAAATCCAACAGGAAATAGCACAGATTGCAGCTGGTATCAATAAAACACCGGAAGCTGCTAACAGAGGATTCAACGAATTACTAAAGGGCAAAAATAAAAAAAACATCTCCTTACTGGTTGCGATAGGCAATGCTTATCTGAGTCATAATTGTTTAAGCGAAGCACAAGCCTATGCCTCCAATGCGATGAAAATCAATTCTAAATCAGCACTTGTATATATGTTGGCTGGCGACATTGCTTTAGCGCAAAAAAATGTTGGAATGGCATGTGGATACTATGAGCAGGCCATCCTATTTGACACTAATTGCTATGATGCCTATTTAAAATACGCACGTGCCTATCTCGGAGTGAATCCTCAACTGTCTATCGAAATGTTGACAAAATTGAAAGCAAATCACCCTGAATTATCTGAGGTAAACCGAGAATTAGGTAATGCATATTATCAAGCCCAGAATTATAGTAAAGCCAAATCTGCTTATGACGAATTCATGCAACAAGGCACTCCCAATGCGCAAGATTACAGCCGTTATGCCATGCTTTTATATCTAAATAAAGATTACATACAGTCACTAAGCTCTGTAAACAAAGGACTTATCATAGAAAAGGATAACCATCTTTTGAAACGTTTGCGAATGTACGATTTATATGAGACAGGTGCCTACAAAGAAGGACTTGAAGCCGCCGATGTATTTTTCAACGGCCAGGAAGAGAGCGATTATGTGTATTTGGACTTTTTGTATCATGGCCGTCTGTTACAAGCAAATGGGAAAAACGAAGAAGCGATACAATGGTTTGAAAAAGCGGTTAAAGCTGATACATCACATGAACATCCAGAAATTATAAAAGAGGCGTCTGCAGTTTATGAAAAGTTACAGAATTATCCCGAAGCTATTCATCTATATTTACTTTATTTAGATGAATTGAATGGAAAAGCAGAAGTAAGTGACAGATTCTTGCTCGGAAGATTGTATTATATGGCGGCAGGAAGCAATACGGCGAATGAATTAGAAAAGAAATCTTATCTTAAAAAAGCCGATGAAATATTTGCTGAAATATCTCAACGTGTACCAGACAATTATCTTGGCTATTTTTGGAGAGCCAGGACTAATGCTATGGCCGATTCTGAAAGTACAGAAGGACTGGCTAAACCCTACTATGAATCGGCTTTGGCATTATTAGAAACGAAAGCAGACGCTTCGAAATCACTCATCATAGAATGTGAAAGTTATCTGGGCTATTACTATTTTTTGAAGAAGGACTATGAACAATCTAAGGTATACTGGAATAAAATTCTCCAGTTAGATCCTGAAAATGTAATAGCTAAACAAGCACTACGAGGATTATAAATTATCTATATCTTTTTATTTATAATAAGAACAAAATTTATGGAAACCTTCAATTTATCACAATCATATCCCACTCAAGATGTAAAAAAACAGACGAGTTTCCTCACAATAGGCTATTCAATATGTTTGCTTGCTCTTGGTATCAGTCTATTTTTCTTGCCTGTAAACCAGTCGGAGTCCAATGTTGATGCATTAAGAATTGTTACCGGAAGTATACTTATAGGTATTTCAGTCTATTTTTTAAGCTTTCGAGTTCGTTATCAGGCTTATGTAAAAACAGGTAGTCGGATATGCAAAAAAAATTTGATATTCAAAAAAGAACAGTTCTATATATTAGAAAAATACCTAACAGAATATTGTGACTTTCCTGCCATACCAGAAGAAGAACAACGGCTATATTTACTGGTAGTTCATTCAAAAGATAATCAATATGTTGTATTTCAAGTGTTGAGCTACATTACTTTTTTATATGAACCAGTTATAGAACCGTGTTATCTTAAACAAGAACAGGCAGTTACATTTATGAAAACTCTACATAAATCACATGGATTTCTTCATTGATATTTTCTTGCATATAGATCAATATCTTATTACATTCATACAGGAGTATCATGAATGGACATATCCCTTGCTGTTCTCAATCGTCTTTTGTGAAACCGGACTTGTAGTCCTGCCATTTCTGCCCGGAGACTCTCTCCTATTTGCCTCCGGTGCAGTGGCATCACTTTCAGAGATACCATTAGAACTTGATCGGTTAATGCTAACCTTTTCCACAGCAGCCATGCTTGGTGATTCCTGTAACTACATAATTGGACATTATTTCGGAAAGAAATTATTTACAAAACTGGACTCAAAAATTTTCAAACAAAATTATATAGAGAAAACCCATTATTTCTTTTATAAATATGGTAAAAAAACAATCATTATTGCCAGGTTTATTCCAGTGATACGTACTTTCACACCATTTGTTGCTGGAATGGGAAATATGAATTATTACACATTTTTGATTTATGATTTCATTGGTACGATAATCTGGGTTTCTCTATTTTGCATAACAGGTTATTTTTTCGGAAATATTCCTTTTGTGCAACAAAACTTTGAAATGCTTGTGATAGGGATCGTGTTAATCTCACTCTGCCCTGCTTTCATTGAATATATACGAATAAAAAATAAACAGACAACAATATGAAAAATTCTCTGTTAAGCCGATTTATACCCAAACAAAACAAATTTTTCCCATTATTAAATCAATTATCACAAATTGTACTTAACGCTTCCAGACTCCTAATTGACAGCATGGAGTATGATACACCAGAAAAGCGACAAGAATTTTATCATAATATTAAAGCCCTAGAAAAAGAAGGAGACCAAATGATTCAACGAATTTTCATGGAACTCGGTCAGACTTTTATCACCCCCTTCGATAGAGAAGACATACATGACCTAGCTTCTTCCATTGATGATGTAGTAGACCGAATTCATAGCGCTTCAAAACGGATTGCCATCTACAATCCATATACTATCTCAAACAGTGGAAAAAAATTAGCCATTCTCATTTTACAAGGGGCATCGCTTATCTGTAAAGCTATGAATAATTTGGAAACACTCAACAAAAATTCATCAAAACTGAAAGACTATTGTTCACAACTTCATGAAATAGAAAATCGGGCAGATGAAGTCTACGAATTGTTTATCATGCAGTTATTCAATGAAGAAATGAACGGCATAGAATTGATAAAAACAAAAGAAATCATGCAAGAGCTAGAAAAGACAACAGATGCCGCAGACCATGTCGGTAAAGTTCTCAAAAACATCATTGTAAAATATGCCTGAAAAAAAAGACATAGAATATGGATTTACTCATTACCATTATTGTGTTGGCACTACTTTTCGACTATATCAATGGCTTTCATGATGCAGCCAATGCAATAGCTACCATTGTATCTACCAAAGTATTGACTCCGCTTCAAGCTGTAATTTGGTCAACTTGCTTCAATTTTATGGCATTTTTTATAGCCAAATACCTCATCGGTGATTTCGGCATTGCAAATACCGTATCGAAAACAGTTCATGAACAATACATCACTTTACCTATAATTTTATCAGGAGTAATAGCTGCTGTTATTTGGAATTTGTGGACCTGGTGGAGAGGAATTCCCTCTTCTTCATCTCATACACTTATAGGTGGATTTGCAGGAGCCGCAATTACAGCTTATGGATTCCGTGCCATTCAAAGTATAGTCATACTAAAAATCGTACTTTTTATCTTCTTAGCTCCTATTATAGGTATGCTTGTAGCTTTCATATTCACTCTGATAGTGTTTAACTTATGTCGAAAGGCCCACCCTCACACCGCAGAAAAATGGTTTAAGAGATTACAACTATTTTCTTCAGCCTTATTTAGTATTGGACATGGGTTAAACGACTCCCAAAAAGTAATGGGCATTATTGCAGCCGCACTGATAGCAGCCCACTCACAAGGTATCGGTATGGGGGTGAATAACATAGCAGATTTGCCAAACTGGGTAGCTTTTTCGTGTTTTACTGCAATCTCATTAGGAACAATGTCGGGAGGCTGGAAGATAGTACGTACAATGGGAAATCGAATTACCAAAGTTACCCCTTTAGAAGGTGTCATTGCTGAGACTGCGGGTGCATTCACTCTTTATTTCACAGAGTACCTAAAGATTCCGGTAAGTACTACCCACACCATATCAGGAGCCATTATAGGAGTAGGTGCTACCCGTCGTTTATCAGCAGTTCGCTGGGGTATTACCCGAAGCTTAATGACAGCTTGGACCCTTACGATTCCGATAAGTGCAATACTCGCTGCAACTATTTATAGCCTTATATCATTATTAACCTGATCTTACTGAAATATCAATACTATCTAATAAAGTAAAAGTTAAAACCAGATTGAGTAACTAAAACATCTTATGCATAACACAATCATATCTTAATTAGTAGCATTATGAGCTTTAATATAACAAAAACAAAACAGAAAAGAGTAGTCATTGTAGGAGGAGGATTCGGAGGGTTGAAACTGGCAAACGAACTACATCAGTCAGGCTTTCAGGTAGTCCTAATTGACAAGAACAATCATCATCAGTTTCCACCACTTATTTATCAGGTAGCCTCTTCCGGACTGGAACCCAGTTCTATTTCGTTTCCATTCCGAAAATTATTCAATAGACATCAGGATATTCATTTCCGCATGGCAGAAGCAAAGCAAATATGTCCAGACAGAAAAATTCTTCAAACCTCTATCGGAAACATTGATTACGATTATCTGGTACTGGCAGCAGGCACAACATCCAACTTTTTCGGGAACAAACAAATCGAAGCGGCAGCCATGCCCATGAAAACTTTGTCAGAAGCAATGGGATTAAGAAATACCTTGCTCAGCAACCTGGAACGAAGTGTCACGTGTGACACCACTCAGGAACGACGAGAACTGCTAAACGTAGTCATAGTAGGCGGAGGAGCTACGGGTGTAGAAATAGCTGGAGCCATAGCCGAGATGAAACGTTACATATTACCCAAAGATTATCCGGAGATCGATCACAGTGACCTGCACATTTTTTTGATTGAAGCTGGCAACCGCCTGCTTTCGGGTATGTCCGTCAAATCTTCCCGGAAAGCAGAAGAGTTTCTCCGCCGTATGGGAGTGAACATTTATCTCAATAAAAGAGTTACAGACTTTGTTGCACACAAAGTGATATTAGAAGATGGGATGGAAATCCCGACACAAACTTTTATATGGGTCAGTGGTGTACGAGCTAATGAAATAGGTAATCTATCTTCCGAAGCTATCGGACATGGAGGACGCATCCTGGTAGATGCCAATAATCAAATAAAAGGGATGAATCATGTTTTCTGCATTGGTGACCAATGCTTGATGACAAGTGATAAAAACTATCCCAAAGGACATCCACAATTGGCACAAGTAGCCATCCAACAAGGAAAACTTCTAGCCAAAAATTTAAAAAGGCTGGAGAAAGGGAAGGTAATGCAGCCGTTTCACTACAAAAATCTAGGCACCATGGCTACAATAGGCCGAAATAAGGCTGTTGCAGAATTCAAAACAATCAAGACACAAGGATGGTTTGCCTGGATACTGTGGCTAGTAGTTCATTTGCGGTCCATTTTGGGAGTTCGCAACAAAATCAATGTGTTATTAAACTGGATATGGAGTTATCTCACATATGACCAGTCACTACGTCTTATTATTTACGCACAAAAGCCCCCAAAAATGAGAGAAAAAGAAAATCAAGAAAATAATATACAACACTAATATAATCAGCAAATAACAAGTAAGGCTGTCATATGGCAGCCTTTTTCTTATTAAAGATCCTATCAACAACTTAATCGTATTATCAATTGACTTTACATGATAAACATAAGTCATCCCAAACATCCTCTCAGAATGCAATGAGCCAACAGCTTCCCGAAAGCCGCTGGCTCATCACCTTGTTTTTCTTAAAACCGTGTTTTCTTGAAAACCTCGATACGATTCTTGATATTCTTTTCAAGACATTCCTTATACAGCCACGGCTCAGCGCTATGAAAATCACCTACATTAAGGAAGCCCATAATTGGAGAATATTCACTGCCACTGTATCCTTTCACCACCAGCACCTTTTCCTTTTGTGCTACACTCACCGTAATCGTGTCGTGCAAGGTAGCCGGTACATCATCCGTACGCCAGTTCACTGGGTTGATACAGAAAGCACATGGAGCAGCTACCACAGGCTGAATATACTTCACATCGCTGACAGAATTATAACATATCGTTACACCAATGTCATCGGGGCCCTGGGCAGCCTTAATATTGGTAGAAGCCAACGTATCGTCAGGTGTAACCTTGTAACCCAGTACATAAGCTGCCACCATCTGTTGGTATACGTCCTTAGGCATTATCTTCAACAGTTCGACAACCGCCTTGCCACCCTGACTGAATCCAGCCAGTACAAACGGACGGTTCTTCGGACGGTTCTTCAGAAAGGTTTCGAATGCGTTACGGATATCTTCAAAAGCAATAGCAAAACGTTTGTTGATAATATCTTCATCGCGCGTAGCCCACACTTGAATTGTTATATGCCGATAAAAAGGAGAATAAAAATTATTATCCTTACCCATATAAGCAGCTATAGCCGAAATCTCCTTTGTCATGTCATCCCGATGCTTCTTGTTGTAAACATCCGCATAATGAACTGTTGTTCCATTCTCGTCCTTCCAGTCTTTTTCCCAAGTAGATACAATATAAAACACGTCGGCATTTTTTCCAGTCTTATCATTTTCTTCTGTATACCAGAAAGTCGAATCGGAATAATCGGGTGCCTGAGGAATATACTCCTGCGCCTCCATCTTATCACATCCCGAAACCAGCATGCAGAGCAAAAGGGCCGCTACATAGCCTAAACAGATATTTTTCCCTCTGTTAAAACAAATTCTATTCATAACATTTTTTATTTAAATAATTCATTAAAACAAGATCTGATTCTTCTCCAGAACCTTAAAATAAAAAACTCAAAGTAAGATGATTGTTATCCTTTCGGCGCTCAAAGTTATAGAGATTTATGGTATAGCAGTATAACTTGTACAAAGAATTTATATCGCGATAAGAAAAGACATGATTTAAAACAAGAATCAGTAAATCCACCAATATAATTCAATAAAGAATCTGTATCTTTAATCGCTCATTAAAACATTTGTTGAAAGGAACCAAGTCTGACACACTCATCCGACCAAGAAAAAAGTTTGTTCAGCTGCCAGTAAATTTTTAAATTTGTACTACGAGATAAAAACAGAAACAGATAAAATATAAAATAGAACATTATGAAAAAGATTCTAATCATATCAGGACATCCCGACTTGAATGATTCATTCGCCAACAAAACAATCCTGGAAGAAATCCATAAGTTACTGCCGGAAGCAGAAATTGTCTACCTCGACAAACTCTATCCCGATTTTCGTATTGATGTACCGAAAGAACAGGAACGTCTGCTCCATGCCGACATCATCGTACTGCAATATCCGTTATTCTGGTATACTGCACCTTCCCTGTTACACCGCTGGATAGAACAGACTTTCACCCACGGATTTTCACATGGCAAATCGGGCGACAAGCTGAAAGGAAAACAACTGGTTCTATCCTTCACTTCCGGCGCACCCGAAGAAATGTACAGCTACGACGGTCCACAACAGCACCCTATCGATGACTTCCTGACTCCCTACAAACAAATGGCCAATCTTTGCAGACTGCAATGGTGCGGCTATGTATATAGCGGAGGACTTTCGTATGCCAACCGTCAAGATGAAACAAAACTTGCACAGATGAAAGAGAAATCTATCCGACATGCTCATCTGCTGGTAGAGAAGCTGAAAGACCTATAATCGGATGTTCACAAAATAAAAGGGTTCATTCAACTATATTGGCTAAAAACAGTCTCGTAATGCCATTAAACTGAAACGAACCCTTTTTGCAACCTTATACTATTAACGGATGAAATGAGTCGGCGTCCACGGCTCACTTGGAGGTATAGGTTCCCCACCCTGTTTCAGATTCTTCAATAACCACGCCATATTTCTTCCTAACGTACGCATGGTCTGCAAACCCTCTATATCCTGAGTTGCTTCACCAGGCAATCTACCATGCACGCTGTTCCAGTATTGTGACGATACAACAGGCATATTGTTGATAGTAAAATACTTGTTCAGGCGGTCGAATGTAGCACTGGCTCCCCCGCGGCGGCATACAGCTATCGAAGCAGCAGGCTTATAGGCAAGCAGATTTCCGGCCGAATAAAACAAGCGGTCGAGCAAGGCGCAAAGCGAACCGTTGGGACCTGCATAATATACCGGTGATCCGATAACGATGCCATCCGCCGTTTCCAGTTTCTCCCTAATCTTGTTATACAATTCATCCTTGAACACACACCGTCCCAGTTCTCTACAGCGACCACAGGCAATGCAACCCTGCACCGCTTTAGTCCCGATAGACACAATTTCTGCTTCCACTCCATTAGCCTCTAATGCCTTTGCCACTTCCGACAAGGCAATGAACGTATTCCCTTCCTTATGAGGACTTCCATTAATAAGTAAAACCTTCATATTTCTTTTTATGTTTGACTTTCTACAAAGATAATGGGTTTTGAAGGATTTTGAATAATCTAAATTACTCCTCATTCTACCCCAATTACCGATATACTGATTTTTTCCAGCCTCATCCTTAAACTCTTTCCTCACAGCTTCGATTGATTGAACCTTACTTTGGCACATAATTTATCTAATACCCATTCCTTTGCAGAATAAGTTGAAAATTCCATAATAAGAAACGACCTCATTCTAATAACACAGCAACCATCCTATTCTATTGAGATTAAACAGAGTTAACTATATCATTTATTGATTAAAATAACTGATAGATAACACTTCAAATTTAGATATTATATTCTTTACTTATTATGTTTTAACAACCAATAAATTACGTACCTTTGCTGCGTAATAATACAGTTATAATTATGGAAAATAAACATATATTACCCTATCAAAATATTAATGAACTTTTACAACTTTCAGACCGGTTGAAAAAAGAACATTTAAGGGAATATATGTCCCTGCTTTCCATCTCCGACGGACTCGCCTACATTCGGAGCCACTCAGAGCACAAAGCCCCTTATGCAACGAATATCTTTGAAAGATACAATTCAGATGAGCCAACCACCAGTTGGGCAATGACAGAAATCCTGAAATTTAAAGATGCAGAAACATATCCATTACTCCATTCATTTATAGAGCATTTTCTTGTTCCTATAGGATTCAATATCCAGTGGATAAACCATCCCGTCATTACAGCTGAAAAAGACAGAATTGATATTTGCGTGAAAGACAACAAGTATGCCCTCATCTTTGAAAACAAGGTAAAAGGGGCAAACTATCAACCCAATCAAATAGCCCGGTATATCTATAAGCTTCATCAATTGATGAACAAATCTTATGGAAAAGACAATTTATTCATTGTATTGATGCCTACCTCCCATGAGGATGACTATATTCAAAACCTCCCCCAATCCGTATGGCGACTTCCCAGTGATTATAAGAAGCCTAAAAGCGAACAGCGCTGTGTGACTGCCGATGATTTATGTTGGTGTGACTATCGCCATGATGAATGGGAAAAACAATGGGATGCTGAATTTTGTAAGTCCTGTATCAAAACCTTTAGAAAAGACTATGAGCCCCACACCCTTGTGTTACAGCAAGAACTTTCAGAATGGTTGCTCAAAGACTGTTTAAAATTGGTGCCTCCTAAGGAAATTATACTCAAATCTTTTATTATTCAGTTTGCAGATTTTCTTAATCTACAATATGGCACAAGAGAAAACTAAAAATTAAAACGTGAAATGGAAAAATATTTAAGAGAAAAATTATTCGACACAGAAAAGTCCAATCTAGACAATTGGAATATCATCAATGATAAACTGGATGAAATCAGAAAGTTAGAAGAGGAAGTCGGACTACTTCTTGAATCCATCTCAGGCGATGTGATTGACGATTGGTATCATGAGTTGCTGTCTGAATGGAAGTGTTATGGATTAAAGCATGAAAAACAGGATAATTTCACTCTGAACGTACGAGGTGTTTTGATTGGATGCTGGTCAGGTAAAGGAATAGCTGATCATCAACCATATTGGGGCTTTTACTCAGAAAAAGGATTTACTGCAAAGCAATGCCACATGATAGAGGCAATCCTCGAAAAGACAAACATAAATGGCTATGTCAAAGAAAAAAATGAGCCTTGGTATTGGAAGTCTACCTGCAATGGTACCGAATATTGCAACGATTTCTATAACGCAGCCATTGAATTAGGATATCTAGAAAAACAAAGCAATGAAAAATAAAATCATCACCTTATCTGCATGGATTGCAGCACACATCACTCTCATCGTGGTACTGGTGACTGTCGTGGCACTCTTTCTCCCTTCCTCATTCAACTGGATAAGCACTTCAGCCATCACGCCGATGCTGGGCGTGGTAATGTTCGGCATGGGACTGACACTGCGTCCGTCCGACTTCAAGCCCGTCCTGCAACACCCTAAAGACATTCTTATCGGCGAACTGGCACAGTTTCTCATCATGCCTTCCCTGGCGTGGCTGCTCTGCAAGCTGCTGGCCCTGCCCGAAGAGCTTGCCCTGGGCGTAGTTCTCGTTGGATGCTGTCCGGGAGGTACAGCAAGCAATGTCATCTGCTATCTGGCCAAAGGCGATGTTCCTCTGAGTGTAGCAATGACCGGCGTTTCCACCCTGCTGGCACCCGTCGTCACGCCTGCCCTCGTATGGCTGTTGGCCGGCGAATCGGTCGACGTAGACATTGCCGGCATGTTTTTAAGTATCGTACAAGTGGTAATCGTTCCCATCGTACTGGGGTTTGCCGCTAACCATTACTTCGGACAAACCACCCGACGAATCGTACCGCTGTTACCCATGATTTCCACACTGTCCATCGCATTCATCATCGGTATCATCGTGGCACACAACTCTGCCAGTATCCTTACATGCAGTCTGATTGTAGCCGTGGCAGTAATCCTGCACAACGTACTCGGACTAGCCTTAGGCTACGGACTTACTGCCCTGACCGGAAGCGAGCCGTCTAAGCGGTCGGCCATTGCTATCGAAGTGGGCATGCAGAACTCCGGACTGGCCACTTCGCTGGCTACTACCCATTTTGCCATGTTCCCTATGGCAGCCGTTCCCGGAGCCATGTTTTCCGTATGGCACAACTTCTCGGGCAGCATCGCAGCACAGATTTTCAGGAAGCAAGCGGACCGCAAGCAAAATAAAGCCTGAAGAACTTACGTTCAAACATGCCAGACACCTATTTTTTCAGTCAATACATGCGGAAAGCTGAAAAGAAACCTATAACTTTGAGCGAGGTTAAAAAAGGCAATAAACCATGAAGAAAGTAATTGTAATTTCAACCAGCCTACGCACGGGTTCCAACAGCGACATGCTTGCTGACCGATTTATAGACGGTGCTCTTCAGGCAGGCCACGAAGTTGAAAAGATCTCCCTGATTGGAAAAAACATACAGTTCTGCCGCGGATGTCTGGCGTGCCAGAAGTTAGGCAGATGTGTTATCAAGGATGATGTAGATGCTATCATGCAGAAAGTACTGCATGCGGATGTCATCGTATGGGCTACCCCGATCTATTATTTCGAAATGAGCGGACAGATGAAAGTACTCATCGACCGTATGAATGCAATGTACACTCTGGATTATCAGTTCCGCGACGTCTATATGCTGACCACAGCCGCCGAAGAAGAACCGGAAGTTCCTCAACGGGCAGAGGCAGGTCTCACAGGCTGGATCGATTGTTTCCCGAAGAGCCATTTGGCCGGTACATTGTTCTGTGGCGGAGTGACTACCCCTCGCAGTATCAGCGGAAACCAGAAACTGGAGGAAGCCTACGAAATGGGACTTCATTGCTAAAAACGACATAACGAAGACAAGCAAGACCGAGAAGAATCGGAAACGTGCTTACTTCTCAACCAATAACAAACAAAAATACACAATAACTATGGAAACATTTTACGATGTAATAGCTGGCGATCAGCTCGTGCTGGTCGATTTCTTCGCAACCTGGTGCCAACCTTGCAAAATGATGCACCCCGTCCTGCAACAAGTCAAAGAGGTATTGGTCGACCGTATCCGTATCATCAAAATAGATGTAGACACACATGCTGCACTGTCCCGGCAATACCAGATCCAGTCCATCCCCACCCTCATGCTGTTCCGCAAAGGAGAAGCACTTTGGAGAGCGAGCGGTGCAATGCCGAAAGCTGAACTGTTGTCAACCATCGATCCTTTTTTGCAATAACCCACATGTAAAGACGAAACGATAATGAACGAAGAAATTACCCTGCGCGATGTAGCCGACTACCTGGATCGTATCGGCATTCAGTTTATGGCTACCATCGGACTCGACGGCAAACCCAAGGTACGCCCTATGCAATACATGATTCTAGAAGACGATAAACTCTGGTTCTGTACCAACGCAAAGAAAGAAGTGTATGCCGAGCTTCAGGCAAATCCCGCTCTCGAACTTTGCGGATGCAAGCTGGAAAAGAACGAAATACAAACGCCCTGGATCCGTTTCTCGGCCGAATCAGTCTTCGAGGAACGGCAGGATATCCGCGATGCCATCATCGAGAAGAGTGCCATCGTACACGAACTTTACAAAGATATGCGCACCAATCCCATCTTCAAGGTGTTTTATCTGAAACACATCGACGGCTGGATGACCAATTTAGGAAACGTAAAAGGGTTGGAAAAGAAAGCCGATTTTGCCAAGCCCATCCATTTTCAGTTCTGAAAAAACTTCCTGTAAAGTATCTTCCCGTCATTTTATCCGAGATTCCGAAAGATTTCCGATTACCCGTTTGAAGAACGCGGCAAAAGACTGTTTTCCGGAATCTCGGAATTCACCAAACATCGGTAACCAACCGACTGTATCCCGTCAATAACTCCGGTTCCGGATATCGATTGTTACATCCATATAGCTCCGCAGCCCCTCTATGTAATCGGCATAGAGCACTTCCACGTCCTGTCCCTTCAGCACGTGACACTTACCGCACAGCTCACAGTTATGCAGGCATTTCCACTCATCGAGCACATACGCCCGACGCTCTTCTTTCGTCGATTGTTCTATTGAAGGAGGTATCATCATTTTCTTTTATACAATACAAAGATAGGAGTTCTGCCCTATTTGCAACTACATTCCCCCCTAAAAATATAAAGATAACTTCCTCAAATATCAATCTGTCCTCACCTTTCTACATTTTCTCTAAGGGACATCATTATTCCCCCCAATCAACTTGTTTTTCCCGTTTGAAAAACATCCCACACCGGTTCAGAAAAGATAAAAAGTCACGAACAATTCATGCACCAATATCCTGAGTTTTTCCGCATGATCGAAAAGCTCTTCCAACCAATTTTCAACCCTAAAAAGAAGAAAATCCCGCATCAGAAATCAGAGAAATGAATTATCTTGCATGCAAATTCGGAAGAACCATGCCAATCGAGTAAAACGATAGCTAGTCATTAAACAAAGTAACAACAAAAATGAAAAAAGAACCCATACACTCCTGTCCCGAACTGATTGATTACATTCGTGAAACCGGTTTCCTGCCTCTGCTCTCCATGGGCATTTCCGGCTGGTCGGCCGAAGAAGTCACCGACGAAGAGTGCCAGTACACCCAACTGCCCGACGGAGGCTGGGAATGGCCACTTTGGGAATGGAAAGGCTCCATCCTGCAAGAAAGCGGCTGTGCCTACGGCAAGTTCTTTAAGAGTAAGGCCGCATTCATCAGCCGCGAATGGTGGCCCGACTTCTGCAATTACCGGCGAAGCATCTTCCCCTATCCGGAAGAAGGAAGTATTGAAGAAACAATTCTCGACGTACTGAAAATGGAAGATCATCTCATTACCCGAAAACTACGTGCAGCCTGCGGATTCACGGGCCCGAAGATGCGCAGCCGTTTCGATGCCTACATCACCCGACTACAAATGGGCGGCTACATCGTAACAGAAGATTTTATCTACCCCCGCGATCGTCACGGACGCGAATACGGCTGGGGATGGTCCCTGCTCACTACCCCCGAAGCCCTTTTCGGACGAGAAGCCTGTCATCCCGACCGTACTCCACAAGCGTCATACGAACGGATGCTCGACCAGTTCCGAAAAATCCTGCCCGACGAGTCCGAAAAAGTATATCAGTCTTTGCTGGGATAAAATCCTAAAAAACGACAATATTATTCCCTTTCGATATACCCCTCCTGATCATAGCCCCGATGATACTGATGAATACAGGCAACCAGCTCCTTCAGGCGCGAATCGGTTACCTGCATGTTTCCATATCTCTTAAGCTGATCGTTGTATCTTTCCCTGCTTCCATGTGCTATCCGATATTCATAATCCGCCGGAATCAGGAAAGAAGCTCTCTCCCCCAAATATGGATAGAACGATGTAAGATAAATATGAATGCCCGCCAAGTCGAGGTCGCCAAAATGAATATACCGGTTAGGAATACTTTGTAACCAGTCGAGCAAGTCCTTGCTCTGCTCCTGCGGATAACGGGACACAAAAAGCAGCTTCACCCCGTCGGGTACAACCGAACTGAAAAGCTTTTTCTGAGCCGATACATACCTGAAGTTTTCGGGATTCTCAATACCTACTATCACCACATCTTCCGGAATCGCAAAGTTCCAATAATCGTAGATAAAATCAAAAGCCCCCTCCAGCGGTAAAATCGTTTTAGGACACCCGTTTACAGTTGCTGGTATCGGCTGATAACTATTCACCAGAAAGCCGAAAAAGGTACGCTTTTCCTTAGTTTTTGAATTACCCGTTACAGCCACCTGAACCGACCGGTCCGGATTGTCCGACAACAACAGCTCACGATACTGTTCCAGATTCCGGATATCATATTTATTGGATAAATGCTCACGAAAAGCCTGCCCGTCTATTGCCCGCACACGCTTCCTGCTACCGTTCGACACAATCAGGAGTACTCCATCCGCCACCATCTGCTCTACCCAGTCCCCTTTCAGACTACTTGCCGGCAACGCTTCCCCACCCGCCAGACAAATAAATTTATCCATAAGTGCTACAGTCTTTTTCATTTATCCATCCGATTTATTTTCTGAAACAAAGATATTCACGACAGCCAAATTTACAGAAAATATCAATCACACATACATTCCACCATTTTTTATATAACTTTGTCCTCGTAACAAATCACATAAAAACGCTACCACTATGATAAAGATATATGGAATGCAGACATGTCCCGACTGCACATACGTAGAAGAACAAGTCAAAGGAAACAGCCGCTACGAAATCATCGACATCGGCCAGCATGTAAGAAACCTCAAGGAATTCCTGAAACTCCGCGACCATAACCCTGTGTTCGACGCAGCTAAGAAAAGCGGAGCTGCTGGCATCCCCTGCTTCGTACTGGAAGACGGCACAGTAACCCTTACCCCCGAAGACGCCGGATTACAGTCACGCCCGGTCAGCGAAGGAGCTACATGTAACATCGACGGAAGCGGTTGTTGAAAATGATGCCAAAAGTTATTTTCCTCCACGGCTTCTTTGCCTCCGGCGCATGCACACCTGCTCAGGCATTGAAAGAAGGCCTCAGCAGCAAAGCACAAGTCTTGACACCCGACTTGCCCCTGCATCCTCAAGAAGCACTGACCTTCCTCCGCCGGCTATGCCAACAAGAAGCCCCCGATGTACTCGTCGGCAACAGCAACGGTGCCTTTCTTGCGCAGATAATAGCTGCCGAGAACAATCTCCCTGCCCTGCTCGGAAATCCGTATTTCGAAATGACCAAATTCCTGACCGAACGCATCGGCCCCCATGAATACAAGTCACCTCGTGCCAACGGCAACCAGCATTTCGTCATCGACCAGCCCCTGATTGATGAATTTGCCGAAGTACAGCTCCATCAATGGGACCACTACCAGCCCGCGAACCGCGAACGTATCTGGGGAATCTTTGGAGAGAACGATCATCTGGCCCACTACGAGTCCCTCTTCCTGAAATACTATCCCCACGCCTGGCATTTTCCGGGTGCCCATACCCCTACGGCCGAAGAAGTACAAAAGTATTACATTCCGCTCATCGAAAAACTCTTAACCCTCTAACCCCATGCACATCATTCTGGCCATCGATTCATTCAAAGGCTGCCTCACTTCCGAAGAGGTAGAAGCTATCTTCGCCCAGGCACTGACCGCCCGTGGAGCAACGGTCCGTTCACTTCCCATGTCCGACGGAGGCGAAGGCATGCTCGAAGCCTTTATCTCGGCCTTGCACGGACAAATCGTTCCAGCCGAAGTACACGACCCACTGATGCGTCCCCTCCTCGCGAGTTACGGCATTGCCCCCGATGGAACAGCCGTCATCGAAACAGCCAAAGCCTGCGGACTGACGCTGATGGCTCCCGAAGAGCGCAATCCGCTGATAGCGACTACATACGGTGTAGGCGAACTCATAGCCCACGCCCTGCGTCGGGGATGCAAACGATTCATTATCGGACTGGGAGGCAGCGGAACCAGCGATGCCGGAAAAGGTATGCTTCAAGCACTAACCGACAGCTTCGCTCCCCACGGCACCATACACGACGTGCTGTCCCGTGAAACAGCCGGATGCCAGTTCACGTTGGCAAGCGATGTACGCAATCCCCTCTGTGGCAAAGAAGGAGCCGCCTTTATCTTCGCTCCCCAAAAAGGAGCCACTCCCCAGATGGTAGAAGAGCTGGACCGCCGCGCCCGACAGTTTGCCGACAGCTCTGCCCGCCTCATGGGAAAAGACGCCTCCACGCAACCCGGTGCCGGAGCCGCCGGAGGTTTAGGCTACGCTTTCATGCAATATTTCAACGCCACGGCAGAATCGGGAGCCGACTTACTGCTCGACCTGACCGCATTCGACCAACAGTTGGAGCAAGCCGATCTCGTCATCACCGGCGAAGGACATGCCGACCGCCAGACACTGATGGGAAAACTTCCCGAACGCATTCTGCAACGGACACGAAAACATCACGTTCCGGTATGGCTAGTAGCAGGACAGACAGATGATACCGAAGAACTGATCGCTGCCGGATTTAGCCGGGTAGACAAGCTTACCCCCGAAGGCATGAACCTTCAGGAAGCCATCAAACCAGAAACTACCCGACAAAACATCTTTCGCTGGATCGACCGGCATTTCTAAAAAATTTCCAAACGGTAGCAGGATTCTTTTTCTTCCTTGCCGATTTTATATACCTTTATACCATTATGAAAACAACACATTTACTTTACTCATCTTTCCTTCTGGCAGCAACACCCTTTGCAGCTTTTCCCCAAGCCACACCCACACGCCCCAACCTGGTGTTCATCATGGCCGACCAGTTCCGCGGCGACGCATTAGGATGCATGCAGAAAGAACCTGTACAGACTCCCAACCTCGACACACTTGCTCGAGAGGGCATCCTCTTTACCCAGGCTGTCAGCAGTTATCCGGTATCTTCTCCTGCACGTGCCATGCTCATGACAGGCATGTACCCTACAGCTAACGGAGTAACCGGCAACTGTAATTCACAAAACACACCTTATGGCGTAGAACTCTCTTCCGAAGCTGTCTGCTGGAGTGACATCCTGAAACAAGCAGGCTATGCTACAGCCTACATCGGCAAATGGCACCTCGACGCTCCCCGGCCTCCTTACGTCGACACATACAACAATCGCGGAGCAGTAGCCTGGAACGAATGGTGCAGCCCTGAACGCCGTCACGGTTTCGAGCAGTGGACTGCCTACGGCACCTATGACAACCACTTGAAGCCGATGTACTGGAACACAGAAGCATCCAGAGAAGATTTTTATTACGTCGACCAGTGGGGACCATCCTACGAAGCCGACCGCGCCATCGACTTTATCCGGACAGAAAGTAAACAGTCTGACCATCCGTTTGCCCTGGTCGTATCCATGAATCCTCCCCATACCGGCTACGAACTGGTACCCGATTCATTCAAACAGCGGTATACCCACCTCGACGTAGAAGCACTGGCAGCCCAGAAGCCCTATATTCCCCCCAAAGGAACACCCGAAGGCGACTACTTCCGGAAACATGTCCGCGACTATTACGCCTGCATCACCGGAGTAGATGAAAACATCGGGCGCATCATCCGCACCCTGAAAGACTGCGGAATATACCATAACACCCTTATCGTGTTTACTTCCGATCATGGCGTATGCATGGGAGGACACAACATAGAAGGCAAGAATACCTTTTACGAAGAAGCCATGCGCATCCCGATGATATGCTGCTGGCCGGACAAGCTACATCCCCAGCAAAGCGACCTTCCCGTTGCTTTTGCCGACCTCTGCCCCACCATGCTCTCACTGATGGGAATGAAAGACCAAATACCCTCTACCGTACAGGTCCACGACTGGAGCAGCAACCTCCTGCAACAAAAAATTCAAACGCCCGAAGGTGCATTCCAACCCTATTACTACTGCGTCCCCTCCGACCCGACATCTGGCAGACGAGGTATCCGAACCTCCCGATATACCTATGTCGTAGAAATTGAAAAAGGGAAAAAGACACAGACCTGGCTGTACGACCGGACAAACGATCCCAGTCAGCTGCACAACCTTGCAGCCAGCCACCCCGAGCTTTGCGATTCACTCAACCAGCAACTCGCATCATGGCTCGAACAGACACACGATTCATTCAGTACTTACTTAAAACCATAGACATGAAAAAGAACCTGCTTACACTCCTCGTCCTTCTGCTTACCTGTGGCATGGTCTATGCCCATCACACAGAAGTCCAGACACCCAGACCTGCTCCCCGCCAGATAAAATGGCACGAAGCCGAACTGGGCGTAGTATTCCATTACGACTTGCATGTATTCGACGGACAAGTATATGGTCAGGGCAACAACCGTATCAACCCGATAGAAGACTACAACATCTTCCACCCCGACAAACTAGATACTGACCAGTGGATACAAGCAGCCAAAGCTGCCGGTGCCAAGTTCGCCGTCCTGACCGCCACCCACGAAACAGGCTTCGGACTCTGGCAAAGCGACGTCAACCCCTATTGTCTGAAAGCCGTCAAATGGCGTGACGGGAAAGGCGACATCGTACGCGATTTTGTAAACTCCTGCCGCAAGTACGGCATCCAACCCGGCATCTACGTCGGCATCCGTTGGAACTCCCTCTTAGGTATCCATAACTTTAAGGCCGAAGGCGGCGGAGAGTTTGCCCGCAACCGTCAGGCATGGTACAAACGCCTGTGCGAAAAGATGGTTACCGAACTCTGTACCCGCTACGGAAACCTATTCATGATCTGGTTCGACGGAGGTGCCGACGATCCGAAAGGCCTTGGCCCCGACGTGGAACCCATCATCAACCAGTACCAGCCCGACTGCCTGTTCTACCATAACGTCAACCGTGCCGACCTGCGCTGGGGCGGTTCAGAAAGCGGAACCGTAGGCTATCCTTGCTGGTCGAGCTTCCCCTATCCATACAGCCACAGCAACGCAACCGACGGCGTAACCGACCACAACCAACTGCTAGCTCACGGCGATCCCAACGGAAAATACTGGGTACCTGCCATGGCCGACAGCCCACTACGTGGCTACAACGGACGACATGAATGGTTCTGGGAACCGGGCGATGACGACAAAGCCGTCTACCCGATGGAAAACCTGATGGATATGTATGAAAAATCTGTCGGACGCAATGCTACCCTGATCATAGGACTGACTCCCAATCCCGACGGACTGATACCCGACGGCGATGTCGCCCGACTGAAAGAATGGGGAAACGAAATCAAACGGCGTTTCGGCAGCCCGCTGGCACAGACCGCTGGTGAAGGCAAGAAAAAGCTGTCGCTCACTCTCAAGGAAGCTCAGCGCGTAAACTATTACCAGATTCAGGAAGACATTACTCAGGGCGAACGCATCCGCTCCTACCGAATAGAAGCTTCAATCGACGGAAAATGGACAACCGTTGCAAAAGGTACTTCCGTAGGCCACAAACGCATCGAAGCTTTTCCTGCCGTCGAAGCCAAGTCATTCCGTCTGATTGTAGAAGAATGCACAGCAGCCCCCATTATCCGTGACTTCAGCATTTATTCTGTCAGTCCATTGACAGCAGACAGCGATATGGCAAAATAGGCATTATCTTATGTTTCCTTTGTCCTTAATGGTTGGGGCAGAGGAAACATTACCTAAGAAACATAACCCATAATTTTATTTCTTGCACTCCAGTAGCCGTTTCACAGATAATTTCTACCCTACGAGATAAGCGACAGAAAGGACAGGTTTCTCCTTCTTTCCGAGGTAACTTATTAAAATGATGATACTCATAAAGTTCATAGCTGGTATTACGTTCCAAACTCTGAAACGGCAAACGCACATTACATTGATACGTATACTGACGATAGATAGCATGTAATCTGAATCCTTCTTCGGTCAAATCACGACGTACAGCAAAAAAGGCCGTTCCCCCAGGAGAAAGAAGATTTGTTACATTCATCATTACCTCTGCCTGTGCATAGGGTTCTAATACATTCAAGACATAATTACACAAAATAGTATCAAACTTTCCAACTGGGTATTCAGGCCGATAATAATAATAATCATATCCCGTAATATTATACCCTTGACGTTTCAATTCATCCGTATCGAATCCATAGCCACAACCGAAATCTAAAATACATCCCTTCAATAAATTATGTTGAAGTAAATAACGGGTAGGTACAGAAAGACTTATGCGCTTAATAGCAGTCAGGTAAGGATGATTTATTTTTTCTGGTTCCATAATATTTAGTAATACTTATAGTACACCATACTTCTATTATGAACAAAATTTACATTACATATGCCCCATTATGAGAACATCCCGTTTGA
>ERZ827520.609-NODE-609-length-54686-cov-34.465194_pt1 | contig 54686 bp, 52 predicted proteins | sample MGYA00519581_ERZ827520 | MGnify/ENA primary metagenome ERZ827520 (study PRJEB31778, sample SAMEA3449339) | human gut metagenome | biome: human gut; feature: human-associated habitat; material: faeces | place: United Kingdom | collected 2010/2012 ... | reverse complement strand
CGCTGGAGCAAGGTGATTACAAAACCTATCTGCTTTCATTCAGAGGCTCTGTTACAATCACCGCTCTTGACTGAGCAGATATACACGAAAACGGAGGTAATAGAATATGAAAAAACGAATACTTAGTATCCTGCTCGCCCTATGTATGCTGTTCTGCCTTGTGCCGACCACAGCGTTTGCCGAGGGTGAGACAAACAGGAAAGTCGAAACGGAACAAGAGCTTGTCGATGCGCTGGCGGACAGCAGCGTAGACATCATCACGCTGAAAAATGACATTGCAATCGGCACGACCCTGACCGTCCTCCGCAAGGTCACCCTCGATCTCAACGGCTATGTTCTGAAAATGACCGGCAGCGGCAGCGTTATTATCCTCGATAATAAGAGCGGCATCACCGGCGACCTGACCCTTATCGACAGCAATCCCACGGCGGAGCACAAATTCAAGGTTAACGGCGTAGAACCTTGGGTGCTGGACGACAGCGGTACAGAGACCATCTATGGTGGCATCATCACAGGCGGCACGGGCAGCCGGATATTCTTCTCCAACGGGGTGGAAGGCGGCGGCGTGATCATCGGCAGCGGCGCACTCACCATGAACGGCGGCAATATCGTCGGCTGCATAGCCAATAACGGCGGTGGTCTGTTTCTCTCTGACGGTTCGTTCACCATGAACGCCGGCAGCATTGTCGGCTGCTCAACACCGGACAGATTAACGACCGGAGAGGCCTTTCACGGCGGCATATACGCTTTTGGTCCGATGGCGAACAGAGACACAACCGGCGTGATCACGTTGACCGGCGGCCTGATCAAAAACAACGGCAGATACGCTATCAATGCTGCGTATCATACCACAATTTACGCCAACGGCGGCGAGGTATACGGTGGGGTTTACCTAAATCAGTCAAGTAAGATCACCTGTCTTGCAGAAGATAACGGTATTACCGCCTTCAAAGGCAAGACGGTGATCGGCGGAACTTCCAGTGTATATCCAAGCCATGTTGACTGGGGCCTCTTCTACGGCGGTCTGGATATTTACGGCAATACGACCGGCGTCATCGTGACTTACAAGGACGGCGACAGTGAATACGCAAAGCAGGTTCTGCCCTCCGGCACTCTCGCGACGCGTCCCGATGCTCCCGCCGCCACACCGGGCTATACCTTCGGTGGCTGGAACAAGACCGACGGCACGGCGTGGGATTATGCAAGCGATAAAGTCACCGATAACATAACATTGTATGCAAAATGGGCAGCGAACACCTACACGATTACCTTCGACACCGCCGGCGGCAGTGAAATTGCCCCGATTACGCAGGAGTACGGCACGGTAATTACCGCACCTGAAGCCCCGACAAGAGAAGGATATACCTTTATCGGCTGGGATAAGGAAATTCCCACGACTATGCCCGCTGAAAATATGACTGTCACCGCGCAGTGGGAAATCAATCAATATACAATTACCTTTGATACCGCCGGCGGCAGCGAAATCGCACCCATTACACAGGACTATGGCACGGCAATTACCGCTCCTGCCGACCCGACAAGAGAGGGTTACACCTTTATGGGCTGGGATAAGGAAATTCCCACGACCATGCCTGCGAAAAACATCACAATTACGGCGAAATGGAAAGACATCGAAAAGCCCACGGGTGAAATTAAAATCAGCGAGAACAGTTGGAAAGCGTTCCTCAACAATATCACCTTCGGTCTGTTCTTTAAGGGCACGCAGGAGGTGACGATCACCGCAGCCGACAACAGCGGCGAGATGGTAACGGTTGAATATCTGCTGTCAGATAAGGAATTGACAAAAGCTGAGCTTGACGGCATGACCTTCACAGCGTACACCGCACCGTTTTGCATTGACCCTGATAACGAATATATTATCTATGTCAGAGTGACCGATAAGGCGGGCAACATGGACTACATTTGCTCGGACGGAATTGTGCTTGACGGAACAAGCCCGGTTATCACGGGCATAGAAAACGGCAAGATCTATTGTGCGGCACAGACGGTTACGATCACCGAGAAATATGTGGATACCGTCACCGTAAACGGCACAAAGGTCACGCTTGACGAAAACGGCAGCTTTGTCCTCTCTCCGGCAGACGGCGGGCAGAAAATCGTTGTCACCGACAAGGCGGGCAACACCGCCGAGATGACCGTAACGGTCAACGACGGGCATACCGGCGGCACAGCCACTTGCACCGAAAAAGCGGTATGCGAAGTCTGCGGTAAAGCCTACGGCGAGCCTGACCCGAAGAACCACACCGACTTAAAGCATTTCCCGGCCAAGGCGGCCACCGAGGATTCCGAGGGCAATATCGAGTATTGGTACTGCAGCGGCTGCGGAAAGTATTACAGTGACAAGGACGGCACCAAGGAAATCGCCAAAGCCGACACCGTAACGGCGAAGCTGCCGAAGTCTCCCCAGACCGGCGACAACAACAATCTTATGCTGTGGATCGCACTGCTCTTTATCAGCGGCGGCGCTTGCACGGCGCTTACCGTGAAACGCAAAAAATCGTATCGACCCGGAGGTAATGCAAAATGAAAAAACGAATACTCAGTATCCTGCTCACCCTTTGTATGCTGCTCTGCCTTGTTCCGACAGGCGTATTTGCCGAGGGCGAGACAGCAACGGGCTCTGCTGCGATACAGCTTGGCACAGATGCACTAAGTAAAAATGTAAACACAGCGACCGCACCGACCGTGTATTTCGGGCAAGACCATGAAAAAAATCCCGCTGCATGGCGAGTTATCGGCTATGACGGAAACGGTGTTGCAAGCGCACAGGGGGATATGACCCTGCTTGCGGCGGGCAATATGAGCTCAGGGTTGCAATTTGCCGATTTCGGAGCAAGCAACGAATATGCACCGAGTAATTTGAAAACCGCAATAGACGCGCTTGCAAAAAAGCTGACGACAGAAGAAAATGTTGCCGTAAAGAAACGGACGCTTACAAGTGGAGGCTACACCGGAGAAAATACCGACTGTGTAGCAGGAGGGCAGGTGGATAACGCTGTATTCTGGCCGCTTTCCTCAAAAGAGGCAAATGCGGTAAAAGAGGATTTGCGTGTCGTGGATCCCGAGCATCCGACTTGGGCGACAAGCAATTGGTGGCTGCGCTCCCCTGGTTACTCTAATCACGATGCCGCCACCGTGCGTGGTGATGGTTCTGTCGTCTACTCTGGGAACGCTATCAACAGTTGGTGGTGTGCTCGTCCCGCTTTTAACTTAAATTCAAGCTCCGTACTCTTTACATCCGCCGCTGTGGGAGGAAAGCCTGACGGAGGCTTGACCCCGATTTCCGAATACACTGGAAACGAATGGAAGCTGACGTTGAAGGACAGCAACCGCAATTTTGCCGTAACGGAAACAACCGTCAGCGGCGACCCCGGCGATACCGTTACGCTGCATTACACCGGGGCGACCGCAGGGATAAATGAATATATCTCTGTCATCCTTGCGGATAACAGCGGCGCACAGTATTATGGCAGAGTAGCGCAGCCTACTGTCGAAAACGGAACGGTTGAGATCAAAATCCCGTCCGGCCTTGCACCGGGCAGCTATACCTTAAAGGTCTTCAGCGAGCAGTGCAACGGCGAAAAAAAGACCGACTATGCAAGCGATTTTGTAGACATCGATCTCACCGTTGGGTATCAAGAGCAGTTTTCCCTCGCTCCCGGCGGCACGTATTACTTTGACCTCTCCGGCGAGAACATTCCCGGCACGGCTAACGGCAGCCTGCCGGATGCGTCGCTGCACTATGTTCCCTTTACCTACGCAGGAACGGTGAACGCCTACAAGCTCACATCAGCAATGGCGACCACCGACGAATATGCACAGCAGAATAAATACGCCCACAGCCTGTTTGTGGCGGACTATGCCGTAACGCATGCGGTAAGATGGTATGGCCTGAATGACGAAGGTCTGATTTTCGGCAAAAATTATGCCAGCGGCGGCGTGGACTATACCCTGCGCGCACCGTCTGTGGGAAGTAACGCTACAGGTTTGGGCGATTCCGATCCCGGCGAGCCCCAAAGCAACGAATGGGACACGATGCTGAATAAGGACAGCGGATATATCCAAAACTGGAATGAAATGTTTTCGTGGGGACAGGATACTGTTTCTTTCGACGCGTTGCGCCGTGCGGTTCGCGGGTACGATTCGGCCCGCCACTGGCTCCACAGCTATGCTGCGAGATCCTACTCGAACCACGGTTTCCGCCCCGTCCTTGAAGTTCGGAACCCCAACACACTGGGTCCTGACGGGCTGAAGGCCGTTACCCTTGCCCTTGGCGGCGGCAAGCTGGGCGGCAGCTCCGATGCTATTCACATCATCGTGAAAACCGGCAGCGAGTTTACCGCGCCTGCGTCCGACGGTTTGAACCGCCCGGACGGAAATACAGGCAGCTACTTTATGTGGCTTGGCAGCGATGGCAAGCTCTACGCACCCGGTGCCCGTGTTCCGGCGGACGTTACCAAGCTCACGGCGCAGTTTGCTTTATCAGAACAGTTTTCCCTCAAACCCGGCGGCAGATATTACTTTGACCTCTCCGGCGAGGACATTCCCGGCACGGTGAACGGCAATTTACCGGACAGCACCCTGCACTATGTTCCCTTTACCTATGCGGGAACGATAGAAGCCTACAAGCTCACGTCTGCGATGGCGACCACCGAGGAATATGCACAGCAGAACAAATACGCCCACAGCCTGTTTATTGCGGACTACAATGTAACGCATACGGTAAGCTGGGATGACTTAAATACGAAAAGTCTGATTTTCGGCAAAAATTATGCCAGCGGCGGCGTGGACTATACCCTGCGCGCACCGTCTGTGGGAAGTAACTCTACAGGTTTGGGCGATTCCCGACGCGGCGTGCCCCAAAGCAACGAATGGGACGCGGTGCTGAACAAGAACAGCGGATATATCCAAAACTGGAATAAAATGTATTTGTGGGGACAGGATGTTTCTTCTGTCGACGCGTCGTACCGGGCGCGCCGCGGGTACTCTTCGGCCCGCAACTGGTACAGCAACTCTGCTACGGGCTCCAACCCGAGCCTCGGTTTCCGCCCCGTCCTTGAAGTCCTGAACGCTGAAACACTGGGTTCTGACGGACTGAAGGTCGTTACCCTTGACCTTGGCGGCGGCACGCTGGGTAATAGCTCCGAGGATATTCAAATCATCGTGAAAACCGGCAGCGAGTTTACCGCGCCTGCGTCCGACGGCATGACCCGCCCGGACGGAAATACAGGCAGCTACTTCATGTGGCTTGGCAGCAATGGCAATTCCTACGCCCCCGGCGGCAGTGTTCCGGCGGACGTTACCAAGCTCACAGCGCAGTTTGCTTTATCAGAACAGTTTTCCCTCACCCCCGGCGGCACCTATTACTTTGACCTCTCGGCAATGGGTATTCCCGGCACGGTGAACGATGCTCTGCCGGATAATACCCTGCACTATGTGCCTTTTACCTACGCAGGGACGGTGGACGCCTACAAGCTCATGTCGGAGATGGCAACCACCGAGGAATATGCACAGCAGAAAAAATATCCCCACAGCCTGTTTGTGGCGGAATATGTCGTAACGCATACGGTAAGCTGGAATGACTTAGATACTGCGAGTCTGATTTTCGGCAAGGACTATGTCGCCGGCAGCGTGGACTATACCCTGCGCGCACCGTCTGTGGGAAGTAGTTATACAGGCTCAGGTGATTCAGAACGCGGCACGCCCAAAAGCAACGAATGGGATAAGATACTGGATAAGGACGACGGATATATCAAAAACTGGAGGGAGATGCTTTCGTGTGGACAAGATACTACTATAAGAATTTCGGCGTCGTCCCGTGCGGTTCGCGGGTGGAACCGTTCGGCCCGTTTCTGGACCAGCTACAATACCTCGTCTTCTTCTTACCCGACCTTCGGCTTCCGCCCCGTCCTTGAAGTCCCGAACCCCGGCACGCTGGGCGCTGACGGGCTGAAAGCCGTTACCCTCAACCTTGGCGGCGGCAAGCTGGGCGGCAGATCCGATGCTATTCACATCATCGTGAAAAACGGCAGCAAGTTTACCGCGCCTGCATCCGGCGGTTTGACCCGCCCGGCCGGAGATACAGGCAGTTACTTTATGTGGCTTGACAGCAATGGCAATTCCTACGCCCCCGGTGCCAGTGTTCCTGCTGATGTGACGGAACTGACGGTGCAGTGGACAGCCCCGACCTATACCGTCACGCTGAACGCGGGCGACGGCACTATCAACAGCGGCAATGTCACCTCCTACACCTACGGCGTGGGCGCAACACTCCCGACAGATGTGACGCGCACCGGGTACACCTTCAAGGGCTGGTATGACAACGAAAATCTGACCAGCTCTCCTGTTACGGCGATCAGCAACACCGAAACGGGCAATAAGGAATATTGGGCGAAGTGGGAGATCAATCAATATACCATCACAGTCAAACCCGAAAACGGCAAAGCGGATATTACCATAACGCAGGATTACGGCACACCAATTACCGCTCCTGCCGACCCGACAAGAGAAGGATATACCTTTATCGGCTGGGACAGGGAAATTCCCACGACCATGCCCGCTGAGGATATGACTGTCACGGCGCAGTGGAAAGACAGCGAAAAGCCCACGGGCGAAATTAAAATCAGCGAGAACAGTTGGAAAGCGTTCCTCAACAATATCACCTTCGGTCTGTTCTTTAAGGACACGCAAACGGTGACGATCACCGCAGCCGACAACAGCGGCGAAACGGTAACAGTTGAATATCTGCTGTCAGATAAGGAATTGACAAAAGCGGAGCTTGACGGCATAACCTTCACAGCGTACACCGCACCCTTCGGCATTGACCACGATAACGAATACATTATCTATGTCAGACTGACCGATAATGCAGGCAATACGGACTACATCTGCTCGGACGGCATCGTGCTTGACGGAACAAGCCCTGTGATCACCGGCATAGAAAACGGCAAGAGCTACTGCGAGGCGCAGACAGTCACCGTAGACGAAAAGTATGTGAACACCATCACCGTAAACGGCACGGAGGTCACGCTTAACGAAAACGGCAGCTTTACCCTCGCTCCGGCGGACGGCGAGCAGAAGATCGTCGTCACAGACAGGGCGGGCAACACCACCGAGATGACCGTAACGGTCAACAACGGTCATACCGGCGGCACAGTCACCTGCACCGAAAAAGCGGTATGCGAAGTCTGCGGCAAAGCCTACGGCGAGCCTGACCCGAAGAACCACACCGACTTAAAGCATTTCCCGGCCAAGGCGGCGACCGAGGATGCCGAGGGCAACATCGAGTATTGGTACTGCAGCGGTTGCGGAAAGTATTACAGTGACAAAGACGGCACCAAGGAAATCACCAAAGCCGACACCGTAACGGCGAAGCTGCCGAAGTCTCCTCAGACCGGCGATATAAGCAACCTCATGCTGTGGATCGCACTGCTGTTTGTAAGCGGCGGTGTTCTGACAGGTGTAACGGTATTTGATAATAGGAAAAGGCATTCCGTCAAATAATCAGAGATAAGTAACAATTAACGAACCATCATGGAAACATCGCAAATACGGCACAGAGGGCATAAAAACCGCTGTGCCGTATTTATTTCCTTGGCGACTGTTTTGGGGAAATAAGCAATTTCTCGGTCATAACCCAAAAATTTTTTGCCGGATTCCATGTATACTGTGTATTTCACACTTATGCCTTTTTCACTTTTGCTCCGGCAGCTGATACACTGATATCAACAGATACCAAATACAGCGAGGTAATTATGAAAACAAAGAGAAGCCCCTAACAATCCCTCATGCGGCTTAAAGCACAACATAGTGCCATAAAAAGCGGCGCCCTGCCGTTTTCAAGCGACAAGGTGAAAAAAATGGAACAGATATTTAATGCATTTATAGGCATGTTGTTTTTATTTATTTTAATATTCGGAGGAATAAGTATTACAACAGCGGCGATAGCTCAAAGAATGCTGAAGAATATGTCGCCGAGGCTACGCAAATCATTGAGAGCAGTAATTATGCTGACGATGTTATAAACAACTTAAAAGATAAAGCAGCGGCATCGTGGTATGGGTTCACTGTAAACAGTGTTGATTTAGATGGAGATGTAGCAGCTGATATGGCTGAAGTGTTCTTAGATTATAAATATCAATGCTTATTATAAACGATTGATGCAATTTTGTCATTCATTTCAGAGTGGAAAAACAGATTTAAAAAATAGACAATGAGTTTGGAATGTGCTACAATCCAATGTAGTACACAGATGTTAGAGTATTGCTTGGTTTGAAAGGAATAGACAGAATGATAGCAATTATAGATTATGATGCCGGAAATATAAAGAGCGTTGAGAAAGCGCTTGAGTATCTTGGACAGGAGACGGTTGTCACGAATGACAGCAAGCTGATTAAGAGTGCAGACAAAGTTGTGCTTCCGGGTGTCGGATCGTTTGGTGATGCTATGGAGAGACTGAATAAGTATGGCTTGACAGATACGATACGCGAGGTTGCTGATATGGGAAAGCCTTTTCTGGGAATATGCCTGGGATTGCAGCTGTTATTTGACAGCAGCGAGGAATCACCGGGAGTCGAAGGTCTTGGGATATTGCCGGGAAAGATAATCAGGTTCCCGGAAGACAAAGGCTTTAAGATACCGCAGATAGGATGGAATTCACTGGATATTAAGCCGGGTGCAAGGCTGTTTAAGGGCGTGCCGGATCAGTCATATGTGTATTTTGTACATTCGTATTACCTGAAGGCGGATGATGAGAATATTGTGGCTGCGACAAGCGAGTATGCGGCACATGTGCACGCATCGATTGAGAAGGATAATATTTTTGCATGTCAGTTTCATCCGGAAAAAAGCGGTGAGATTGGATTAAAGATACTTGAGAATTTTGCGAATCTGTAGGAGTTGTCATATGTATACCAAAAGAATAATACCATGCCTGGACTGTAATAACGGAAGGGTAGTTAAAGGAACTAATTTTGTTAATCTGAGAGATGCCGGAGATCCGGTTGAAGTGGCGGCGGCATATGATAAAGCCGGTGCGGATGAACTTGTATTTCTTGATATAACGGCAACGTCTGACGGAAGAAATACGACAGTTGACCTTGTAAGGAGAGTTGCAGCCAATGTTTTTATACCTTTTACGGTAGGAGGCGGAATCAGGAGCATTGAAGATTTTAAAGTACTCCTAAGGGAAGGCGCGGATAAAATATCGATAAATTCGGCGGCAATAGACAGACCGGAGCTGATAAGTGAGGCAGCATTAAAGTTTGGAAGCCAGTGTGTTGTGGTTGCGATAGATGCGAAACACAGAACAGATGGCGATGGCTGGGAAGTGTATAAGGCCGGAGGCCGGATCAATACAGGACTTGATGCTGTGGAGTGGGCGAAGAAAGCATATGAGCTTGGCGCCGGAGAAATACTTCTTACAAGTATGGATGGAGACGGAACAAAGGCAGGATATGATATAGAGCTTACGAGGACAATTGCGGACAGTGTGGGAATTCCGGTAATTGCATCCGGCGGAGCAGGAACGATGGAGCATTTTTATGATGCTTTTGCTAAAGGACATGCAGAAGCAGCACTTGCGGCATCACTTTTTCACTATAAGGAATTAGAGATAACGGATTTAAAGAAATATCTTAAAGATAAAGGTATTTCAGTGAGGATTTGATAATGGCAGCGATAGATAACGATTGGCTTAAAGCAATGTCGGAAGAATTTCATAAGCCGTATTACAGAGATTTATTTTATTTTGTTAAAGATGAATATTCCAAGGAGGTTATATATCCACCGGCAGATGATATTTTTAATGCATTCCATTTTACACCTCTTAGCAAGGTAAAGGTTCTGTTGTTGGGACAGGATCCCTATCATAATGTGAATCAGGCGCACGGACTCAGTTTTTCGGTTTTGCCGGATCAGAAAGAGATACCGCCATCATTGCAGAATATCTATAAAGAACTGCATGATGATCTGGGATGCTATATACCGAATAACGGATACCTCAAACATTGGGCGGACCAGGGTGTATTGTTGCTCAATACCGTGCTTACCGTAAGAGCACATCAGGCCAATTCACATCAGGGCAGAGGCTGGGAACAGTTCACTGACGCGGTCATTCAGGCGGTCAACGCGCAGGACAGACCGATTGTGTATCTGTTGTGGGGTGCGCCGGCAGGTAAGAAGGCGGCTATGCTCACGAATCCGAAGCACCTTGTACTCAAGGCACCGCATCCGAGCCCGCTTTCGGCGTACAGAGGCTTCTTTGGATGCAGGCATTTCAGTAAATGCAACGAATTTCTTAAGGCCAATGGGGTTGAACCGATTGACTGGCAGATACCTAATATTTAGTAGAATATGTTTTTTGGAAGCAGGGTGAAAATTCATCCTGCTTTTTTGAGACCAAAGGGGTGTAAATGCGTACATAATAGGTGAAAGCGCTTTTGAATTAGGCAAGGGAGGTGAACAGCATGAATGATTCAGAGATTATAGAGCTTTATTTTCAGAGAGATGAGCAGGCTATTAAGGAGACGGATTCAAGATACGGAGGACTTTGTCACCATATTGCATATAATATTTTAAACAACAAAGAAGATGCGGAGGAATGTGTCAGTGATGCTTATGTCGGTGTATGGAATGCAATACCCCCGGCGAGACCGGACAATTTTATGGCTTTTATAAGCAGGATAACCAGAAATTTATCGTTAAAAAAACTGGAATTTATCACCCGCGATAAGCGTTCAAGAGATATGTCGGTCTCGCTCGAAGAGCTTGAAGCGGTCCTTCCGGATGAAAGATGTGTGAAAGATATTACCGGGGAAGAGCTTGGAAGCGCCATAAGCAGATTTTTACGCGGACAGAAGGCGGAAGCCAGAAATGTTTTTATCAGGAAATACTATTTTTTTGACTCCGTTAAGGAAATTGCGGCAAGATACTCATTTACTGAAAGCAAAGTGAAAAATATGTTGTTGCATACCCGTAAGAAGTTAAGAGATTATCTGGTAAAGGAGGATATCTGGATATGAAAATAGTAAACGCAATAGGAAATATTGATGATAAGCTGATTGAATCAGCGGAAAAAAGCAGCCGGAAACCGCGGCGTTTGTGGGTAAAGTGGTGCAGTGCGGCTGCTGCGGCAGTTGTGTTGGTGCTTGCCGGTATTCTGATAGCGCCGCATCTGACGCATAATAACAATAGTGGTGGCGAACGCGTATACAAATACCATGTCGACGGAGCTGAGAGCAATATTGTGTGGCCGTGGAAATACCTTACCGATGGTGAAAAATATCGTACCATAAGTCTGGACAACACGACATATAATATAAGAAATTGTCGCATAATCGGTGATGAATTTCTGGGAGAAACAATTGGCGATGCAGTGGCGTCCGGAACGGATGATACAACAGGTAAGAAATATACGGCAACATTTAAGGTACGAAAGATTAAAGGAATTGCGCCTGAATATATGGTGGCAGCCGGAAATGACAAAGATTTCTATGTATATATGGTGAGCGACTTCAAGGATCCGGCTACCGTCGGTGAACTGTTAGAAAACTATAACCTTAGACAGAATATGCGTTTGGACAATTTTACGGAATGTTACGGATATGATGAAAAAGGCAATTACAGCATAGAGAATGATTCGTATATTTGGGATGTATTAACGGGATATTCGGACGCAAAACTGTGTTCAGATGATGCATTTAACAGGGATGGCATTGAGTATCTGACATTCTGCGTGAGTTCAGACGCACTTGGCGTGTATAAGAAAGTGATTTATATATCTGAAAGCGGGTATCTTGAAACCAATATTCTGGATTACGGTTACACATATTATATCGGGGAAAAAACAGCGCGTGAAATTATTGATTATGCCAGAAAGAACGGCAGAAAAGCAGAAAAAGTCGTATACGAGGCATCAATAGATGGTACGCTGACTGAAATAGGCGACGGATATGTTCTTATAGATGACAGCATTCTTTGCGAAGATGCCGGAAAAGGCAGAGTGTACAAGGTTTACACTGATGACATAAGGATGAGAAGATGTATTGAACTCGGAAATATCCAAACCGGAGATATAGTGTCCGCAAAGTACGATGGCGATATTTCCGAAAATAATGAAGTGAGCGGGGCATACTCGATATATACCGGAGAGCTTGTCAGCGGCGGACTTGTAATACCGGAGTAACTAATAATACAATATTAAAGGGATGTAAAAGCTTATGGCTTTTACATCCCTTTTGTTTTATATGTTTTTCATTGCTGTTGCAAGCATGAGTTTAATTCTGTTAAGCTGGTTGACTTCGCTTGCACCGGAATCATAATCGACGGCGATGATGTTGGCATCAGGGAATGCCTGACGGATTTCCTTGATGACACCCTTACCAACGATGTGGTTAGGCAGACAGCCGAACGGCTGACAGCATACGATATTCTTGGTGCCGCTGTTGATCAACTCTACCATTTCGCTTGTGAGCAGCCAGCCTTCACCGGTCTGGTTACCGCTTGATACATACGGAATAGAAAGTTTCTGCAGATCCGAGATATGCATAGGTGCGTGGAAACGTTTGCTCTGTGCGAGAAGTTTGCCGGAACGCTTTCTTAAGCCTTCAAGGAGTGTGATGACAGTTTTATTGATCATCAATGACTTACGGCTTGCTCCAAGATGCTCTGTCTTAAAGTAAGCATTCTGCGCACAGTACAGGAAAAATCCCATAAAATCAGGTACAACGGCTTCGCAGCCTTCCTTTTCCAGAAGTTCGACAATATTGTTATTAGCGGTAGGATGGAATTTGACAAGTATCTCACCGACAACGCCGACACGCGGTTTGGTTATATCAAGAAGTGGGAGATTATCAAATTCATCTATTATCTGTTTAACAACTTTATTGAATTTGCGGACCGACAAATGCGGGTCATCAAAACTCTTCGCACATAAGTCGCGCATTTTATCTGCCAGTGCGTTGGCTGAACCCGGAACCTTTTCGTAAGGCCTTGTCCTGTAGAGGACGTTCATGATTACATCACCATATTGTAAAGCCATCATGGCTTTCTTGAGAAGAGTATAATTATATTTCAGTCCCGAATTATGTTCAATACCCTGAGCACTGAGTGAAATTACAGGGATGTGTTCAAGACCGGCTTTTATAAGAGCTCTTCTGATAAAACCAATGTAGTTGCTTGCACGGCATCCGCCTCCGGTCTGTGTGATTACGACCGCAGTACGGTTCAGATCATATTTGCCTGAAAGGAGTGCTTCCATAATCTGACCGGTAATTATGATTGAAGGATAGCATGCATCGTTATTAACGAATCTGAGTCCGGTGTCAACAGCCGATTTGTCCATGTTCTGCAGCATTACAAAACGGTACCCACATGAATTGAGTGCTGGTTGTAAAATATTAAAATGCATTGGCGAGAGCTGAGGACAAAGTATTGTATATTTATCATCCTGCATTTCCTTGGTGTATTCAACACGCTGATATGCGGCCGGTTGGATTTTGCGTACATATTTGTTATGTTCGCGTACCTTAAGGGCAGCGATAAGCGAACGGATTCGGATTCTTGCCGCACCGAGGTTATTGACCTCATCAATCTTAAGGACTGTATATATTTTGCTTCCGGATGAGAGAATGTCATTAACACAGTCCGTTGTCACGGCATCAAGTCCGCATCCGAAGGAGTTAAGCTGAATCATATCGATGTCATCCCGGGTCTTTACGTAACTTGCGGCTGCGTAGAGACGGGAATGGTAAGTCCACTGGTCCATTACAATTATAGGACGTTCAACCTTGCCGAGATGACAGATGGAATCCTCTGAAAGTACGGCAATGCCGTAGGAGTTGATAAGCTCCGGTATTCCGTGGTTGATCTCCGGGTCAATGTGGTAAGGACGGCCTGCAAGGACAATGCCACGGCGTCCTGTTTCTTCAAGATATTTAAGGATTCTTTCACCCTCTGCGCGGATCTGCATACGGCAGGAAATCATTTCGTCCCAGCCTGCTTTACATGCGGCTGCGGTTTCGGATGCCGGAATGCCGAATTCCTTCTCAAATACCTTGCAAAGCTCTTTGCTTGCAACCTCTTCATTGGCAAATGAGATGAACGGATTCATGAATCTGACATCATTATCTTTGAGTTCTTCCATATTGTTTTTGATGTTTTCACCATATGAGGTGACAATAGGACAGTTGAAATGATTATTGGTGGTCTCATCTTCACATCTCTCATATGGGATACATGGCATAAATATGAACTTAATGCCCTGATGTATCAGCCAAGATACATGTCCGTGGACAAGCTTGGCCGGATAACATTCCGATTCACTTGGAATGGATTCAATGCCGAGTTCATATATCTGTCTGCTCGATTTGGGTGAAAGCACAACCCTGAAACCAAGCTTTGTGAAAAATGTATGCCAGAACGGGTAGTTCTCATACATATTAAGGGCTCTTGCAAGACCTACGGTTCCGCGCGGAGCCTTATCAGGGTCAAGCGATTTGTACGAGAAAAGAAGCTTATTCTTAAATTCATACATATTAGGAAGGTGGTCCTTGTTACGTTCCTTTCCGAGACCGCGTTCACAACGGTTTCCGGAGATAAACTGGCGGCCGCCGTTGAATTTATTGATCGTGAGAAGACAGTGGTTATTACATCCCTGACATCTTGTCATGCTTGTTTCATATTTAAGTGCCATTATCTGTTCAAGACCAAGCATGGAGCTTTCCTGGCCTTCATAACGCTCGCGCGCGATGAGTGCCGCACCGAAAGCACCCATAATTCCTGCGATATCAGGTCTAATGGCTTCGACTCCGGCTATTTTTTCAAAACTTCTGAGTACGGCGTTGTTATAGAAAGTACCGCCCTGGACTACGATATTTTTGCCAAGCTCTCTTGCATCTGAAAGCTTGATAACCTTGTAAAGGGCATTCTTGATTACGGAATATGCAAGTCCGGCAGAGATGTCGGCGACGGTTGCGCCTTCCTTCTGTGCCTGCTTAACCTTGGAGTTCATAAATACGGTACATCTGGTTCCGAGGTCTATAGGATGCTCCGCAAAAAGAGCGGCTTTGGCAAAATCCTGAACCGAATAGTTGAGGGATTTGGCAAATGCCTCGATGAACGAACCACAGCCTGAAGAACATGCTTCATTAAGCTGTACGCCGTCAACCGTGTGATCCTTAATCTTAATGCATTTCATGTCCTGACCGCCGATATCAAGTATGCAGTCTACTTCCGGGTCGAAGAAGGCAGCGGCGTAATAATGCGAAACTGTCTCGACCTCGCCTTCATCAAGCATGAGTGCGGATTTGATAAGCGCTTCACCATATCCGGTAGAGCAGGAGCGGACGATATGTACATCCTCGGGAAGCTTATTATATATGTCGGTAATTGCCCTGATGGATGTGGCAAGAGGGCTTCCGTTATTGTTATCATAGAACGAGTAAAGAAGAGTTCCGTCCTCAGCAACGAGGGCGACCTTGGTTGTTGTTGAACCGGCATCGATACCCATATAGCAGTTGCCCTTGTATGTGGCAAGATCACCTTTTTTAACGGTTGCTTTGTCATGACGTGCAATGAAATCGTCATATGCTTTCTTATCAGCAAAAAGCGGTTCCATACGTTCAACTTCAAAATCCATCTTAATGTTGGACGAGAGTCTTTCAATAAGTGCGTCAATGTCTGCTTCGGAATCTTCTTTGTAAGCCAGTGCTGAACCGATTGCAGCAAAGAGGTGCGAGTTATCCGGAGCAATTATGTACTCATCGGTAAGATGAAGTGTCCTGATAAATGCTTCTTTGAGTTCGGAAAGAAAGTGCAGTGGGCCGCCTAAGAATGCGACATGTCCGCGTATCGGCTTACCACATGCAAGACCGCTTATGGTCTGGTTGACAACAGCCTGAAAAATAGAGGCGGATAAATCCTCTTTCGTGGCACCTTCATTAATGAGCGGCTGGATATCGGTCTTGGCAAATACACCGCATCTGGCTGCGATAGGGTATATTGCTTTATAATTCTTGGCATACTCATTAAGACCGGCAGCATCAGTCTGAAGCAGTGACGCCATTTGGTCAATGAATGAGCCTGTACCGCCGGCACAGATTCCGTTCATTCTCTGATCGATACCGCCTGTAAAATATATGATCTTGGCATCCTCACCACCGAGCTCGATTGCGACATCGGTCTGCGGTGCATAGTGACGCAGCGCAGTTGATACGGAAACAACCTCCTGGTTAAATGGAATATCAAGATGGTTGGCGAGTGTAAGTCCGCCGGAACCGGTAATCACGGGATGTACCGAAATAGGACCCGTTATTTCGCGGGCCTTTCTTAAGAGATTTGCTAAAGTATCCTGAATATTGGCATAATGTCTCTCATAATCGGAAAAAATTATGTCATCATTATCATTCATCAATGCAACCTTTACGGTTGTGGAACCGATATCGATTCCAAGTTTGTATAAATTACTCATATTGTGCGGCGTAAAGTGCCGTACCTCCTTATAAAAATCAATTAAATTTAACAATTTCTTAACAAATCTTTATTATATATGAAAGAACTTCTTTTTTCAACTGTGATGATGTAAAAAAAATATTAAAAAAAACTAAAGTAAACGGAATTCTTGACAAAGCATTATGGGTAAAATATAATTAGTTGAATGAAAAATTTGAAACGGAAGGAAGTGGACATATGGAAAGCGGACCTGATAATTATCACAGTTGTACCTTGGGAAAATACTATTTTCATATGGCTGCGGACTGTATGCGTTAGACGGGCTTTCAGAAATCCAACCGTAGCCATAAGGAGGAACTATGGTTAAGATTTTTAAGACTGCCGAAAGCGGAGTCCTTCAGATTGAGAATTTTGAACCCGGATGCTGGGTGGCTATGACGAACCCGACAGCCGAGGAACTGCATGAGGTTGCGACCAGATATGATATAGATGCTACTGATATGAGGGCACCTCTTGATGAAGAAGAACGTTCAAGAATTGATGTCGAGGATAATTATACACTTATCCTTGTTGATATACCTACTATTGAGGAGAGAAATGAGAAGGACTGGTATGGTACAATACCATTATCGATTGTGTTATGCAATGACACGATAATTACTGTCTGTCTTGAAGATACTCCGGTTCTCACGGCCTTTATGGACGGAAGAGTCAGGAATTTCTATACACATATGAAGACGAGATTTATTTTTCAGATACTTTACCGGAATGCGACGCTGTATCTGAATTACCTCAGAATTATTGACAGACGAAGCGACAGCATAGAACAGAAGCTTCATGAGGCTACGCGTAATAAGGAACTTATCGAACTTCTCGAATTGGAGAAATCCCTTGTGTTTTTCACAACATCGCTTAAGGCGAATGAGATAGTTCTTGAGAAACTGCTTAAGTTCAGTGCCATCAAGAAATACCCGGAGGACGAGGACCTTATAGAAGATGTAATTGTAGAGAATAAGCAGGCTATTGAGATGGCCAATATATACAGTGGAATTCTTAACGGAACGATGGATACTTTCGCATCGGTTATATCCAATAACCAGAACAGTGTTATGAAGTTTCTTACCACGATAACAATTGTGCTTTCAATCCCTACCATGATTGCCAGCTTTTACGGAATGAATGTCAAGTCGTTTTCAATGCCGTTTGCTGACAGCGAATGGGGATTCCCGATTGTAATAGGAATATCACTTATTATATCGTTGATAATAGCATTTATTTTCCGTAAAAAAGACTTGTTTTAGAAAGCAGGAGATGACATAATATGAATTTTATATATAAACTGGAACATAAATTCGGCAGGTTTGCCATACGTAATCTTTCACTTATACTGATCCTGTGTTATGTGGCGGGATATATTATCGAATTTGCGGCACCGGCATTTATGGGGTATCTCACACTTAATCCATACGCAATCGTACACGGACAGGTGTGGAGAATTGTAAGCTGGATCCTTATTCCGCCGGGAGAGAATAATATATTCTTTGCGATAATCATGCTGGTGTTCTATTATTCAATAGGAACGTCGCTTGAGAGGACATGGGGAACATTCCAGTATAATCTTTATCTGTTTGCCGGTATGTTTTTTACATTAATCGGAAGCTTTCTTATGATGGGCTTCTGCTATTTGTTCAGACCGGAACTTTTGAACGGAATATACAGTGAATACACTGTTTTTGAGTCACTTTCATATGTGTTCAGCACATATTATGTCAATATGTCGATATTTCTGGCATATGCTGCGACATTCCCGGATAATCAGGTGCTGTTGATGTTTATTATACCGATCAAGGTTAAATGGCTGGGCGTTGTATATGGTGCCTTCCTTGTGTATGAGATGATTTCCGGCATGTTAATGAATGGGAACGTTGGATTTGTATATCCTTTTGTGATAGGTTCTTCGATGCTCAATTTTATTGTATTTTTCTTCACAACGCGCAATTATATCCGGATGAACCGCTCGCAGCGAAAGATGCACCGCGATTTTGCCAGAAAGCAGAGAACTGATAAGGCGGCACGGAATGCAGGAATCACCAAGCACCGTTGTGCGGTCTGTGGAAGAACGGAGAAGGACGGAGATGACCTTGTATTCAGGTTCTGCTCCAAGTGTGCAGGCAATTATGAATATTGCCAGGATCATCTGTACACGCACATTCACAAGACTAACTAAGCAGAACAGGAATATTTATACCCGCTATGCCGGCTGACACGGTGTGGCGGGATTTTTTTCACGCAATTGTCACATTAAATACACAAATAAAACATTTTTTGGACTAATTTTAACCATAAATTTTCCATATAATATTTTGTAAATTGGCTGAATGTAAGGAGGAATCAGTTGTGATTGAAGTTAAGAATCTGGTCAAGAAATATGGCAGTCATACAGCCGTTGACAATCTGTCGTTTACACTTGAACCGGGAAGAATTTACGGTTTTCTGGGACCGAACGGTGCCGGTAAATCCACTACAATGAATATAATAACGGGATATCTTGGTGCGACAAGCGGTGATGTCATAATAGACGGACATAATGTGCTTGACGAACCGGAGGAAGCCAAGAAATGCATAGGATACCTGCCGGAGATACCGCCGCTTTATACGGATATGACTGTTAACGAATATCTGCATTTTGCCGCGAAGCTTAAGAAACTTCCGAAAGATAAATCAGAGGATTTCATCGAACAGGCGAAGGAGATGGCTCATGTCAAGGATGTGGAGGGCAGGCTTATAAAGAATCTGTCCAAAGGTTACAGACAGAGAGTCGGACTTGCATATGCGGTCCTTGGTTTTCCGGATATAATAATACTTGATGAGCCGACAGTAGGTCTTGACCCGAAGCAGATTATCGAGATAAGGGACCTTATTAAAGAACTTGCGAAGAATCATACGGTCATTTTAAGTTCGCATATTCTTTCGGAAGTCAGTGAAGTATGTGATTATGTATTGATAATATCCCATGGACGTCTGGTTGCCAGCGATACGATAGATAATCTGTATAAATATATGGGTGAGACATGTGAACTTGAGATTCTGGCCAAAGCTGACGAAGGAAGCTTCAGAAATGCCATTGCAGAGGTGCCGGGAATAAATGAAACGGAATGTAAGACAGAAGATGATTTTGTCAAGGCAACGATTGATTATGACGGCAAGGATGATACACTTGAAGCTGTTTTCTATGCACTGGCACAGAGCCGCATACCGGTTTATGAAATGCATAAAATAACCAAGTCGCTTGAGGAACTCTTCATTGAGCTTACAGCCGACACAAAGGAGGCCGAATAATGGGTGCAATATTTTCAAAAGAAATTAAATCCTTCTTTAATTCTATGTTGGGATATGTTTTCTGCGCGGTAATGATTATCCTGATAGGAATATATTTTTACATATATAATCTTTCATATGGATATCCGAGGTTCTCATATTCACTTATGAGTGCGCTTTCGATAATGATGTTTGCAACGCCGCTTTTGACAATGCGTTCTTTTGCCGAGGAAAGAAAGAGCCGCACCGACCAGATGCTTCTTACGACACCGGTCAGGATATGGCAGATTGTGCTTGGCAAATTCCTGGCATATGCGGTTATATATGCAATACCGTTGCTTGTGTCATGTCTGTGCCCGCTTATCATTAATCTTAAGGGAAGCACATCATATCTTAAGGTTGACTATCTCACAATATTTACGGCGTTCTTCTTTGGACTTGTGTACATCAGCATTGGTGTGTTCATATCATCACTTACGGAGAGCCAGATCATAGCGGCTGTCGGTTCGTTTGCGGCTGTATTCCTGCTGGTGTTCTGGAGCGGACTTACCGGATACATACCGAACACGGTAATGGCAGCACACATCGGTCTTATGGTTCTGCTTGTACTTGTGTTCCTTATAATATATGCTTTGACAAAGAACTGGATAATTGCCGGAGCAATCGGCGGCGCAGGATTTATAGCATTACTGGCTGTTCGCCTTGCAAAGTCATCCTTACTCAGTACATGGCTCAATGCAGTTACCGATAAAATGGATTTATCCAAACCTATATCGAACATTGCGTATTACAATCTGTTTGATATAAGCGGAATAGTAATGTATATTTCCATTATTTTTGTCTTCCTTATGCTGACTGTTTCAAGTCTTAATAAGAGAAGATGGAGCTAGGAGGTCAGCCATGAAGAGAGAAAAACATAATTTAATCGGAACAAAGGCTTTTAGAAAAGGTTCTTATTCCACGGTGATTATGGTAGTAATAATTGCTATTGTAATAGCGGCCAACGTGATGTTTTCAAAGCTTCCGACGGCTGCCAGAAATATTGATGTCAGCAGTAACAATCTGTATTCAATAGGTGATACCACACATTCGGTTCTTGACGGATTGAAGAATGATGTTGAGATAATTGTAATTAAAGATAAAGAAAGCACGGATAAGAGAATTTCAACACTACTTGCTAAATATGCCGATTATTCGGACCATATCAAGGTTACATATAAGGATCCGGTCCTTTATCCTTCGGTTCTTACCACATATGATACAGAGGAAAACAATATCGTTATCAAATGTGATGCCACAGATAAGACCACAAAAGTTGCATTCAGTGACATAATCGTTACATCAACCTCTTACTACGGAAGTACGTATGAGACTTCTTTTGACGGAGAGGGCCAGCTTACCAAAGCAATCGATTATGTATCCAATGAAAACAACAAGCTTATATATACAATAAGCGGACACGGTGAGAGCGATCTCGGTAAAAATATATCGGAACTTATATCCAAATCGAATTTCAATGTGAAATCCGTCAACCTTCTCGTAGATAACGGAATCCCGGATGATTGTGATATGCTTATATGCAACCAGCCGACGAAGGATCTTGCCGATGATGAGCTTAAGCTTCTCAGAGAGTATATGGAAAACGGCGGTAAAATGACAGTTGTATTAGCTGATACTACGACCGAAACACCGAATTTTGACGCGCTTATGGCAGATTACGGAATTTCAAAGGTAAACGGATATATCGCCGATACCGAGAGATATTACGGACAGAATGTATATCAGATTTTCCCTAATTACAGCTCGGGCGACATAACCGGCAAATTCGGTCCGGAAGAATATACACTTTTATTTGGTTCGCTTGGATTGAAAGTTGAGAAAACAGACGGAGTTACGGTTGATGAATTTCTTACAACATCCAATAAAGGCGCAGCCGTTGTTGGTGAGAATGATTATACCGAAGGCAAATATACACTTGCCGCAGCCGCAACAAAAGACGAATCAAGATTTACTGTTTTTGGCTCGGCTTCGATCATTGATGATAAATTTACGTCATATTACACGAATCTTATGGACCTGCAGGTGTTCATGAATTCGATAACAGCTAATTTTGATGATGTCAGCAACATATCGATAGACAGCATAAGCCTTCAGACAACATATAACACGATAGCCAACGGAAGCGGAATCGGTGCCATATTTATAGGTATAATTCCGGTAGCGCTTCTTATCCTCGGATTCTTAAGATGGTTTGGCAGAAGAAAGCTTTAGAGGTGGTGCAGAATGAATAAACAGATTAAAATAATAATAATTCTTGCATCAATCCTTGTAGTGCTCGTTGCCGGAAATATCATTATTAAGAAAGTAACGAAGTTCAACTCTGAAAAAAGCCAGAAAGAAAGTGAAGCGGAATCGTTGGCTACTGCAATTAAGGTTAATGATTACGATGAACTTTCAGCAATAAGCTTCGGGGATTTTACTTTTACATGTAAGGACGGTACGTGGAATTATGACGGAGACAGTGAATTTCCGCTGGACTCATCAATTATTAAGAAAATAGCCGATGAATTTGCAGGACTTTTGGCAAGCCGGGAAATCAGTAATGCGGATTCGATAGAAAGCTACGGGCTTAAGGATCCGGCATATACCGTGAAAATCACATCCACGGACGGTGGCAGACAGACTATTTATATAGGTAAAAGTTATGACAGCGAATACTATGTGAAGGATGCAGAAAATGATACGGTATATACATGCAGCATTTCCTGTATGGATGACATCAAGGCGGATGAGATAGTGCATTTTGCCAGGATAGACAGTGTCAATACAGTCTGGGACAGCAAATATTACAGTTTCAGCCTTGCAAGTAAGGACGGCAGCAGCCTTGTACTTAATAAGGATAGAAGCGTGGATGTATATTCGGAAGATGAGACAGATGAGAATGGTGATAAAGTTCCAAATGTTGTGTGGAATGCATCCGTAAACGGAGGCGAAGCATATGAAGTCACGGATACGACAGATTTATCATCTGTGCGTAATGCACTTGACATAACATATGACGGATGCCTTGAATATAAATCGGATGATAAAACGCTTGCCGCATATGGTCTGGATGACCCGACGTGCACTATTAAGATAGGGTACACAGATGAGAATGATAAAGATTCCGTCATTACATTAACAATAGGATCACTTGATTCGGATAATAAAACATACAGCATCAAGTCAGACAAATCAGACGTAATATACTATATTACAAACAGCAAAGCAGACACGATCAAGAACTGTTTTTCGTATGATTTTAAATCCGATGAGACAGAAACAGATGCGGATACGGCAGCAGACGTAAAGTCAAGTAGTAAGTGCAAAAAATACAATAAAATACAATCATAACCCAAGTTCCTTTAACGCTGCGTCGAACATGTCATTTGATGAACGCCAACCGAATAGCTTCCGAGGGTAATTATTTATCCAGTTCTCTAATTTGACTATATCCGAACGGGTTACGCGTGTGAACGTGCAGCCTTTCGGATAGTGCTTCCTGATAAGCCGGTTCTGGTTTTCATTGCTTCCTCTTTCGCAACTAGTGTAAGGATGGCAATAATAAAGATCAACACGCTTATTACCTGACTTATCGTATTGTATTCCGTGAGAATCAACAAATTCAATACCATTATCACACGTTATAGTTTTGAAGATCTGACTGAAGGAGCTGCCAAACCGTGACTGTAATCTATCAATAATCTTAACAACGCTTGTTTTCGTTTTATCCGGAATCTTGTATATCAATTCTTTCCTGGTTAATCGCTCAGTAAACACGAGCAAAACATTCTTACTTGAACGTCTACCAATTACACAATCCATTTCCCAATGTCCGAAGGAACTCCGAGCGGACACAACCGGAGGGCGTTGCTCAATACTCATTCCGGAAGGAGCAGAGCAAGCATGAACACGTTTATGTTTACGCCTATTCTTATTTTTCTTGATATACAAATCCTTGTTGGATAATGTCAGAAATAATCCCTGATCAATATACCTATAAAGCGTTGTCTTACTTATCCGGGTATTAAATTCAAGCTCATTAACATCAACATAGGCGAGAGCAGCGGCAGGAGAATACTTCCGATCATGAATCATATATTCAAGAAAATGACAATATGTCAGGTCACAACCAATCTTTAAACCGGAACCTTTATCTTTTAAATTCTCACGATACCGGCTATCAGCCAGATCAGAACTATAACGCGTTTCGGTAGTAAGATCATACAATGTATGCTCATATGCTCCACGCTTAAGTTCACGGTATACACTACTTACATTTTTATTCAACTCACCAGCAATAAATTTAATACTCATGCCGGCACGAAGCCAGCTTTCAATTCTAATCCTATCATATTTTGTAAAATGCTTATATTTACCCATATCTTATAGTACCTCACTAAATATCTTATGATATTTAATATTATACATTAAAAATACAAGCACCACAAGGGTACTTGTATATTAAATAACGCTAACCTTCAGGTTAAGGAAAACTAATCTTGCATATATTCCATAATGTCACCCGGATCCACATCAAGGTATGTACATATCTTATCAATCGTACTGGTAGTAACAACCTGATTTTTACTTAATTTTGCCAATGTAGGCGAAGATATACAATTAAGCAGTGATATTTTACTCATTCTATGCCTACGCAAATAATCCCATAATTTATAATACACTATCATATTTACTTCCTTTCTGCCGAGTCAGCTTCAACACTGCGGCGATAACTTACTATAAATTCCTTCATGAAATAACTATAACTTTTAGCCAGAAGAGGGAACCAATCATGTTGACGGTACTGCCGTGCATACATAACCAGATCAAAATATTCAAGAATACAGTTATTTACAACAAAGTCCATCATTGTAGCAATTTGCTCCATCTCTTCGCCTGGTCTCATGGCTAAATAACTGTCTACATCAAATCCGGCATGGCCAATTATATAATCCTTGTCATACTGATATTTTTCAGGATTATCAAGATGAGCAAAATAACGGACAAGGCCAACAATAGAATTACAAGGCCTAATTTCCGAACAATTAAGATCCTCTACCAATTTAGTAACATTATCAAATGATTTAGGACCATCAGAATATAATAAGACATGCCAATGAGCTTTTTTTTGCTCACCGGTAGGGTTCTGATCTTTATCGTGCAAAGGCGATTCACACCATGGAATATGTAGATCATCAAGTATATCCCTCCAATCATCCGGGGCACTGTCAGGATATACGATAAACGTCCATGCTCGAGTTTTAAACCGTTTATCTTTAAAATAATAGTTCATAGTAAAATACCTCCTCTATAGTCGGCACATGGCACACCCGGGGGTTGTCGTAGTCCCCCGGGGGCGATTGACCGCCCTTTATAATCCGCCAATAAAAATTGTAGAATTGTCAATGATGTGAGACCAATTTTTTAAAAAAAATCAGGCTCAAAAGGTTTATCAGCATATTTATCAATAAATCTATCAACCATTATTTTACAAATAGCTTTCTGTTGTTCAACAGCAGCTATATCACGATATGCAGATACATCAACATAATAATTTGCTAAGTCAGAATCAGACCATTTTCTAAAATAATCGCACATAATAACCTCCAAAAGTAAAAAAGAATTGTAAACTTACACTAAATTAAAACCGCCTATAAAAAAAGGCTTGACATTGAGCCTCCGGCGCATGCGTTTTCCGGCTTTGCGGTCGGCGGCATCGCGCGCCGCTTTCGCGTGGCGCAGCTTGCAGCCGGCCGGCTGATAAGCCTACACACGCGCCCTCTCAAAATCAAGCCGTTTTTTTATTAAACGGCTCATTTCCGTTCCTGACGTACCCATGTTCCACACGGTAGTGGTGGAGCAGTAAAGGAATCAAAATACTTTGTCCAGCGTGGGATAAAAGTAAGAGTACGGGATCCAAACGGCCACATAAAGAAAGAATCAAATTTAAGACCTTCAGATAATGAAGAACTGTCATCAGTCATACTTTCCTTAATTGTGATAAACTTATGAATACGCTTACCATAAGTAAATACTCTAAATAAATTACAAATCAGATACATCTGATCAGTTAAATCTCTTAACTTCTTGTCAACATCAAACGTCTGACTAAATAAGTAACATTTAACATGTCTATGACGCTGCAGCTTAAACCAGTCTCTTACCTCTTTTTTGAAATTTTTATAATCACGATTATCGTAAATCATACCGACTTCATCAATTAATAGCAAAATATGAGGACGTAAGGGAAAGAAAAATTCTATGATAAGCATAAAAGGACGAAGGATTTTAGGATAATCATTAATATTGAATGGGTGATAATTGAAATCGACAAGCTCGACAAAACCAATCATTTCCGGCGGAATATAGTACACTCCATCAATATGTTCAGTAGAATAAACTGTCCATCCACGTTTAATATGCTGCCTGGCAAGTTTGGCAAGCGTAGTAGATTTACCAGCTCCTTTCTTACCAAAAATCATATACAATTTATAATGATTAGCATAACGATCTGTTACAAGCAAAAAAATAAAAATAAAAAGAATCAGAAATAAACTAAATTTAAAAAGACCTAAAGCAAAACTCATATCAAAACCTCCTTTCAATCATTCCATAAAATATAGAAAAAATTGAAGAAAAAAACATAATAAAAAATGCAAATAAACCTATTGAATTATTGCAAATATGAAGTATACAATTCCAAAAACAAGAAGAAATAGAAGAAAAAAATTCAATCATTATCTATTTCCTCCTGTTTAGAACAGTTAAAACAAACTGCATAAAACATATAAATAAATATAATGTAAATGCAGCACATACAACCATGCTGACAACAAATAAAAGAGGAATATATGATTCATCAATTCCTTTATCAGCTAAAAAAGTAAACAAATCACTTCCATAAATAAGATCAATAACGAATTCAAACATAAATTACCTCCTTGTGCATACAACAATGGATAAAAACAATATACAAGTAAGAATCATTGTCAAAATTCCTACTATAAGAACTTCAAATGTTGAAAGTGAAGCAGTTCCGGATTGCTCCGGAACAACTTCAATACTTTCAGAAGTTTCTTCAGAAACAACTTCAGTACTTAATGTCTGTCCTGCGTCAAGTATTGAAACAGTTTCATCAAAATTAATGATGAACAAAACGGAAAAACAATCCAACAGCTCCACCGATAATACCAAGTGAAACACCTGCTAATAAAAGCGGAGTTGATACAACAGTTTCTCCGACCTTGGCAGCCTGGCCAAAGAACCAAGTTGCGATCTCTGTCAGAGAGGACAGAAAAGTTGACATTGCAGATTGTACAGTATCAGCGAGAATCATAAAAAATACCTCCTTAAATTAATGATGAACAAAACGGAAAAACAATCCAACAGCTCCACCGATAATACCAAGTGAAACACCTGCTAATAAAAGCGGAGTTGATACAACAGTTTCTCCGACCTTGGCAGCCTGGCCAAAGAACCAAGTTGCGACTTCCGTCATAGAAGCTAAAAACTCAGTCATAAATAATACCTCCTGTAAAAAAATTATTTTGATGATCTATGTAAATCTCTTATCTTAAAGAAAATCGATAAAACAAGAGATAATACAACAACACTAAAAGCAAGTCCAAAAATCCAGTTTGAATTAATTAAATTCCATGCAGACTGCCACATCTGAATTACAAATTCAACAAAAGCGTCTGCGTCTGTTCTCCAATCATTCATAATCAACCTCCATGAAATAAAAATGATAATATAATACCAAGAACTAAAGCACCAATAAGGATCATCCAGAGACTCACATTATTATCAATCATAGAAGATTGTAAAAAATCAGAAATCTTCTTCCAAAAATCAATCCAAAAATCCAAATACGAACTCATAACAACCTCCTATGCACACATAGTAATTATTGCTATTACGAAAATAGCAGCTACGAACGGAGACAAAAAAGCCGGAAGTAATCCCTGAAGGGTTGCAACAGCAGATATAATTAACAATATGATTGAACCAAATATAACCAACAGCGCTTTATTACTCATTTAATTACCTCCTACGATTTACGACGTAATACCATATCAATTATGAAAAATGAAGCTGAAACAGTAACAACCGCCGAATAAACCGGAACAGCATCATAGAATTTATTAACATAAGAACTGATGTATACAATTCCGTCTTTCGTCTGTGTAGAAAAAGCAAGCGCGTCAGATATAATAGAACCTGATACAATGCTGGCAATTCCTTTTGATACAAAATTAAAGATATTTTGACTATCATTATCATCACCGAATAAGTTATTAACTGTATCAATTGTCAATAATGCCTTAATATACTTAAGATCAGAATGCAGCGTATCAGATCCATCATTAATTGCGGTTACAATTGAATCTGTATCAACATCAACCGAACCAGAGCCGGAAGGCATTTTGCTAATAATAGTATCAAGTCGTGTTCGGATATCTTTGGTAACAGAGTAGACATAAACAAGGTACTGCGGAACGTTCGGTAATTTCGTTACGCCTTCTTCATAGATAAGATCATGATGCAGCTTATCCAGCGCGGCCGAGAGTTTGTCAAAATTTCCAGAGTAGTCAGGACCGGCAGCCGGAATTGATAAGGAATCAATGCTGTCAAATATTTTCTTAAGATACTGATTAGTAAGAGTTATATTTTTAAATACACTCTTAATGTCTGAATGTAAATCAGTACGTATAGCAGTTAAGGTTGTAAATATATTACTAGTAGTATTATTAAGCAAACGAAAATACATACTAAAAGTTGGAACTTTTGAGGTAGATACAAGCTGATAACTATTGTTAGGATCAATTAAAGTACCATTTAAAAAATCAAAAAATTTATTACCAGTATCAGAAGAAGATTTAACAATAACATTATCATAAACGGTACCACCAAAATAATAGACATGAATATACTCCGGCATAGAAGTAGTACCAGAACCGTAGTAAAACTTATAAGTACAGTAATATACATAATCAAGAGTAAATGAGCCAACAAAGGAACTTAACAAAGAATTATCAGCAGGAAACTCAACAATTAAATAATCCAATGAAGTAATACTACTACCACGACCAGAGGACGAAATTATATCAAAATCCTTTAGAAATGAATCAAGATTAGCAGTTACATCTGTTATATCGCCATAATCCGGAGTAACCAACGGATCACCACCAAAATTCTTATCGTTAGTATAAATAAGTGTATAATCAGTCCATGAAGTACCGGTTGAAACCTCAAAATAATTAGCATATGCAGTTGAAGTTGTAGTTAATAAAGTCCACGAAACACCATCAGATGATGAATATACATAACTGTTACAAATATCCTCAAAAAAGAAACGAGGATTATTTACATTATTAGGAAACCCAACTTCACGAACACGTTTAGCACTATCAACAAAAATATATCCATACTTTTCCTTGTAAAAGATATACTGAAAATTAAAATAGTAGCTAGGTGTATTTACTTTACTGTTATCAAATTCATAAAATCCAGAGATTTCATAATTAGAAAAAACACAAATCAAATCAGCAGGGAAATAATAACGTTTAGTACTTGAAACACCTAAAACTTTATAAGCATCTTCTCCATTAATCTTCGCAACATCTGGATACCAGTAACAGATATTACGATCTCTAGACCAACCATCATCAGAATATAATTTATAAGTATTACAAACATATCCAAAATTATAATCAATAAAATACATAAATGTTGAATTATAACCGCCCGCATTATTATGCAGATAAAAATTACCAACAATATCAGTAGTTGCATTATTAGATCCTGGAACATAACCAAGTATATAACAAAAATCAGATAATGTAGTTTCGGATGAAACAGAATTATCAGTACATCCAGAGAAAACATATAAACGATTTTCAGAAGGTGAAAACCAATAAGACGCTGGAATATAATATCCGGTAGAAGTTCTCTCAAGAAACTTTGGATTTGAAGTAGATGAAGAATTAATATACTCATAGCGTGTATTTCTATCAATAGAATGTGTCACATTATTATAAGTAAAAGTAACAGTATCTGCATCATAAGTAACATCAATATCAATATCAGCTGGTAACGTAGACACTTCCGGAGCGGCTGCGAATACCTGAAACGAACAATAAGAATACATAACAAGAACAACTACCATTAAAGCAGCAATAACAGAAGATATAAACTTGTGTTCTCTTAAAAATTTCATATTGCACCTCACAACATTAACAAGTATAATAAAAATAAAAAAAACAAAGGAGTATATTACTATGATCACTATGAAAACCGCAAGTACAACATATTACACAATACCAAAACAAATAAATTACGAAACATTACTAATAATAATATGTATAATGATGCTAGTATTAATAATTCTTATAATAAGAATTGCAATAAAATACAAACACATAAAAGAAGTAGAATATCAAGATCAAGAAAGACGACATCAAGAAATACTCAATGCAATCAAACAACTTGATAAGTCAACCCCATAGCCGGAATCAAACCGGCAACACCAATTCGATGTATAATTTAATAAAAACCGAAAAGAGTATACCAAAATGATAAAAGATATAGCATTTTTTATATTAAACGTATTACTACTAGCAATTCCAACAACAGTAATAATACATATAATTAAAAACAAATCTAAAACAAATAATAATCCTCCGGAAGAATAATCCGGAGGATATATCATTTAATCCTCTTCATCTTCAAGGATTTCCTTCACTACTTTCTTTTTCTTTAGTTGTGGAACATAAGTGTGTTCCTCATGCACATGTACTATCTTTCCGCACTTATTCAATCGAATAAGTAAAGCGGTATTAATTACACATATAACCAGTATCAATATAGCAACCATTAATTACCTCCTTTAGAATTAAACGGCAATATCAAATACGATTGAGGATAATAACCATCATTCAATTCTCGCAATTCATGATGTCCGTCAGGAAATCGCCATACGCTCCGATGAAAAAAATCATAAATGAAATATAATAAAATATTATATTCAAGTAATTCCAAATCTTTAATATAATCATCACATTCATTTAGAGTAAATACATCAGAGCATGTACAAATAAAATCATAAGAATGCCAAACTGTATCTAACTGAATAAGTAAATCTTCCTCGCTAATATCTGGAACATTAAATTTAACCATATCAACACCTCCAAAATTACTTGAAATTAATATCAGTAATTACCATTCTGCCATTCTGCCAGGCGGCAGTTATAAGCATCTCTTTAGAAATACAAGCAGGTGTCAGCTTATCAAGAAGCGGCTGGTAGATCCATATATCCTCAACACATGAGCCACCAACACCATCCAATTGCGCAACCTCTTCCGGCGTATAATCACGCACACACTGAACCTTCGCCATAGGAAGGCCTTTTTTACTTGTCAACTTACAATAACCTAAAACTAACATAATTTACCTCTTTCTTTCTCGCGTTTTCCTACGCATGTATTGTATTATAAGTTTTCTATATCACACCCGGGGCGTTTCCACCCCGGTTGTTGATATGGGTTAGAAGAAGTATATATAATACATACCTCTTGCACTTAGTATAAAACTGAACAGGATACGGCAGCAGAATAAAAAGTACTTGCATTTTATTTGAGAGTATGATATTATTTTACAGTCAATGATGATTTTACTAGGAGTGAGCTTTTCGGAGCTCACTCTTTTGTATGGAAGACAAATGCCATAGAAAGGATGTGACAGTGTGGCAAAGCGTGACGATTACGAAGCCATGGCAGAGAAGCTTATTATGCCGATAATCGAATCCAACGGATACGAGCTTGTGGATATTGAATATGTCAAAGAAGGTCAGAATAATTACCTCAGGGCATATATTGACAAGCCTGGCGGAATTACCGTGGATGATTGTGAAGTGGTAAGCAGAGCATTCAGCGACAAGCTGGATGAGAAGGATTTTATTGCAGAGTCCTATATATTGGAGGTAAGCTCCCCGGGACTTGGCAGACCGTTCAGGAAAGACAAGGATTTCGAACGCAATATCGGTGAAGAAGTTGAACTTAAATTATATAAGCCGGTTGAGCATAAGAAAGATTATGTCGGACTTCTGAACGCATATGATAAGGACACGGTCACTATCGGACTGGAAGATGGCAGTGAGAAGGTTTTTGAGAGGCGTGATATCGCCGTTATAAGACAGACTGTATATTTTTAGATAATTAGGAGGATAAATGAAAAAATGAACAGTGATTTAATGGAAGCACTCAGTGCTCTGGAAAAAGAAAAGAAAATCAGCAAAGACACCTTAATCGAGGCAATAGAAAATTCACTTCTTACGGCCTGCAAGAACCATTACGGTAAAGCGGACAATTTTATTGCCAAAGTTGATCCGGATACAGGAGATTTCTCAGTGGTTGCGGCTAAAGAAGTTGTTGAGAATGTAGAGGATGACGTTACGCAGATAAGTCTCGCAAAAGCAAAAGAGATTAATTCCAAATACGACATCGGAGATACCGTAAACATTGATGTCAAGTCGGCAGAACTCGGAAGAATCGCAATCCAGATTGCCAAGAATGTAATTCTTCAGAAAATCCGTGAGGAAGAGCGCAGGGTTCTTTATGATGATTATTACAGCAAAGAAAAAGATGTTATGACCGGTGTGGTACAAAGATATGCCGGACGTAATCTTATAATTAATCTCGGAAGAGCGGATGCCGTTCTTAATGAGAGTGAAATGGTCAAGGGCGAGCATTACAAACCTAATGACAGAATTAAGGTATACGTTGTAGAAGTTAAGGATGATAAGAAAGGACCGCGTATCCTTGTTTCAAGAACACATCCGGAACTGGTTAAGAGACTTTTTGAAGAAGAAGTTACAGAAGTGCGTGATGGCACAGTTGAGATTAAGAATGTTGCAAGAGAAGCCGGCTCAAGAACCAAGATGTCAGTCTGGTCCAAGGATCCTAACGTTGATGCGGTAGGTGCATGTGTCGGAGTTAACGGAGCCAGAGTTAATGCAGTAGTAGATGAACTCGGCGGAGAGAAAATAGATATTATCAACTGGAGCGAGAATCCGGCCAATCTTATTGAAAATGCCCTCAGCCCGGCGAAGGTTGTATCGGTAGTTGCTGATGATGAAGAGAAAACAGCGCAGGTTATAGTACCGGATTACCAGCTTTCACTTGCAATCGGACGTGAAGGACAGAACGCAAGACTTGCAGCCAAACTTACAGGATTTAAAATCGATATCAAGAGTGAAACACAGGCCAAAGAGCTTGGATTACTTGATATGTATTATCCGGAAGCTGAATATGATGAGGAATATTCAGATGAATATCCGGATGAGCAGTAAAAGGTAATATTATGGCAGCAGAAAGAAAAATACCGCTCAGACAGTGTGTGGGATGCGGTGAAGATAAAGAAAAAAAAGCAATGCTGCGTGTTATAAAGACAAGTGAAGGTGAAATACTTCTTGATGATACAGGCAAGAAAAACGGCAGAGGCGCATATATCTGTAAGACAATGCAATGTCTTGAAAAAGCAGTTAAGAATAAAGGCCTTGAGCGTTCGTTAAAAGTCCGTATCCCGCAGGAAGTATATGATGAGCTTAAGAAGGAGATGGCTGATTATGAAAAATGATAACGTTCTTTCCATGCTCGGACTTGCCAAACGTGGCGGAAATATTGTCAGCGGCGAATTCTCGGTAGAGAATGCGATAAGGGACGGAAGTGCGTACCTTGTTGTGATAGCGAAAGATGCCTCTGACAAGACCAAAAAGAAATTCAGTGATAAGTGCAGTTTCTATAATGTCCCGATAGCATTCTATGCTGACAAGGAGACACTCGGAAAGAGTATCGGATGTGAAATCCGTACATCGGCAGCGGTTACGGACGAGGGACTGGCGAAGTCGCTTATCGGCAAATTAGATTTATAAATTCCGGTTAATCGGAATGTGAATCCTTAAATATCAAGGAGGTTAGTTTTAACTAAATGAGAGTTTACGAATTATCAAAAGAAATAAATGTGCCCAACAAAGAACTTGTAGAGTACCTTTCAAAGAGCAACAGCGATATTAAAACACATTCAAGTTCTGTGTCTGATGCGGAAGCTGAAAGTGCAAGAAAGTATTTTGCAAAAGGCCGTAATACATCAGAGACCAAAGAACAGGCGCCTAAAACAGAGACACCTAAAACAGAGACACCTAAAACAGAGACACCTAAGACAGAGCCACCTAAGACAGAAACGGCAGCCGGAGCGGACGCATCTAAAGATGCAGCACCGAAGAAAAAGATTTTTGCTTCATATAATCCGCAGAACAGCGGACGCAAGGAAGTAAGAGACCAGAGAAGAACAGGCGACAGAAGGGATGGAAGACCTGGCGACAGAAGGGACAACAAAGTGCGCCCGGACGGAAGACCGGTAGAGAGAATCCGCCCAAGAGACAACGCTAAGCCGGGAGAACGTCCAAGCGACAGAGTGCGCCCGGATGGAACAATGGTAGACAGAAAGCCGAGACCGGATGCCAGACCGGCGGAGAGACGTCAGGATGGAAGACCTGATGACAACAGACGTCAGGACGGAAGACCGGGAGATAACAGACGCCAGGATGGAAGACCTGGAGATGGCAGACGTCAGGATGGAAGACCTGGAGATAACAGACGCCAGGATGGAAGACCTGGAGATAACAGACGTCAGGACGGAAGACCTGGAGATAACAGACGTCAGGATGGAAGACCTGGAGATAACAGACGCCAGGATGGAAGATCTGGAGATAACAGACGTCAGGACGGAAGATTTGCAGACAGACGCCAGGATGGAAGAAACCAGGACAGAAATGCAGCACCGGATAACAGAAGAACCGGTGGCAATGACAGAAATAATTTCCGCAAGGATGACAGAAACAGCGGATTTGACGGCGGAGAAGCTATCAAGGAAAGAGAAGCTAAAGAGCAGAGAAACCGTGACAGGGAAAACCGTAAGAGAGATAACAGCAGCTACGATAAGACCGAGAGAATGGAGAACACCAAGGCTCTCGAGAAGAATATGAATAAAGTTAAACAGCAGCAGAAAAAAGCGGAAGAGGAGACAATCAGAACCCTTACGCTTCCGGATACGCTTACTGTTAAAGAACTTGCTGATATGATGAAGATAGCACCTGCAGCACTTGTTAAGAAACTTTTCCTGCAGGGAACGGTTGTGACGATCAATCAGGAAATCGATTTTGATACAGCTGAAGAAATTGCATTGGAATACAACTGTATCTGTGAACATGAGGTTAAAGTCGATGTTATCGAGGAACTTCTTAAAGAAGAGGAAGATGATCCGTCAACTCTTGTTCCGAGACCGCCTGTTGTCTGCGTTATGGGACACGTTGACCATGGTAAAACATCACTTCTTGATGCCATCCGTTCGACACATGTAACATCAAGAGAGGCCGGAGGTATCACACAGCACATCGGTGCTTATACGGTAGAGGCACACGGACAGCAGATAACATTCCTTGATACACCGGGACACGAGGCATTTACGGCCATGAGAATGCGTGGTGCCAAGTCAACAGATATCGCCATTCTTGTAGTTGCAGCCGATGATGGTGTAATGCCACAGACTGTCGAAGCTATTAACCATGCAAAGGCAGCCGGAATTGAAATAGTAGTTGCAATCAACAAAATTGATAAGCCTAGTGCCAATATAGAAAGAGTAAAGCAGGAACTTGTGGAATACGAACTTATACCCGAAGACTGGGGCGGTTCCACTATTTTCTGTCCGGTATCGGCACATACTGGAGAAGGTATCGACAATCTCCTTGATATGCTTTTGCTTACGGCAGAAATCCTTGAACTTAAAGCTAATCCTAACAGAAGAGCCAGAGGACTTGTTCTTGAGGGAAGACTTGATAAAGGTAAAGGACCTGTTGCAACAATGCTTGTACAGAAGGGAACACTTCATGTCGGTGACCATATTGCGGTTGGTTCATGCCATGGCAAGATAAGAGCAATGGTTGACGATAAGGGAAAAAGAATACAGCAGGCGGGTCCGTCAATTCCGGTAGAGATACTCGGTCTTAATGATGTGCCTAATGCCGGTGATGTATTTGTATCTCCGGAGACAGAGAAGGAAGCAAGAAGCTTTGCTGAGACATTTATCAGGGAAGGAAGAGAGAAACTTCTCGAAGAGACGAAGTCCAAAATGTCGCTTGATTATCTGTTCTCGCAGATTCAGGCAGGTAATCTTAAGGAACTTCATATTATTGTTAAGGCCGATGTACAGGGTTCGGTTGAAGCAGTAAAGCAGAGCCTTATGAAATTATCCAATGATGAAGTTGTCGTCAAAGTTATTCATGCGGGTGTCGGCGCGATTAATGAATCAGATGTTATACTTGCATCAGCATCGAATGCAATTATAATCGGATTTAACGTCCGTCCTGATAATCAGGCTAAAGCAGTTGCCGATGCGGAGAATGTTGACCTGAGATTATACAGAGTAATTTATCAGGCTATAGAGGATGTCGAAGCTGCCATGAAGGGAATGCTTGATCCTAAGTATGAGGAGAAAGTAATCGGACACGCAGAAGTACGCCAGACATACAAAGCATCAGATGTAGGAACAATTGCCGGTTCTTATGTACTTGACGGAGTTCTTACAAGAGGATGTTCCGTAAGACTTATGAGAGGCGATGACATGATTTATGATGGACCTCTCGCCTCACTTAAGAGATTCAAGGATGACGCCAAGGAAGTCAAAGAAGGATATGAATGCGGATGTGTTCTTGAAAAATTCAATGACATCATGGAAGGCGATATACTTGAAGCTTATACTATGGTTGAAATACCGCGTTAGGAGGTTAAGCCATGCGTAAAAACAGCATCAAACTTACCAGAATAAATAATGAAGTCATGCGCGAATTAAGCAATATAATCCGCGCCGAAATAAAGGATCCGAGAATTAATCCGATGACTTCCGTGGTTGCCACGGAAGTTTCACCGGACCTTAAGATATGCAAGGCATATATAAGTGTTCTCGGAGATGAACAGTCACAGAAAGATACAATTACCGGTTTGAGAAGTGCGGAAGGATATATAAGAAATCTTCTTGCCAAGACCGTTAATCTCAGAAATACACCTCAGATTATTTTTGTGCTTGACCAGTCAATAGAATACGGAGTTAATATGTCCAGACTTATTGATGAGGTAAGTGCCAAAGATGAGGGCAGGGAGGAATAATGGTATCTGTTGAAGAAGAGATTTTAAGTGCTGCAAGCATAGGAATTACAGGGCATATAAGGCCTGACGGGGACTGTGTCGGCTCGACTCTTGGTCTTTACAATTATATCAGGGAGAATATGCCGGACAAGACTGTTGATATATATCTTGATCCGATTGAAAAAAACTTTAAGTTCCTGTCGGGTGCTTCGGATATAAGGCATTCGGCAAATAAAAATATCAAATACGATGTTTTTATCATACTGGACTGCGGCGACCTCGGACGTGTTGCGGAATTTACACTTGACTATATACGCAATGCTTCTAAGACGATATGTATCGATCATCATATGTCCACAAAAGGTATTGCTGATGTCAACCATATATGTCCGCAGATAAGCTCTGCAAGCGAAGTGCTTTTTGAATTGCTCGATGAAAATCATATTTCAAAAAATACGGCAGAATGTCTGTATACGGGCATGGTTCATGATACAGGTGTTTTTAAATACCAGTCGACGACAAGCAGGACAATGCAGATTGCAGGCAAGCTTATGGACAAAGGAATTGATTTCACAAGTATTATTGATGATACGTTTTTTAGAAAAAGCTATAAGCAGAATCTCCTGCTCGGAAAAGCATTGCTTGATTCGGAGAGACTTTTAGACGGCAGGCTTATATATTCTTATGTATCAGCGGATACATTGAAGGAATATGATGTTATCGGCCGCGATACGGGAGGAATTATTGATGAACTCAGATTTACTGAGGGAGTCGAAGTTGCTGTATTTATGTACGAACTTCCGGACGGAAAGATAAAGACAAGCCTGCGCTCCGTGCATGATGTTGATGTCAACAGCATTGCGGGAGAATTTGGCGGCGGCGGACATATAAGAGCTGCCGGATTCACAACGACACTGGATAAGAATGCGATTATTACCAAACTGGAGGAGCTCGTAAGAGCAGGACTTTGATAATGTATAACGGCATAATCAATATTTACAAAGAGAAAGGGTACACATCACACGATGTTGTAGCCAGGTTAAGAGGAATATTGAAACAGAAGAAAATCGGACACACAGGAACACTTGACCCTGATGCAACGGGCGTGCTTCCTGTGTGCCTTGGCAATGGAACCAGATTATGTGATATGTTAACGGACAGAACCAAGGAATATAAAGTTACAATGCTCTTGGGAGTTACCACTGATACTGAAGATATATCCGGTACGGTATTGACGGAGAAAGAAGTCACGGCGGATGCCGGTGCGATAACAGATGCAATCATGTCTTTTGTGGGAAGCTATGATCAGATTCCACCCATGTATTCGGCAATTAAAGTTAACGGACATAAACTTTATGAACTTGCGAGAAAAGGTGTTGAAGTAGAGCGTAAGCCGCGCAACGTTGTCATAGATTATATTAAAATAGACACCGTAGGAACCGCAGAGTGTGTATTTACCGTCGGATGCAGCAAGGGAACTTATATCCGATCGCTTTGCAGGGACATAGGCACCAAACTGGGCTGCGGGGCATGCATGAAAGACCTTGTAAGAACCCGTTCGGGAATATGCCTTGCAGAGGATGCGCTCACGCTGGATGAAGTTGAACAGAGGAAGAACGTCGGAACATTGGAAAAGTGCATTAAACCTGTTGATTTTTTCTTCATGGATTATCCTGCAGCAGTGATTCCTGAAACATACTGGAAATACGTTAAAAACGGCAATATGTTCAAAGCGGATGAATGCAGCGCCGGCCGTCTTGAAACAGATGATGTATATAAGGTGAGAATATATTTTGACCGTAAGGAAAGAGAACCGCTTTTTACGGCTTTGTATGAGTATGACAGACATACCGGCATTTACAGACCGTATAAAATGTTTCTGAACGGAGAGTGAATTAATGATTTGCATTGAAAACAAAGATTTTGTACTTGATGAGCACACGGTTGTGACGCTGGGCAAATTTGACGGAATACACAAAGGACACAGAAAACTCATTCATAAAGCGCTGGAGATTTCCCACAAGACGGGAATGAAAAGCGCAGTTTTTACCTTCAAGGTAACAGAGGAAAATAAATTCCCGTATATGGAAAGCGAGAAAATAACCACACCGGGTGAAAGAAAAGCTATTCTTGAGGAACTCGGAGTCGATATTCTGGTTGAGTACCCTTTTGATACAGAAGTTGCGGACACAGAACCTGTTGATTTTCTTACAGATGTCCTGAAAAACAAAATGAAAGCCGCATATATTGTAGTTGGTGAAGACTGGACATTTGGCAAGGGCGGACGAGGAAATGCGCAGACATTAAGGTCAAACTGTGACAAACTCGGGTTTGAACCGGTAATTCTCAAAAAAGAGACATATGATGGCCGGAAAATCGGCAGCAGCTGGGTCCGCGAAGAAATTGCGGCAGGACATATGGAAACGGTTAACATTCTTCTGGATTACCCGTACAGCATAACGGGAGTTGTCGTACACGGCAACAGAATAGGACGCACAATAGGATTTCCGACAGCAAATATATTGCCGGGTGATGATAAAATTCTTCCGCCGTTCGGCGTATATGCGTCCAAAACATTAATAGATGGCAAAGAATATTACGGAATCAGTAATATTGGTGTCAAACCGACAATCTCCGATAACAATGCGGTCAATGTCGAAACCAACCTTATCGGATATGACGGCGATCTCTACGGCAGAAGCATTAAAGTGGAACTGATACATTTCCGGCGGCCTGAAATGAAATTTGAATCGGTCGAAGCACTTAAGAACCAGCTTGTAAGGGATATAGAATTTTCAAAAACATATTTTATGATATAAAGAGCGAAAGAAAATCTTGATTTATATCCGATAATATGTTAATATCGTAAAGTATTAATGCTTAACCGATACTCAGATACAGGACACTCCGACCTGGTTCTTAGTATGCGGTGATTATAATTAAGGAGGAATATCACAGATGATATCTAAAGAAAAAAAGACTCAGATTATCGCCGAGTACGGCAGAAAAGAAGGAGATACAGGTTCACCAGAAGTACAGGTAGCCCTTCTTACAGAGAGAATCAAGGAGCTCACAGAACATCTTAAAGTTAACCAGAAAGACCATCATTCAAGAAGAGGTCTTCTTAAAATGGTTGGTAAGAGAAGAGCATTACTTGAGTACCTCAAGAAGAATGATGTTGAAGGATATCGTGAATTGATTGCCCGTCTGGGAATCAGAAAATAGTTTATGGTATGGGCGGAGTTTTCCGCCCATTTTTACCGTGCAAAAGACGGATGGCAGGATGTGCGAGACCACTGACAAATGTACAGACAGCTGTGGATTTGTCAGTTGTTTCGATGTCTTGCCGCCGCACTATAACAAACATGCCGCAAAGGCAGAACAGGAGATACTATGTATAAAAGTTTTAGTATGGAACTTGCCGGAAGAACACTTACGGTAGACATCGACAGAGTTGCAAAGCAGGCTAACGGCGCTGCATTTATGCACTATGGCGATACTGTTGTACTTTCAACCGCAACAGCATCGGAGAAACCAAGGGACGGAATCGATTTCTTCCCACTCAGCGTTGAATATGAAGAAAAATTATATGCCGTAGGTAAAATACCGGGAGGATTTAATAAGAGAGAGGGAAAGGCTTCAGAGAATGCCATTCTTACATCGCGTGTTATCGACAGACCTATGAGACCTCTTTTCCCTAAGGATTACCGTAATGATGTAACACTCAACAACCTTGTTATGTCAGTTGATCCGGAGTGTAGCCCTGAGCTTACGGCAATGCTTGGCTCAGCTATCGCAGTTGCCATATCAGATATCCCGTTTGACGGACCTTGCGCAACAACACAGGTAGGACTTATTGACGGAGAATTCGTAATCAATCCTAACGGTGCACAGACAGCTGTTTCTGATCTCAAGCTTACTGTTGCATCAACAAGAGAGAAAGTTATCATGATTGAAGCAGGTGCCAATGAAGTACCTGAAGCCAAGATGATCGAAGCAATATACAAGGCTCATGAAGTTAACCAGCAGGTTATCGCTTTTATTGACAAGATTGTCGCTGAATGCGGTAAACCGAAACATGAATATACAAGCTGTGCAATTCCTGAAGGCTTGTTTGATGCGATTAAAGAAATTGTACCTCCTGCAGAGATGGAAGAGGTAATGTTTGCTCCTGAAAAGCAGGTTCGTGAAGAGAGAATCCGTAACCTTAAGGATTATCTTGCAGAGAATTTTGCAGAGAAAGAAGAATGGCTTCCGCTTATTGATGAAGCTGTATATCAGTATGAGAAGAAAACAGTTCGTAAGATGATTCTTAAAGATCACAGAAGACCTGACGGACGTGAGATCACACAGATACGTCCGCTTGCGGCTGAAGTAGATATAATTCCAAGAGTCCATGGTTCGGCAATGTTTACACGTGGACAGACACAGATCTGCAACGTATGTACTCTTGCACCTCTTTCAGATGCGCAGAAAATTGACGGACTTAATGAGCAGGAAACATCCAAGAGATATATGCACCATTATAATTTCCCGGCTTATTCGGTTGGAGAGACCAAGGTTTCAAGAGGACCTGGACGTCGTGAAATCGGACATGGCGCACTTGCTGAGAGAGCTCTTTTGCCTGTGCTTCCGTCAGAAGAGGAGTTCCCATATGCAATAAGAACCGTATCAGAGACATTTGAATCCAACGGTTCAACATCAATGGCTTCTACATGTGCATCATGCATGTCACTTATGGCAGCAGGTGTACCTATTAAGAAGATGGTTGCCGGTATTTCATGCGGACTTGTAACAGGTGAGACAGATGATGATTATGTTCTTCTCACGGATATCCAGGGTCTTGAAGATTTCTTCGGAGATATGGACTTTAAGGTAACAGGTACCGATGCAGGTATAACGGCAATCCAGATGGATATCAAGATTCACGGACTTACAAGACCTATCGTAGAAGGTGCCATAGCAAGATGCCGTGAGGCAAGAATGTACATTATGGAGAACTGCATGAAGAAAGCCATTGCGGAACCTCGTAAAGAAGTTGGCGCATATGCACCTAAGATTGTACAGATTCAGATTGACCCTGCTAAGATCGGTGATGTTGTCGGACAGAGAGGTAAGACGATTAATGCCATTATCGAGGAAACGGGCGTTAAGATTGATATAACAGATGACGGAGCAGTTTCGGTATGCGGAACAGACAAGGCTGCTATGGATAAGGCAATCAAGTATATCCAGACAATCGTAACCGATTATGAGGAAGGTCTTGTACTTGAAGGTAAAGTCATAAGCATCAAGGAATTCGGCGCATTTATCGAGTTTGCACCGGGCAAAGAGGGAATGGTTCACATTTCCAAGATTTGCAAGGAAAGAATAGATCATGTTGAAGATGTCCTTACACTTGGCGATAAGGTTAAGTGCGTATGTCTTGGCAAAGACAAGATGGGAAGATACAGCTTCAGCATCAAAGACGTTAAAGAAGACTAATGGAGGTGTCGTATGTCAGGACATTCAAAATTTGCCAACATCAAACATAAAAAAGAGAAAAATGATGCAGCAAAAGGTAAGGTTTTTACCAGATTAGGTAAGGAGCTTATGGTTGCGGTTAAAGAGGGCGGTCCGGATCCTAACAATAACAGTAAGTTAAGAGATGTTATAGCAAAGGCTAAATCAAACAATATGCCTAATGATACGATCGACAGAAGTATCAAGAAGGCTGCCGGAGATGCCAATGCAGCAAATTTCACTGCAATCACATATGAAGGATACGGTCCTAACGGAACTGCGATCATCGTTGAGACACTTACTGATAATAAGAACAGAACTGCGTCTAACGTAAGAAATGCATTCACAAAGGGCAATGGAAATGTAGGTACGCCGGGATGTGTATCATTTATGTTTGACAAGAAAGGCCAGATCCTTATCAACAAGGAAGATTGTAAGATGGATGCTGATGAGCTTATGATGCTTGCACTTGATGCGGGTGCAGAAGACGTCAATGACGAGGATGAGGATGAAATTGAAATCATCACAGCTCCGGATGACTGTGGCACCGTAAGAGAAGCTCTTGAAGCAGCAGGACTTGAGCTTGCACAGGCTGAAGTTACAATGATTCCGCAGACATGGGTTGAACTTACTTCGGAGAACGATATTAAGCAGATGAACAGAATTCTGGATCTGCTTGATGATGATGACGATGTTCAGGCTGTATATCACAACTGGGATATGCCTGATGATGACGAAGAGGATTAAATCATATTGAATTATGAGAATCGAAGAATTTAAAATGGAACGGGAGAATCTCGTAAAACCGGGAGATACCGTTAAGATAACAGAGGGAGTGCTTCCGTCGAGCTGGTATTATACCATTGTCCCGGCGGTGGCAATGTCCCGCAATTACAAATTCGCCGAACGCATTAAGTCTGTTGAGGGTAAAGTTCTTGAAATAGAGACGACCGAACGTGGTAATTATGTTAAGGTGGAATTTGATGAAGAATCGGTTTGAATAAAATAATACATCCTGATTTAACTGGGGCATGGAAAACGGTATGTTTTTTAGTGCCCCTTTATAAATAAGGAGTAAATCCCGTCCGCGTGGATACGGGTACGTTGATTGAGATATTCATGAGAGTGTCCGCAATATGCCGTGTTATTTCATCAAGCCGGCAGTTTATGCTGCCAAACGGCATAATTCCCGGCTCCGTACATAAATCACAACCGCATCCGGTTATTCGGACATCCGGCATTGCAAGGGCGTTTGATGCCCCGAGTGCAAGCATATCGTTGGAACAGAATATGGCATCCGGTATTTTGTCCTGTTCTTTTAGCGATTTAATATAGTTATAAGAATCTGCGGTTCCGCCGGGGCACAGATGCATACATTCGACTGACGGTTCGATTCCAGCACCTGCGCAGGCAAGTTTGAAACCGTCAAGCATCTCAAGACAGAATTCCGACATTGACGAGAAGAGAAAAGCCGGAAAAACAGCACCTGATTTAAGCGTATTACTGACAAGTGTCATAAAAGTATCTTTGATGTCGCAGATGATATTGATGACTCCGGGCGTGTCTTTATATGAATTTATCATTATGACCGAAGGCAATGAGCCGCTTTTGAATCCGGCCAATGTATCCGCGGCAGAAGAGGGAAGGCATGTGTTATCACAGACAATAGCATAAACATGCTTTGAGCACATGAAATCGACAGCAGGCTTAAGATCATTCTGGCTGCCGTCGGACACCCACAGATACGGTGTTATGTTACGATTGTTCAAAACACTTACAAGGGTATTTATCATATTGAAACCATTACGTTGAACAGAGCCGGAATATATAATCCCGACACTTTGTGATGACTGGCGCTTCTGCCGGCTGTATCCGGTAAGACGGATGGCGTCCATAACCTTCCGGCGTGTGGATTCGCTTACCTTTGGACTGTTGTTGAGTACACGGGATACGGTTGCAATTGATACACCCGTCATATCAGAAATATCATAAATATTCATTTGCGGCCTCCTTTATGCCGCTATTATATAATAAATACAAAAAATGCTCAAGAAAAATCATAAACAGGTATAATTTTTTGACGGACAAGTTCCGATACATAAGATAAAGCTGTAATTATGTCTTTTTGGAGGATAATATGAAATTCAGAAAATTCCTTAGAAATCATTGGAAGGCAGTAGCTGCTGTTTTCGCAATAATAGTTGCGACTACAATAGGAGTGGTTATGGTAAGGGCCGCAACGGTTATTTTATCCGTTGATACGCCGGCCATTAATTTTAAATCAGATTCAGAGGCGGTTACTGTAAATGCTACGGTCAGTATTTTGAATGCTTCGGCGACGAACGGTACTTTTACGTGGAGTTCAGCCGATAATCTCGTGGCAAGTGTCAGCAATATCGAGGGCGTAGGAACGGTTAAGGCTGTTGCAGCAGGCAAGACCAAGCTTACGGTAGGATATCTGCTGGATGAAGATTATGTATATAAAGAGATACCGGTGATGGTACCGCTTACGGTGGCTTATGATTCTGTTGCGGGAATCATGCAGCCGGGTAATGACGGCAATGTTACATGTAACGCTGCCACATCCAAATACGTTGAATGGTCGTCATCAAACAGTAATATTGCCACGGTAACGGGTAATGGCAATGCAGCCACAATTAAGGCTATAAGTGGTGGCACGGCTACAATCACTGCTGCGATACCTGCGGACGGACTTCAATATTCATTTAATGTAACGGTTGGAGTTACCATTGCTGAAGATACCGTTGAAGTTGGCCAGGGACAGAGTGTTGCACTTACCACTAACAGTAATTCAGTTTCGGATGTATATTGGTGGTCTGCGGATGAGAATGTTGCTACTGTAAGCAACGGAGTTGTGTACGGTGTGTACGCAGGATCTACTACGGTATATGCCAGCTGCCTTGATCATAATCCCAATAATAATGCCGGCGATTCGGTAACGGTAAAAGTACCGTATGTTGTCAATACACCGGAGACGACAGTTCTCGTCGGTGACAAGATTGCGATTTCAACAACAGCCAATCCATCAGAGGTTAATTATGCATCAAGCAATAATAATATAGTTTCGTATGACTCCAAGACAGGAATGTTTACGGCAAACAGCACCGGAACGGCAGATGTGACGGTGACATGGAACGGGCATGTTGAGACAATAACAATTACCGTTATTGACGGATTTTCACTTTCCAATACATCAATGTCCCTTAACATCGGAACAAAGGGAAGCGTTACAGCTATGGTTTCGAACACTGAGCAGCCGGTTCACTGGAAATTATCGGACAGTGACATGGCGTTGCTTGAAATTTCGGAAGACGGTCTTACAGCAACGGTAACAGCACTTAAGACCGGAGACAACGGATATGTAACACTTATAGCAACGCAGGAGATTGACGGTATTGTCAAGACTGCAGAATGTAAAGTTTATATACTTAATCCTGTAAATAATCTCACACTTATGTACAATGGTAAAGAGATTAAGGACATGATTTCCCTCCAGAAAGGGGCGGAATTATATATTACGGCGTATCTTAACTTCGGAGAGACGGTTGTTCCGGATAATACCAAGCTCAGCTGGGTATCCTCCGATCCGTCAATCATATCGGTTGTACCATATACCAGTGAAGGCCAGCAGCAGCTTGGACTTGTAACTGGTCTTAACGGCGGCAAGGCTACGATAACTGTAGTTTCGGAAGACGGATTATATATCGCAACGGCGGATTTTTATGTAACTGAAGGAGTAACAAGCATAACTCTTGATAACACAAGCGTTACGGCACAGATGGCATTGCAGAAGTTCCAGCTTACAGCCACAGTCCTTCCGGCATCGGCCGGCGTTGATACATCCGTAACATGGGCATCCCTGGATCCTTCGGTCGTTACGGTTGACCAGAATGGTCTTGTAACATTTGTAGGACCTGGTGAGACATATGTAAGTGTAACTTCCAATGCGGACAGTTCCAAAGTGGCATATTGTAAATTCCATATAACGCAGCAGGTTGAAGGAATTAAGATGGATTACGACAGGCTTACGCTTAATGTAGGCGAGCAGTCGAGACTTACAGCTTTGATTACTCCGGATAATGCAACCAATAAGAATGTTAAATGGTCATCATCCAATGAAGCTGTTGTGACCGTTGATTCAACAGGTATGCTCACTGCTGTGGGAAGCGGCAGTGCCACAATAATCGTCCAGACAGAGGATGGCGGATATATTGATATGACTAATGTTACGGTTCTTCAGCCTGTTACATCAATCAATCTTTCCGAAACTGAATTATCGGTCAAGAAAGGAACGGTACTCTGGCTCAGTGCGGAGGTACTTCCTGATACGGCTGACAATAAGAAGGTAACATGGAGTTCATCTGATACATCGCTTGCAACGGTTGACCAGACCGGTAAAGTTACCACACTTGCTGTAGGTACGGTAACGATTTCATGTGTAAGTGAAGATAACGGAACGGTTGCATACTGCATTATAGAGATAACGGAACCGGTAACGGGACTCACACTTAATACATATTATCAGGAAATGGTAACCGGAACAAAGTTTGTAATAGTTCCTACGGTACTTCCTAATGATGCACCTGATAAATCGGTAACATTTATGTCGAGTGACCCGACGATAGCGACTGTTGATGAGAACGGTGTTGTGTCGGCACTTGTCGGAGGCGAATGTCAGATAGTCGTTACGACTAACGAGAGCGGACTCAAGGCTACATGTACAATTAAAGTTAAAGAGTATGTAGAGAGCATTAAGATTTCAGGTAACCCGAAGAATCTTAACGTGAATAATTCAGTAAATCTTAAAGTGACAGTTGGTAAAGAGACTGCTTCCAATAAAGTGGTTGTATGGCGAAGCAGCAATACGTCGATTGCGACCGTGGATCAGAGCGGTAAGGTTACAGGCGTTAAGCCGGGTAATGTTGTTATAACTGCGACAGCGGCTGATGGTGGCGGAGTAAGCGATTCGGTTGTAATAAGAGTCATTAATCCTGTTACATCGATATCATTAAGCAAGTCAAAGATTACTGTATATGTAGGAGATACATACAACTTACAGGCAACAATAACACCGCCTAATGCATCTATCAAGAATCTTGTCTGGACATCGGATGACGAGAGCGTGGCAAAGGTATATTCCGACGGTGATGTAGTGGGTGTAACTCCAGGAAGAACTGTGGTACATGCTACATCGACAGATGGCAATGAAGTTGTTGCCAACTGTACGGTTATTGTTAAGGAAATAATAAAGGCATCTTCGATTTCGGTTAATTCATCGGAAATCACGATGTTAAAGGGCAAGACAAGACAGCTTACTGCAAGGTTATATCCGACCAATACAAATGAACATGTTAAATGGGTATCCTCAGATACATCTATTGTGACGGTTGATGCATATGGCAATATCATTACGGTTGGGGCCGGAACATGTGAAGTTACGGCATACAGTTCATCCGGAACCGTTCAGGATACATGTATAATACATTCAATGGCAATGCATTATACGGATATCAGGATAGAACAATATGATACATTTAACCTGTATGTGGATGGTGCTCCGTCAGCAGTATCGTGGAGAACATCGAATCCAAGAATTGCTACAATAGACGGTAACGGACTGGTAACAGGACGTATGCCGGGTGAATGTGTGATAAGCGGAACGGTCGATGGTAAGACAGTTACATGTTATGTCAAAGTAATGGCTGTGGATCCGGGCAAGTTCATTAATAGGAAAAAATAATATAAGAATAACGAAAGGCATTGCGGCTGATTGACCACAATGCCTTTTTCGATTCCGAGAACAAAAACGAAGCACCAAAGAATTAACTTTGGTGCTTCCAGCTTTTAAATATGAGGGGGGAGATAGAAAGTTATACTTCACTATCCACTTATTAATCTAGTATACGAATGTGACGGCTGTGTGAAAAAACGAAAAAAGATTTAACATTTTTGTAACAATTTCATCCTGAGTGTATTTCGTAACAAAAACTTAATATTTGCATTTGTTGATTTTGAATGATGAATGTGGTATAGTGTGAGTGTATGCAAAATAAGGAGAGGTTACTATGAGAGATGATTTTGATTTAGAAGAGGAACTTGCCAAATCAATAGCAAGTATTGTGGATGAAGAGACAGCTGATGCACATGCATATGTTAATAAGAACACATCTGAAACAGATGATATACCGGATGAAGAAGAGAAGATATATGATGATCCGGATGATGATTCTGATGATGATTCCGATAAGCCGGATAAGAAGAAGATCATTATTATCGTAGCATCTGTTGTAGCAGCGGTTCTTATAATAGGAATAACGGCATTTCTTGTGGTCAGGGCTGCTTTTAATAAGAGCAAAGATAATTACGGATATTATAATGAACTTGGATATAAGGCCTATGATGATAAAGATTACGATACCGCTATATCTGATTTTGAGAAAGCACTTACCTATGATGAAGGCAAGGGCGACAGTGATACCAATATCAATATGATGCTTTATCTGTTTGAATGTTATAAGAATACTTCCCAGGATGATAAGGCAGAAGAGATATTGCTTGATGTGCTTGACCGTGACAGTGATAACAAGAATGCATATTATAATCTGATGTCAGTTTATCTGAATGGTAAAGATTATACCAAGCTCGGCGACCTGTATGAACAGGCAGCTGCCACTGAAGATGATGATATTATTGCATTGTTTAAGAAATATGTGCCTCAGGATCCGGTGGCGACACCGGATGAAGGCAGTTACAGCGACGATCAGAAGGTATTCCTTTCAGCTGATAACGGATGTAAGATATATTACACAATAGACGGCTCAGATCCTAAGGACAATGCACAGGTTTTTTCTAACAGAATAGAACTTAAAGAGGGCCAGACCACTGTTAAATTCTATGCGGTTAACGATTACGGAATTAAGAGCGATGTTATAACCAAGACCTATAATATACAGTATTCAGGACCGGCGACACCTGAAATAACACCGTCAGACACGACAATTTCACAGTCGTCCAAAGTAATGGTTACGGTTACCGGAATTGCGTCAGGCAGTAAGGCATATTATACACTTGACGGAACGGCACCTACTACAGACAGCACAGAGTATAGCAAGCCTTTTGAACTTCCGGCAGGAACTACGGTTGTTACCGTGATGGTTGTTGACGGACATGGAAAGAGCACCATGGCATCCAAGACATATAAGGTAACGTATGAATCCAAATATACCCAGACAGAGGCCGAGGATTTCATATGGAGTGCATTGATAGACAAGAAAATTGTCAATAAGAAACATATTGACAAAGATGATAATGAATGTTCAATGGATTATTATTCATTAAAGACAGTCGATGATAAACAGATATATATGTTCTATTACAACATTGGACATGATGCACAGGATTATTGGTATGGTGCTGATGCCAATACCGGAGATGTATATAAGGTAACAGGCTCAAAGGGAAGTTATAAACTTTCATCAGTCAAATAATACAATCATAGCGTGGGACTTTTATCGGTTTCACGCTATTTTTTTACAATTTTCCAACATATTTGTATTGCATTACTTGATTCTATTGTATAAAATGGTAATTAGATAAATATAGGAGGTGCTTTATGTACAAGATACTTAAGGCTGAGTTTCTGGCCAGCAATATTTTCCTTATGGAAATAGAAGCTCCGCGTGTGGCTAAATCATGCGAGCCGGGCCAGTTTATTATTGCTAAGATTGACGAGAATGGTGAGCGTATTCCACTTACGATTTCAGACTATGACAGAGAAAGAGGAATGGTTCAGATAGTTGTTCAGGTTATCGGAGCATCCACTAAGAAGATGTCAGAGCTTAAGACAGGAGATTATCTTGAAGATTTCGTAGGACCGCTTGGATGTCCTTCCGATCTTGTTACAGACGATATTGAAGATGTTAAGAAGAAAAAGATTCTTTTTGTTGCGGGCGGTCTTGGAACTGCTCCGGTTTACCCGCAGGTTAAATGGCTCCATGAACACGGTATTGCCGCTGATGTTATTGTTGGTGCCAAGACAAAGGATCTTGTTATTCTTGAGAAGGAGATGCAGGAAGTTGCCGGCAATCTCTATATAACAACAGATGACGGAAGTTACGGCAGAGGCGGAATGGTTACGGATACGATTAAATATCTCGTAAACGATCTTGGTAAAGAGTATGACCACTGTGTAGCTATAGGACCGATGATCATGATGAAGTTTGTATGCCTTCTTACCAAAGAACTCGGAATACATACGGTTGTCAGTGTCAACCCTATCATGGTTGACGGAACCGGTATGTGTGGAGCGTGCCGTGTGCAGGTTGGTAATGAAGTTAAGTTCGCGTGTGTTGACGGACCTGAATTTGACGGACATCTTGTTGATTTCGATCAGGCTATGAAGAGACAGCAGATGTATAAGACACAGGAAGGTCGCGCAATGCTGGCACTTACAGAGGGTGCAACTCACAAGAACGGCGGATGCGGCTGCGGAGGTGACAAATAATGGATGTTATGAAGAGAGTGCCTGTAAGAGAACAGGATCCGAAAGTAAGAGCAACCAATTTTGAAGAGGTTTGCCTTGGATATAATGAGAAAGAGGCTATGGAAGAGGCTTCCAGATGTCTTAACTGTAAGAATGCAATGTGTATGAAGGGATGTCCGGTATCTATCAATATTCCGGCATTTATACATGAAGTTAAGGAAGGTAATTTTGCTGAGGCTTATAAGATTATCAGCCAGTCATCAGCTCTTCCGGCTGTGTGCGGACGTGTATGTCCACAGGAATCACAGTGTGAAGGCAAATGTATCAGAGGAATCAAGGGTGAGCCTGTATCAATAGGTAAGCTTGAGAGATTTGTTGCTGACTGGGCAAGAGAGAACGGAATCACACCGGAACCGGCCAAAGAGAAAAAGAACAAGAAGGTTGCGGTAATCGGTTCAGGCCCATCAGGACTTACATGTGCAGGAGACCTTGCCAAACTTGGTTATGATGTTACTATTTTTGAAGCATTACACAAGGCCGGCGGAGTTCTTGTATACGGAATTCCTGAGTTCCGTCTTCCGAAGGACAAGGTAGTTCAGGCAGAAGTTGAGAACGTTAAGAAGCTTGGCGTTAAAATAGAGACGAATGTTGTTGTAGGTAAGGCTGTCAAGATTGATGACCTTAAAGAAGAGGGCTTTGAAGCTGTATTTATCGGTTCGGGTGCAGGTCTTCCTAGATTTATGGGAATACCGGGAGAGAATGCCAACGGAGTATTTTCAGCTAACGAGTATCTCACAAGAAATAACCTCATGAAGGCTTTTGAGGATGGTTATGATACCCCGATTGCAGCAGGAACAAAGGTTGCTGTTGTCGGCGGCGGTAACGTTGCGATGGATGCTGCGAGAACGGCATTGAGACTCGGAGCTGAGGTTCATATCATTTACAGAAGAAGTGAGGAAGAACTTCCTGCCAGAGTTGAAGAGGTACATCACGCTAAGGAAGAAGGAATTATTTTTGATCTTCTTACCAATCCTACAGAGATTCTTGTCGATGACAAGGGCTGGGTTAAGGGAATTAAGTGCGTGAGAATGGAACTTGGCGAGCCTGATGCATCAGGCAGAAGAAGCCCTGTGGAAATTCCAGGTTCTGAATTTGAAATGGATCTTGACACAGTTATTATGTCACTCGGAACATCACCGAACCCGCTTATATCATCGACCACTAAGGGTCTTGAGATCAATAAGCGTAAGTGTATCGTTGCTGATGAGACAACCGGACAGACATCCAAGATTGGTGTATTTGCCGGTGGCGATGCCGTAACGGGAGCTGCTACGGTTATTCTTGCAATGGGAGCCGGAAAAGCTGCAGCAAAAGGTATTGATGAGTACTTAAGCGCTAAGAATTAATCAGCGCATTATTATCCGGCGTGCCGTAAGGCATGCCGGAATGAATTATATTATTGGTTGAGTGAGGATTACACAATTGATTTTGCTTGAGATGGAGATAGATGCAGCCACTATTCAGGTCAACGTATATCTGCTTATAGTTCTTGTCGGACTTATATTAGTGCTTGTAGGCTATTCATTATGGATGGGAAAGAGGAATACCCAGAAGTTAATTGACGAACATATTAATATTGATCCGATATCAGGGTACGGTAATTTTGCAAGGTTTGTTGATGATGCCGAAATAATGCTTAAATATAAGGACGTTAATTATGTTGTCGGTGTGATAGACATAAGTAATTTTAAAGCGATTAATGATTATTATGGACGTAACCAGGGTGATAGAATACTTAAATCTGTAGCAGACAGGATTCATGACATTATTATGCCGGATGGCATTTTTACAAGAATGTTTGCGGACAGATTTGTTTTTATGATTAATTTTCTTGATATTAACAGTCTTAAATACATTATTGAGACATATCTGGAAGATATTGAATTTGAAATCGAGGAACTTAGAGAAGTTATTAAAATAAATTGCAACTGTGGTATGTATATCATCGAGGATTATGGAGAAGATGTCAATATGATGATTGACAAGGCAGCAATAGCAAGTAAGCTTTCCAAGAAATCCATATCCAAGATGGTAACCATTCTGGATAATAATATCAATTATGATATTGCCAGAAAACAGAAACTTACATATAAGATGAGCAAGGCGCTGAACAATCATGAATTTGTTCCTTATATCCAGCCTAAGGTGAGTTTCAGGGACGGACATATTGTCGGTGGAGAGGCGCTTGTGCGATGGATGTCACCGGAGGACGGAATGATCGCACCGAATGATTTTATCCCACTTTTTGAGCAGAACGGATTCGTCAATAAGGTCGATTTCTATATGCTTGAGCGTATCTGTGCCATGATTAAAAAGCGCAGCGAATGGGGCAGATATACTGTGCCTATTTCGGTAAACCAGTCAAGAATGCATGTGTATGACACGGTTTATATTAATAAGCTTATCAATACTTTTGATAAATACGGCATCAATAAGAATAATATCGTATTCGAGTTGACGGAGAGTGCTTTCACGGAGAATACGGATGATATGATTGATTTAATAAGACGAATGTCAAAGCTTGGGTACAATATATCGATGGATGATTTCGGCTGTGGATATTCTTCACTTAACATGCTGAATCTGCTCCCGATTAGTGAACTTAAGCTGGACAAGCAGTTTCTGGATGACGAATCCGAGAAGAGCAGATATATTATTAAATCAATTGTAAATCTGGCGCACGGACTTGGCATAAAGATAGTGTGTGAGGGTGTAGAGACTGCAGAACAGGTCGAGTTTCTTACCAATATCGGATGCGATATTGCACAGGGTTATTATTATGCCAAACCTATGCCGATGAACGAGTTCGAGAAATTACTTGATGGAGATGTGTGTCTGCTGCGATGAAAATTTCAATTATCTGTGTTGGTAAAATAAAAGAGAAATTCTATTCACAGGCCGTGGATGAATATATGAAAAGGCTTACAAGATACTGTAAGCCTTTTGTTGTTGAACTGCCTGACGAAAAGACCCCGGAGGGCTGTTCGCAGACTGTGTGTGACCAGATTAAGGCCAAAGAGGGCGAGCGTATACTCGGTGCGCTTAAAGGTGACGAATATGTAATTTCGCTTGCAATAGAAGGTAAAAAATTAAATTCCGAGCAGCTGGCAGGAATGATAGATAAACTGGGTATCGGCGGTACAAGCCATATAGCTTTTATAATCGGAGGTTCGCTTGGACTTGACCCGCGTGTATTAAAGCAAAGCGATATGCTGCTCAGCTTTTCTGACATGACTTTTCCGCACCAGCTTATGAGGGTCATACTGCTTGAACAGGTGTACAGAAGTTACAGGATAATAAACGGAGAACCATATCATAAATGAAATGCACATAATGTAATGTATAATAATAGTAGCAAAATAGCAATTGGCGGTTTGTGTAATAAATGCTAAAAATATAGTACGATGATTGTGGAGGTGATATGCAATGATTTTTTCACAAAAACTACAATTAATTCGTAAGAATAAAGGCTTGACCCAAGAGGAACTGGCGGGAAAACTGGATGTATCCAGACAGGCTGTAGCGAAGTGGGAGTCCGGTGTTTGAGTTATAATAGGACCAAGTTAGATGAAACCCAGTAAAATCAAGGGGT
>ERZ827520.608-NODE-608-length-55097-cov-6.365085_pt1 | contig 55097 bp, 39 predicted proteins | sample MGYA00519581_ERZ827520 | MGnify/ENA primary metagenome ERZ827520 (study PRJEB31778, sample SAMEA3449339) | human gut metagenome | biome: human gut; feature: human-associated habitat; material: faeces | place: United Kingdom | collected 2010/2012 ... | reverse complement strand
GTCATCAAGGTCATCGGCAACAACTGCGCAGTGCACGTCCCCGAGGAGGAGCGGGTCTACTCCTGCCTGATCAAAGGGCGGGTGCGCATACAGGGCATCCGCAGTACCAACCCCGTAGTGGTCGGTGACTGGGTGCACTTCACGCCTGATCCACAGCAGGAGGTCACTTATATAGAGTCTCTCGAGCCACGACGCAACTACATCATACGGCGCGCCACCAATCTCTCGAAGGAGTCGCACATCCTTGCGGCAAACATTGACCTAGCCCTCCTGATGGTCACCATCGCTCGCCCTCGCACTTCCTACACCTTCATTGATCGCTTTCTAGCTACGGCTGAGGCGTACCGCATCCCCACCGAAATCCTCATCAACAAGGTTGACGACCTCAAGCCCGACGAGGAGGAGGTGATGCGCGAATTGACCGAAATCTACACCCCGCTAGGCTATCCCTGCCACCCCATATCGGCTCTACAACATCAAGGCACCGATGCACTGCTATCGCTCCTCGAGGGCAAGTGCACACTCATCGCTGGGCACTCAGGCACGGGCAAGTCAACCCTACTCAACAGCTTGATACCCGACCTAGGACTAGCCACGCAAGCTATCTCTTCGCTCTACGAGACGGGACAGCACACGACCACTTACTCGGAGATGTATCAGCTACCGAGCCCGCACTCGGGCTGGATCATTGACACGCCTGGGATCAAAGCTTTTGGCACGCTAGAGATGAGCGAGGAGGACACGAGCCACTTCTTTCGTGAGTTCTTCGCCTATTCGAGCGACTGTCGCTTTGCCAATTGCACGCACCTCCACGAGCCGGGCTGCGCTGTCCTCAAGGCGCTGGAGGAGGGACGCATCGCCCCCTCACGGTACAAGAGCTATCTGAGCATTCTCCAGGACGAGCACAGCGGACCCTACCGACCCGAGCAGTAAGCCCCCAAACGCATACACACACATTAACCAAACGATTATGACGAAACCATCTAGAAAGAAAAACACACCCAAGAAGAATCTCTCCAAACGGTCCAAAGCTGAGCGACTTAACCTTGACGAACTGACACGAGCCGTCGTCAAGCTTTTTGCTGCCAACCCGACCCACACGTGGAACTACAAGCAGGTTTCCAAGCAACTCAACATCACAGCGCAACCGCTACGCCTGACCATTAGCCGTATCCTGGAGGTGCTGGCGATGGACGACACGCTCACACGTGTCAAGCCGGGCACCTACCGCTACAATCTCTCGGGGGCTCTGCTCTTCGGCACCTTCGAGCGTCGCTCCAATGGACGCAATGCGGTCATATCTGACGAGGACGGCAAGAGCATCTTCATCGCTGAGCGCAACGCTATGCACGCACTCAACGGGGATCGTGTGCAGGCTCGTCTCTTTGCCAAGAGGCAGGGCGGAGACCTAGAGGGTGAGGTGATCAATATCATTGAGCACTCGAAGCACACCTTCGTCGGGCGGCTGGAGTTCAAAAAGGACTGGGCCATCTTTGTCACCGAAGACCGCACCCTCTCGACCGACATACTGATCCCGCTCAGCGAGCTACACGGCGCTCAGCGAGACTCCAAGGTGGAGGTGGCTATCACCGACTGGCCTAGCTCGGACAAGATACCCACGGGGCGTGTCCTCAAGGTACTCGGCAAGGCGGGCGACAACGACACCGAGATGCGCGCCATACTGACTGAGTACAATATAGACTACGACTACCCACAGGCAGCTATTGACGAGGCGGAGCGACTTTCGGGAGAGATTACCCAAGAGCAGCTGGCACAGCGAGAGGACTTTCGCGAGGTGCCGACGCTTACCATTGACCCGGCCGACGCTAAGGACTTTGACGATGCGCTCTCCTACCGTGACCTCGGCGATGGGCGCCACGAGGTGGGCGTGCACATTGCCGATGTCTCCTACTTCGTCACCGAGGGGTCCAAGATCGATGAAGAGGCTTATGCACGTGGTACCAGCGTGTACCTCGTGGACCGCACGATCCCTATGCTCCCCGAGGTGCTGTGCAACAATCTCTGTTCGCTACGCCCCAACGAGGATAAGTACGCTTACTCCTGTATCCTCACGCTGGACAATGCAGCGCACGTACAGCAGTACCGCATCTGTCGCACGGTGATACGGAGCGATCAGCGTATGACTTACGAGGAGGCGCAGGACGTAATTGAGGGGCGCAGTGACACCCAGCAGGCGATCATCCAGCCACTCTTTGAGCTGTCCCAGCAGTTGCGCAAGCGTCGCTTTGACGATGGCGCGATCAAGTTCCAGAGCCAAGAGGTGCGCTTCACGCTAGACCCCAAAGGGCGCCCCACGGGTGTCGAGGAGGTGGTAGATAATGAGTCGCACCATCTCATCGAGGAGTTTATGCTTCTGGCCAATCGCACCGTTGCTGAGGACATCGGGCTGGTTCGTGCCAAGGGCAAGAAGGCGAAGAACTTCGTCTACCGTGTCCACGCACAGCCTAGCGAAGAGAAGTTGATGGCGCTCGCCTCTTTTGCAGGTAAGTTTGGCTACAAAGTTAACCTCAGTGGCGAGAATCGTCAGGTAAGTCGCTCCTTCAACAAGCTCCTCGACAGCGTCCAGGGCAAGCGTGAGGAGAACCTCATCGAGACGCTCGCCATCCGCTCTATGACTCGTGCCGAGTATTCGCCTGACAACATCGGGCACTACGGACTCTCCTTTGCCTTCTACACCCACTTCACCTCGCCCATCCGTCGCTACCCCGACCTTATGGTGCACCGTCTCTTGACGCGCTACTATGCGGGCGGGCGCTCTGTGACAAAGGGCAAGCTTGAGGAGCAATGCCAGCACTGCAGCGAGCAGGAGCAGATCGCTACGCAGGCGGAGCGTGACTCGGTGAAGTACAAGCAGGTGGAGTATATGAAGGCTCGCATGGGACAGGTCTTCGATGGAGTCATCAGCGGGGTCGCCGAGTGGGGCCTTTATGTCGAGCTCAAGGGATCGCACTGTGAAGGGCTCATACCGATCCGCAAGCTCGAGGACGACTACTTCGAGTACGACGAGAAGAACTACCGTCTCCGTGGGCGACGCACAGGCAAGCGCTACAACCTTGGCGACCCGATCACCGTACGTGTCGCTCGTGCCGACCTAGAGCAGCGACAGCTTGACTTTGACCTTGTCTGATTTGCCCCTTCCACATGACAGCAACGCATCAGATCCTCGGCAAAACACCCGCGCAGCTCACCGAACTAGCCGTTGGCTTGGGACTGCCCAAGTACACGGGTCGGCAGATCGCTGACTGGCTTTACCAGAAGCATGTCTCCTCGTGGGACGAGATGACCAACCTGAGCAAGAAAGCGCGCGCTCTGCTCGCCTCGCACTACGAGATAGGTCGTGCTGCGCCTCATCTTCAGCAGACTTCTCGAGATGGGACGGTCAAGTATCTCTTTGCCGCTGGCGGAGGCTTCGTTGAGACCGTTATGATCCCCGAGGGAGACCGCGCCACGCTCTGCGTCTCTTCCCAGCGAGGCTGCAAGATGAACTGCCTCTTCTGCATGACGGGCAAGCAAGGCTTCGGCGCTAACCTCTCGGCAAGCGAAATCCTCAACCAGATCCTCTCCGTGCCCGAGGTCAATGAGCTGACAAACATCGTCTTCATGGGGATGGGCGAACCGATGGACAATATAGACACACTCCTACAAGTGATCACTTGTCTGACCGATCCGCAGGGACTGGCGATGAGTCCGAAGCGTATCACCGTCTCGACCATCGGACTGCGCCCAGGTTTGGAGCGTTTCTTGGAAGAGTGTACTTGTCATCTCGCTATTAGCCTGCACAACCCACTGTCGGAGGAGCGTTTGTCCATTATGCCCGTAGAGCGCGCCATGCCCCTTGCCGACACGGTGGCACTCCTGCGGCACTACGACTGGAGCCGTCAGCGTCGCCTCACCTTCGAGTATATCGTCTTCTCGGGACTCAACGACACACCCCGCCACCTCGCAGCTCTCAAGCGTTTACTCGCCCAGCTTGACTGCCACGTCAACCTGATCCGCTACCACCGCATCCCGCACATCGACCTGCCCAGCTCCGATATGACCCGCATGGAGTGGCTCCGCGATCGGCTCTGCGAGGCAGGCATACCGACCACCATCCGCACCTCTCGTGGCGAAGACATCAGCGCCGCCTGCGGTATGCTCAGCACCCAAGAGCAACAAGGCGCATAAGCCCTCCCCCATTACGAGACTGTTGCAACAGTCACATTATGACAAAAGGTTCTAGCCTCAAGAGAGAGGTTAGAACCTTTTTTGTTTCGCCCAGAGCTTGACACTCGCTAGAAGCGGTAGCCCACCGAGATAGCAGGATATATGTAAGCGACGTTCCACTCGCTCACCTTCACGATATTACGTCCCAGACGACAGCTTATCTCACCGCTCCAGTTGCTACGCGTGACCAGCTTGAAGCCACCGCCTAGACCGATGCCCCACGAGACGCCGCGCCGCTCTTCGGTCTGCTTCTCCCTCTTTTCCGTTTCTGGAGAGTATTCATAGTGCACATTGCGCAGGTTATCGTTGTAAGCAATCGAGCTATTAGCCTCTAGGAAAAAGCCCGCATTAGGCTTTTTCATAGAAAACAAAACGCCCCCAAAGTACCAGCGACCATAAGGCATCACGCCCGCTGTAGGAAAGAGGATGACGTTAAGTCGTTCTTTTCCAAAGTAAGCACTCGCCATAACCCCGACACCCACATCTAGTGCCACCGCACGCTCATACTCTAGTGAAACAGCTTGATAAGGTATCGGAGCTTGTAGATTCAGTCGTACTTCGTTGCGCTTTTCGGGTGTCGGATGCTCAGGCTCGCCAGGCACCACGACCTCCTGAGCAACTAGCCCGAGGGAACTCAGAGCTAGCAGCATCGTGCTAAGGATCAGCCGTGTCAGTCGTTCTGTCATCATCGTAATGTCTTTGGGTTATGCCCCAAAGTTAATACTATTTCTGAGATTTGGCCACAGCCTCAGTGATCTCCTCGTAAAGTGCCACGGCTCGTCTCTGCGCCTCGGCAAAGGTCGGCAGCACATTTTCCCGTCCCAGCTGATCAATGATCCCCGTTTGCTCCAGATGCGTATAGACCGCCGGACGCACGCCACTTAGTACGACATGCACGCCACGCCTACGCTGTCGTGCCAGTACCATCTGCAGGTTGTGTAGCCCCGTGCTATCAATGAAAGGCACACGACGCATGCGAATGATGCGCACCTCTGGGTGGTCGTGAACCGTCACCATCACCTCTTCAAACTTATTGGCAATGCCAAAGAAAAACGGTCCCTCCACCTCGTAAACCTCCACTCGGGACGGAAGTTCCACATCTTCATCAGCCAAAGGTTCGTCCGTAATCTCGCCCACCCCAATCTGCTCGACAGAGCTCACGTTGAGGATACGACGGAAGAGCAGCGCGATCGCCAGTAGCATGCCCACCCCGATCGCCACCGTCAGGTCCGTCAGCACCGTCAGCAGGAAGGTCACCAGCAGGATAGCCGTATCTCCTCGTGGCCCCTTAAAGATCGAGACAAACGAGCGCCAGCCACTCATATTATAAGAGACCACCACCAGCACGCCCGCCAGCACCGCCATCGGGATATGCGCCGTCAGGGGCGAGAGCAGGAGCATGATCAGCAGGAGCACCACCGCATGGATGATCCCCGCCATCGGAGTCCGTCCACCACTATTGATATTGGTCATCGTACGGGCGATAGCCCCCGTCACAGGGATCCCCCCGAAGAACGGCACCACCACATTAGCCACACCCTGACCGATCAATTCGCTGTCTGGATTGTGCTTCGCCCCAATCACACCGTCCGCCACCGAGGCCGAGAGCAAGCTTTCCATAGCGCTCAGTAGCATGATCGTCAGCGCAGAGGGGAAGATCGCCACGATACGCTCCACCGTGATCGTAGGCATGACGAAGGTTGGCAGCGCACGCTCTATCGTATAGTTGTCCCCAATGTTTTCCGGTCTGAGATAGCCCAGTTGCTGGAGCCCAAAGCTCACCAGCGTGAGCGCCACCAGCGCCACCAGCGTACTCGGTATTTTCGCATTAACCTTAGGCAAAAGCCAGATGATCAGTATCGTGCCGACCGCAAAAGCAAAGGGAATCCACGAGCCCGTCGCAAAGTTGGCGATCAGCACCTGCCACTTAGCGATGAAGTCCCCAGGCATCGACTCAATCTGTAGCCCGAAGAGGTCAGCGATCTGCGTCGTGAAGATGGTTACCGCAATACCCGCCGTAAAGCCCACAATAATCGGATAAGGGATGAAGCGCACCAAGCTGCCCAAGCGCAAGAAGCCCAGCAACATCAGGAGCAAGCCCGCCATGATCGTCGCAATGGCCAGCCCGTCCAGTCCGTGCTGCTGGATGATCCCATAGACGATTACGATGAAAGCCCCCGTCGGCCCCCCGATCTGCACCTTGCTACCGCCCAGTAGCGAGACGATGAAGCCACCGATGATGGCCGTCAGCAAGCCCTCCGTCGGCGAGACCCCACTAGCGATACCGAAGGCAATAGCCAGTGGCAGGGCGACCACCCCAACGATGATACCCGATGTGAGATCTTTAACAAAAAGCTGTCGTGAATAACCACGTAACGAGAGAAAAAACTCAGGCACGAGTCCCTTCATGATAGACATAAGCGTAAGAAAACGGTTGATACTGCTACAAAGATACTGAAACTAGAGGTTAGAGATTAGAAGTTAGAGATTAGAGGTTAGAAGTTAGATCACTCTGATAGCTCCGATAGCTCTGATGACTCCGATTAGCCTCTTACCAGGTGGCGGAGGCGTAGCTTGACGCGGTGTGCTTGGTGGTGCAGATGGCGCCAGAGGCGTTTGTGGAGGGGCGTGGCCGTGAGACGAGCGATCAACGAGTCTAATGGCTCTGCATTGATTTGCTCGAAGAAGAGCTGCCGCTTCGGAGGCTCTGCCGCCGTGTGCTCGATTGAGGGATTACCCGCCACGGCACTCGCGTAGCTCGTTTCCTGAGAGCGACAAGTGAGACCAGACCAGAGGCGTTGCCCCTGTGCGCTGTGGATCAGCACGACACTCGTGCCTTTATTCTCGTCCAGCGCTTGATCTAGATCGGGACAGGTGCGCTCCACGCCCCAGTAGTCGCCCAGCGTCAGGTCGCTCTGACTGCGCCCCCCCTTCGCCATGCAGGCGTAGCAACTAGGACGCAGGTAGAGGTCGTGCAGGAAGCCACGCATGTAGATATTGTCTCCGTAAAACTGTCGCACGCCCTCCCCCTCAGTGCTTTGTACCACAAAGTCATAGCGTCGCCACCCCGAGAGCGATTTGTCGCGAAAGGAGATTCCCGTGATCTCTCCCTGCCTTGCTCGCAGTGTCGTCAGATACCTTTGCCACACCATCGGTGAGGGTACGCCGTGGCAGACCACATCGACCGTTGTCAAGTTGTCGTAGACATGCCCGAGGTAGTGGACCAGACCTTTGATCTGACAGGGAGTCCCAGTGAAGAGGACGGGTCGTCCCTCCTTGAGAAACAGCTCCGCCCGCTGATAGTTATCGCCTATACGGCTCTGCAGGTACTTACTACCCCGAAAGGGTGCCAGCCCCTCCAGCGTCTCCGTGTAGTCGTGACAGACGCCCCAGGTCTCATCAAATCGCACCCCAAAGACCACGCCCCCACGACCTATCGTCTCCTCAGCAAGTAGCGTAAAGAGTCCTCCCGACGAACTCGCCTTGCGGAGCCCTTCGTCGGTAGCACATGCGGCATAGACAGCCAGTGGCTCACGAGGTGCACTCAGCTTCATAAAGGGGCAGACCCGCTCACACTTATGACACTCGATGCAACGCTCCAGATCGACGACTGGATAGCCAAAGCCCTCCTCGTCACGCTCCAGTCGTATGCACTCCTTGGGGCATACCTGTCGGCACGCTTCGCAGCCACAGCAGCGCTTCTTGTCCTCTATCTGTATCATCGTGTCTTAAGTCTCTAGTGCACTACAAAGGTAGAGAAAGCAGATTAGATCTAGGGTCAAGAATTGATACAAAATGATCCCATCTGCGTCACGATCCGAGGAAATCGAACAATTCCTCGGTGGAGATTTTCAAATCTCCAGTGAGGAATGAAGAAATTCTTCGGAACTTTGATTTGCTTCTTCCGAAGTTTCATTTCATTCTTCCGAACTTTTATTTCCCGGCTCCGTGGGGAATTTTCGTTTGCTCCCTGGCGATTCTTGATTTCCTCAGGAGAGATTGCAATCAGCGGAGATCTCGGAGTCACTATGGCGTGACGCTATAGCGCTATGTAGCGCATAAATACGTGGTTAACGCATCGTCTCAAGATTGGCTCGACGATTAAGGGCATATTTGGACAAATTTCTGTATCTTTGCGAGCATATCTTATACGAAAGCTCCAATGAAGAAACCCTTTAAGGAATACCAGTCTGCTGACTTCGCACAGATCAATCAGGAGATGCTAGCTCAGTGGGAACAAGAGCAGCTCTTCCACCGCTCGCTACACCAGCGTGAGGATGCACCGCTTTTTACCTTCTACGAGGGTCCTCCCTCGGCCAACGGAATGCCTGGCATACACCACGTCATAGCGCGCTCTATCAAGGATATCATCTGCCGCTACAAGACGATGCACGGCTACCGTGTAGATCGTCGTGCGGGCTGGGATACGCACGGTCTGCCTGTAGAGCTGGGTGTCGAGAAGAAGCTCGGCATCACCAAGGATGCGATCGGTAAGACGATCTCTGTCGCTGAGTACAATCAGACCTGCCGCAAGGAGGTGATGAAGTACACGGCCGAGTGGGAGTCGCTGACCAAGCAGATGGGTTACTGGGTCGACATGGAGCACCCCTACGTAACTTACAAGAATAAGTACATCGAGACGCTCTGGTACCTTCTCAAGGAGCTATACAAGAAGGGGTTACTATACAAAGGTCTATCCATACAGCCCTACAGCCCGGCCGCAGGTACGGGACTAAGCTCGCACGAGCTGAACCAGCCGGGGTGCTATCGTGATGTCAAGGATACGGTCTGTACCGCACAGTTTCGCATCATTGATGCACCTGAGTCACTTCGTGGGCGTGGCGAAAGCTTTTTCCTAGCTTGGACCACCACTCCGTGGACGCTTCCGTCGAATACGGCTCTCTGCGTGGGGCCTTCGATCGAGTACTGCGCTGTGGAGACGTTCAACCCCTACAGCGCTATGCCGATTACGGTGGTCCTCGCCACGACGCTCCTAGGCAGTTACTTCGACGCTGAAAGCGAGGTGAGCGAGCTCCCTGAGACGTGGGACAAGGAGACCTACAAGAAGGCTCCCTGGCACCGCATCTCGACTTGCAAGGGTAGCGACCTCGTGGGCATTCGCTACGAGCAGCTCATCCCGTGGGTCAATCCTGGCGAAGGAGCTTTCCGAGTCATCCCTGGCGACTATGTTAGTACCGAGGATGGTACTGGTATCGTACACATTGCACCGACCTTCGGAGCAGACGATGAGCGTGTCGCCAAGGCAGCGGGCGTTCCTCCTCTTCTAATGATAGACAACAAGGGGCAGCTGCGTCCGATGGTTGACTTGAAAGGGCGCTTTTACAAGATTGAGGCACTGGATCATCAATTCCTCAAGGAGTCGGTCAATGTACCTCTCTACGACACCTACGCTGGGCGCTATGTCAAGAAGGATTACGATCCCAAGGACACTCCTGACAAGGAGACGCTAGACGTAGATATATGCGTCATGCTCAAGCACGAGAACCGCGTCTTCCGAGTTGAGAAGCATACGCACAACTACCCCCACTGCTGGCGCACGGACAAGCCTATCCTCTACTATCCGCTAGATAGCTGGTTCATCCGCTCTACAGCGTGCCGTGAGGAGATGATGCGCCTCAATGAAACGATCGACTGGCATCCCGCAGCAATCGGCGTGGGACGCTTCGGCAAGTGGCTGGAGAACCTCCAGGACTGGAACCTCTCCCGTAGTCGCTACTGGGGTACTCCCCTACCTATCTGGCGTACCGAGGATGGCGATGAGGAGATCTGCATCGGCTCTGTCGAGGAGCTTTACAAAGAGTGCGAGCGCGCAGTACAGGCTGGCGTCATGTCGGCCAATCCGCTCGCAGGCTTTACCCCTGGCAACTACAGCGAGGAGAACTATGACAAGATCGATCTGCACCGTCCCTATGTCGACGAGATCACACTTGTGGCTCAGGATGGCAAGCGGCCAATGCGTCGTGAGAGCGATCTGATCGACGTATGGTTTGACTCCGGAGCTATGCCTTTTGCGCAGGTGCACTACCCCTTCGAGCATCGCGAGGAGGTCGAGAGTGGAAAGGTTTTCCCCGCCGACTTCATCGCTGAGGGTGTGGACCAGACGCGTGGTTGGTTCTTTACGCTCCATGCTATCGCTACGATGACGCAAGGGAGCATAGCCTTCAGAAATGTCCTCGTCAACGGGCTCGTCCTTGACAAGGATGGCAACAAGATGAGCAAGCGTCTAGGCAATGCGGTCGATCCCTTTGGGGTCATCCAGCAGTATGGCTCAGACCCCCTCCGCTGGTACATGATCACCAATGCCAACCCGTGGGAGAACATTCGCTTTGACCCGAAGGGTGTCGAGGAGGTGAGCCGCAAATACTTCGGCACGCTCTACAACACCTACCAGTTCTTCGCCCTCTATGGCAACTTGGACGGCTTCGATCCTGCCGTGGCTCAGATTCCCTATGCGGATCGTCCTGAGATAGATCGCTGGATCCTCTCGCGTCTCAACTCACTCATCAAGGAGGTGGACGGCAAGCTGGCAAGCTATGACCCGACGCCTGCGGGACGTGCCATCGAAAACTTTGTCACAGAGCATTTGAGCAACTGGTATGTGCGTCTCTCGCGCAAGCGCTTCTGGGCGGGCTCTATGACCGACGACAAACTGAGTGCCTATCAGACGCTCTACCAGTGTCTCTCGGTAGTGGCTCAGCTGATGGCGCCCATTGCGCCCTTCTACGCAGATAGGCTCTACCGTGACCTGCACGAGGAGTCTGCATCGGTGCACCTCTCCGACTATCCCGTAGCTGACGAGGCGCAGATAGACCTAGACCTGGAGCGCAGCATGGAGCTGGCTCAGATATACTCGACTCTGGTCCTCTCCCTGAGACGCAAGGTCAATATCAAGGTGCGTCAACCGCTTAGCGCTATCATGCTACCGGTCAATGACCCTGCGGACAAGATTCATATGGAGCAGGTTCACGACCTATTGCTCAGCGAGGTCAACGTGAAGGACATTCGCTTTGTCGATCCCTCAGACTCGATCTGGGTACGCACGGTCAAGCCCGACTTCAAGGCTCTAGGGCCTAAGGTGGGCAAGAATATGAAAGCGCTGGCAGCTCAGATCAGCACGCTCTCTACTGAGCAGATCAATGAGCTGGAGCAGACGGGTCAGCTCACCTTGACGGTCGGTGATCAGCCTATTGTGGTCGATCTCGGGGATGTACAGATCATTGCTCAGGATATCCCAGGCTGGACGGTCGCCAATGAGGGTCGTCACACGGTAGCTCTAGACATCACGCTCACGCCTGAGCTCATAGCAGAGGGTACGGCTCGTGAGTTTGTCAACCGCATACAGAACCTCCGCAAGCAGTCTGGCTACGAGGTCAACGATCACATCGAGCTACTCGTGATGGCTCCCGAGGAGGTTGTACAGGCGCTCCGTACTCATCAGGAGTACGTCCAGACGCAAGTACAGGCCGACACGATAGACTACTCCGAGGTGCTCAGCGATGCCGAGGAGATAGACCTGGACGGCACCCCGATAGCGGTACAAATCAGCAAAGTATAATACAAACCACGGCGCCTGTAGGCGATAAAAGCTTTCCCCCCTAAAGAGCTTCGCCTACAGCGCACCAATAGATTCACAAATAGTATGGAAGACAGCGGCAAGAAAAGATACAATCCCGAGGAGCTGGAGGAGTTTCGCATCCTCATTGAGAAGAAGATTGCTCAGGCTCGTGAAGATCTCAATATGCTCCGTGCGGACAACGTCAACGACATCAGCGATACGACGCCTACCTACAAGGATCTAGACGAGGGCGCCATCACTCAGTCTCGCCTGGAGAATGATGCTCAGGCACAGCGTCTGCAGGACTTCATCGAGAAGCTCGAGGCAGCTCTCCTACGCATCCAAAACGGCACTTATGGGATCTGCTCCGTCACGGGCAAGCTCATCCCCAAGGAGCGTCTCCGTGCGGTACCTCATACGACGAAGAGTATAGAGGCTAAGCTCAACCGCGACAAGCGTAAGTAAAGTCATCCCGCGCCTCATATGACTCGAACTAGCCAGCGCCACTGGATTGTCGCAGGGCTCATTCTGCTTCTCATCGTCATTGATCAGGTCGTCAAGATCTGGATCAAGACGCATATGTACGTTGGTCAGGAGTACCACATCTTCGACTGGTTTCGCATCTACTTTGTAGAGAACCGTGGCATGGCCTACGGTGTGGAACTGGGAAGCAAGCTCCTCCTGACCGCCTTCCGCATCGTAGCGATGGCGGGGCTAGGTGTCTGGCTCACCCGCTTCGTTCGGCAGTGCAGGCACTACTCGCTAGGCTTTTGCATTATCATAGGACTCGTGCTCGCAGGAGGCATCGGCAATCTCATTGACTCCCTCTTCTACGGACAGCTCTTCACCTCCTCCATCGGACAGGTGGCACAGTTTGTCCCTACGACAGCTGGAGCGGTAGGCTATGCCCCGTGGCTTGAGGGACATGTGGTTGATATGCTCTACTTCCCCCTCTTCACGACGGTACTGCCCGAGTGGTTTCCGATAGGTGGTGGCGAGCCGTACACCTTCTTCAGCCCCATCTTTAACATTGCCGACAGCTGCATCACCGTAGGCGTTTTGGCGCTACTCATCTGCTATCCACGCACCACGACACGTGCGCTTGACCGTCTTTGGATCTATCTCCGAGGCAAGCATCGCCACACGAGTAAACGAGCTAAGTAAGCGATAATGCAAGCTTTCAGTGTTAAGACCTCTTTGCTCAAGCTTGGGCTACTGAGCGTGCTGCTACTCCTACTCGGGAGTGGCTGCAAGAAGCGCTCGTGGCAACGCATACCGAATGATAAGCTGGAGCAAATACTCACCGAGCTCTACTCAGCTCGTGGGATAGGTCAGACGCTCTACCTTAGCTCGGACCAGCAAGACTCGATCTACGTCTCCATACTTCAGGCTCATGGTGTATCTCAGGAGGATCTAGACAGCACGATCTACTACCTCTCCGCCTCCAAGGCTAAGCTCCTTCAGAAGATCATCGCTCAGTCCTCAGCCAGCATACAGCGAGAGGTCGATATATTGGAGCGCACGACAGGCTTCTTCAGAGTAGGCTCGGAAGATGGCGAAAACAACTTCTACTCGCCACTACCCGATACACTCTCTTATCCAGTCACTCCGCTGTCCACCTATCCCATCTGCATCAATAGTAGACAGAGCAGCTACATCTGGAAGGTAGCTCTCGCAGACCTACCTCACCTCCCCGACACCATACATCAGATAGAGATACAGGGACTCATCAGTGGCTCACACATACCAGAGCAGGGACAGATGCCCTGCATAGCGCTCTCCAAGCAGTTGGACGCTAAGACTCCGCCCTTAGCCATGGAGAGTGTGTCAACAAGGTTGCCCATCGGAGGAGTCTTCGTGCTCACCCTAGGAGAGTCTGCGCCAGAGAGTACAGCAGAGCCGAGCGAGCCTGAAGAGCCTACCATCCCAACCGATAGTCTATTAAGTGGTCTGACGGATAGCCTCCCCGAGAGTACCCCGCACAAAGAGCGCAAACGCGCTGTTCCGCACTTCTCTGCAAAAGACACTCTCACCATCGCCATCTACAGCCTACCGACAGACTATCTAGGTACGCAGTCGCTACACTTTAGGCTACATGACCTACGCATCATCGCTCGCTAAGGTCAGTTCGTAGCCCCCTAGCAAGCGTAGCACCAGACCGATGGCTCGACAGATTATCCTCCACCCAGGCGAACGAATCGCGCTCCGACGGTTGCTTTACCGTGGGGAGCTCCTGCACTCCGTCCTACTCACCTATCACGACCGTGAGCGAGGCATTGAGCTAACCTCATGGCATCACGACGAACCCCCGCACACGCTCTACTACTCAGGCACCTGGCGCCTCATCGAAGACGACGACGCTGACCACCACTACCTATTACGCCACGAGTAGCGACCTCGTCTTGATAGCTCTCCGATTTCTAACCTCTAATTTCGTATCTTTGTAGCGTATTAAGTATTGGCATAGCATGCTTTATAGATTATGATGACAGCACACGATATACGACAAGCCTTCCTCGACTTCTTTGAGGAGCACGGACACCGCATAGTCCCTTCGGCACCGATGGTGATCAAGGACGACCCCACACTTATGTTTACCAATGCCGGGATGAACCAGTTTAAGGATATCATCCTGGGCAATAAAGAGCCTCAGTATCGTCGTGCAGCAGACTCTCAAAAGTGCCTCCGCGTCAGCGGTAAGCACAACGACCTCGAGGAGGTAGGACGCGATACCTACCACCACACCATGTTTGAGATGCTGGGCAACTGGTCCTTTGGCGATTACTTCAAGAAAGAGGCTATTGAGTTCGCCTGGACCTTCCTCACGGAGCGCCTCCATCTACCCAAGGATCGGCTCTACGTAACCGTCTTCGGCGGTAGTGCCGAGGAGGGTCTGAGCCGTGACGACGAGGCTGCGGGCTACTGGCTTCAGCACACCACGGAGGATCGAATCATCGACGGCTCTCGCAAGGACAACTTCTGGGAGATGGGCGACACTGGTCCCTGCGGTCCCTGCTCTGAGATACACATTGACCTGCGTAGCGAGGAGGAGCGTCAGGAGATCTGCGGTCGTGACCTAGTCAATAAGGATCACCCGCTAGTCATCGAGATCTGGAACCTCGTCTTCATGCAGTACGACCGCAAGGCTGACGGGCATCTAGAGCCCCTACCCCACAAGGTGATCGATACGGGCATGGGCTTCGAGCGCCTCTGTATGGCTATGCAGGGTAAGAAGTCCAACTACGACACCGACCTCTTCACCCCTCTGATACGCGCCATCGAGACACTCAGCGGGGAGCAGTACGGTCAGAACGAGCAGGTGGACATAGCCATGCGTGTTGTCGCTGACCACATCCGTACGATTGCTTTTGCCATTGCCGACGGACAGCTCCCGAGCAACGCTAAGGCGGGCTACGTGATCCGTCGTATCCTACGTCGTGCCGTGCGCTACGCCTACACCTTCCTCCATGCCGATGAGCCGATGCTCTACACGCTCCTCCCCACGCTCAATGAGGTGATGGGTGGTGCTTACCCCGAGATCGTGGCTCAGCGCGAACTGATCGCTTCGGTGATCAAAGAGGAGGAGGAAAGCTTCCTACGCACCCTCGCTCAGGGACTCAAGCTCCTAGAAAGCAAAATCCAAGAGCTACCCCAGGACGCGAAAGTTCTATCGGGTGCCGACGCTTTCGTCCTGTACGACACCTACGGCTTCCCACTAGACCTCACAGAGTTGATCCTGTCAGAGCGTGGCATGACGCTTGATCAGGTTGCTTTTGACAAACTGATGCAGGAGCAGAAGAGCCGTGCCCGTCAGGCTGCAGCTGTCGACGCAGCCGACTGGGAAGTCCTTGACGAGGAGACCTCCGAGAGCACCTTCGTAGGCTACGAGACGCTCCAGATAGAGACGCATATCCTGCGCTACCGCAAGGTGGCTGACAAGAAGCACAGCTACTATCAGGTGGTGCTGGCGGAGACCCCCTTCTACGCTGAGATGGGAGGTCAGGTCGGTGACAAGGGCGTGCTCATCGCTCAGGACGGCACAGAGTACCCGATCCTAGACACCAAGCGGGAGAACAACCTCACCGTCCATATCCTCTCCACTCTCCCCGCAGATCCCAAGCAGCCGCTCATCGCTCGTGTCGGAGCGGAGCTACGTCACCTCACGGAGGCAAATCATACGGCAACGCACCTGATGCACCACGCTCTGAGAGCCGTACTCGGCTCCCATGTAGAGCAAAAGGGTTCGCTCGTATCGGCAGACCTGCTACGCTTTGACTTCTCACACTTCAAGAAGGTAACTCCCGAAGAGATTGCTGAGGTAGAGCGTCTAGTCAATGCGGAGATTCGTGCCGACAGACCTCGTGACGAGCGTCGCAATGTACCGATTGCTCAGGCTAAGGAGATGGGTGCGATGGCACTCTTTGGCGAGAAGTATGGCGACGAGGTACGTGTCATCAAGTATGGTGACTCGGTCGAGCTATGTGGTGGAACCCACGTGGCTAGCACGGGGCAGATAGGCTTTTTCAAGATTATCAGCGAGGGCTCTATTGCCGCTGGCATCAGACGTATTGAGGCGGTCACAGGTCCCAAGGCGGAGGAGTATGTACACCATCTAGAGGAGCAGTTGCAGCTCTTCAACGAGCGACTCAACAATGTGCCCGATCCGCTCAAGGCGCTAGACCGACTGATTGCCGAAAGTGCCGAGCAGCGCAAGGCTATCGAGCAGTACACCAAGGCTCAGGCGGAGCAAATAGCTCTGCAGGCTCTAGCCGATCAGACGAAGCGTAGCGAGACTACCATCGTCACCGTCAATAAGTCCATGAGTAGCGATGTCGCTAAGGATGTCGCTGGCACCATCCGCGAGCGACTACAGGGCTCTTACCTAGCGCTCATCGGTGCTGCCGAGGAGGGCAAGTGCACCCTCACGGTAATCCTCTCGCCAGACCTTGTCGACAAGGGGCTCAACGCAGGCAAGCTCATCAAGGAGGTCGCCTCGCTCATCAAGGGCGGGGGCGGTGGTCAGCCTCACTTTGCAACGGCTGGTGGACGCAACCCCGAGGGGCTCCAAGCAGCCATTGACCATATCGTCTCGCTGATTTAGCAGTTGGCCAGATGCCACCCCTAGCCTTCATCTCCACCCAGTCAAGGGTGCTCGTGGGCAATCTAATGGGCGACTACCTGCGGGAGTTGCTCCGCCAAGGTAAGCCCGAGAGCTACTACCTACTGGCAGATGAGCAGGTGTGGCATCTGAGCCAAGAGCTTATAGCGAAAAACTATCCCGAACTAACGGAGCTACCCCGCTATCTGATCAATGACCCTGAGGAGGCGAAGAGCCTCGAGGGCATCACTGAGATGGCACGCTGGCTCCTAGAGCAGGGTGCCACGCGTGGCGCTACACTCATTGCGCTAGGCGGTGGAGCCGTGAGCGATGCCGTTGGCTTCCTCGCTCAGATCTATATGCGGGGCATCTCGCTTGTCCTACTCCCCACGACGCTCCTCGCCATGGCAGACGCTGCTGTGGGGGGCAAATGCGGGGTCAACTTTGCGGGTGTCAAGAACCTCCTCGGAGCTTTTGCTGATGAAGCTGCCACGCTGACGCTCTGCGACACAGCTTGGCTGGAGAGCCTCCCAGAGGAGGAGCTACGCTCAGGCTGTGGCGAGCTGATCAAGTATGGTCTGCTCGTTGGTCCCGACCTGTGGCGCCGGCTACTGCAGGTACTGCCCGAGCAACCGCTCTCCTTAGAGCAACTCACCCCACTCATTCGTGAGGCGGTGCAGTTCAAGCTCGACATCGTGGCTCAGGATCGTCTAGATCAGGGGCTACGTCACCAGCTTAACCTAGGGCACACCTTCGGACATGCCTTTGAGGCGTGGAGCCATCAGCACGGCGACACGCCTTTGCTGCATGGCGAGGCGGTCGCTCTAGGACTCGTGCCCGAGCTATATCTCTCGCATGTCAAGCTTGGCTTCCCCAAGGAGGTGCTACACCAGTTGCTCGCCGTAGTGCAGGAGCTGTACCGTCCACTCTCCATCACCTGCCGAGACTACGATGCGCTCAGGAAGTTAATGCTCCACGACAAGAAGAATAGCGACGCCCAGCGCATCACCACCGTCGCCCTCTCAGGCATCGGTGAGGTCCACGAACTACAAAACGCACCTCTCGACATCACCGAGGCGCTCGACTACTACCAAGACACGATGCTCTAGACTATGAATACCGTCCCCGAGACATGTCCCCTACTCTCTATCATCGTCCCTGTTTACAAGGTCAAGGCTTACCTAGCCGAGTGCGTCACTTCGCTCTGCCAGCAGTCCTATGAGCATATAGAGATTATCCTCGTCGATGATGGTTGTCCAGAGGGGTGTGGGGAGCTGTGCGAAGCTTTTGCCAAGGAGGATGCTCGCATCATCGTCTTACATCAGACCAATCAAGGTCAAGCAGCAGCCCGCAATGCAGCGCTAGAGATAGCGCACGGAGATTATATCTCCTTTGTAGATAGCGATGACTACATATCGCCAGACTACTACGTCAGCCATATAACGTATCTAGAGCGGCACCCCGAGGTAGATATATCTATCGCAGGAATACAAAATGTAGATGAGGAGGGGGTGCCCCTCGCTCTGTCCCCTTTTCAGCCACGCATAGAGCGTCTCTCGCTAGTTGGTGTAGAGGCTGTCAGTGATTATCTGCTCCAGATACACTTCGCTCAGGGCATCTATAGAGCAGCTGTATGGGCGTCCATACGCTTCCCTCAGGGGATTATTCTAGAGGATTGCTATGTCATCCCCGAAATCTGCCAGCATACCCGAGCTATCTCTGCCTCCTACGTGGGTACTTACTACTATCGTCAGCGAGGTGGTGCGACGATGTCTGCCTTTACGGCACGCCATCTAGCCTGCTTTCGCATAGTCACGGAACACCATCTAGCCTACTTCGCTCAGACCAATAGGCGACTTTACTACCATCGACTAGCTGTCGCTTATATCTACTCTTGGCGACACCGCAAGTTGCTCACGCATATGGAGCTACGCGACTACCGTAGCGAGCTGGCACAACACCCTATCCAGCTCAAGGAGCTACTGACCATACGAGGGCTCAAGCACACACTGCGCCTACGACTGCTCCTCATCTACTTCCGCCGACATCTGTAGGAATGCTCGCCACTCAGTGACGAAGCTTACGAGTGCGGGGCGCTCAGCATCGCTCATATCACACTCTATTTCTGACACATGCGAGTTCCAAAAAGGGTCCCCTTCTTGAAACTTTTTAGTTCCAATGGTGGAACTGTTCGGTTCCAATGGAGGAACTGTTCGGTTCCAACAGAGGGACGAAGAAATTCCTAGGGAGAATTGTTCGATCCCCACGGGGGGAAGGAGCAATACTTCGGAACTTCGATTTCTTTCTTCCGAAGTTTCATTTCATTCTTCCGAACTTTTATTTCGCGCATCGGAGCAAATAAGAGATTTCCAGCGAGGAGTCTGGGACTTTCTCCAGGGAGACCGAGTAGGGTGCCCTGCATGCTGACAATTCGTCGAGACGGCTCGTGAGCGCTGTGCCGACAGTACTAAAAAAAGCCCCACGTCTGCTGAGCAGAGCGTGGGGCTTCGTATGGTGGGAGCCGAGGGGGGCTATCGACTAGTCCGCTGGCTCACTGTGCTGGTCGTGAGCGTACTAGATGCCTAGCTGCTTCTTGACCTGAGCCGTGATATCTACGGCGGCGGAACCTGTGTAGAGCATCATCGTAGACTCCATAACGTAGGTATAACCGCCTGCGTCGCCTACCTTCTTGATAGCCTCTACGATCTTCTGCTGGATGGGTGCCATGAGAGTAGCCTGCTGCTTCTCCATGTCTTGCTGCATAGCCTGGTAGGAGCGCTGAATGCGACTTTGCAGATCATTGAGCTCCTGCTCACGACTCTTGAGGAGCGCCTCGGAGAGCCCCCCTTTGTCCTTCATATAGAGCTCGAGCTTCTTCTGATACTCGTCGTTCATCGTCTGCATCTCTGCGGTGTACTTCTTGTCTAGCTCTTGGAGACGATCCTGAGCAGCCTTCATATCAGGCATAGCTGCGATGAGCTCCTGTGAGTTGACGACAGCTATCTTCTGCTGAGCCGTAGCTACGACAGGTAGCAAGAGGAGGAGTAGGGATAGAAACAGATTCTTTGTTTTCATTGTTCTGTATTTAAGTTATTGATAATGCGTATGTATAGGATTAGCGCTTGCGCCCATAGCCTAGCTTCTCTAGGACTTGGTCGCTGATGTCAATAGATGGATTGGCAAAGACGATGCCTGCGGTCGAGCGGTCGAGGACTAGCTGGAATCCGCCCTGCGAAGCGATCTCCTTGATCGCTTGCCATATCTCGTCTTGCAGAGGCTTGACCATCTTAGAGCGACGATTGAAGAGCTCACCCTCGGGCCCGAAGTATTTACCCTGTAGCTCGGTGGCCTGCTGCTCGGTCTTAACGATCTCCTCTTCGCGCTGACGCTTTTGCTCAGCGGTGAGGAAGACGAGGTCGCTCTGATACTTCTTGTAGAGTGTCTCGGCCTTGTCTTGGAGCGTCTTGACTTCCTGCTGCCAACGCTTAGAGACGGTCTCAAGCTGCTCATTCATCATCTCATAGTTGGGGATGTTCTTGAGGATATACTGCATATCCACAAGAGCAAACTTCTGTGCTGATGCTCCCAGCGTAAGGGCTAGGAGGAGTGTGAGGAGATATAGATGCTTTCTCATAATATTGATGTTTAGAAGGTCCGTACTAGTGTGTATAGATGGCTTGGGGAGCTCTTTGTTTAAGGAGGTCAAGCTGTCTACTCACGTACTCAGGGGGTTAGAACTCCTGACCCATGACGATGTGGATGTTGCTACCGCCACGCTGTGAGGAGCCGTCGGGCTTGTCAAAGCCATAGCCCCAGTCAAGTCCGAGCATACCGAGGAAAGGTAGCGTGATACGGAAGCCGACACCAGCCGAGCGCTTGAGGTTGAAGGCGTTGAAGTTGCTCAGATCTCGCCACGCATTACCAGCCTCGAGGAAGGCGACTGCCCAGACGTTGTACTGTCCCTCGAAGAGGATCGGCATACGTAGCTCAGCCATCATACGCATATAGGCGTAAGCGTAGTCATAGTTGCCACCAGCGATCGATCCGTTGCTATATCCACGTAGCGGGATGGTCTCGTTGAGGAAGTTGCCTACGTAGCCACTCATGTTGTCGCCACCCATGTAGTAGGTGCCGAAGGGTGAGCGCTTGAACGGAGTGTAGTGACCGATGAAGCCCGCATCCAGACGGGTCATGAGGACGGGCGTATACTTTACGGTAGCAGGGTTCATGAGCGGGGTGAAGACCTTGCCCGAGAACTTCCACTTGTGGTACTCGACGAAGCGGTAGCGATCCTCCGACTTGAGATTGATATTGGAGTAGTCGATGCCGTCCCAGAGGGAGTATGGTGGCGTAGCACTGACGGACAGGGTAAAGGAGGAGCCACGACGAGTGTAGATCGGGTTGTCGATCGAGTTACGCGAGAGCGCTAGTGTGAGGCTTATGTCGTTAGCATGCCCATTGTGGAAGCCCTGGAATGTTTCGTAGACCCAATCACGGAGGTAGTAGTGGGTATAGTTGAGCGTAGCATTGACATTAAACCAGTTGTCTGGCCAGTTGAGTCGCTTACCGAAGCCGACCGTAGCTCCGAAGATGTGCATGGACTGGTTGGGGTTGTAGGAGTTTTCCATCAGCGACTGCCTGTACCCACCATCGTAGCCATAGCCTCCGTAACCGCCATAGCCGTATCCACCGTAACCGCCGTAACCACCATAGCCTCCGTATCCGCCATAGTAGCCTGGGTAGTAGCCCATACCCTGCGTACGGTTGTTATAGTAGCGGGTATCGATAGCGGTCTGCATGGAGTAGAAGAGCGATGCCGTGAAGAAGTTCGGGCGCTTGCCACCAAACCAAGGATCGGAGAATTGTAAGCTGAAGGAGTGGTAGTAGCGACCATTACTCATCGCATTGAAGGAGAGGGTCTGTCCATCGCCCTGCGGGATGAGACCACGGTACGCCTTCGGGTGGAAGAGGTTATAGATCGAGAAGTTGGTAAAGTTGATACCCGCACGTCCGATGATACCGGCCTGAGACCAACCGAAGGAGAGCTCAAACTTGTCATTGTTTCTGCGTTGCAGCGAGTACTCTATATCTACGGTACCCTCTTGCGGGTTGGGGATTGGCGTGGGGAAGCTCTTCTCTGGATCAAAGTGCCCGAGCTGATTGAGCGTCATCCAGGAATTCATCATATCCTCCTTGCTAAAGAGCTTGCCAGGCTTCGTAAAGAGCTCACGACGAATCACCTCCTCGTAGATGTCGTGGTTACCACGTATGATCACCTTGTCGATGGTAGCCTGCGGGCCCTCAACGATGCGCAGGTCGAGCGATACGGAGTCTCCCTCGACGTAGGTCTCCACGGGGTCTATGCCTGAGAAGATATATCCGTTGTTGTAGTAGAGGTTGGCGACAGCATCGTCCTCGACGTAGAGACGCTTCGTAAGGCGATCCTGATCATAGACGTCTCCGTGCTGCATGCCCAGCATCGCCTCGAGGAGCGGTGTGGGGAACTTCGTATTGCCGACGAAGTTGATATTCTTGATGTAGTAGCGATGCCCCTCGGAGATGTTGATGAAGATGTCGATCTGCTTGTCGTTCTTCGGATTGCGAGCGATGGAGTCTGAGAGGATCTCCGCATCGCGGTAGCCCGCCTTGTGATAAGCGTTTAGGATATTGCGCAAGTCCTCCTGATAAGTGTCTTGGATAAACTTCTTGCTCTGGAAGAGCTCTAGGAGCGAGTTCCAGAGGTTGCCACGATTAAGGCGAAAGACTTCGTTCGTCTTCTTCATAGCCTTGCGCAGATCCGTGTCGGAGAGCGCCTTATTTCCCGAGAAGTAGATGTTAGCGATCTTCGTTTTGTATTTCTTATCGACCGTGATGCCGAGCTTGACATACCCTTCACGAGATAGATCAGGTTGCTGATCAAAGGTAACCTCCATCTCGCTATAGCCCTTCTCATTGTAATACTTCTGTATCAGTTGCTCCGTACGGTCGAGGACATTGGGCGAAAGCTGCATGCTCTCACGTAGACCCGTCTTAGCCTCTAGGTCTTCCTGCTCCGACTTCTTGATATTGTGATAAGTGACCGAGGCAATCCGAGGATGCTGCTCCAGTTGCACCTCTAGCCACACTTTGTCGCCCACATACTTAGTCACCAGCACACGCGCATTGGCAAAAGCTCCGTTACGAGTGAACTGCTGTACCACGGCAGTCGTTGCCACGCCTGGTATCTCTATCTTATCCCCCACCTTGAGACCTGTATAGCCTAGCAAGACCTCCTGGTCGTACCCTTGTGCACCAGTGATGGTCACGCCCGCAATGGTCTTGGTGACGGGGCGAGCGTAGTCGATCGTGGGGGCATAGATCGTGTCGGCTGGAGTGGTAGCAACTTGTGCGCTCGCTGTAGTTACCGCGAGGAGCGCTATAAGTGCGAAGAGTATATTGTGATATCGTTGCATTGTCATCATTAGGAGATCTGATGGGTCTGTGATGTATGGGTCTTTGTTTTACTGTGGCACCGTGCCGAAGCGTCGCTGGCGTAAGGCAAAGTCTGCAAGCGCCTTGTCCAGCTCTGCCTCATCAAAGTCTGGCCATAATGTGTCTGTGAAGTACAGCTCTGTGTAAGCTGATTGGAGTAGGAGAAAGTTCGAGAGCCGCTGCTCTCCACCCGTCCGAATGAGCAAGTCAGGCATCGGCATACCTCTGGTGTAGAGATAGTCATTGATCAGATCGGGGCGTGACAGGTCGTCATTGCTGAGATGTCCCGACTGCACATCCGCAACGATATGCTGTATCGCATGACTGACCTCCGTATAGGAGGAGTAGCTCAGCGCCATGCCTAGGGTGATCCGCTTGCCATCCTTGGTCTGTTCCATGGAGTCTCGGAGCTGCGCTGCCGTTTCGGCGGGGAGCTGGTCAATATCTCCAATGGCTCGTAGCCGCACTCCCTCCTTGATGAAGCGAGGCGTGTAGTGATGTAGTCCCTCTGCTAGGAGCTGCATGATATAGTTAACCTCAGCCTCTGGGCGGTTCCAGTTCTCTGTACTGAAGGCGTAAACCGTCAGATATGGGATGCCTCGATCGGCTACGGCACTGAGGATAGTCTCCAGGGCATCGACACCCTGCTTGTGTCCATAGCTACGCGACAGGCCTCGTCGCTGAGCCCAGCGACCATTGCCGTCCATGATGATGGCTATATGTTGCGGAGTCTGCTGTTTCATCATTTTGGTGTCTGCCAGTTAGGGTAGCTGTCCGATCCGTGGCAAGGTTCGCTGCGCTTGCCAAATTCATAGGTTATACTCACGATCAAGCCTATCGTAGCGTCCCCCCCCTTGATCCAGTTCGCTGGCATCCCGTAAGGGTTGTTGAGCCAGCCCGTCTGCTCCGTAGGCGTGTCCAGGTGGGAGCTAAGGTAATAGATACCTTGCAGTGCGGCGATCAGGTTAAGGCGATTGCGAAGCTTGTACTTGACCCCCGTCTTGATGCCAGCCCCTGGCAGAAAAGCCATCTTGTGCCCCGAGAGCGTCGTCCCGACACTGAGACCAGCACCTATATAAGGTACCAAAGAGCGAGTCTGCAGGTAGCGGAACTTGTCGCTGTAGTGAGCAAAGTTGTACTCCGCCCAGCCATTTAGCGCCAGCAGATGAGAGGCACCACGGGTAGCTTGATTAGCCTCCCTAGCCTGCGGATAGTCTGTCTGCGCATAGCGACAGTCGAAGGGGAGGAAGCTGTAGCCCAGTTCTCCCGAAAAGGCCAACCGGAAGTTGTGATTGTAGCGAAAAGCGACTCCGCCCGTCCCCCCGATCGGTACGAAGGGGATACGCCTATTAGCATTCCCTAGATAGGACGCAGCACCTGCATATCCGCCCATCTCATAGCGATACTCCTGCGCCGTCAGCGAGACAGCGCAGAGCATCAAGAGGAGAGGAGCCAGAAGGCAGGAGCGAGTCGGCATAAGTCTACGAGGGTATACTTACTTAAAGCGAATAGGCTGCCCAATCCAAAGCGTAGGAGCCCCACCCTTTAGTCCGCCGAAGAGATAAATGCGACCATCATCGCCACGGTAAAGCGCTAAGCCACGCTGATGCTTCTGCCCCTTGTCATAGTAGAGAGGTGGAAGTATCGACTCCTCTGTCAATGGCTGCCATACAGTGCCGTGGTCTAGCGATACATAGACACGCATCGCTGGTTGCTCAGCATGCTTAGGACGAGCTGCAGGCTTGACAAGCAGTATCGTTTGGTCTTTTGGCTCATAGATCATCGCTCCTGGCAGACTGCTTGGCCAGATCTTACTTACCACTTTGGCATCGTGAGGCGTGAGCCAGTCAAGGCCGTTGGAGGTGGTGTAGACCAGTGCCGTGGTATCTGCTACGGAGCCCCCAATTAGGAAGGATACGGGATGATACTCGATGGTGAGCGAAAGACGAGCGTTGTCCTTAAGCGGGAAAGCCTTCGGAACTCGTATGCCACGCTCACTGCCGAAGTGTACGCCATCGGTAGACTTCACAGCCACGAGGGGGGTATTCGCTCCTCTATAGTATAGGTTGCCCAAGAGGTAAGAAGCTCTACCAGGCAAAGCGTTGCTCTGATTCCACTTACCACCTTGATGTTCATAGATGACCATCTGTCCGCTCTCCTGCAGACAGAGGATTGCATCACTGCCACCCTGCTCTGCGATGTCCATAATGGGTGAGTCAAGCGTAGATATCGTCACCTCTTGCCATAACTCAGGCTCCTTGTGCGAGGCACGCCATAGATGCCTCTCGGTAGCGGTGCGAGCGAAGTAATAGTACGCCTCGCCATTGTCCACAAGACGGCTCAGGACGATATTTTCATTCATCGCTATGGCTGGCGCTGCGTGCGCTGACTTCGTCCATGTGTGGGTGTAGGGGTCACGGTCGTAGATGTTTATATTGAGCTTGTACTCCTTGGTCAGAGAGGCATTCTTGCGATGGTGCATCACGATGCGCACCCCCTCCGCATACTTGGACATGTTGATCGTGTCCAGCCCTGACGTAGAGGGCTGCTCGACACCGCCTATGTAAACCTTAGGCAGTGCATCTGGAGAAGCTGTTATCTTCAACTTAACCCTGCCTATTTTGGTTCCCTTTGGTAGCGGACGAGCGTTGTATATCAATCCTTTTCGGTGATCTATGGAGAAGATTGTCTTCTCCAGTTCAGGGACAGACTTGTCACTCAGCTTGAGTTCTGAGATCAGTACGCTCTCTACCTGCACATCCTCAACGAGCGCCTTGCGCTGGCAGGAGGGCAGGCTGATGAGCGGTAGCAACGCTACAGCGAGGAGTAGGTATCTATGGAGAGATTGTATGGTGCGAATCATATAGAATACTTGATATGAAGACAAAGATACTACTTCCCGCGAAAATAGAGGTTAGACTTTAGAGATTAGAGGTTAGAGATACTACACGCCAAAAGATACGAGAAGAGATCTAACCTCTAATCTCTAAAGTCTAACCTCTAAATTCTAACCTCTAGAGTCTAACCTCTAACCTCTAAAGTCTAATGCGACACATGCACCCGCTTGGTGGCGGGAGCCATCGTCAGCCTCTCCTGCACGCGCTCCGTCACAGCCGTGGCTAGCTCAGCGAAGTAGTGACTCATCACCTGATCACTCTGCGCTGCTATCGGCTCTCCCGCATCGCCAGCCTCGCAGACACTCTGCACGAGCGGTAGCTGACCCAAGAGCGGGATGTGAAGTTGCTCGGCCAATCGCTTGCCTCCGTCACGACCGAAGATGTAGTACTTATTGTCGGGCAGCTCGGCAGGCGTAAACCATGACATATTTTCCACCAAGCCGAGGATAGGCACATTGACAGGATCCGTCTGGAAGAGGTTGATCCCCTTCATCGCATCGACGAGCGCCACCTCTTGCGGTGTGGTCACCACGATAGCGCCCGTGAGTGGAAGCGTCTGCACCAGTGTCAGAGCGATGTCTCCCGTTCCTGGAGGCATATCGATGAGTAGGTAGTCCAATTCTCCCCAGTGACCCTCGGTAAGCATCTGCTTGAGCGCATTCGAAGCCATCGTACCACGCCATAGGAGCGCTTGGTTGGGACTCACGAAGAAGCCGATGGAGAGCATCTTGATCCCCTCCGTCACGACGATCGGAGCGATGCGATCCTTGCCGTCCACCTCCTCAGCCACAGGCCGAGCGTCCTCACAGTGAAACATCTTAGGCATCGACGGACCATAGATATCGGCATCAAGGAGCCCCACTTTATACCCTTGGCGAGCTAGAGCCACCGCCAGATTGCTCGTGACCGTACTCTTGCCCACGCCCCCCTTGCCACTGAAGATGGCGATCGTGTTAGAAACCATCGGGAGCGGGTTCTCCACTTCAGGCTGCTCAGGCTCCTCTCTAAAGGTTGCCTTGATACGACCCGCCACATCTGCCTTCGCATCTAGGAAGGTGAGGATAGCGGTCTCAGCCGCTTTGACCACGGAGCGAGCAAACGGATCTCGCACACGGGGGAAGTGTAGCGTCAGAGAGATCTGTCGTCCATCGATCTGTATGTCGTCTGTCACGATACCTGACGTGACAATATCGGTACCCGTACCTGGGTAGCGCACATTGCGTAGCGCATCGAGTACCTGTTCGGTTGTATAGCTATTCATATCTTGTTTCGATTACTTGGTCTGAGCTTTTATTCTTCCTGAGCGAACGCTCGCTCCACTTGATGCAGGAGTCCTCCAGGGACTTGCGACCAACTGGTATAGTCGTCATGCTCTGGCTCACTTTCGGGCTCCAGCCATTGCTCGCGCATAGGTAGCGCAAAGCGGATATACTTGATCACCTTACCTCTGCCCAGCCACTGCTTCTCGTAGTGAGTCAGGACACGTGGTATGCCGTACTGTGTCAGCAGAGATTCCTCTTGGTAAAGGTCTGGCAGCGCCACGATAGGCTCCACGCCATTGACCTCCAGCAAGCTCAGCGTGTACTCATAGAGGAAGGTGCTATCGGTCTTAAGGTGCACCACTCCATCGGGCTTGAGATAGCGGTTGTAACTAGCCAAGAAAGCTGACGAGAGAAGTCTAGCACGTGTGCGCTTCATCTGCGGATCGGGGAAAGTGATCCAGAGCTCACTCACCTCACCAGGGGCAAAGGCTAGCGGCAATAAGTTAATGTCCGTACGCAGGAAGGCAGCATTGGTCAACCCTTTGTCTAGAGCCTCCGTAGCTCCGTGCCACATACGTGCGCCCTTACGGTCCACGCCAATATAGTTGTGCGTAGCATCTTGCTGAGCCAGTGCCACCGTGTACTCACCTCGTCCGCAGCCCAACTCTAAGACGAGCGGGCGATCCGCATCAAAGGCGCACCCACTCCACCCGCCAGCTATCTCTCCCGCCACCTCTGGTGAAGAGAACTCCGCATAGCCATACTCATACACGTTGGGATAGCTATGCAGGTCGGCAAATTTCTCCAGTTTACGTCTAGCCATAGGCGCTCCTCAGGATCAATTACTCCTGATCCTCATCGGTGTCTATGACATCGACCAGCCCCTCCTCGGCATAGTAGTCGTAGAGCGTAGAGACGAGATCGTACGCATCGTCCTCGTGCATCTTGACGCCCATGTCCTGACTCAAGTGATCAGAGACATAAGCTGCCATTGCGTCTAGGTCTAGACAGACCTCCTCATCATCGCCCTGCGTCTCAGTATAGTCGTCACAGAGATCCATCACATAGAGAAAGATCTCATCATCGTCATACTCCTTGATAAAGGAGGGATCGAGATGATTGCGCATGTACTGAACCGCACCTCGATCAAGCTGCTCAAAGTCTAAGTCTGCCATCTTGATATGTAGTCTATATGTATAGGTTAAATGTGTCTCTCGTCCCCTTTACTTCAGCGACTTGTAGAAAGCCTCCAGGAGCCGTCCCGCACCCACGAAGGGGGTGATATGATTCTCCAGAACCTCGTGCTCTACCGACTCTTGAAGCTGCTTGACCTGCTCATTGTCGTAGAAGGAGCGACGAAGCTCCTCATTGACCGTCTCATACATCCACCACTTCTCCTGCCGACGACGATTGTAGTCAAAGTAGCCACTCTCCTTAGTCGTCTGACGATAAGTATCGATCATGTCAAAGATCTCCTTGATACCTATCCCCTTCAGTCCTGAGTAGGTCATGACCTTCGGCTCCCAGCCCGACTCGGTAGTGGGAAAGAGCTGTAGCGCATTGCGAAAGTGCTGCGCTGCCAGACGAGCCTTGTCAACGTTGTCGCCATCAGCCTTGTTGATGATGATTCCATCGGCCATCTCCATGATACCGCGCTTGATACCTTGCAACTCATCGCCTGTACCAGCCAGCTGAATCAAGAGGAAGAAGTCGACCATCGAGTGTACTGCCGTCTCACTCTGCCCTACCCCCACCGTCTCAACGAAGACCGTGTCAAAGCCAGCAGCCTCGCAGAGGATAATGGTCTCACGCGTCTTGCGCGCTACACCACCCAGCGAAGAGCTACTAGCACTCGGACGAATGAAAGCACGCTCCTCCCGTGAAAGGCGCTCCATGCGTGTTTTGTCGCCTAGGATACTTCCCTTAGAGATCTCACTACTAGGGTCTATCGCCAGCACCGCCAGCTTGTGTCCCTGCTTGATGAGGTGCATGCCGAAGGCATCTATCGACGTACTCTTGCCAGCTCCAGGCACGCCCGTGATACCGACACGCATCGACTGCCCACTGTATGGCAAGCAACCCTCCAGTATCTGCTGCGCTTTGAGCTGATGGTCGTGACGTGTACTCTCGACGAGCGTCACGGCACGAGCCAGGAAGGTACGATTGCCCGCTAGGATCTCCTCTATATAGCGCTCAGCGGGATAGTCCTCACGCTGTACCCGTTGCTGGCGCAGATAGGGATTGACCATAGGCTGGACGGAGACACCTTTATTCACCTTGAGACCCGCATAGCGAGGGTCATTCTCAGGATGATCGTTTGTGAGCATGGAGGATTTAGAGGTTAGAGGTTAGAAATCCGGTTATTCCGATAGCTCCGATGGCTCTGATAGCTCCGATGGCTTTAGTCTATCGCTTAGGGACGACGATCAGAACGTTGCGTAGCGGAGCATTCGGATCGTTGAGCAGGAGGTCAAAGTTTGCCTTGAGAGCTCCACGTGAGCGATCCACGCCCTCCAGCTTGAGCTGATAGCGTATGTCGGCACTAGCACCTGGAGCTATCGTCTTCGGGTAATCCAAGATGGTCAGGAAGGCGGTATTGCTCTCCACTGAGTAGAGCTGCATAGGGGCTTCGCCATCATTCTTTAGGGCGACAGTTCCCTCATAGACTTGATCTTCTGGAGCTAAGTCGGTCAGACGCTGGTAAGTCTTCAGATCGGCACGAGGTGTTGGTGCTCCCTTGACAAAGCTGGGAGGCATCACAAGTCGTACCATCACTCCACCCGAGAGGTCTGACTCGCCGTCCTGCGTATGTACGGTGATGCCTATCCACCCTTTGTGAATGCCAGGCGCTATCGACCCGTCATTATGTGCCTTTAGAAAGATCTCCTCAGGCTCGTAAGCCGCCAACGTAGCTCGGCTTATACTAGTAGACAGGAAGCTAGGCACTGTATCCAGTGACACCTCTAGAGGCTGACCCGTCGGATTGTTGAGCATCAGGCGAATCGTATTCTCTTCGCCAGCAGGCTGTAGCGGGAAGTCTAGAAAAAGGTTACTCACCTGTAGCGCTCCGATCTCTTGCTGGTAGAGCGCATTCGTTGGGGTCTGCCTACCAAGTGTAGCTACATTGCCCTTGATCGTCAGCTTGACAGGCTTATTCGGATCTACGGAGGTGTAGACACGGGTATACTTGACGAAAGAGCCTGGACGATTTAGCGGATTGTAGGTGATCTGGATAGGTATCGAATCGCCAGGAGCTACAGCGGTACGATCATATGTAGGGGTCGTACAGCCACAGTCCGTATTGACACGCAGGATGACCATCGGCTGGTCAGAGACGTTGCGCAAGGTGAAGCTATGCGACACCGTCCCCCGCTCCTCAGCTATCGTCCCGAAGTTGTGGATCGCTGAGAGCGAGTCAATCATCCTCTCCGTCTGCTGTGCACGTACTACACATAGGGTAGTGGCAAGGCAAAGCAGGAGAGCTACCATTCGTCTTGTAGCCATACACTATCTATCTTAGTTCGCTTGAAACACGCTCCTCCACCCCATCGCCTTCGTGATGAAGGCTCTAGGGCTGAGCGTGTATCGCTTCAAGTGACTGTAGAGTCCTAACTCTCTTACAGTAGTAGGACTACTCGACAATACCCTTGATGCGTAGAATGTAGCTACCATCCTTGCCATTGCTATAGACAGAGATGGTCTTGACGAATTGACCAGGACGTCCAGCAGGGTTGTAGGTCACCTTGATCGTAGTGCTCTTACCTGGAGCTATAGGTGCTGTCTCAAACTCAGGCTTCGTGCAGCCACAAGAGGCTACGACACGAGTGAGCACGAGGGGTGCTGTACCTGTGTTCTTGATCGTAAAGGTATGACTGACAGGGCCATCAACCTCCTTGATCGAGCCAAAGTCAAACTCAGTCTCCGTAGCGGTGATCTGAGGACCAGACTGCTTGCCAGTTTGCTTGTTCTGAGCTCCAGCTAGTGTAGCACAGAGGAGGAGGATCGTTGTTAGGATTGCAATGCGTTTCATAAACTTTGTAGTCTTAAGATTTATACTCTATATGACTGGTACGGCTATAGAACTCTGATCCAGCGGTTAAGCCTCTCAGCGCCCCATCGCCTCACCTAGTAGGTCGTCCAGTGTCCACCACACATGCGACAGAATGGAGTGGACGCAACCTACGCACTGCAAATATACTATTTTCTAATGATACAGGGATCAATTACGCAAATCCGACTGTGCGTTCCTACAATCGTTACACGTATCGCCTTGACACAATGGACGCTCAATCGAGCGTCCCTACGACAGTTACTCGTCCCAAGCGTTTCCTCTCTAACCTCTAATCTCTAACTTCTCCCCTCTCTAACTCCTTCGACGCACTCCGAGGCCCTACAATGACTCCGACGCCACGCCCTTGAGGAAATCAGCGATTTCCTCGGAAAGAATTTTTGATCCTCCACGGAGGAATAAAGAAATTCTTCGGAACTTTGATTTCTTTCTTCCGAACTTTCATTTCATTCTTCCGAACTTTTATTTCCCGGCTCCGTGAGGATTTTTCGTTTTCTCGTGAGCTATTTGGGAATAGCTCCGTGAGGAGTGCGTACGGTATGTGTCAATTAGCCAGGAGTCTATCCGACAAAATCGGATCTAGACCTGTCGCTACAGTGAGCCTGAGCGGGGTAAAAAGGAAGAGAGGTGGCGACCTATCGATCACCACCTCTCTTATTTGTTGTTTGCTCGTCTAGCTAGCGCTTATCTAGGAGTGCTCCTAGCCTAGCCTTATGACGGCAAGATATAGTTGTCGTTGCAGTCGATTACTTGATATCGATGATAGCGACGCGGTTCCACTCGTTGGTAGCGAATGGCTGTACGGTATCACCCTTGTAGTCGATGACGATGTTGTCTGCGCTGACACCATAGTTGTCTATGAGAGCCTTCTTGACAGCCTCGGCACGACGCTGAGAGAGAGTCATGTTGATGTTAGCATTACCCGTCTGCTCGTCAGCATAGCCTACGATGTAGATCTTGCCTCCGTTTGCCTTGGCAGCCTCAGCAGAGTTGTAGACGTTGATCATCTGGTTCTTGTCGATCTTAGCGCTACCGATACGGAAGGCTACGACATTTTCGATGACGCTCTTAGCAACAGGAGCAGCCTCTGGGCACTCAGGGCAAGATACAGGACGCTTGCTGAGCTCAGCATTCTGAGCACGCAGTGAGCTAATCTGACCGTTGAGGTCGTTGACGAGGTCGTAGTCCATAGGAGTAACTGGCTGGAACTCTACCTTACCAAGCTTGAAGGTCAGACCTGCAGATGCAAGTGCTGTGACATCAGCTGGCTGATGAACGGTATAGGTGCCCTGGAAGTTGTTCTTAGAGACCATCATCTGACCCTCGAGGTTGAGGTCGACACGCTTGCCTAGACGGAACTTGAGAGCGAGGCCACCGTTAAGGAGACCGCTGATGTCATTCTTCGTACCAAGCTTGTCACCACTCTTGTCGTCAGCAGAGTAGAACTTCATATGACCACCTAGACCAACGAAAGGAACGAGGTGGAAGACGCGGTTCTCTCTGTATGGAGCGAAGTAGTTGACGAGGTCAAACATAAACTCTAGTGAAGCAGCTCCGAAGAGGTTTTGATAACGTGTTACCTCAGTAGCACCAGGGAGCTTGTCAAAGCTATATACATTCCAAGCGTAGCCACGTAGACGAGTAGCAAAGTAAGGAGAGTGCCAACGTCCGAACGAAAGGCTGGCGATGGGAGATATGCGGTTTACAAACTCAGCCTCACCATTAGCCTTATTGCCGAAAGGTAGCATAGCAGCACCTCCGTGTAGCTCGATGAACCAGTGAGCAGCTGGATCTTGCTCAAACTCCGTCTTGTATGCGGGGCGGTTGTCGACCTGTGAAGCCTCCTGAGCCTGAGCTACGAAAGCTGTTAGGGCAACAACGAGTGATAGCATAAATACTTTTGCTTTCATATTTCTAGTGTGTTTAATTCGTAGATTGATGATTTGAGTGAGCTATACGACTTACTTAGAGCGGATGATGACGACACGGTTCCAAGCCTTCGTATCAAACAGCTTGTCTGTAGCGCCCTCCCACTGAGTCGTGATCATGTCAGCAGATACGCCGAAGTCGTTGACAAGAGCCTTAGCAACAGCCTTAGCACGACGCTCAGATAGACCTAGGTTGTAATTGGCATCACCCGTTGTGTCGGTGTAGCCGATAACTAGGATAGGCGTGTTGTGAGCCTTGACATACTCGCTAACGTTGTAGAGCGTGATCATCTGGTTCTTGTCGATGCGAGAGCTATCGAACTTGAAGAGGATCGTCTTGTCAGACATAACCTCTGTCGTAGTAGTCTGTGCTTTCACCTCGGGGCACTCAGGGCAAGAGACGGGACGCTTGCTGAGCTCAGCATTCTCAGCACGGAGTGAGCTGATCTGACTGTTGAGATCGTTGATCAGGTTGTAGTCCATGGGAACAACCTCTGTCCACTCAACACCACCCATGCGGAAGTTAAGACCAGCCGTGAGGGCTCCGTAGAGACCGTTGTAGGCATTAGGATTCCACACCTTAGCCTTTGGGCAGCGGCTGTAGTCAAAGTTGAAGTTGTTGTAGATAGCCTTACCCTCGATGACGAGATCAGCACGACGACCAAGACGGAACTGGAGCTGTAGACCAGCGTCGATAGCTGCTGTGTGATGTAGATCCTCGAAGGCTTTGTTGAACTTCATGTTGTAGCCCACACCTGCAAATGGGATGATGTGGAAGACACGCTTAGCATTGTAACGGCTGAAGTGATTGACGATGTCAAACATGAAGTCGTAGTGAGCGCCTACGAAGCTCGTCTCGTAGTTCTTGAGCTCGTCACCCACCTTATAATAAGTGTGAGCCTGAGCGCCAACTAGGTTAAGGCGCGTAGCAAAAGAAGGAGTGTGGTACTTGCCCAGAGAGAGCGAGTAAGACATCTGGAGGCGATCCATGAAGGGCTTCGCATCGTTGCAGGAGATGAACTGAGCTCCTACACCACCCTGTAGTGTAAGGAACCAATGGTCTGCTGCTGTGCCATGCTCAAAGGTTGTCTTGTAGACAGGCTTTGTGCCAGCTTGAGGTGCTGCAGTCTCCTGCGCACTCAGCGTTAGAGTAGTAACTCCCAACAAGAGGGAGATCAGAAAGAACTTTACTTTCATAATATACTTTGTCTTGTTACTGGTTTGTTTCTGATTAGTTAGTTTAGGGTGTCTTAGAGTACTCTTCGCACCCGAAGATCGGTATGCTAAGACACGCAATACACTGCAAAAGTAGTATTATTTATTGACGTAGCCAAATGAACTACAAGATTGAGGAGAAATTTATCCTTCAAAGCTTCTACATTGAATTCCAATGCGCCGTCAGCGCTCCTCGTAAGAAAGACCTTCCAACGTTTGCCCCACACTAAGGATCTCTCGTCTCTAATCACCAAAAGCTGTACCTTTGTGTCGCAAAGCTGTAGTACGACCCCTATGTCTCATACGTACATCCTCATAGATCAGGGTAATAGTCGTCTGAAAGTCGCACTAGCGACGGACGTTCAGCTCTACCCAACACGACTCTACCCCGAGCCTCCCTCCAGCGACCAACTACTGGAGCTACTGCGCATGTACCAGTTGCCAGAGCAACCTCTATATGCTATCTACAGCTCCGTGGGAGAGCGAGAGGCACCTTGGCTAGAGCCGATCAAAGACATCTGCCAACGCTTTGTCACGCTTGACGCTGAGACTCCACTACCTCTAGCAGAGGTGCAGTACGATAGGCAGTGCCTGGGGGTAGATCGCATAGCCAGTGTCGTCGGCGTAGCTCAGCTTACGACGGATCCCTCGCTGGTCATTGACATTGGCACCGCCATCACCTACGACCTGCTCCTACCCGAGAGACGATACCTGGGTGGCAACATATCCCCAGGTCCTGAGCTACGACTTCAAGCACTACATGACTACACGGCTCGGCTACCTCGTGTGCCGTGGTCTGATATTCAGTCATGTCTAGACTTATGGCACCAAGAGCTAGGCGAGCAGACGGATCAAGCTATATGGCTGGGTGTGGCTCGAAGCATTGTCCACGAGATAGACTCCTATATAGAGGGTCTACGCAAGCGCTACCCTAGCTTAGAGGTCTGGATCACGGGCGGATATGCGGTGGATTTTGTCAAGTGGCTAAAATATCCGACCTTTGTGGAGACAAACCTAGTCGAACGAGGGCTACGTGACATACTGCAGTATCAAGTAGCACGCTCGCACGACAGTTAACCGATCCGTAGTTCGCGACGGCCACAGCTACCACTCCTTATTATAATACAGCATATATGTCTCGACACATAGCACGCATCACTACCATAGTAACGCTCCTAGCGACTATCTTCCTAATGCCGATCACAGCCTCCGCACAGAGCAATAACACGGAGTCGCCTTACAGTCGCTTCGGCTTGGGTCGGCTAGACAAGCAGACGCCTCATGCCCTCAGGGGAATGGGTGGACTGACGACCGCTATACGAGACAACATGATTATCAACCCAGCCAACCCAGCCTCCTACACGGCAGTGGACTCGATGACGTTCCTCTTTGACTTCGGACTCTCTACGGGTATGAATATGCTCTCCGAAGCGGGAAAGCGTGACACACGTATGGTGGGCAACTTCGACTATGCCACGGCTTTGATACCACTCGGCAAGCACTTTGCCGCCAGTGCAGGACTGGTCCCCTACTCGACTGTCGGCTATCGCTACGGCACAAAGGTCTCGGTACCAGGTGTCCAGGATCACTACGCTGCGCATGCTTACAAGGGCGAGGGCAACCTACAGGAGGTTTATCTAGGCTTCGCTTGGAAGCCTCTTCCCTACTGGTCGCTTGGTGTCAACACTTCATACCTCTTTGGCAATATACAGCATGAGCGTCGCATCACATACGATATTAAGGAGAGTCTGAATCCGACTTTCCTTGACCACCTCCGCATTCGCTCGGTGGGTGTACGCATCGGTACTCAGGGGATCATACCACTCTCAGCTGAGGGGCACCAGATCAATATAGGTCTTACCTACGAGCCCAAGCTCCCTATGTGGAGCAGACAGCTCTCTCTCCAGACGGAGACCGTGACTGGCAAGGGAGCTCAAGTCATCCAAACGGATACGATCACTAGTAAGTCACTCTTTGCCCGTCCACACGTCTTCAGCGCGGGTCTAGCGTATCAGATAGAGAATAAACTTATCGCTGGAGCGGATGTCAAATACAGTAGATGGGGCGAGGCTCTTGCCACGAACCAATCACTAGACTACCAGGGGGTAGACCAGTGGCAAGTGGCGCTAGGCATGTCGTGGATACCTAACGAGCGCTCCTCAAGCTACGGACAGCGCATAGCTTATCGCGCTGGTCTGCAAGGAGAGAACGCATACCTACGTATCCCCAACAGCCTAGGAGGGCACAACTCCTACTACCAGATAGGAGCTAATCTGGGACTCGGACTACCACTCGTGGACAGACGCTCGCATGTGGACGTAACGCTCGGGTACTCCTACCTGCTCCCCTCTAGCCGCACAGGACTAGCGGAGCACTATCTGACACTGGGAGTGGCACTACGCTTCAACGAAGCGTGGTTCAACCCAATCAAACTTGATTAAAACCTTTTATATAAGCACTAAGCCATACAGACAATTATGAAACTGAAGAATCTACTGATAACCTCCATACTCGTCCTGCTAGCGACGGCACTGACGCTGGGAGCTCAGACGGGCGTAGAGACGGGGACACCATTTGGCTCTGGAGATGATAGCATTCAGTGCCGACAAAACATTAGCCTTTTCACCACTTATGTCAAGGCTAAGAACTTTAAGGAGGCTTACCCCTTCTGGCTGGAGGCGCTGGAGAAGTGTCCAGGCTCCACAAAGAACATCTACCTCTATGGCGTGCAGATCATAAACTGGAAGATCGAGAAGGCCGAGAACGATGCTGCTCGTCAAGACGCTATCGAGAAGCTATTCAAGCTCTACGACATGCGTATCAAGTACTTTGGCGATGACCCTAAGTATGGCAAGGACTACATAACCACGGCTAAGATCAATGACTACCTACGTCTCTACGGTGACAAGGTTAGCTATGACAAGATCTACGAGTGGGCTAAGCCTGTCGTTGATGAGATGGGTGATCAGACCGAGAGCCAGCTAGTATACTTCTTCGTCTTCTCATCTATGAATAAGGCAATCGGGAACCCCAGTTGGCACGAACACTATGTAGATGACTACATGACGGGCAACGGGATCCTACAGGCAGACGTAGACAACCTCACTGAGGCTGGCGACACTGTCAAGCTACAACATCTCCAGACCCTCAAGGGGCAACTCGACGAACTCTTTGCCACAAGTGGTCTAGCTGATTGCAACATGCTTATCAAGATCTATGGCGAAGGCCTAGAGAAGAACAAAGACAACGTCAAGTACCTACAGGCGATGCTGGATATGTTTCGCTATGCTAAGTGTGAGAACAGTCCTCTCTACGCTACCGCTAGTCGCTACCTCTACAACATCAAGCCTACCGCAGCCTCTGCTATGGGACTAGCCTCTGACTGCATCAACAAGGGACAGATGAGTCAAGCTAAGCAGTATCTCATAGACGCTGTCTCTCTCACCTCAGACAAGCGGCTTCAGGCTACGGCATACTACACGCTTGGCGTCATCGACATGAAGGCTCATAGCTATGCATCTGCGCGTCAGTACTGCAACAAGGCTATGGCTGCCAATCCTTCCTTTGGTGCTCCGCTTATCCTCATCGCTCAGATGTACGCAGCCTCTGCCAAGAGCATCTTCCCGGGTGATCCTCTCAGACAGCGTCTCGTCTACGGTCTAGCTATCGACAAGCTACAGAGAGCTCGTAGCATCGACAGTAGCGTCTCTGGTGAGGCTGGCAGACTCATCAGTCAATACTCAAGGCAGCTACCCTCTCAGCAGGATATCTTCTTTGATCCTAACCTGAATGTGGGAGACTCCTTCTACGTAGGCGGTTGGATTGGAGAGTCTACACGCATCCGCTAAGGAAGTCACGTTCCCACACACTGTGGGGCACATCTATAGATCTCACAACAACTAGAAAAGTCAGCCAGCTTAGCAAGACAATGAGACTCGCTATACTGGCTGACTTTTGTTATATCCCTCAACCATCCCCCTATGAGACACGACAAGAGTAGCACCGTGCAGATGATGCGGACACTCCTATGCCTCTTGGCGGGGAGTCTGCTTGTCGTGACCAGTTGTCAGCGCAAGGATCCCCCGCCACTCTCCGACGTAGGTCTAGATCCCGAGACAGCCTACTCAATGTACACGAGAGATGTGCGTGCCCTCGTCGCCGACTCAGGCATCACCCAGTACAGACTTATCACGCCCGAGTGGTACGTGTATAATAAGAACGAAAAGGTAGGTCGTGAGGCTCACTGGTACTTCCCTCGAGGGATCTACACCGAGCAGTTTGACGAGCGGGACAGTACGACCGTCTTCGTAGAGGCAGACTCAGCCTTTTACTGGACAGATCGCAAGCTATGGGAGCTACATGGCGAGATCAACGTGCGTAACCGTGCGGGCTCACGCTTTTACTCCCACCTCCTCTACTGGGATCAAGAGGAGAAGCGCATCTACACACCAGACAGTGTATGGATAGAGACCCCAGAGCGAAAGATACAGGGGTGCAACTTCGAGAGCGACGAGCAGTTTACCCGCTACACCTTCCACGGGAGCAGTGGTCAGATGCTCGTAAAGGATGATCCCGAGATGAGTCAGTAGCATGTCGTGATGCGCATATTTCCACTATCTTTGCAGACATATGAAGCATACAGCTAGAGATCCATTACATGGCTGATACGATTTGGTTACTAGTATATATAGTCCTGCTCCTACTCCTCTCGGGGTTCTTCTCAGGGACTGAGATTGCTTACCTCTCGGCAGATCGTCTGCGGCTAAAGCTCGACAGCAATCGCGGAGGGGTCGTCGGGCGTACCTTGTCGATGCTCTACCGTCGGCCAGATCGCTTCATCACGTCCCTACTCGTCGGCAACAATATCGTGCTGGTCATCTACGGTATGCTCATGGCTCGGCTCTTTGCCCCCGTGCTCACCTCTATCAGCAGTAGTCCCGTCTTCCAGATCACGGTCAATTCGCTCATTTCCACCTTCATCATCGTCATCTTCGGAGAGTACCTACCCAAGGCGCGCAATCGCATGAATCCCAACGAGCAGATGTATCGCAAGGCTCTGCCCTCGGGATTCTTTCACATACTCCTCTACCCCATCACACTCTTCTCCATAGGGCTCTCCAAGCTCTTCATGCTCCTATTGCCCAAAGGCGCTATGCCCGCCACTGAAGAGCACCCCAAGCTCACCACCCTAGACCTAGATAACTACCTCAACATGAGCCAAAGCGGAGAGGGCTCCAGCGACCTTGACACCGAGGTCAAGATCATTCAAAACGCTATCGACTTCTCCACCACACAGGTGCGAGACTGTATGATACCCCGCAACGAGATCGTCTCCTGTGAGATCGGCACAGATGCGGAGACACTCACCTCGCTCTTTATCTCTACGGGTCTAACCAAGATTATCGTCTACCGAGAGAACATAGACAACGTACTAGGCTACATTCACTCGGCAGAGATGTTCAAAGGTCCCGACTGGCAAGGGCGTGTCCGCACCGCAGTCTTCGTCCCAGAGAGTATGAATGGGCAGAAGCTCATGGGTATCCTCATGCAGCGCAAGAAGTCCATCGCCATCGTCATCGACGAGCTGGGAGGCACCTCTGGACTGATCACCCTCGAGGACCTTGTTGAGGAGATCTTCGGAGACATTGAGGACGAGCATGATCAAAACAAAATCGTATCTAAGCACAATGCCGACGGGACCTACACCTTCAGCGGACGACTAGAGATCGATGATGCGAATGAGCAGTGGGGGCTCGCTCTCCCCACCGATGATGAGTACATCACCATCGCAGGACTGATCATCCATCACCTCGAGCGCATCCCTGTGCCTGGTGAGCAGATCGTGATCGGCAAGCTACACTTTGATATAATCAAGTCAACGGATACCCGTATCGAACTCGTCAAGATGTGGAAAGACCTCTGATAACTGAATTTTAACTACCTTTGCCACCTAGATAGCTTTCATCTCCTGTTCTCCCCCTAGAGGGAATAGTCACAGACAAGCTACCAGACCTGAGAAAGAAAAAACAGATAGTACTATATAATGGCTACGCTACAGAAAATTAGAAATCGTGCCGGCCTGCTCATCATCGTAGTAGGTGTCGCACTCCTAGCATTTATCATCGGTGATGGTCTACGATCAGGCTCATCGCTACTTCAGGACAACAAGATGGTTGCGCTCAAAATTGACGGCAAAAAGGTCAAGTACGATGAGTTTCAGCAACTTCTGACCGAGCGCACTGAGCCATACGAACGCCAAGGCAAGCTAACGGATCAGGATCGTATGCAGATCAGCAATCAGCTCACACAGGAGCTCATCTCAGACTACGTCCTAGAGCAAGAGGCCAAGGCGGTCGGACTACGTGTCACCCCCGCAGAGGTTTCAGCACTTATCTTTGGTGAGGGGCTACCTACCTCACAGATGGCGGCTCAGTTCTTCTCTCAGTTTGGTGTGAATATGGGCGATCCCGAGCAGATTCGCAGCGTCATGAGCGAGCTAGACCTAAACAAGATTAAGGCTCTCCCCGCAGAGCAGCAGAGCATGATGATCTCTGTACGCAACCAGTGGCTAGAGACTGAGAAGCAGATCCGTAGCCAGAGACTCTCTGAGAAGCTCAATGCACTGCTCACACGTAGCTATGCCATCAACTCACTAGACGAGAAGTACACCACAGGACTAGGCTCACGCACGGTCGCTGTCGTACGCACACCTAGCACCATCCTGCCCAATGATCAGGTCAAAGTCACAGACCAGCAGGTACGAGCTTACTATGATAGCCACAAGCAGTTGTACGCATTCCCATTCGAGCAGGCTAAGGTCAACTACTACAGCACGCTCGTACGTCCTAGCGAGGCTGACTACGCTGCCGCAAAGGCCAATGTAGACTCTGCACGCATGCAGCTCCTAGCTACGACAACTCCTGACAAGGTAGTACGCAACTACGAGAATGGTCACGCTTACGAAACCTACTTCACTGACAAGGAGCTAGAGCAGTTCCTCTCTACCCAGCCCAACGCTATGACTATGCTTCGCGAGGGTGCTATAGGTAGTGTCAATGAGCCAGTTATTGTCAATGACAGCTACACACTCATCAAGCTCATCGACCGTAAGCAGGCTCCCGAAGAGGTCAAGGTGAACATAATCCCACTGGACTCAACCAACGCTCCGAAGGCTGACAGCCTAATAGCTGCTATCCAGAGCGGTGCCACGACACTAGCTCAGGTCGTAGCAACCTACTCTATGGATGATCAGGTTAAGGCAAATGGTGGATACCTCATCAATTCGGATCAATACACTGGCATGCCCGACAGCACCTTCACCGAGTCCGAGCTCTTTGGTATGCAGCTAGACACACTGAACAAGACTCCGATCAATCAGTTTGTCAAGATAGAGCGTCCTGGAGCTACCCTTCTCATTCGTAAGACAGCCCCCTCGGCATCTGTCAATCTCTACAAGATCGCACAGCTCACAGTACCCATCAACTTCTCCGAGGAGACCTACCGTAAGGAGCAAGCTAAGATCAACGAGATCTTTAGTGGCGACAAGAAGTTTGCCCAAATGATGGATGCAGCGCAGAAAGCTGGTCTATCCGTCGTCCGTGGTGAGTATGTCAACAGCTCCTCAGCTTCTCTCGCATCGATTCCTAACTCTCGTGAGATCGTCAGCTGGGCACTACGCTCTAAGGCGGGTGCAGTATCAGACAAGATCTTCCGCTGTGGCAACAACGACTATCTAGTCGTAGCAGAGGTCGAGACAAAGTATCCTGCAGGCTTCCAGCCCTTCGAGCAGGTTGCTGATCAGATACGTGACTACGTCCTGATGGAGCAGCGTGGAGACCAGCTTGCAGCCAACCTAGCAAGCAAGAAGCTCAAGAGCCTCGACAGCTATGCCACAGAGATGCAGTCGAGCGTAGATACCCTCTACAACATCAGCTACGTATCCTCGCCCAATACACCTGCAGCACTCGTAGGTAATGCCATGACAACTGGCATCGGTCAGCTCTCGACACCATTCCGTGCAGGCACCGAGGTCGTTGTCCTCCAGCCTATATCGGAGAATGTAGACGCTTCTGTCACGAAGCCCTCACCCGCAGCTACGGCTCAGAGACGTCGCTCCTATGGGCAGCAGATGGCATACAGAGCTATGCAGGAGCTTATCATACGGACGCCTATTGAGGATACACGCTATCGCTTCTGGTAGGAGACAAGCGTCGCTTTAGGACGCTCCTATAGCTTCATAGTAGACGCACACCTGCAGACGAGCGGGTGTGCGTCTTCTCATATCAGATGCGACGATCCTAAGACCCGCAACGCATACAAGCCCGATGCAGGGTATAGAGACTGTTGCAAAAGTCAACAGTCTCACAATCTTGCATGCTAAATTGTCCTGACCTTGCAGAAAAGATGAAGCGCAAGGCGCTGAGGGTGAGGTCTGAAGGGAGCATACCTCCGTATGTGACCGAAGCCGAAGCCCGAAAGCAACACAGCGATTCGCTTTTATGCAACAGTCTCTTTTAGGATCCACAACATAGGATGACTTCTAGGGTATATATGGCTAGAGCCTCGCTACGTAGCGCTATAAGCGCCCTCGATATCTACTCCTACATCTCCGCTGATTTTAGTTTCTACCGAGGAATTTGGGGATCTCCAGGGAGCAAACAAAAATTCTCCACGGAACCGGAAAATAAAAGTTCGGAAGAATGAAATGAAACTTCGGAAGAAAGATTTCGAAGTTCCGAAGAATTTCTTCGTTCCTCACTGGAGATTCGGAAATCTCCACCGAGGAATCCTTTGATTTCCTTGATACTCCCGTGTATGGAGTCGTCCTATACCATGTACATATGCGTCTAGCTAGACCCGACAATGCAACATTTTGCCACTTTAATCGTCTATTGGGTATAGCACCTCTTAGGAGCTGACGACTATAAGCAGAGTTCCTTTAGGACTATTCACCTTGTCAATCTAATTAGCAAACAGATATACCTTCAATACTATGAACAAATACCTCAAGTACACACTCCTGACACTGGGCATAGCCCTCGTCAGTGGATTTGTATCGTGGGCGGTCGTACGCACCACCCTCAGGAGAGCAGCCACAAGTGGCTCTCCCTACGCTACTATGCTACAGAACTACCCAAGCTCCGAAAACGACTACGGCTTCCTACAGTCCGACTATGAGCTCACCTCCAGTCGTACCGTAGGCAATGCGCCAGACCTCACCCCAGCGGCTGAGCTCGCCGTGCAGGCTGTCGTACACATCAAGGTCGAGGGCGAGCAGACCATCGACTACGTAGACCCATTTGAGTTCTTCTTCGGTGGTGGTCGAGGCTTCGACCGTCCGCAGTCACGTACCGTCACCAGCTTCGGCTCTGGCGTCATCATCAGTACCGACGGATACATTATCACCAATAACCACGTCATCGAGGGTGCCAAGAGCATCTCCGTCTCGCTCAACGATGGTCGCTCCTTTGATGCTAAGCTCATTGGCTCCGACCCTTCCGTAGACATTGCGCTACTCAAGGTCGATGCTAAGGATCTACCCACCATCCCCTTTGGCGATAGTGACAAGATTAAGCTCGGTGAGTGGGTACTTGCCGTGGGCAACCCCTTCAACCTGACAGGCACCGTCACGGCGGGCATCATCAGTGCCAAGGCTCGTAGTACCGCTGTCGAGGGACCACAAGGCAATGCTCAGATAGGACGCTTCATACAGACCGACGCTGCCGTCAACCGAGGCAATAGTGGAGGCGCTCTCGTTGATGCTCAGGGACGACTCATCGGTATCAACACCATGATCTTCTCCGAGACGGGCAACTACTCAGGCTACTCCTTTGCAGTGCCTATCAATACCGCAGCCAAGATCGTCAGCGACCTCAAGAAGTATGGCTCCGTACAGCGCGCTGTCCTAGGCATCATCGGCGGAACGGTCAATGAGGAAGTCAAGAAGGAGAAAGGTCTCAAGGTCTCTCAGGGCGTATACGTCAATGAGTTCTCCGAGGTCAGCGCAGCCTATGCTGCGGGTATCGAGGAGGGCGACGTCATCGTAGCCATCGATGGCAACAAGATCACCGAGATGGGTGAGCTACAGGAGCGCATCGGTCGTTGCCGTCCAGGCGACACGATCGTTGTCACCGTAGACCGCAAGGGCACGAAGCGAGACTTCAAGGTTAAGCTCAAAAACGACGAGGGTAGCACCGATATCGTCAAGAAAGACAGCAGTAGCCTCCTCGGAGCCACCCTGCGCGAGATCTCGGGCGACCAGCTACGCAAGCAAGGCGTCAGCTATGGCCTTGAGGTCACCAAGGTGGGCAATGGCAAGTTCCAGTCCGCAGGAATCAAGAAGGGCTTCATCATCCTCTCGATCAATAACAAGCCTGTACGCACCGTCTCTGCTGCACGTAAGCTAGTCGAGGCAGCTCAGAAGACGCGCCTCGGAGACAAAGCGATACTAGTCAAGGGATTCTATCCAGGCGACTCCATGAAGTACTACGCCATCGACCTGAGCTAGCAGATTCATTTGTAGCGTTAGGGCAACCTGCTATTGCTCCTGTATTATTTTTTCCCTATCTTTGCCAACAGAAGAAGTCGCTAGACTGATGACAAGCCTAACCACAGGACGTGTCCACAGGGGCTTGGCATCTCTAGCGAAGCAAGCACACACTTACACACGCGTATTACTAACCAACTAAAACCAAATAGTTTCTATGAGAAAACTCACAGTCATCCTAATGTCCCTCCTACTTGTCGTAGGACTGGGATCCTGCAAGAAGGATAACGGCGTCAAGGGACCGAACAACAACGGTAATAACGGCAACGGCACCGCCACTACCGAGCAAAACGAGCTCCCCTTGCTCAAATTTGACTTCAAGACCAAAAGTTCTGGAGAGGTCATAAGCAAAGACATCATTGATCACGAGGCAAAGATCGGTCGTGAAGCCACTAAGCTCACCGTTGGAACAGATGATAAGGGCAACCCTGTTGAGGCTCCAGCTTTCGTCAATACTGACCTAACCATCGCTGGTGTTGTCTACATGCCGAAGCTTAAAGAGCAAAGATCGGTAAACATCTACGCATTCGCCAACGAGAAGCTGGGAAGCTGCCCTAAGACAATAGCTATGCTTAAGGAGGTTGGCTTCGATAAGATTGAAGACAAGCAGTTCAGCGACAAAACTCCGTACAAGTATGGTGTAAGCAGCAAAGATGACAAGATTAGCGTCCTCATCATGGAGGAGACTAACGAGGAGCTAGGTACATCAATCTCTATTCGATTTGAGTACAAGCCTGACCTAGAGGTAAAACATCCCTTTGTTTCCACCGCTAAGGACTTCCCCGACTATGAGACATTTATGACGAAAGATGTCGACAAGATTAAGGCATTTGAGGAGAAGCTCGGCTTCCGCGAGCCTTATAAGAGCGGTGATGCTGCTAAGGACGCTGCTCGTGAACAGAGGAAGGAGCTGTGGTACATAACCAAAGAAGCCCAACTTCCGAACACCAACTTTTTAGCAGTGGTCTACATATCTACTCCTACCAAAGGGAAACCCTTTATCAAAACTATCTTATGCTCTATCAAAAATGAGAAGGAGTTAGCAGATCCTAAGGTGAAGGAGTGGTTTACGGCCAACGGCTATGGAGAGAAGTTTGAAGTAAGCACACTCAATGGCTACGCTGCAGGTTTTGATAAGACTGGCAAAACCATCGCTTTCCTCTATATTGATAAGGAAAATGGAACTGTCTTCCTCGAAATTGGCGCAGCTCCAGAGAAAAATAGTGTAGCCAGCCAACTACGTCTTCTAAACGATCGTAAGGAGCTACCCTTGAGTGCCTCTGACTTCTCAGCTAAGAAGCAGCTCCAGTAAGAAACTCGGCTGCTCGTCAGCCCACTTACTTGTCGCTCGATCGCGACTGGGACTTCCATAGTTACCAGCACTACGTCCTCATCGGCTAGTAGCTGACTTAGGAGATCCCCACAATAATAGAGGAGCACCTCACAGTATCTAGACTGTGTGGTGCTCCTCTCTTTTGATTAGTTAGAGCTAGGCTGTTCTGAGCGACTTTTGACAGAAAAGTTGTACCTTCGTGACAGCACCAAGGCTAATTAGCATCATATGGATCTAGACAATCGCGACGATATAGAGCAAGAACAAGAGATAGGCACCACATCCGCTGAGACAACCTCCGCCACTGAGGCGGTGGACGAGAGCTACGTGGCTCCCGAAGAGGAGGAGGTCGAGGGACGACTGCACACCCTCGGCGGCATGTACCGGCACTGGTTCCTTGACTACGCTTCGTACGTAATCCTAGAGCGTGCAGTGCCTCACATTGAGGACGGGCTCAAGCCGGTGCAGCGACGGGTGCTCTACACGATGCACCTGATGGAAAACGGCACCCTCCACAAGGTTGCTAAGATCGTGGGCGCTACGATGGCTTACCACCCGCACGGCGACGCTTCGATCAATGATGCCTTGGTACAGCTCGGACAGAAGGGCTATCTCATCGACACACAGGGTAACTGGGGTAACATACTCACGGGCGACGAGGCGGCAGCGGGGCGATACATCGAGGCTAAGCTCTCCAACTTTGCCCTCGAGATACTCTTCGGCGACAAGATTACGCCCTGGATGAAGAGCTACGACGGCAAGTCTCGCGAGCCTGTTTATCTTCCCGCCCGCTTCCCCCTACTCCTAGCGCAAGGTGCCGAGGGTATTGCCGTGGGACTCTCCTGCAAGATCCTTCCGCACAATCCCAAAGAGCTGATCGAGGCTGCCTGCGCTTACCTTCGTGGGGAGCCCTTTACGCTCTACCCAGACTTCCCCACGGGTGGCATCATCGACGTGGATCGCTACAATGACGGTAAGCGTGGTGGACAGGTCAAGAGCCGAGCACGCATCGAGCGCATTGAGGATCGTGTGCTGAGTGTCCGTGACCTACCCTTTGGCAAAACCACCTCAACGCTCATTGACTCGATCCTAAAGGCAAATGACAAAGGACTAATCAAGATCAAGCGCATAGACGATATGACCGCCGAGACGGCCGACATACGCATCTACCTGCCCGTAGGTGTCTCGGCCGATAAGACGATCGACGGGCTCTACGCCTTCACCGATTGCGAGGTCTCTATCTCGCCGAATGCGTGTGTCATCGAGGACGACAAGCCACGCTTCCTCGGCGTGAGCGATCTGCTACGCCACTCGGTGGAGCATACACGTGGACTACTGGAAGAGGATCTGCGCTTACAGCTACACGACCGTCAGGAGGAGTATATGGGTGCTTCGCTGGAGCGACTCTTCATCGAGCATCGCATCTACAAGTTGCCAGCCTTTGAGGATGCACCTGACCAGCAGACCGCTCTAGATGTGATCCGCAAGGCTCTGGAGCCTATCGTGGGGGACTCTTTGCTAAGGCCAATCACGGACGATGACTTAGCACGTCTCCTCGAGATCAAGATGGCGCGGATCCTGAAGTTTAACCTAGAGAAAAACGAGCAGCTCATCCTACGCCTCACCGAGGAGATGGCGCAGATACAGCACCACCTAGACCATATAACCGACTATGCAATACACTACTACAGCTCGCTCCTAGAGGAGTATGGCGCAGGTTGGGAGCGACGCACTCAGATCGGGCACTTTGGCTCGATCGAGGCGACGAAGGTGGTTGAGGAGAATCTCAAGCTCTACATAGATCGCAAGATGGGCTTCGCTGGGACGGGCATCAAGGGCGGAGAGTATGTGTGCGACTGTAGCGAGATCGACGACATGATCGTCTTCTTCCGTGATGGCACCTACCTAATTACGAAGATCGAGGAGAAGAAGTTCCTCGGCAAGGAGCGTGTCCTACACATCAATAAGTATGTGCGAGGCGACAAGCGCACGATCTACAATGCGATCTATCTGGATGGCAAGACGAAGACTTCGTTTATCAAGCGCTTTCACGTGTCGGCCAGCGTTCGTGATCGTGAGTACGACTTGACGATGGGGACACCAGGGAGCAAAGTACTCTACTTCTCGGCCAACCCAAACGGCGAGGCGGAGAGCGTGACGATCAAACTGCTCCGTGGAGGCACCTCACGACGTATCCTCTTCTTCAACAAAGACTTTGCCGACATTGCCATCAAGGGTCGCACAGCCAAGGGTAACATCGTGACCCGCGCTCCGATTGAGCGTATCTCACTGAAGGAGCAAGGCGGGTCAACGCTCGGAGGACGCAAGGTGTGGTTTGATCCAGATGTTAACCGCATCAACTACAATGATCAGGGGAACTACCTAGGCGAGTTTGAGTCGAGCGACCGCATCCTCGTCATCCTACCCTCGGAGCAGACCTATACGACTGACTTTGGCGAGAGCAATCACTTTGCCGAGTCGCCTAAGGTCATCGAGAAGTATGACCCCGACAAGGTCTGGAGCGTCATCTACACTACGCCCGAAGGGGTCACCTACATCAAGCGTATCTACCTACCCGACAGGAAGAAGCCGCAACCGATCATAGATCCAGAGGAGCAACTCCTAGCCCTTACAGATGAACCCGAGGCGCAGTTTACGCTGATCACGAAGCCACAAGGACGCAAGAAGGAGACAACGATCGAGATTTCCGTGACTGAGTACGAGCCACTCAAGAAGATCTCCGCACGAGGCAAGCGGATCACGGCGCTACCTATCGATAGCTTTGAGCAAGTTGCGTCCGTAACAGACGAGACAGAGGACGAGGAAGAGGAGCTAACCGACGAATAAACTAAGCATCACGAGCTATGACACAGAGATTACGACAGATCCTTCTAGCACTTTGCGTGGGGCTATCACTGCTAGGCACCAGCGCCTCGCTCTCTGCACAAGAGGCGGACACGACGGCCACTGCGCCGCACCGACTACTCTACCTAGCGCACGACTTTCGCTTCGGATGGAATAAGCTATACAACGAGTATCTCTCACCGCTCTCCTATCGTGGTCAATCTCTGGGCTACCGACTCTCCTCGGAGGCGCCACTCACGCAGTCGCACCCCGAGTGGCTCGTCATGCAGCGCACGCAGGTCTCCTATGCTCAGCTCCTCAATCCTGCACGCAACAGTGCCACCAGGCATATTGCTTTTGACACAAAGTGGAGCTTCGTACATCAGTGGCGCCTGCCCTTTGGGCTAGTCCTCGGTGTAGGGCCTGGTGTCCTAGTCGAAGCCGCAACCTCCTATAACGGGCGCAACCAAAACAACCCAGTTGATCAGCAACTCAATGGCGACCTGACGGCACAAGCCTTGGCAGCCTACCGACTGCACATCGGATGGTTTGTCGCTGACCTGCGCTTGCAGATGACCTCGGCACTGGCGGGGCTAGGCTTCGCCCCTTATTACAATGAGTCTTACCTGCAGGCCTACTACTACGACAAGATCATCAACCACATTGCGCCACACACCTTCGGGCGGCGCCACTACTACCAGATAGGACTGTCTTTGGACATCCCCATATGGCGCATCATGACGCTACGCATGAGCTACGACTATACCGACTCGGCAAGACGGATCCACTCCATCTACCGAGGCTTCTCGGGGCACTATCTCGGTGTAGGCTTGGCCACTTACTTCCGCCCATTTAGAGGTTATCAAGAGGTCCAAAGTACCAACCACACGACTGCCATCAGCTTATGAATCTAACGAGACTACAAAGCGGGCTTGTCGGCCTGCTCCTCCTCCCACTACTGCTCATAGCCTGCACTCAGGAGCCTAAGGAGCAGCGGTACACTAAGGACTATCAGACCAACTTCTCAGCGCTCTGGACCATACTAGACGAGGGCTACTGCTTCTTTGATGATAAGCTACCAGCCTCGGGCGATACCACCTGGAGCGACCTCAAGGCGATCTACACACCACGGGTCGCGCAGTGCCAGTCGGAGGATGAGTTCTTCGACCTGATGGTAGAGCTGATGTGTCACCTCAAGGATGGGCATGTAAACCTCTTTGCGCCCTTTGACGTAGGAGGCTGGGACATTCGCAAAGGGGCTAGACACTGTCTAGATAGTCGCATACGCAACCTTTACCTGCAGCCTCACATGCGTCGTGCAGGTTCTATCTACTATGCGCCTATCACCTACAATGACCACGCCTCCGACTCGATCGGCTATATGGTCATCCCCTCCTTCTCTTCCAGTATCTCCTTGGTTCATCTGCATGCGGTCTTCACACGGCTGGCGCACTGCCGTGGCTTGATCATTGATATGCGTAGCAATGGTGGTGGACTGCTCTCCAATGCCGATCGTCTAGCTAGTGTCTTGATCCCCTCCGACACGATCGTCGGCTATATGAGTACGAAGACTGGTCCTGGCCACCAAGACTTCGGGCCGCTCAAGGAGATCCAGCTCGCCCGTGCCCCTATCAGCTGGCAGCGCCCCACCGTGATCCTCGTGGATCGAGGCACTTACAGTGCGGCCAATTCGCTGGTAGCTTATGTCAAGGGGACGACCCGTCACGTCCTCTTCATGGGAGACCGTACGGGTGGCGGCGGTGGTCTGCCTCGTAGTAGCGAACTGCCCAACGGCTGGTGGCTACGCTACTCCTCCTCGCGTATGTACGATGCTCAGCGACAGAGCATCGAGGGAGGCATCGAGCCACACATCATTCAGGAGCAAACCGAGGAGGCGACGGCTAAGCAGCAAGATGCACTCATAGAGCGTGCCATCGCCCTACTCCTCAAAGGCAATAAGTAACTAACTCATCATACCTATAGACGCAAAGAGAGCCTCCCATCACAGGAGGCTCTCTTTGTGACCGCGGCAGGATTCAAACCTGCAACCCTTTGATCCGTAGTCAAAAGCTCTATTCAGTTGAGCTACGCGGCCGATGAAAACTAAACCCTTAAAACGACAAACAAGGGGGTTGAAACAATCGGAAGCTCACAAGAGTGAGGCGTTCCTCCCCGTTTGCAGATGCAAAGGTACAACATTTTTCGGAACCTGCAAGCCCTTTCCGCAACTTTCTTTGGAGATAAAGGAGAAACGGCACTATAAATAGCCATACAACATCAAGATATTCAACCAAATAGACTATAAAATCAACCATCTCAATCAATTTATCCGCAACCTTTCCGCTTAAGCGCTCCCCGCCCCTACGACTTTTGCCGAGCCTAGTTAGTTATACCTAGGTATTCAAGACGAAGCAAATCAGTACTGTTAGGTATTTCCAGTAGATATAATAGCCCGTAACTTTGCATAGATAAGGGGGAGTGTAACGAGTTGCACTACTCCCCAATCACTACTATTCAAATAAACATCTATCTATGCAACAGAAACGACTACGTTTTAGTACATTGCTCTTGTGCCTCCTGCTCCCGCTCATCGGGCAGCTACAGGCGCAGACCATAGACTTGGGGGACTTTGCCAATCCCTCGTCACACTTCAATCAGAGCATCGGGCAGACGGCGCCCTTTGACTTTGATTACCTCAGTAGCGTCACCCAGCAGATCTACACCGCTGCGGAGCTACAAGGACTAGAAGGCAAGGAGATCACCAAGCTCGCCTTCCAGATCTATCTGTCTGATGGTGAGTCCTACAATACGGAGTACACCAACGACCTCCAGATCTACCTCACCAACGTATCCGATGACCACTTTGAGCCAGTAGCTGGCAAGTACCACTGGCTACCTATCAATCCAGCGCAAGATCTCTATATGAGGAAGACGATCACGCTCGATCTGATGGACTTAACGCTCAATGGTAATAACGAAACCTCAAAGGCTGGAGTAGCCTATCACACGCTAGAGTTAGAGCTAGACAAGCCTTTTGTCTACACAGGACAGTCTATCCTCCTCTCCGTACGCTCTAAGGCTAGTAAGTCCGCTGTCGATGGTCCAGGCAGATCCATGATTGAGTTCTGCAGCTATCCTAAGAATGTCAAAGAGATGCCCGTCCGCACGATCAATAAAGCGACAGATAAGGCTATCAAGGAGGGCTTCGTCGGTGTACTCGGTGAGACCGCTGATCGTGGACAGAAGGATCGTGCCGTGATGCGTATCACCTTCCGCGATGCCAGCACGCCTCAGCCTAGCTACGACCCGATACACCCTGTCGTACAGCTCACCGAGGCTGGTTCACTAGCTAAGCTGATGCAGGGGATGGATCTCCTCAAGTGCCAGTCCATCACGGTCTCTGGTCCGATGAATGCTGAGGACTGCAAGACAATCCGTGACAACATGGGCAATCTGACTGAGATCAACATCGCAGATGCGACCTTTGCTGAGGATCAGCTCCCCGAGGCAGCTTTTTATAATATGCCACTCGTTCGCAAGGTGACACTCCCCCTCACCCTCAAGGTGGTTGGTGAGAGAGCTCTTGCTCAAATGTATAAGCTGGAGGAAGTCGTCCTCGGCACTCAAGTGACTAAGATATGCGATAGCGCCTTTGCACAGAATCGCAGCCTAAGTAAGATCAGCCCGATGCCTGCACTCACCTCTATTGGCAAATATGCCTTTAAGGAGTGTACCGCACTCACCACATTCCCCTGGCCTGAGACACTGACGACGCTAGACACAGAGAGCTTCTCTGGCTCTGGACTCACCGAGGTGCGTCTACCCAATGTTGCTGTCGTACCTCACACTTGCTTCGCCAGCTGTAAGGCTCTTGCGAAAGTGTATCTCGGAGCCAAGACCACAGAGGTTGTGTTTGGCGCATTTGCTCACTGTACAGCGCTGACAGATATTACTATCGAGGCGGTGCAGCCTCCTAAGGCCATCAACAAAGCCTTCAATGGGCTCAAGCCTGCGAACATCAGTACCATCAATCTCTTCGTACCTGGTGATGCGCAAGAGGCTTACAAGGCGGCTAATGTGTGGAAGGACTTCCACATCGTCCCCATCCCAGGCACAGAGCCACAGGTCAAGAAGTACCTCCTCACCTATCGTGTCATCGGAGAGCATGGCACCCTCAAGGCAACAACGGCTACAGGCGTAGCAATACCTTCGCAGACAGAGGTTGAGGAGCATACGGCTATCACCTTTACCGCAGATCCTGAGCTTGACTACATCGTCAAGAGCTTTAAGGTAGGTGGTACAGAGACCCCTATGACCGCTGGCAAGCAAAACGTCCAGACGCATACGTTCAATATTGAAGCTCCCACAGAGGTGACGGTCGAGTTCGTCCATCGTCCCTATATCGTCACCTACTCTGTACGAGACAACGAGGGAGGCACGATTACAGCTACCTACAAGGGGAAGCCTCTTGACTCAGGAGCTACGACAGCTGTTGGAGAGTCTGAGACAATCATCTTCACCGCACACCCTGCGGAGCACTACCACGTCAAGAAGTGGTTCGTCAATGGTCAGGAGGGACCCAAGCCTGCTGAAAACAATCAGTGGCAGGTCATCTCGGGCAAGGACTATGTTGTCGAGGTTCTCTTCGAGCGTGACAAGGTCTACTACACGATCGATGTGTCACAGGAGGGCAACGGCGGTCCTATCTACCTAGAGATAGGCGGTATACGTAGTGCTCTCAAGAGCAAAGCTCCTGAGAATATGGATATACGTGTCTATGTCGAGCCCGACAAGGGCTACCGTCTAGACTACTGGATGGTCAATAGGGAGCGCATCAACCCTGTCGATGGCTCACTAGAGTACACCACCAAGGCAACGAAGAATCTACGCATCGTAGCCTACTACGCCAAGGTGGAAGAAGGCAACGCCATCGACGCTCCTACAGCAGCCAATGCCAACGTAACTATTGCCCTAGAGGGTCAGAGTATTACCCTAACCAGCAACACAGACAAGGCGCTCGGTACCGTCGCTCTCTACGACTACGCAGGTCGTCTCATCGAGCAGCGCACCGTAGCCGACAAGCTCTGCACGCTCACCGCACCACAAGCTGGCGTATACCTGCTCTCTATCGGCACGACCACAGCAAAGGTCTTGGTCAAGTAAGGTATGTAGCACTCTCATCAAAGCTTCCTAACCTTACTATATAGGAGGCAACCCGTCAGGACGCACGGACGTGTCACCCGCTCATGGGGTAGGCGCGATCCGTGCGTCCTTTTTCATTATTGCTGTTCGAATACTTGACTTCGACCAGTCTCCAGTTTCCTCCGATGAAACTCTAGTTTCTTACCCATGAAACTTTAGTTTCTCTCGTATGAAACTTTAGTTTCTCTCGTATGAAACTCTAGTTTCTCCCGCATGAAACTTTTGTGCCACGAGGCATGAAACTTTTGTTTCACCCAAGTGGTACTGATAGTTAGCTCATTTCTGTAGGACGACCTACTCAAGCCTCCAAGAGACTCTTACCAGACAGCAATGTTTTTATGGAAGGAAGGATTAGAGAGGTTAGAAGTTAGAGATCGTATTTTCCACTCCAAAATGCAATTTGGAGTGGAGCTCGCCCTGCTCCGGACG
>ERZ827520.601-NODE-601-length-55443-cov-6.587582_pt1 | contig 55443 bp, 46 predicted proteins | sample MGYA00519581_ERZ827520 | MGnify/ENA primary metagenome ERZ827520 (study PRJEB31778, sample SAMEA3449339) | human gut metagenome | biome: human gut; feature: human-associated habitat; material: faeces | place: United Kingdom | collected 2010/2012 ... | reverse complement strand
GGGTCGATTTCTTTTCACTCTGCAAAGTTAAAGTAGGGACGCTCGGTCGAGCGTCCGTTCCCGTTAAAACCCTGACGCTGTAACCTTTGATACAACGGACGCACGACCGTGCGTCCCTACAACCGTTACTCGTCTTGCTTTGACACAACGGACGACAAGCATGGCGCATAGCTTGCGACTTTTGTCTACCTTTGTAAGCGATGAGATCACTTCACTACATCGTCTTACTGCTCTGCGTTCTATTGCAAGGATGCGCGCTGACTCTGCATGGGCAGACGACCGACACGACGGCTGTCGCGACGCCCCACCGTGTGGCACTCACGGGGTACGTCTTAGACCGTGACCGTGAGCCGATCGAGTTTGCCTCGGTACGTGTAGAGGGTACGAGCATCGGTACCTGGAGCGACCTGACGGGCGCTTACCGCTTGGAGCTAACCCCGACGACCGACAGCGTGGTGGTCACCTACAGCTCCATCGGCTATCAGACGGTGCGCCAAGTGTACCCGCAGGGGATCTCACGAGACATGCACTTTAACCCGATGCTGGGCGAGAATGCGATCAACCTCGGCACGGTGACCGTACGAGGCGAGGCGCGTCCGCCGAGTATGGAGCGGATCACGACTCAGACGCTCGCCATGGAGGCTTCGCCAACACGTAGCATTGAATCGATGGTGGCTACCTATGCGGGGGTCACGCAGCACAACGAGCTGAGCACGCAGTACAATGTACGTGGGGGAAGCTTCGATGAGAACCTCGTCTACGTCAACGGTATCGAGGTTTACCGTCCGCTATTGGTACGCTCAGCCGAGCAGGAGGGTTTGAGCTTTGTCAATACCGATCTGGTGGAGCGAGTTTACTTTTCGGCGGGAGCCTTCGATGCGCACTATGGCGACCGACTTTCCTCGGTCCTAGACATACAATATAAACGTCCCACGAAGCTGGAGGGCGCTGTCACCCTGGGCTTGATGAATAATAGTATCTACGTGGGGGGCAAGCATGGGCGCTTTACCCATGTCACGGGCATCCGAACGCGCATGACGCAGCAACTACTCGCTAAGATGGAGACCCATGGGGAGTACAACCCCTTCTATGCGGATGCGCAAACCTATCTGACCTACACCTTCAATGATCGCTGGCGCATCGAGGGCATCGGCTACTACTCCTGGACGCAGTACCGCTTTCGTCCGCAGCAGCGTGAGACGACTGTCGGCTCTCTGCAAAACGCGAAGCACTTTACCGTCTACTTCGACGGGCAGGAGCGGGATCGCTTCTCCACACTCTTTGGAGCCTTGACGCTACACTGGCGCCCCAGCAGTCAAGGGGCGCACAGACTGGACCTGAGCCTCTACAACAGCAACGAGCGGGAGAGCTACGATATAACGGGCGCTTACTATCTGCAGAAGGAGGCTGACCCGACGACTGGATCGGATAAGCAGGAGCTGCTCGCCACGGGTGTCAATCATGAGCATGCCCGCAACCTGCTCCGCTACTCGGTCGCTGCACTCGCTTACAGTGGCAACCAGCGCCTCAGCGAGACGCATCGCCTCATGTGGGGTGCGGAGCTACGAGGCGAGCAGATAGCGGACTACATATCAGAGTGGGTCAAGCTCGACTCGGCGGGCTACAACCTACCGCGTGACCCCAATCTAATCAAGATGCAGAGCAACCTTTACTCCAACGTCTCGCTACGCTCGGCACGTGCCTCGCTCTATCTGCAGGATGAGATGCAGTGGCAGACACCTTCGGGGCGTTATCATCTGACGGCTGGCTTGCGAGGGAGCTTTTGGTCGTTCAATAAGAAGGCGGACTTCTCGCCTCGCTTGGTTGCTTCGTGGCGACCGAAGGAACTGTCCGACCTCTTGGTCAGAGCAGCTGGAGGACTATATTACCAGAGCCCCTTTTACAAGGAGATACGCATCATCGAGGCGGACGCCATGGGCAATCAGTCGGTACTGCTCAACGATCAGGTGCGTTCGCAAGGATCGGCACAAGCTTTGATCGGTGTGGACTACAACTTCCTCGTGGCGGGACGCAAGTTTCGCTTTACCGCCGAGGGCTACTACAAGCATCTCTTTCGGATCAATCCCTACTATGTGGATAATGTCAAGCAGCGCTACCTAGGTCAAAACCTCGGCACGGGCTACATCGTGGGGCTAGATGTCAAGCTCTTTGGGGAGTTTGTCCCAGACGTAGACTCGTGGTTTACCGCCTCGCTGATGCGTGGTCGGCAGACCATCGAGGGGTATGGCGAGATGCCACTACCACACGTGCCAGGCTACAACTTGTCGCTCTTCTTCCAGGACTACTTCCCGGGCTACAAGCGAATCACGCTCAGCTTGCGAGGGGTGCTGACGGGAGGACTCCCTCAGCTTAACGCAGCCGAGGGATTTGGTCGCCCACTCTTCCGTGGCACGGCCTACAAGCGTGTGGACATCGGCATGCAGTACACGCTGTGGGACCGCGAGACTGCACAGCCAGGTGCGTGGCGCTGGCTACAAGCGCTCAGCAAAGTCTCGGTCGGGGTGAATGTCTTCAATCTCTTTGACATGACGAACATCGGCTCTTACTACTGGCTCTCGGACGCTTACCGCAACCAGTACGCCGTGCCCAACTACCTGACGGGACGCCAGTACGACGCCTCGCTCATCGTCCGCTTCTAATTCGCTGGGGAATAACGGGACGAGTAGACCTGTGTAGGGACGCACGAGAGTGTCTAGTGGGAGGGCGTCCGTTGTGTCAAAGGATACTACGTCAAGGCGTTAACGGGGACGGACGCCCTCTCGCTAAACACGACCGTGCGTCCCTACAACCGTTACTCGCTTGGCTTGGATTTGGTGGCACTTTGACATAATGTCGCAAGGGGTGGTGGCGTGGCACAATGTTTGATACCTATGTGATGTAAGCGTCTGACCTACGAATGGTCCAGGTCAGCCGACAGACACATTAACAAATCAGAAATCAACAAATAACACAATACTATGGGTAAGATAATTGGTATAGACTTAGGAACTACAAATTCATGTGTAGCAGTCCTGGAGGGTGGCGAGAGCAAGGTCATCCCCAACAGCGAGGGACGTATGACGACTCCCTCAGTAGTAGCATTCGTAGAGGGCGGTGAGCGCAAGGTGGGTGACCCCGCAAAGCGTCAGGCTATCACGAATCCGACAAACACGATCTACTCGATCAAGCGCTTCATGGGTGAGACCTATGATCAGATACAGAAGGAGGCTGAGCGTGTTCCCTTTAAGGTTGTCAAGGGTGACAACAACACGCCTCGTGTAGACATCGACGGACGTCTCTACACGCCTCAGGAGATCTCGGCGATGATCCTTCAGAAGATGAAGAAGACGGCCGAGGATTACCTTGGCACAGAGGTTACCGACGCGGTAATCACGGTGCCTGCTTACTTCAACGACTCACAGCGTCAGGCAACCAAGGAGGCTGGTGAGATCGCTGGACTCAAGGTACGTCGTATCGTCAACGAGCCTACGGCAGCTTCGCTAGCTTACGGACTTGACAAGAAGGGCTCCGATATGAAGATCGCTGTCTTCGACCTCGGTGGTGGTACGTTTGATATCTCCATCCTAGAGCTCGGCGACGGAGTCTTTGAGGTAAAGTCCACGAATGGTGATACGCACCTCGGTGGTGACGACTTTGACCATGTGATCATTGACTGGCTCGCTGAGGAGTTTATGAAGGACGAGGGTGTCGACCCACGCAAGGACAATATGGCACTCCAGCGTCTCAAGGATGCTGCGGAGCGTGCTAAGATAGAGCTCTCTAGCTCGACCTCGACGGAGATCAACCTACCGTACCTGATCCCTGTAGATGGTATCGCTAAGCACCTCGTTCGTACGCTGACTCGTGCTAAGTTTGAGCAGCTAGCTGACAAGCTGATCCACGCTTGTGTGGAGCCTTGTAATCAGGCGCTCAAGGATGCTGGACTCACGGCGAGCGACATCAATGAGGTGATCCTCGTGGGTGGCTCGACACGTATCCCCGCTATCCAGGAGATCGTCAAGAAGATCTTTAACCAAGAGCCTTCTAAGGGTGTGAACCCCGACGAGGTAGTCGCCTGCGGTGCTGCTATCCAGGGTGCTGTCCTGACGGGTGAGGTAAAGGATGTCCTACTCCTTGATGTGACTCCGCTATCTCTCGGTCTAGAGACGATGGGTGGTGTGATGACTCGCCTGATCGATGCAAATACGACGATCCCGACGAAGAAGAGTCAGATCTTTACCACAGCTGTGGACAACCAGCCTTCCGTAGAGATTCATGTCCTACAGGGTGAGCGTTCGCTAGCGAAGGATAATAAGAGTATCGGTCGCTTTACCCTAGATGGTATCGCACCAGCACCTCGCCAGACGCCTCAGATCGAGGTTACCTTTGACATTGATGCGAATGGTATCCTCAACGTCACGGCTGTCGACAAGGCTACGGGCAAGCAACAGAACATCCGCATCGAGGCTTCGAGCGGTCTGAGCGATGACGAGATCAAGCGTATGAAGCAGGAGGCTGAGGCAAATGCTAAGGCTGACGAAGAGGCTAAGGCTCGTATTGACAAACTCAACCAAGCAGACAGCATGATCTTCTCGACGGAGAAGCAGCTCAAGGAGCTCGGCGACAAGATCCCTGCTGACAAGAAGGCACCGATCGAGGCGGCTCTGGAGGATCTGCGCAAGGCGCACAAGGCGGAGGATATCCCCGCTATCGACAAGGCTATGGAGGAGCTGAACACGGCCTTCCACGCAGCCACCGAGCAGATGTACAATCAGGCCAATGCACAGCAGCAGGCTGGTCCTCAGCCAGGCGCTAGCGCACAGCCTAATGACAATGCCTCTGCAAAGGGCAACGACTCGAGCGATGTAGCTGACGCAGACTTTGAGGAGATCAAGTAATCTCCGAGAGAGGTCACACATACAATATAGTAGCGGGTGGGTCAACGATGGTTGGCTCACCCGCTTGCTTTGTTAGAGGCTAGAGATTTAGAGGTTAGAAGTTAGAGATTAGAAGTTAGAAGTTAGAGGTTAGAGGTTAGAGATGGGTGGCTAGTGGCACTAGTGCTCCTAGTAGGTCTAGTGCTTCTAATCTCTAACTTCTAATCTCTAACCTCTATTTTCGTACCTTTGGGGCGATGGATCTTTACAGCAAAAAGCTTCTACGCGATGACGAGGCACGATGACATAGCAGAGTACTTCAAGCAAAAGGGAGTACGAGCCACGGCAAACCGCATCTTGGTGCTACGCGCCTTGATGGCCGCGACGCAACCGATGAATCTCAACGAATTGGAGACGACGCTCTACCCGATGGATAAGTCGAGCATCTCACGGGTGCTGACGCTCTTTCTGGCGCACGACATCGTCCACGCCTTTGAGGACGGGCGAGGCGTGTGTAACTATGAGCTCTGCGCCAGCGATGGCGTCTGTCTCGGCGAGGATGAGCACATACACTTCTACTGCGAGCGGTGCCAGCACTCCTACTGTATGGAGATGCTCCAAGTACCTCCGCTGCGCTTGCCCAAGGGGTACAGCGCCCACGCCATATCCTTCGTCATCAAGGGCATCTGCCCCAACTGTCAAAACAAGCGCTCATAAAGCCCACCCTAACCTCTAATCTCTAAATTCTAACCCCTAACCTCTAAATTCGTACCTTTGCAACCTAGTGTCTAGGCTCATCGGCGGTTCGTCATACAGGCTCCGAGATGGATCGTGACGCTAAGGGAACATAAACATACATTACAGAGTCAGGTGAGCTACAGCTGAAGACGCTTCAACCAACTCTCAGAGAAGAACGACTATGGAAAACGATCTTCACGGTAATAGTCTGAAGGCTGTCGGGACCTTTCTCTCAGCCTATGCGACCCATATGATGGGCTGTGGCGTGCACACCTCTCGTGTCGTGCGCTGTACGCAGCGCATAGGCGAGTGCTACGGCTATACCGTCGTGACGATGATGGTGCAGAAAGGCGTACTGATCAAGCTGTACGACCCTAAGAGCAATACACACTTTGCCATCGAAGATGCTATCCCCCCACTACCCATTAGCTTCGAGCACAATGCCCGCTTGAGCGCCTTGAGCTGGGAGGTGGTCGACGAGCAACTATCCCTAGAGAAGGTACGTGAGCGGTATGAGCAGATACTAGCTGCGCCACGTACACATCCGCTATTCGTATTGATCTTGGTGGGGCTAGCGAATGCTTCGTTTTGCCGACTCTTCGGAGGTGATCTACCAGCTATGGGGATCGTCTTTTGGGCTACCGTCGTGGGGTTCATCTGCAAGCAGAAGTTGATCCAGGAGCATGTCAACCACTACATAGCCTTCATGGTGTCAGCCTTTGTAGCGTCGCTCTGCACGAGCATCTCGCTAATCTTCAATACGGACAGTGAGATCGCTCTGACGACAAGTGTGCTCTATCTAGTGCCTGGCGTGCCGCTCATCAATGGTGTGATAGACATCGTGGAGGGGTACATACAGACAGGCTTCTCCAGGCTTGTGGAGGCTTTCCTGCTGATAGGCTGTATCGGGTGGGGCTTTTCGATCACGCTCTTTATCTTTAGGAGTAGCTTGCTATGATGCTGATTGTAGATATCCTACTAGATGGGCTCTTTGCAGCGATGGCTGCGATGGGCTTTGGCGCTATCTCCGACCCTCCGCTGAGGGCTTATCGCAGTATCGCTATACTAGCAGCCGTGGGGCATGCGCTACGCTTCGTCTTGATGACGGTGTGTGGCATCAATATCGCCATTGGATCGCTCTGCGCTTCGCTGACGATAGGCTTCGGGGCGCTCTGGCTGGGGAAGCGTATACAGACACCTATCACGGTCCTCTCGATACCAGCGCTCCTGCCGATGATCCCAGGGAAATATGCGTACAATATGTTCTTCGCGCAGATCATGTTTCTCCAAAATCTAGACAGCATGGAGGGACAGCAGAAGTATATGGAGATGTTTTTCTTCAATACTATCGTGGCCGTCACAGTCATCTTCGTCCTAGCTGCGGGGGCTACACTCCCTATCCTACTCTTCCCTAAGCGCACCTTCTCTCTAACTCGTAAGAAACAATAGGCTCTGAGCTCTACTATGAATACCTTTTGGAATACAATCGCCCAGTACAATGCGGCGACCTGGCCGATACAGATACTCCTAGTCATCGCTGCCGTTGTGGTTCTGTACCTCCTGATCAAGCGTCCCTCACGTAGCAGTACGATCATTGCTAAGTCCTATCTGATACTCCTATATGTATGGATCGCTGTGGCATACTATGCCATCTACTGTGCAGAGCGTAGCTACTCCATCCTACTCAGCATATACTGGGGCATATTAGCTCTGGCGTGGATTAAGGATCTTCTGGAGGACGACACGCAGTTTGCCCTCAGAGACAAGTTCAAGCCCTTTGGCATCTTCGTACTCCTGCTCCCGCTGATGTATCCTCTAGCGTCCATCACGAGGGGGCTCTCCTTCCCCTACATCACCACGCCAGTGATGCCCTGCACGGTAGCTATCTACACGATCGGACTGCTCCTCCTCTTCACGAGTCGAGTCAATATCTTTATCGTCCTACTCCTCCTCAACTGGGCTATGGTGGGCGTGACGAAGACTTGGTTCTTCGGAATCCCCGAGGACTTCATCCTAGTGCTCACGGCGATACCTGCGCTGTACATCTTCTTCCGCGAGTACTTCGCCCTAGATCTGCATCAAGACTCAAAGCCACAGGCGAAGTACATCAATGCGCTTCTGATCCTCGTCTGCATCGGGGTCTGCATAGCGCTCTGCTGTGCGCTCTTTGCCCAGATATCTAGAGATATGTAGGCTACAATACACGACACGAGCAAGCCCCATCTAAGTCTCTACGGAGGAATCGCCAAGTTCTTCCGTAGAGACTTTTCATTTTCCAGCGAGGTGTGGACAAATTCTTCGGAACTTCGAAATCTTTCTTCCGAACTTTCATTTCATTCTTCCGAAGTTTTATTTGCCGGTTCCGTGAAGAAATTTCGTTTCCTCGTGAGCTATTGGGAGATTCCTCGGTAGAAATCCCAATCGGCCGAGATCTCGGAGTCATCGGATCGCCCCCTGGGTGATGCGTTATAGCGGATAGGTTCATCGACACTTCCTAGGAGAAAAATCAACAGATGGAGGAAATCGAGTAATTCCTCGGTGGAGATCATCAATTATCCACGGAGGTATCAAAAAATTCTTCCGAACTTTGATTTCTTTCTTCCGAACTTTCATTTCATTCTTCCGAACTTTTATTTGCCGGTTCCGTGAAGAAACTTCGTTTCCTCGTGAGCTATTGGGAGATTCCTCGGTAGAAATCCCAATCGGCCGAGATCTCAGAGTCATCGGATGGACCCCGTAGCGCAGGGTTTCCGTTTTTTTATTACTTTTGCTGTGTCCTCCCCCCCTGAGGGCAGGGGACTATATTTGATACATCAAGCATCTACAAACAAACACTCTATAGCTATGACACAGCACAACATTGATCTCTCACAGTATGGCATCAAGGCGCCAGCTGAGATCATCTACAATCCCTCGTACGATCAACTATACGAGGCTGAGCTACAGCCAGACCTGACGGGCTATGACCGCGGACAGCTCACCGAGCTGGGCGCTGTCAACGTGATGACGGGCGTCTACACGGGCCGCTCGCCAAAGGACAAGTTCTTCGTCCTCGACGACACAACCCGCGACACCATCTGGTGGACCACCCCCGAGTACCCCAACGACAACAAGCCCACCAGTCAGGAGACTTGGCAGGAGCTTAAGCGGATTGCCACCGAGGAGCTCTCGGGCAAGAAGCTCTACGTCGTCGATGCCTTCTGCGGTGCTAACCCAGACACGCGCCTCAAGATCCGTTTTATCATGGAGGTTGCTTGGCAGGCTCACTTCGTCACCAATATGTTTATCCGCCCATCCAAGGAGGAGCTGGCAAACTTTGGCAAGCCAGACTTTGTCGTTATGAACGCTTCAAAGGCTAAGGTGACCAACTACAAGGAGCTGGGGCTGAACTCCGAGACGGCTGTCGTCTTTAACCTAACCGAGAAGGTGCAGCTCATCCTCAACACTTGGTACGGTGGCGAGATGAAGAAGGGTATGTTCTCCTATATGAACTACCTCAACCCGCTCCGTGGCAATGCCTCAATGCACTGCTCGGCCAATACGAATCAGGACGAGACGGAGACCGCTATCTTCTTCGGCCTTTCGGGCACGGGCAAGACAACCCTAAGCACCGACCCCAAGCGCAAGCTGATCGGCGACGACGAGCATGGCTGGGATGACAACGGTATCTTTAACTACGAGGGCGGCTGCTACGCTAAGGTGATCAACCTGAGCAAGGAGTCGGAGCCTGACATCTACAACGCCATCCGCCGTGATGCACTCCTAGAGAATGTGACGGTCGATGCCAACGGTAAGATAGACTTCTCCGACAAGTCTGTCACGGAGAATACACGTGTCTCCTACCCTATCTACCACATCGAAAACATCGTCAAGCCAGTCTCTAAGGCGGGTCATGCCAACAAGGTGATCTTCCTCTCGGCAGACGCTTTCGGTGTCCTACCTCCTGTCTCGATCCTTGATCCAGAGCAGACGCAGTACTACTTCCTCTCAGGCTTTACGGCCAAGCTAGCTGGTACCGAGCGTGGCGTCACGGAGCCTACACCGACCTTCTCGGCATGCTTTGGCGCAGCCTTCCTCTCGCTCCACCCGACCAAGTACGGTCAGGAGCTGGTCAAGCGTATGAAGGCTGTCGGAGCTAAGGCTTACCTAGTCAATACGGGCTGGAACGGCACGGGCAAGCGTATCTCAATCAAGGATACCCGTGGCATCATCGACGCAATCCTCGACGGCTCCATCGACAAGGCTCCGACGAAGACGCTACCCCACTTCAACTTCGCCATCCCGACGGAGCTCCCGGGTGTAGATCCCGCTATCCTCGATCCACGAGACACTTATGCCGATCTCGCTGAGTGGGAGACGAAGGCTCAGGATCTGGCAAAGCGCTTTGTCAAGAACTTCGAGAAGTTTGCCACCAACGAGCATGGCAAGAAGCTCCAGGAGGCTGGTCCTAAGCTCTAGTAGAGCTAACTCATAACTAATAAGCAGAGGCCCCACTCTCCCGTGAGTGAGACCTCTGCTTTTTTCTTTTTTGTGGCGAATACTACTTGCATCATCTCTCTAGTTTTTGTTAACTTTGGGGCATACAAGCAAACACTACTATGAAGCACTACAGAATGATCCTAGCTACTCTTTTTGTAGCTTTAATCTCCTTCACTGGTCTTACAGCTCAACAAGAGAAGAGCCAAAGTCAGCCAAAGACCACAGAACATTTGAAGTTTATGGGGATTCCCATTGATGGATCTCCTAAATCCTTTGCGAACAAACTGAAAAGTCGGGGTTTTACTCTTAAGAATTCCCTCTCTCCTGATGTTATATGGATGACGGGGACATTTGCTGGAGTATCTAACTCTGATGTATTCATATACAAGTCTCCATCCTCAACCAATGTGTATAGAGTACGCGTTGCGTTTCCAGATGTAGATAGCTGGTCTCAGCTTGAGATGAGGTATAACCAATTCAAAGATTGGCTCTCTCAAAAATATCTGCTTCTTGAAGAAACTGAAGAATTCCAAGGTTATCCCCCAAGTAGCGATAGCGATAAGATGACAAAACTCTATTTAGACAATTGCACCTATTCGTGCGAATATGGAGCTGGCTCTTCGAAAGGGGAGTTTATAGGGAGAATCTTTTTAGCTATTCAAAGCAATTCTAGTGCCTATAAAGAGGGATATGTCGCTATTGAGTATCAGGACTATCTAAATGGAGTAAAAGCGGAGCAAAGTTTTCTAGAGGATTTATAGCCGATTCTGGACAAACCGGCTTCGCATTTCCGTACTAGAGATGAAACTCTATCCTAGTCACGAGCGCCCTCTTGTGACTTTGAAGTTAAGTGTGTATATTTGCGAAATGAAGGGGTGCAGGTGCGACACGGATGTTTTCGCAGGTAACCCACATTAGGCAGAAGACTATTCATTCACTACACATTTGAACTATGATAATAGGCGTACCTAAAGAAATTATGCACGATGAGGCTCGCGTAGCAGCGAGCCCCGAAGCAGTCAAGCAGTATGTCGCTGATGGACACACTGTACTATTTGAGCGTGGAGCTGGCGAAGGCGCAGCATATCACGACGAGGACTATCAGGCAGCTGGCGCTGAGCTGATACAAGGGCCAGAGGAGATCTTCCGCCGCGCGGAGATCATCATCAAGGTCAAGGAGCCACTCTTCAACGAGCAGCTCGGCAAGCATGAGATCGACATGATGCACAAGGGGCAGTACCTCATCACTTTCATTCACCCCGCCTCTCCAGTGAACCATGACATGGTACGCAAGATGGCTGCGCAGGGTGTCATCGGTCTCACCCTCGATGGTGTGCCTCGTATCTCTCGTGCGCAAAACCTTGATGCCCTCACCTCTATGAGTACTTGCGCGGGCTACAAGGGTATCCTGATGGCTGCGAACGATCTCTCTTTCTTCATGCCACAGATGTTTACCGCTGTCGGTAAGATTGACCCCGCCAAGGTGCTTGTCATCGGTGTCGGCGTAGCTGGTCTACAGGCACTCGCTACGGCTCGTCGTCTAGGCTGTATCACTTACGCAGCTGATATCCGTCCCGCAGCCTCTGAGCAGGCAACGAGTCTAGGCGCTAAGCCTATTGATCTAGGCATTCCCGCTGACAAAGCTGTCGCTCCTGGTGGCTATGCGCTACACCTAAGCCCTGAGCTACTAGAGCATGAGCGCAAGGTGCTAGCTGATCACGTCAAGGATATGGACGTCATCTTCTGTAGCGCCCTCGTACCAGGCAAGATCGCTCCCGTAGTCATCACCGAGGAGATGGTCAAGTCGATGAAGCCTGGCTCTGTCATCGTTGATATCGCTATTGATCAGGGTGGTAACTGCGCTATCACGACTCCAGGCGAGCGTGACGTCAAGCACCACGTGGTCATCGAAGGTATCAAGAATATCCCTGGTATGCTTCCACAGAGCGCTACCTGGATGTTTTCGCAAAACATGTACAACCTCGTCAAGTACCTCGTCAAGGATGGCAAGATGCACCTTGATATGAGCGATCAGATCACCTCTTCTATCGTCGTCACGACCGAGGCTGGTGAGATCATCCACGAGGGTACTCTCGAGGCTATGGGACTCAAGAAGTAGCCTAGATTGAAGGAACTTGACTTCCCGCCCACTTTCTAGAGGTTAGACGTCAGAGGATATGATCCTAATGGGTCATACTCTGGCTTCTAACCTCTACTTTCTAAATCTCCAACCTCTCATCTCTAATCTCTAACCTCTACTCTCTCAATGAACCCACTGATCCTCGTCGCCATCTTCCTTGTGGCGACCTTCGTCGGCTACAAGCTCATCAGCAATGTGCCTAGCTTGTTGCATACCCCCCTCATGTCGGGGATGAACGCCCTGAGCGGCGTCACCATCACGGGAGCACTCGCAGCCACTGCCACAGCTATCATAGCTCCAGACGGTAGTCTCTTCCAGCAAATCTTTGGAGTCGTAGCCGTCATCCTCGCCACCATCAATGTCGTCGGGGGCTTTGGCGTGACCAACCGCATGCTCCGGATGTTTACCAAAAACAAGAAAGGAGGCAAGGCATGAATACACTCATAGAGATCTCTAATCCCGTCTACTACGTCATCTGCGGGATCCTCAGCATACTCGTGCTCGCTGGCATCGCCATGATGAGCAAGGTCAAGAGCGCCGCTCGTGGTAATGCGCTCAGTGCTACCGCCATGGGACTAGGCGTCATCGTTACGCTTCTCAAGCTACAGGTCGTCACCTTCCCCTGGCTCATCGCGGGCATCCTCATAGGTGGTATCATCGGCGTCATACTCTACACACGAGTCAAGATGATTCAGATGCCCCAGATGGTGGCTCTGCTCAACGGTATCGGCGGTGGTGCCTCAGCACTCGTCGGTGCTTTGACACTCTTCCAGCTTGAGGACAACGTCCACTTCACGCTGGTCACCGCTTTCCTCGCGATCATCATCGGTATGCTCACCCTCGTCGGGAGCCTCGTCGCAGCGGGCAAGCTACATAGAGTACTGCCTCAGAAGTCGGTCGTCTGGCCGTTTCACAACGTAGCCACCTCGCTCACGCTCGTTGTCGCCATCTTCTTCCTACTCATCGGCACGATCAACTACCAGATGCCTACTGCCCTCCTCTACGCTATGATCGGCACGATGCTTTTCAGCGCGCTCTTCGGGCTTTACTTCTCCATACGTGTGGGCGGTGCCGACATGCCGATCACCATCAGCCTGCTCAACTCCCTGAGCGGTGTGGCTGGCGCTATCGCTGGTATGGCCATTGGCGACATCTTCCTTGTCGCTGTCGGTGGTGTCGTTGGTGCTTCGGGCCTCCTCCTCACGCAGATCATGTGCCGTGCGATGAACCGCTCGCTCATCAATATCCTCATCCCTCACGGCAAGGCAAAAGCTCCCGCCAAGCCTGCCACAGCTACCACAAAAGCTCCCGCTGCGCCTCAGCCTAAGCAGGAAAGCTCTCCTATCGACCAAGCTGTTGCGATGCTCCGTGGCGCTAAGCGCGTCATCATCGTGCCAGGCTACGGTATGGCTCTAGCACAAGCGCAGCAGGAGGTCAAGCAGTTGGCCGACAAGCTCGCCAAGAGCGGTGCCGATGTCAAGTACGCCATCCACCCTGTCGCTGGGCGTATGCCAGGACATATGAACGTGCTCCTCGCTGAGGCTAATGTAGACTACGATAGCCTCTACGAGATGGAGGCGATCAACGATCAGTTTGCCAATACCGATGCAGTCATCGTCATCGGAGCCAACGACGTCCTCAACCCCGCTGCGCGCAATGCTGAGGGAACGCCTATTTATGGTATGCCAGTCCTCAATGTGGATCAGGCGAAGCAGGTCATCATCTGCAACTTTGACCTCAAACCTGGCTACGCTGGTGTTGAGAACCCGCTCTACAGCCGTGGCGAGGGTGTAGCACTTTGTCTAGGCGATGCTAAGGCTACGATCGATCAGATTCTCTCTGGGCTAGACAGCTCCGCAGCTACCGCACAGCCCGCTAGCAGCAGTTCCGCTAGCGATCCCATTTCACAGGCTGCCAGCATGCTCCGTGGCGCTAAGCGCGTCATCATCGTGCCGGGCTACGGTATGGCTCTAGCACAAGCGCAGCAGGAGGTCAAGCAGTTGGCCGACAAGCTCGCCAAGAGCGGTGCCGATGTCAAGTACGCCATCCACCCTGTCGCTGGGCGTATGCCAGGACATATGAACGTGCTCCTCGCTGAGGCTAATGTAGACTACGATAGCCTCTACGAGATGGAGGCGATCAACGATCAGTTTGCCAATACCGATGCAGTCATCGTCATCGGAGCCAACGACGTCCTCAACCCCGCTGCGCGCAATGCTGAGGGAACGCCTATCTACGGTATGCCAGTCCTCAATGTGGATCAGGCGAAGCAGGTAATCATCTGCAACTACGACCTCAAACCTGGCTACGCTGGTGTCGAGAACCCGCTCTACAGCCGTAGCGAGGGTGTGACACTACTCATCGGTGATGCCAAGAAAACGCTCAGCGACCTGATCGACACGCTCTAATCGGCGACTTTCGTTGAGCCAGCTAACGGGCTCCTAAATACTCTCCATGGAGGCAATCGCACATTCCTCCGTGGAGAGTTTTGTAATTCGAGATTGTCCGTTAGCTAGTGCCACTAGGAACAAACCTCTAATCTCTAAAGTCTAACCTCTAACTTCTAAAGTCTAACCTCTAACCTCTAATTTCGTACCTTTGACACACCGCTCTATAGTTGATACTCCATGAAAGTCGTACTCATAGGCTCAGGAGGCGTAGCCACCTCCATAGCAGCTGCACTGGCGAGCCACGCCTCCACATCGCTTTGCGGCATTTACAGCCGTCAGCTAGCCCATGCCGAGGCGCTCCGTAAGCGCTTCGCACTCACCTGCCCTGTCACTGATAGTCTGCGACAGCTTCCCCTAGCCGACCTCTACATCATCGCCGTCAGCGACCAAGCCATCGCCGAGGTCGCCACGGCTCTGCCACCGCTAGACGGCTTGGTCGTCCACACCTCCGCCGTGACCCCCATCGACTGCCTCAGCGGACAACGCACCTACGGAGTCTGGTACCCGTTCAATAGCTTTGCCAAGGAGGTTGTCGTTCCCTTCGAGGGGCAAAAGGTTCTTTACCAGCTCGCCTCTGACGAGGGTTTGACCACCCTACAGCAGTGGAACGAACTTCTGCAGGTTGAGGCGATCCCCTCCACACTGGACCAACGGCTCTGGCTACACCTCGCGGGCGTGCTCGCCTCCAACTGTACCAATCGCCTTTACACCCTCTCGCACCGTCTGCTGACTCAGGCGGGTCTCCCCACCGATCTGCTCCATGGGCTCATCCTGCGCACCGCCTCGAAGGCGACCACGATAGATCCTTACGTAGCGCAGACGGGACCCGCCCGCCGGCACGACCTAGAGACCATCGCTCGCCACCGTGCACTACTCGAGCAATTGCCCGAATCGCAGCAAGAGGTATCGCAACTTTACAACCTATTCACCGAAGCCATCCTAGACGACTACCCACTATGAAAACTTACCGCTGGATCCTTGGTTCCCAATCGCCACGGCGCAAAGAGCTCCTCGCCACGCTTGGCCACCCCTTTGAGATACGCACCATCGAGGGACACAGCGAGGCTTACCCTGACACGCTACCTCTCGAAGAGGTGCCGCGCTATCTCTCCCAACTCAAAGCGGAGCAGCTACGACCCACACTACAAGCCGACGAACTGCTCATCACGGCAGACACGGTCGTCCTCCTCGACGGGCAAATCCTCGGCAAGCCTCACGACCTGGACGACGCACGACGTATGCTACGCCTCCTAAGCGGTCGCCAGCATGAGGTCGTCTCGGGCGTTTCGCTCACCACGACCGAGTGGCAGCGCTCCTTCGCGAGCCACACGCTGGTCACCTTCGCACAGCTCACGGACAGCGAGATAGACCACTACGTAGCGCACTACCAGCCACTCGACAAAGCGGGCGCTTACGGCATACAGGAGTGGATCGGCTACATCGGCGTCTCGCACATCGAGGGCTCCTTCTACAACGTCATGGGGCTCCCCGTGCAGCGCCTCTACCGCGAGCTACAAGACGCCGCCCTCCTCCCGTAGTTGGCGGTTGGCGGTTAGCTGTTGGCTGTTGGCTACGGGCACTAGTGCCACTAGAGCTACTAGCTCTTCCCTCTTCCCTCTCTCCTCCCCCCTCTAATCTCTAATCTCTTCCCTCTAACCTCTAACCTCTCCCCTCTAATCTCTAACCTCTAACCTCTAATCTCTTCCCTCTCCCCCCAAATCTCTCCCCTCGGTAGGAAATCCGAAATCTCCAGCGAGCAAATGAATTTTCTTCACGGAACCGGGAAATAAAAGTTCGGAAGAATGAAATGAAACTTCGGAAGAAAGATTTCGAAGTTCCGAAGAATTTTTTCGTTTCTCCGTGGATAATTAGCGATCTCCACCGAGGAATCCTTCGATTTCCTCCAGTGGTGCCTTTGAGGAGCTCATCTTCACGATGCCTCAGCTCTATGCGAATACCCCTGATTGCCCCAAAATATGTACATTTGCATTCAGATGTCAGAATGACCTCTTTCGGCCCCCATCTTTACACAAACATGAAACTACTAATCACTGGCGGAGCAGGATTCATAGGCTCTAACCTCTGCGAACACTTTCTCCGCGAGGGACACACCGTACGCTGTCTCGACAACTTCGCAACGGGCAAACCCGCCAATATCCTCCCCTAATACGCTTATATAGTAGATAAAAACCGTAGCACTACCATGAAGTCTATCGATGATATTAAAATTGCAGTCGCAGGAACAGGCTATGTGGGAATGAGTATTGCCACGTTGCTCTCTCAGCACCACCACGTCTCCGCTGTAGATGTTATACCAGAAAAGGTGGAAAAGATCAACAACAGGATCTCGCCTCTCCAAGATGATTATATAGAGAAGTTTTTTGCAGAAGAAAACCTACATCTAGACGCTACCCTGGATGGGAAAACAGCTTATTCAGATGCTGACTTTATTGTTATAGCTACACCCACCAATTACGATCCTGTAAAGAACTCTTTCGATACCAGCCGTGTGGAGGAGGTTATTGACCTCATACTCGAAGTAAACCCTCGAGCCATTATGGTTATCAAGTCCACTGTCCCTGTTGGCTACACGCGAAGTCTCTACATAAAGTATGCAAAAAAGGGCGTAAAGAGCCTCAACTTACTCTTTTGTCCAGAGTTCCTCCGCGAGAGCAAAGCTCTCTACGACAATCTCTATCCTAGTCGTATTATCGTTGGCTATCCCAAACTTATTAAGGGATTAGAGTACGAAGAGGAGAATAGAGCTATTATGTCAACCTGCGATGTAGCAATGATGAAAGAGGCAGCAGAAATCTTTGCAAGACTACTTCAGGAAGGTGCCATTAAGAAAGACATTCCCACTATCTATATGGGGCTAAAGGAAGCAGAAGCAGTTAAACTCTTTGCCAATACTTACCTAGCTTTACGCGTTAGCTTCTTCAATGAGCTAGATACATATGCCGAGTTGAAGGGGCTTGATACGCTGTCAATCATTGAAGGTGTAGGGCTTGACCCACGTATTGGATCTCACTATAATAACCCTTCCTTTGGTTATGGCGGTTACTGCCTACCTAAAGACACTAAGCAACTCCTAGCCAATTACACGGATGTACCGCAAAATATGATGACTGCTATTGTGGAAAGTAATCGAACTCGAAAGGACTTCATTGCTAATCAAATTCTCAAAAAGGCGGGATATTACGACTACGATGGTGACGCCTTTGATCCTGAAAGAGAGAAAAAGTGTGTAGTGGGGGTTTATAGATTGACAATGAAGACTGGAAGTGATAACTTTAGACACTCATCTATTCAAGGCGTGATGAAGAGGATAAAGGCGAAAGGTGCTGACATCATTATCTATGAACCTACTTTAGAAGATGGAACGACCTTTTTTGGTAGCCTTGTTGTCAATGACTTAGAGGAGTTCAAGAGAAAGTCCTCTACTATAATAGCCAATCGGTATGACAGTCAATTAAGTGATGTCTATGACAAAATCTATACTAGAGATTTATACCATCGAGATTAACAACAAGTGCTGATTCGCTACGACAAAGAGTATGTTAGATTATAATTTAGAATTAACCAGTAGAACAGTCTTAGTCACTGGAGTAGCTGGTTTTATCGGGGGGGCTTTGGCGAAGAGATTGCTCAATGATTTCGTCTCCATCAAGATAATAGGTGTAGATAACCTCACTTCCTACTATGATATAAGACTAAAAAAGGAGCGATTGAAGGATTTGATTGAATACGGAGATAGGTTCGTTTTCATTGAAGCCTCTATTGCTAACAAGGAAGTGGTAGAGCAATTATTTGCACAATATCGCCCCTCTGTCGTAGTCAACTTAGCTGCTCAAGCTGGAGTACGATATAGTATTTCGCATCCTGATACTTATATTGAGAGCAATCTCATTGGCTTTTTCAATATTCTAGAGGCTTGTAGGCACAGCTATGATGGGCTGAAGTCTGGAGTGGATCATCTGATTTATGCCTCTTCTTCTAGTGTTTATGGATCTAATACTAAAGTTCCATATAGTGTAGATGACAAGGTAGACAACCCTGTGAGCCTATACGCAGCAACGAAAAAAAGCAACGAACTGATGGCACACGCTTACAGTAAGCTCTTTAATATCCCTGCCACGGGATTGCGATTCTTTACGGTTTATGGTCCTTGTGGGCGTCCCGATATGGCCTACTTCGGGTTTACTGAGACATTACTAAATGACGGCACTATACAGATCTTTAACTATGGTAATTGCAAGCGAGACTTTACCTATATAGATGATATCGTCGAGGGCATTATTCGCATTATGCGACATGCTCCAGAGAGGAAGGTCGGAGAGGATGGGCTACCCATTCCTCCCTATAAGGTGTATAACATTGGCAATAACAATCCCGAAAACCTATTGGACTTCGTTCAGACACTGCAGGAAGAACTTGTCAAGGCGAGGGCTTTGCCGAGGGATTATGATTTCGCAGCCCATACAAAGCTTGTCCCCATGCAGCCTGGAGATGTTCCGATTACCTATGCCGACACAACTCCTCTAGAGGAAGATTTTGGATTTAAGCCCAATACGTCTCTAAGAGAGGGATTGAGAGCTTTTGTCCAGTGGTATGTAAAGTCCCATCTAGAGTAAGCTAGTAATTGCAACTACATTATTATATAGAAGCCATATGAAGATAGCTATAGCAAACTGCAAAGGCAGCTACTCCGACCACTGGATTGAGTACTGCAAGGAACACAACATCGCTTACAAAGCGATCAACCCATACGACACAGACATCATTGAGCAGGTAAGTGATTGCGATGCGTTTATGTGGCATCACCTTCATTGGCACTACAGAGATGTCCTCTTCGCCAAGCAGCTCCTATTCTCCCTCGAGCAGGCCGGCAAGGTCGTCTTCCCCAACTTTAGAACAGGTTGGCACTTTGATGACAAGGTGGGGCAGAAGTACCTCTTTGAGGCTTTAGGGGTGCAAGCTGCCAAGTCATGGGTATTCTATGATAAGAAGAGTGCCTATGAGTGGATTGAGACGACAGACTTCCCTAAGGTGTTTAAGCTCAGAGGCGGAGCAGGCTCGGCCAATGTAAGGCTAGCACGCTCCGCTAAGCAGGCGAGGAGATTTGTTCGCAAGGCTTTCGGGCGGGGCTATCCCCCCTCTAATCCTCTCTTTTCTGCAAAGACCCAGTGGCAGAACTTCCTCAAGGGCAAAGGTCGCCTTTATGATGTCGCTAAGTACATTGCTCTCTATCTCTTCCCGAAGCTTAAGGGAGGACACTTACTGCCACGGCATAAGGGCTATGCTTACTTTCAAGAGTTTATCCCCAATGAAGGGTTTGACTATAGATTGGAGATCGCAAACAATAAGGCAATAGCTATGGTGCGTATGTGTAGAGAAGGTGACTTCAGAGCTTCTGGAGGGCATGATGATAGGTATGACGCATCTCTAATTCCGCAAGACGTTGTTGAGTTTGCCTTTGAGTGCTATGATAAACTAGAAGTACAGTCCGTAGCTCTCGACATTGTCAGAGAGAAGGAGTCTGGAGAGTTATATCTGATAGAAGTATCCTATTGCTACGGACTGGATGAGGATGAGTTTGAGCATGGATACTGGACTCGTGATGGAGAGCATCATCGTGAGCCGTTTAATGGCGTATACTGGATGATGGAAGAAGTTATCAAAGCTGTCTCGTATAGTAAAGAGGGTACAGCATGAAAACATTTGATGTCATAGGTTACCCCATCAACTTAGGTTGCGATAAAGATGGCAACGAGTTAACCCCGTCTATTCTTAGGCGGGATGGTTGCTATACCTCCGCTAAGCATCACGTAAATGACTTGGGTGACCTACCCTGCACGCCAAGAGCTGCTATTATAGAGGAGAAGTTTGCTTCACACCCTAAGATCAAGTATCTCAAGCCTATCTTAACTGCATCTCGCCCCTTAGCTGAGCGAGTTATGCATTCGATAGCGCAACAACATATTCCTCTATGTGTGGGAGGAGATCATGTGATGGCATTCGGTAGTATTGCTGGAGTTGGCTTAACTAAGGGAGCTGACAACTTTGCTGTCATCTATATCGATGCACACGGAGACTTCAACACGGAGATTACCTCAGGTACGGGCAATATGCACGGTATGCATCTCTCCTATCTTATGGGATATGGAGAGGCTGACATCGCTAATTTTTGGGGCGTAAGTCCGCTTTTAAAGCCTCAAAACATCTACTTCTTGGGAGCTAGAGCTCTAGATCCTGGGGAGATAGAGATGGCTGCTAAGCTCAATATGTACATCCGTAGCTCCGAGCAGCTCAACGCCTCAGATCCCGCAGAGGTTATCGTTGATATTCTCTCTGACATCAAGCGCAAAGGTATCGACCATATCCATCTCAGCTTTGATGTGGATGTGATTGACCCCGAGTATGCACCTGGCACAGGCGTACCTAAAAAAAAAGGTATCCCCCCCGCTCTCGCCTACACACTCATTAGGCTATGTATGCAGTCGGATCTTGTGAAGTCTGTAGACATTGTGGAGCTCAATGCCAACCTCGATCAAGGTCGTATCACAGAAAGGGCTATGCAACAAGTACTTAAGATAATCCTAGAGTAGATAGAATAGGGTGTGTAGTGTCCAGTAAATTAAACAATCAAGTAGCAGTGACTCCGTCAAGGATAAAGAAAGCTCTGAGTGAGGAGAACAAGGTAGTTGCGGGAAACTTCCTCTTTCTTTTTCTCTTGAAGGGGGTGGACTTTCTCATTCCACTTCTTACGTTGCCCTATCTATTGCGGGTGATTGGGGCTGATGGTTATGGGCAGATTATGTTTGTCCTTGCTTTGATCAACTACTTCCTCAGCTTTGCATACTATGGCTTTAGCCTTACAGGGACGAGATTTGTAGCGGCAAATAAGCACAGCAAGCACCGACTGCAGTACATCTACACGGTTGTCAACTCTACAAGAGCATTTCTTTGCCTCATATCCTCTCTACTCATAGTAATACTAGTGTTTACCATACCCTCATTTAGAGCGTATGCGACGCTATACATTCTATTCATTCCGATGATATGGGGCGGAGCTCTCCTAGCTGACTGGATGTATCAAGGCATTGAGCGGATGAAGTTCATCGCCCTCTTAAACACGGGGCTACGTCTTATCTTTCTTGTTGCGGTCTTTGCGTTCATACATGACAAGGGCGACCTTTGGATCTATCCGCTATCCCTCTCCCTCGCCTATATTGTGTGTGCTATCATTAGCCACTACCTGCTAAAACGTATATTGGGACTAAAGTTCAGATTGTGTCGCCTTAGGCATATCACGAGGATGCTAAAAGAGGACTTTCCTATCTTTGTTAATCAGTTTGTACCCACTCTGTACAACAATACGAGTGGCTTCATCCTAGGGCTGCTAGCACCGATCTCCACCGTGGGTATCTACTATGCCATTAGGAAGATTGCAGATATCTTCGTGACCTTGACCGACCTCTTCACAAGAGCCATCTTCCCCAATATTGTTCGTAACCATAGTCGCTTCCGAGTCTACAGCCGTAGTATGCTTGTCGTAGGCTTCGTGTACTGCTTAGCTCCTATCCTCTTGGCAAGACTTGTCTTCCTCTACCTCAATATGCCCCTTGAGGGAAACGTTGTGATTCTAGCTATATTAATGCTCGGGGTGCTTGGAATAGTATTCTATGATGTGTATGGCGTCAACTACCTCATCGCCAAAGGGCATGACAAGGCCGTAATGAGCAATACACTTATAGCCTCCCTGATATGCTTTGTGCTGGCTTATCCTATGATTCAGTATTTGGGCATCTTGGGGGCTGCAATCAATCTCTCCTTTGCAAGAGTCTTGATGGGTGGAGGGGTATTCCTCCAGTATAGGCGGAAGAAGTCCTTAGCAAGGTGACAGAGGTCGATGGCGATAAGTGTTGATAAGCTCCTAATGTAAAAGGATATTGCTATAATGGGAAATAGTTATCTTTGCAACGAAGTCGTGAAATACGACCCCAAAGAAGTCGTTAAGGAGACGATACTATCCTTATAGGAGACGATACTATCTACTCGAAGAGGATAGCAGGAAAAGTATTTCATAGAGTACCATTAACATTTTAACCATTTGATGCGATGATCAATTTTCAATTGAAGAGCCGATAGCTGAAAATCGGCAAACACAAGGGCAAGACGATGTACTATGCCCAAGCAGACAAAACACGTGTCATCCCCTTTGAGGAAGTCATCAAAGACATTGCTGAGATGAGTAGCCTCACGACAGGTGATGTGCGAAACGCTATCGACCGCCTAGCCTACTACCTCAAGCGTGAGCTCGCTGAGGGCAACACTGTCCAGCTCGGACAGATTGGTACCTTCAGAATGAATACTGCCAGCAAGTTTGTAGAGACACCCGAGGAGGTCAACGCCTCCATCCTCAAGGAGCCCAAAGTACAATTCGGACTCAGCTTCCATCTGAAGGAAGCGAAAGACAGCCTCCGTGTAGCGGTCTTCAACCCCTACACCCAAAAGAAATTAGGCAACGCAGGCACTGATCCCAACGCTGGTGGCGGAACAACCGACCCCAATGCAGGAGGTGGTAGCAACCCTGGGACTAACGAAGAAGACAATATCGGCATCTAGTCCCTAACGAAAGAAAAGCTCTCGGAGCCGTCTCCGAGAGCTTCCTTATAGCAAACTTAGAGTAACAATGAGTGATATGACAACACACCAATTGATATTATCAGATTTATATCGTTATACCGAGAGCCACTCTGTAAAAAGTTTTCTGAGACACCTTTTCTTGACTCCAGGCTTTCGATATATGACCTATATGAGGCTTGCGAGTAGCTACCGCAATGGCAAGGGGCTAAAAAAAATAGCATACTACTATTTACGCTTTAGAGTAATGATGCTGCAAAGGCGCTATGGGATACAGATTTCCCCATCTACTAGTATCGGTAAGGGATTCTATATTGGACACTTTGGAACTATTGTGGTCTCTCCTCTTGCTACAATTGGAGACAACGTCAACATTTCGCAAGGTGTAACTATAGGATACGCTAATAGGGGGGAAAGAAAAGGAGCCGCGACTATTGGCAACGAGGTCTACATAGGCCCAGGAGCAAAAATTGTAGGTAGGGTGACGATTGGAAATAATGTAGCTATTGGTGCTAATGCAGTGGTAACACACGATGTCCCTGATAATGCAGTAGTGGGTGGAGTCCCAGCAAGAATCATATCCTACGATGGGGCAATAGGCTACATCAATAGAAAAGTGTGATCTACAAATAGTGACATCCTGAGACCTCCTTAGCAATCACTTATTCACCAAAACACCATGAATATCAATACTGATATCCTCTTAGGAACCAACGTTGGCGATGTATTCGTCGGCTTTCTTACCATTGTATTTTGTGTCTTTTTTTATCGGCACCATCGCTTAAGAGATCGGAGATTCAACACTGTGCTGGCTCTGTTTATTCTAGAGCATATCACCTTCACACTGATTTACTATTTATATTCATTGCACAACATAGCAGATGCTACGGCATACTATGAGCGAGGTCTAGCATACTCGATAGATATGGGGTATACAGGGACTTCTATGGTTTACCTCATAGTGCATATATTGACTTCTTTGTTTGGTCTTAAATTCTTCGCCTTATATTGGCCATTTTCCCTTTGGGGATTGATGGGAATAACATGGCTTTTTAAGATTTGTATCTCCCTAAATGAAGGAAGGTGGAGTCGTTGGTTTTGGCTCTTCCTGCTTCCCAATATGCACTATTGGTCTGTAGCTATAGGCAAGGACAGCATTGCCTTTACTGGCGTAGTTGCCGTCATCTACTTGGTGTATTACAAGCGAGGATTTTTGAAAATGGCAATGCCCCTCATCTTGCTTTTTTTTATTCGTCCTCACATTCTCCTCTTTGGTCTAGTCGCCTACTTTGCTACTTTGATTTTATCTTCAAGTAAGGGAAATGCGATAAGAAAGATTTTCTTAAGTGCTATTGTCGCCACTATACTGATTTTAGCAGCACCCTTTCTCTCCACTTATATTGGCACAGAAGATGGTCAGGGGTTATCAGATCGCTTGATAGAGATGGAGTCTGCGACAGCTTCCTATTATGGTAATACTGGGTCAGATATAAATCTCCAAGGTCAAAACATTATTGTAAAGTGGGTGTTGTTTATGTTTCGTCCCTTCATATTTGAAGCACACAATATAACATCTGCGATGGCCTCCCTAGAAAACTCTATCTGGTTGGTTTTGTTTTTTCTAGTCGCTTACCGCTTTAAAAGCTGCCTTACTTCACTCAAGAACCATCGCTCGATGAAGGAGTTCTTGTGGTTTGCTTTTTACGGATTTTGGGTTAGCTCCCTTTTCCTTAGCTACTTAATTTACAACTTGGGACTCGCACAGAGAGAAAAGAACAACTTCTTTCCCTACTTTATGATTCTTCTAATCATAGTTTTGGCTAAATCTGCTAGCAATAAAAAAACTCTTCACAATCATACTTCATATCCTCTTAAGCCCACTTCACTATGAAGAAACTAACTATTTTCGCAATGTCAATGGGAGCAGGAGGAGCTGAAAAAGTAATTTCGCTCTTCCTGAAGGAGTTGATAAAAGATTACGAGGTAACTCTATTCCTATTCTATGACAGCATACATCATCCGATTCCCGATGGTGTAAAGATTATCTCGCTATACCCAAGCTCTCAAAACAATTGGTTGCGGAGACTCTGCAGTATCCCTAAGGGGATCTTAGCTTATGCCCGCTTTCTAAGGAAGACAAGACCAGATATATCGCTCTCCTTTCTCTATAGACCCAATGTCGTGTCAGGGATCTTAGCTCCCCTCTTCCCTCACATACGGTTTATAATTAGCGAACGCAACTATGCCTCTATAGAGTATGCCCGAGAGGGAGTAAAAGGATGGGCTGGCAGAGTGCTACTCCGATGGGCATACAATAGAGCAGATACGCTATTCTCTAACTCAGAGCATATCAACAAGGATCTCCGAGAGCACTTTCATCTCACATTACCTATGAGTGTAATCTATAATCCCATAGAACTGCCTAAAGAGCGACACAACGTTTCTCGGGAGTACCCGACTCGCATCGTATCTGTAGGAAGATTTTCCCCCATCAAGAACCATACTTTGCTATTTCAAGCGTTGCGTCACCTACCAGATCATAGGCTCACTATCTGGGGAGAAGGTGGCTTGCGCTCAGAGTACGAACGTACTCTGGCGGAGCTAGGTCTATCAGATCGTGTGTCACTACCTGGTAATACTAAGCATGTATTAGACGAGATCAAACAGGGCGAACTATTCGTCTTATCCTCTATATCGGAGGGGTTTCCCAACGTCCTGCTCGAAGCAATGAGCGTTGGCTTGCCCGTGATTGCTACCAACTGCTTGTCTGGACCGCTGGAAATGCTCAATGAAAATGAACCAATTGATATAGAACAAGGGGGCTTTGCTCTCGCAAAGTATGGTCTCATGATCAATGTCAGCGATACTAAAGGCCTCGTAAGTGCAGTGAATTATCTTTCAGATCACTATGAGCAAAGAAACTTCTACTCCCAAAAAGCTTTAGAAAGAGCAGAGCAATATACTCTACCATCTATATACAAGCAACTCAAAGCACTAATTGAAGAGCCTATCTAAGCTATGAAGATCCTACGCATCCTCACCTCCTCTATATCGTATCAGCTTATTAAGGGGCAACTGAAATATATGAGTGATAATGGCTACGAAGTAGTAGGGGTGAGCGGTCTACCCGAAGAACGTGCAAATGAAGCTTCAATAAGAGAGGGGATAAAGACCGTGATTACTCCTCACCTCGTACGTTCTATCTCTATCTCAAATGATGTAAGAGCTCTCTTTGAGTTGATTAAGCTCATCAGAAGGGAAAAACCTGATGTAGTCCATGCAAATACCCCTAAGGCATCTCTCCTTGGCATAACTGCTGCTTGGTGGTGTCGCGTACCACATCGCATCTATACGGTGACTGGGCTCCGCTTCCAAACGGCAAAGGGCTTCTTTCGCTGGCTGCTTATCACTATGGAGCGTATCACCTGTCGCTTCAGTACCAAAGTAATCCCAGAGGGCGATGGGGTGGCAAAGACACTGCTTGACGAGCATATTACAAGGAAGCCTCTTAAAAAGCTGCACAATGGGAACATTAACGGAATTGACTTGGCATACTATGATGAGAGTGCCATACCTATAAGCTTGCTGAGTCAAGCTAAGTCTGAGACGAGCTTCTCTGAGGAGAGCTTCACCTTTATCTTTGTGGGACGGATCGTGAGAGATAAGGGGATCTGTGAGCTGGTGGAGGCGTTCACCCGTCTGCAACAAGAACATCCCGAAGCTCGCTTGCTACTTGTAGGCAACTTCGAGCAGGAGCTAGACCCACTACCTGAGGATGTCTATCATACGATACAGAGTCACCCAGCTATCTACTGTGCAGGGTGGCAAAATGATGTGCGCCCTTGGTTTGCCGTAGCTGATGCACTGGCTTTCCCCTCCTATCGGGAGGGCTTTCCCAATGTTGTAATGCAAGCTGGTGCTATGGGTCTCCCCTGCGTTGTCTCCGACATCAATGGTTGCAACGAAATCATCATAGAGGGAGAGAATGGGCTGATCATTCCGTCTCACGATGCAGTAGCACTATATCAGACCATGAAGCGTATGATTGAGGATAAAGCTCTCTACACACACTGCCAGCAGAACGCTCGCCCTCTGATCGCCTCTCGCTATAAGCAGGAGGATGTATGGCAGGCAACGCTGGAGATGTATCGAAGCTTGACAGGGGATGCTAAGTAGCCACTTCGCGTAGATTTTAGACTATAACAGTTCGCATAGGAAGCGTTATCTTTGTAGTGGCTCGAGCCTGCCTAATAATGAATATGATCTATAGAAAGTATATCAAGCGCATATTGGACTTCATAGGAGCTCTCATTATGCTGATTGTGCTGTCGCCACTGCTACTGGTGGTGACGGTGTGGCTGCACTTTGCTAATAAGGGTGCAGGTCCGTTCTTCACGCAGGAGCGCCCAGGCAAGGACGAGCGAATCTTTAAGCTCTACAAGTTCAAGAGTATGACCGATGAGCGAGATGCGGAGGGCAATCTGCTTCCCGATGGGGAGCGACTTACGTCTGTTGGTCGCTTCATCCGCAAGACCTCGCTCGATGAGCTGCCTCAACTGTGGAATGTTCTCAAGGGAGATATGTCTTTTATCGGACCACGACCACTCTTGGTACAGTATCTACCTCTATATAGTGCATCACAACGGCGCCGCCACAAAGAGAGGCCTGGCATTACGGGCTGGGCACAAGTGTCTGGTCGTAATGCGATAAGCTGGGAGAGAAAGTTCGCCCTGGACGTTTGGTACGTAGATCATCTCTCTTTTCGTCTTGACTGTATTATTATATGGCGTACCGTTGTCAAGGTCTTGAGAAAAGAGGGGATCAGCTCTGCTAGCTGTGACACCATGGAGCCATTTGAAGGATAGAGAGACTATGAAGGATATTGTAATAATCGGAGCTGGAGGACTGGGGCGAGAGATCTTAGGACTTATACAATCTGTTAATAAGGAGGAGCCTCGGTGGCGTGTCAAGGGATTTTACGATGATGGTGCGGAATGCGGAAAGCTTATTCATGGACTACCCATACTGGGCAAAGTGGAGGATCTCAACGCTCAGCAAGAGTCTCTTGATGTAGCAATCGCTATTGGCGACTCAAGCACAAGACGCAAAGTCTATGACGGACTTAACAAGCAGCACCTCTCATTTCCTGCGCTGATCAGTCCTGATGCTACGATCCTAGACGAGAGGAGTGTCTCTATTGGTGAGGGCGTTCTCTGCTGTGCTGGGACGATCCTCACCTGTGATATAACTATTGGTGCTTTTACGCTGCTGAACCTGTGCTGTACGGTCGGGCATGACGCTGTCATAGAGCCTTTCTGCTCTTTTATGCCTTCAGTAAACATCTCTGGAGAGACTCATATCGGAGCGGAAGTCTACATGGGTACAAGCTCTTCGATCATCAATCGTATCTCCATAGGAAAAAACACAACGATAGGAGCAGGTGCTGTAGTGACAAAAGACATTCCTGCAGACTGCGTTGTTGTGGGGTGTCCCGCTCGTCCTATCAAGTTTAAATCATAGACAGCTTATAGTATCTCTTAACCACATCTGTAAGACCAACTTCATAAGTGTGGGGAGCTGTTGGCTGTTGGCTGTTGGCAGTTGAAGGGGGGCGGTCGTTTCTCTGGAGACTTTCTTCACTAGATAATAGACTTGAGAGCCTACTCATCGTTTCCTATATAATAAGGTAGCGGGGGGGGGACGTTGGTCGGAGGATACGTCTGACGGGCTCTTCCTCCCACTAGCCTAGACTACACAACGAATATCGTGTAGTAGTTGGTGTATGCCAACTGTAGGGGTGGTGTGGAGCTTGTGTCCTACAAGTTTGGATCAGTTGTGGCGTCGCTCTTCTTTGCGATCTGTTGAGACATTTGCATGTTGTAGCATGATGATGGGGGCACCTGAGCGCAGCGTCTACGGTCTGCGTTATTACCTTTGCACTGTCATTGACAATGTAAAGAGATCCATTTGGAGACTATTGCATAAAGGCGAATCGCTGTGTTGCTTTCGGGATTCGGCTTCGTTCACATACGGAGGTATGCTCCCTTCAGACCTCACCCTCAGCGCCTTGCGCTTCATCCTTTCTGCAAAGTCAGGACAATCTTGCAAGCAAGATTGTGAGACTGTTGACTTTTGCAACAGTTTCATTTGCGTTGAGTATGTATGTCTTACAAGCCACCGAGGGATCCTCTCATCTGCATGTCATATCAGGCACCCGATGAATTGTGATCATCACCTTGCTGGATGTCACGTGAAGATGGAGCGAGAGTCTTAGGACCACAAAGCTTGAGGTAAGCCCCTTTTTCATTACATTTGTAGGCAACTAAATCAGAGCTAACAAGTATGGCGCAGAAGAAGATTTGGCTCTCACTCGCTGAGATGGGAGGACGAGAGCAGGAGTTTATACAAGAGGCGTTTGACACCAATTGGGTGGTGCCTCTGGGACCTAATGTCAATGGCTTCGAGGAGGACTTGACTCGCTACCTCGGAGCGCCAGGCAAGCATGTCGTAGCACTCAGCGCTGGCACGGCTGCTCTGCACTTAGGACTGGTCATGCTGGGCGTGGGGCGTGATGATGAGGTGATCTGTCAGAGCTTTACCTTTGCTGCCTCGGCCAACCCGATTACTTATCAGGGGGCTAAGCCTATATTCGTTGATAGCGAGCCTGACACGTGGAACATGTCCCCCACGCTACTACGTCAAGCTATCGAGGATCGCATCGCTCAGACGGGACACAAGCCTAAGGCGATCATACCCGTTCATCTGTATGGCATGCCCGCTAAGATGGACGAGATACTGGCGATCGCTGAGGAGTACGACATCCCTGTCCTAGAGGATGCTGCTGAGGCGCTCGGATCTGAGTATAAGGGGCGCAAGTGCGGTACGCTAGGTCGCTACGGAGCGCTCTCTTTCAATGGCAATAAGATGATTACCACGTCGGGTGGTGGAGCTTTGGTTTGTCCTAGTGAAGAAGCGGCTAGGCGTGTCCTCTTTTACGCAACGCAGGCTCGTGACAATGCGCCACACTATCAGCACACGCACATCGGCTATAACTACCGCCTGAGCAATATATCGGCGGGGATAGGCCGTGGGCAGATGCTCGTCCTTGATGAGCATGTGGCTAAGCGTCGGCACAACCACGCCCGCTACTGCGCCCTGCTGGCTGACTGCCCTGGTGTCGAGGTGAAGTGCGCCCCCACGGAGGAGTACGATAGCAACTACTGGCTTAGCTGCGTCTTAGTGGATCCTGAGAAAGCGGGCTTCACCCGTGAGGATCTGAGACTCCGACTAGAGGCTGAGGCTATCGAGAGCCGTCCGCTATGGAAGCCGATGCACCTGCAGCCAGTCTTTGCCGAGGCGCCTCGCTATGTCGATGGTACAAGTGAGCGACTCTTTGACCGTGGGCTCTGCCTGCCTAGTGGTACACTGGTGACGGAGGAGGATTTGCAGCGCATTGTCGCAGTGATCCGAGAGCTGGGCAAGAGGTAAAAGGGTTTGCCCCCAGGCACTCGACGGAGGTAAATGCTGTGCTGAGTAAGAGATCTCATAAGGAGCTAAAAGGTAGGAGCTGTAGTTGTGACGAACTGGTCACGCTGGTGGCGGAGCGAATGAATCGTCGTGCACCTTTCGCCTGCTTTCGCCTACCTGGCGAAGGTCGTACGGTGCATGAGATTGGGCTACAGAACGAGGCTAGGGCTGTGGCGACTACGACTGAGGAGCTGAGAGAGTGGAAGAAGCATTTGGCGGGCTTTCTGATGGCACCCTTTGCGGTGACGATCGAGACGCCGATGCTCTGGATCGAAGAGGAGCAGGGGAAGCAAGGGGCAAGCGTGCTACAGCTTGCGGCATGTGATGAGGCAGAGCTAGAGAGCTTTCCGCCTGTGGCTCCGATACCGCAGGCTTTACCCGATAGTTACCGTGTTACTTTCGCTCGCTTTATAGAGCATCTAGAGGAAGGGATGGCGGAGAAACTTGTCTTGGCACACCGTGCCGAACTGCCCAGCATCGCTACGGCACAAGTGATTGGTGCCTTTGACAAAGCCTTGACGCACTACCCGAATGCTTTCGTGTCGCTCTGCTACACGCCCCAATCGGGGCTGTGGCTTTGTGCCACGCCGGAGATGCTCCTCCGAGGGGACGGTGCCGACTGGCAGACGGTGGCACTGGCTGGGACGATGCCTCGGCAGGCGGATGGCGAGCCGTCCGTCTGGAGTGAGAAGAATCGGCGGGAGCATCACTATGTACAGCGCTTCATCGGAGAGCTACTGGAGCAGGAGGGGATTCCCTACCAGGCGCTTGATGTGGAGACGACAACGACGGGGCGGTTGCAACATTTGCAGGCTCGCTTCGCTTTGCAGCTTCCCGAGGGGTACACGCCGATTACCTTGGCGGAGCGCCTTCACCCCACGCCAGCCGTCTGTGGTACACCCCAGCGAGTGGCGCAGCGTCTGATCCTCGAGGAGGAGTCTGCAGCGCGCTCTTACTATGCAGGCTTTCTGGGGTGGTACGAGCCTGAGCGACGGGTCGATCTCTTTGTCCAGATACGCTGTCTGCAGTTGCTTCCCGAGCAAGCTCTACGGCTCTATGCGGGAGGCGGTATCGTGCGTGGATCAAGCCTCGAGAGCGAATGGCAGGAGGTCCTGCACAAGCTCTCGGCAATACATAGTCTTATAAGGTAAAGGAGGAAGGAGCGCAATGATACCTATGGACGATCCTGTGATCAGCGAACTAATCGCTCTGCTTCAGGCACACGGCGTGCGTGACGTGGTGCTCTGCCCTGGCAGTCGCAATGCGCCACTTGTGCATGCACTCAGCCACCAGCTCACGGGGGTGACCTGTCACTCAATCATTGATGAGCGCAGCGCAGGCTTCTACGCCCTTGGCTTGGCACTCGCCACGCATAGAGCGGTCGTGGTCTGCTGTACCTCTGGCACGGCGGTAGCAAACCTGCACCCAGCAGTCGCTGAGGCTTACTATCAGGGTGTCCCGCTGGTTATCCTATCGGCCGATAGACCCGAGCGATGGATCGGGCAGTGGGCTGGGCAAACGCTTCCTCAGCCAGGACTCTTCGGCTCACTGGTGCGCAAAGCGGTACAGCTCCCCGAGCCACACACCGATGAGGAGCGGTGGTACTGCAACCGTCTGATCAACGAAGCGCTCCTCGCAGCGCTGGCTCCGCTCCCCGGGCCCGTACAGATCAATGTCCCGATCAGCGACCCGAGCGTATCTTTGCTCCCGCCAACTCCAGCAGAGCAACAGTCTGATCCAAGCGACAGACGACCCATCGGAATGCAGCCAGGACGCCATATCGAGCAGTGCTGTCCGTGTGGTGTGGATGCGCAGGCGGTCAAGCCGTTGCTAAAGAGGCTCGCCACGTTTGAGCGCAAGATGATATTGGTAGGACAGGAGAGTTGGACAGCTACGACTAGCGCAGGGGCGGTCTTTCCGCAAAGCTTGCGGGAGCAGTTCCTCTGCATCGGCGAGTCGCTCTCCAATAGGCCCGTGACGATCTGTTCTCTCGATGCGCTCCTAGCGTCTCTCAGCGAGGCGGATCGACGAGCCCTGCAGCCCGACCTGCTGATCACCCTCGGCGGGCATATCGTCTCCAACAAGATAAAGCAGTACCTGCGCAACTATCCGCCACGGGAGACGTGGCACCTGTCGCCTGATTCCAGTGTGGTGGATCTCTTTTGCAGTCTCACCGAGCTGATCACAGCTCCTGTCGGGCCATTCCTTGAAATAATGGCGCAGGGCTTGGAGATGCTGGCGCAGGGCTTGGCTGGTCACGCTAGCTCTCCCTACGCCCTTCAGTGGCGGGAGCGAATTGATCGACTGCCGTCACCAATGCCACACTACAGTTCTCTGGCCGTGGTGGGAAAGCTCCTGAGTCATCTGCCCGAAGAGCCCTGCGTGTTACACCTAGCAAACAGTTCATCGGTGCGCTATGCGGAGCTTTTCCGCAAGCCTCGTCGGCTTCTCACCCTTTGCAATCGAGGCACCAGTGGCATAGAGGGCTCGCTCTCGACCGCCTTAGGCTTTGCCCGCCAGAGAGCCGAGGAGCGCCACTTCATCGTCATCGGGGACCTGAGCTTCTTCTACGATCTCAATGCGCTGGGGCTCCCCGATGTGGGGAGCAACGTGCGGGTGCTCCTGCTCAACAACCAGCGAGGGAGCATCTTCCAAAGCCTGCCGACCTTAGAGATGGACTCACTGTCGCGACGCTATGTCACCGCCGAGCATCAGCTACAAGCGCAGGGCTGGGCGGAGAGCTGTGGCTGGGAGTACCTATCAGTGCACGAGGCGGGTGAGCTGGAGGAGACGATGGCTCACTTCGTCGGACCCACCAAGCGTCCCCGCCTCCTCGAGGCTTTCGTCTCCTCAGAGGATGAGATCGCCGAACTACAGACCTATTTCAAGCAATTACAACCAAGAGAAGAGTTATGAGTGAAAAGAACCAAAGGGTGTGGAAGCCCCTCAAAGCGTACGAAGATATCCTCTTTGACTACTACAACGGCATCGCTCGTATCACGATCAATCGTGAGCGCTACCGCAACGCCTTTACGCCGACCACGACGGCCGAGATAAGCGACGCTCTGCGCATCTGTCGTGAGGATCAGAGCATCAACGTGGTGGTCCTGACAGGCGCTGGCGACAAAGCGTTTTGCTCTGGCGGAGATCAAAACGTCAAGGGTCGGGGTGGCTACATTGGCAAGGACGGCGTGCCTCGCCTGAGCGTCCTAGACGTGCAGAAGCAGATCCGCAGTATCCCCAAGCCGGTCATCGCTGCGGTCAATGGTTATGCCATCGGTGGCGGACATGTCCTCCACGTGGTGTGCGACCTCTCGATCGCTTCGGAGAATGCTATCTTCGGGCAGACGGGACCCCGTGTGGGTAGCTTTGATGCGGGCTTTGGTTCCTCTTATCTGGCTCGTGTCGTAGGACAAAAGAAGGCGCGTGAGATATGGTTCCTCTGCCGCCAATACTCCGCTCAGGAGGCTCTCGACATGGGGCTGGTCAACAAAGTGGTGCCTCTCGACCAACTAGAAGATGAGTACGTGCAGTGGGCGGAGGAGATGATGCTGCTGAGTCCGCTCGCCCTCCGCATGATCAAGGCGGGGCTAAATGCCGAGCTGGACGGTCAGGCAGGTATCCAAGAGCTGGCGGGCGATGCGACGCTCCTCTACTACCTCACGGACGAAGCTCAGGAGGGTAAGAACGCTTTCCTGGAGAAGCGCAAGCCCAACTTCGAGCAGTACCCTAAGTTTCCCTAGCGACCGATGTCACCACACGAGAGCATCCTTCACCTCCCGGCGCTACTGCCACAGATAGCTGAGCGACTGACCATTAGCGTGGATCCGTACACCCTGCGCTTCCGTCGCCCCGCCAAGACCTCCCGTGGCGAGTACGAGACGAAGCGGGTCTACTACCTACGCCTCCAGAGCCTTGAGCAGGCAGGTCATGTGGGCTGTGGCGAGTGCGCCCCGATGCCTCAGCTTAGCTGCGACAACCTGCCCCACTATCAGGCTGTGCTGGAGCAGATGGCGGGTCAGATGGTGCAGGCTCCCGATCGGTTTGACGTGGCTTCGCTACGCCCCTACCCTTCCATCGCTTTTGGCTTAGCCACTGCGATCAACAGCTTCATCTCTGCTGGCCACAGTAGTGAGGAGGGGTCGGAAAAGCCCTTTTGCGATACCCCTTTCACCCGTGGCGAGCTGGGTATCCCGATCAATGGGTTGATCTGGATGGGCGACAAAGCCTATATGTACGAGCAGATCAAAGCTAAGCTGGCGCAAGGCTTCCGATGCTTGAAGCTTAAGATCGGCGGAATAGACTTTTCCGAAGAGCTAGAGCTACTCCGCTACGTGCGGCAGCACTTCTCTCCTGAGGAGATGGAGCTGAGGGTAGATGCCAACGGAGCGTTTGCCCCAGAGGTGGCTCTGGAGCGACTGAAAAGGCTGAGCGACTTTCGCCTACACTCCATCGAGCAACCGATCCCTGCGAGCGATCAGTGGGACGAGCTGGCCAAGCTCACGGCAGCGTCGCCACTCCCCATAGCGCTCGACGAGGAGCTCATCGGGATCCACAGCCGAGAGCGCAAGGCGCAACTACTAGACGAGGGCAAGCCGCACTACATCATCCTCAAGCCGTCGCTTCATAGCGGGGTCGATGAGTGGATCGAGCTTGCCGAGGAGCGAGGCATCGGCTGGTGGGCAACCTCAGCGCTGGAGTCAAACGTGGGGCTTAGCGCCATCGCTCAGTGGGTCAGCCAGTACCCGATCGTCCGCCCGCAAGGGCTTGGCACAGGAGCTCTCTATCTCAACAACACCCCCTCCACGCTGCAACTCGTAGGCGACCAGATGTTTTTTAGAGAGGTTAGAGATTAGAGGTTAGAGATTAGAGGTACTAACCTATCCCCCGCCCATGTCCGAGCACCTATATATAGACAGCGCACGAGTAGATGCCGAGAGCTTAGAGCCGTTCGCCCGAGGGCTAGCACCCGAGCGGAGAGCGGTGCTAGGGCCACTGCTCACCTTCCTCAGGGAGTGGTGGAGCGAAGAGGAGTGTGTGACCGTCCAAACCTCCGGCTCGACTGGCACGCCCAAACGGCTTCAGCTGGCGAAGCTTGCGATGCGACGTAGCGGACTCAGGAGCAACCGCTACTTCCAGATCCAAGCGGGCGAGCGTCTCCTCCTAGCCATGGACCTTCGCTACATAGGCGCTAAGATGATGGTGGTGCGTGCCTTACTCGCAGGAGCCGAGCTGGTCGTGGTGCCACCTTCGAGCCATCCGCTAGCGACGCTCAGCGTGGCACCTCAGTTCGTCTCCCTCGTCCCCCTACAGCTACACCACACCCTGGAGGTGCCAGCGGAGCGTGAACTGCTCAGTCGGGCTGAGCAACTGATCATCGGGGGCGGAGCCATTCATCCCGTTGTGGAGGCGCAGCTCAGTGCGCTCCCCGTGGCCGCTTTCGCCACTTATGGCATGACAGAGACCATCTCGCACATCGCACTGAGAAGGCTCAACGGTCCTCACGCCTCGCCTCTCTTCTATCCCCTCGAGGGGGTGCACCTCACCCAGGGCGCCGAAGGCGAGCTCATCATTGAGGATCGCCTGCTTTACCCCGATGGTCCAAGCCTCACGACCCATGATCTCGTCGAGCTACACCCCGATGGTGGCTTTACCATCGTAGGGCGAGCCGACAACATCATCAATAGTGGCGGGATCAAGATAAGCCCCGAGCCGATCGAGCGAAAGCTTGCCGAAGTCCTAGATAGACCGCTCGCAATCAGCTGGATAGCCGATGCCGCTCTAGGGCAAAAACTGGTACTCGTACTAGAAGGCGACAGCCTCCCCAAAGGCTTTATGGAGACACTCGCTGAAGCCTGCCAAGAGCTCCTACCACCCTACCACCGCCCCAAAGAGATCCGTCTCGTGTCTCACTTGCCACACAATGACAATGGCAAGCTCGATCGCCAAGCCCTCCAAAGGCTACTCCTCACCTCCAAGTAGATTTTCCTCACTCCTCAAACTCAAGAAGAGTAGGAACGCACTAGTCCGTGTGTTCCTACTCTTCTTTATTTATTCAGCGGTGACGCTGCGCCGTGTAGCTAGCCACGAGGACAGCCAGCGCACTGTCTGATCTGCTGGAAGAAGTCGTTGCCCTTGTCATCAACCAGGATGAACGCAGGGAAGTTTTCCACCTCTATGCGCCAGATCGCCTCCATGCCTAGCTCGGGATACTCGAGGCACTCGACACGCTTGATGCTCTCCTGCGCTAGTATAGCTGCGGGACCACCGATGCTACCGAGGTAAAAACCTCCATGTGCCTTGCAAGCATCCGTAACCTGCTGACTACGATTGCCCTTGGCTATCATAATGAGGCTACCGCCATGGCTTTGGAAGAGATCGACATAGGGATCCATACGGCCCGCAGTGGTGGGACCGAAGGAGCCACTCGGCATCCCCTCAGGGGTCTTGGCGGGACCAGCGTAGTAGATCGGATGATCCTTGATGTACTGAGGTAGCTCCTCGCCACGATCTAGGCGCTCCTTGAGCTTCGCGTGAGCGATGTCTCGTCCCACGACGATGGTGCCAGATAGCGAGAGACGGGTAGAGACAGGATACTGGCTCAGTTGCTTGCGTATCTCGTCCATCGGACGGTTGAGGTCCACCTTCACGACCTCGCCCTCGGTGCCGTGGCGCATCGATTCGGGGATGAGCCGTGCGGGATGCTTCTCCAGCCGCTCGATCCAGAGTCCATCCTTATTGATCTTAGCCCGCACGTTGCGATCGGCGGAGCAACTCACACCTAGTCCGACAGGACAAGAAGCTCCGTGGCGTGGCATGCGGATCACACGTATGTCATGGGCGAAATACTTACCGCCAAACTGCGCTCCAAGACCAATCTCGTGGGTTGCCTCCAGGAGGCGCTGCTCCATCTCTAGATCACGGAAAGCGTGTCCCAGCTCGTTGCCCTTGGTCGGTAGCTCGTCGTAGTACTTAGCACTGGCGAGCTTGACCGTCTTGAGGTTGGCCTCTGCCGAGGTGCCTCCGATAACGAAAGCAATGTGATAAGGCGGGCAGGCGGCAGTACCTAGCGAACGCATCTTCTCAACTAAGAAGGGGAAGAGCCTCTCCTCCGTGAGTAGTGCTTTGGTCTCCTGATAGAGGTAAGTCTTATTGGCAGATCCACCTCCCTTAGCGATAAAGAGGAACTTATACTCATCGCCCTCGGTCGCCATCAAGTCGATCTGTGCGGGAAGGTTGCACCCCGTATTGACCTCACGGTACATATCAAGGGGCGCATTTTGCGAATAGCGGAGGTTGTAGCGCGTGTAGGTGTCGTAGACGCCGTGCGAGAGGTACTCCTCGTCGCAAGCACCAGTCCAGACGTTTTGACCTTTCTTACCCAAGATGATGGCGGTACCAGTGTCTTGGCAGAAGGGGAGCTGCCCCAGAGCGCTCACCTCGGCATTGCGCAGGAAGGTGAGAGCGACGAACTTATCATTGTCCGAAGCCTCCGGGTCGGACAGTATCGATGCGACCTGCTCCTGATGAGCGGGACGTAGGTAGAAGGCTACATCGTGCATAGCACGCTCCGCAAGTATGCGTAGCGCCTCAGGCTCGACCTGGAGCATCTGGTGACCATTGCAGTCGACCGTGTGCACGTAGTCAGAGGTGATTAACTCGTACTCAGTCCGATCGGGTCCTACGGGATACATCGGCTGGTACTTAAACGGTGGTGTGGGCATCTCTCGTGTGTCGGTTAAGTGTGTGTACGGAGCCTGCCAACGGATTGGTCAGACTCAAATAGTGGAAAAAGCAAGAGACTGAGTGCTAGGGTCTGCTTCTTAGAAGTCTAAGCGCGCGTTCCCCCTGCATTCAGTCTCTATCAGGTTAAGAGGCGTGGCCTCTGTGAAGTTTATCTTACCAAGCGAAGATAGGTAGTGGAGACATCATCTCGTTGACCTCCTTACGCACCTTAGCTATCTCAGCCTCGTTCTCAGGATCGCGCAGTACGCGGTCGATGAGCTCGACGATGTATGGCATCTTGTCCTCCTTGACACCACGCGTCGTGATAGCGGGCGTACCCACACGGATACCAGAGGTCTGGAATGCAGAGCGTGAATCGAAGGGAACCATGTTCTTATTGACCGTGATGTCAGCACGTACGAGTGCGTTCTCAGCCACCTTACCCGTTAGGTCAGGGTACTTAGAGCGTAGGTCGATGAGGAGGCAGTGATTATCCGTACCGCCAGAGATACAGTTGTAGCCCATCTTGACGAAAGCCTCGCCAAGCGCCTTAGCGTTCTTCATCACCTGCTTCTGATACTCCTTAAATGAAGGATCAAGAGCCTCACCAAAGGCAACAGCCTTAGCAGCGATGACATGCTCTAGCGGACCACCCTGGATGCCAGGGAAGACAGCCGAGTTGAGTAGCTGAGACATCATCTTGACAGCGCCCTTAGGTGTCTTGAGACCCCAAGGATTCTCAAAGTCCTTACCCATGAGGATGATACCACCACGAGGACCACGTAGAGTCTTGTGCGTCGTAGAGGTGACGATGTGAGCATACTTGACTGGGTTCTCGAGTAGGCCAGCAGCGATCAGACCAGCGGGGTGAGCCATGTCAACCATAAAGATAGCGCCGATCTCGTCAGCTACCTTGCGGAAGCGTGCGTAGTCCCACTCGCGGCAGTAAGCCGATCCTCCAGCGATGATGAGCTTAGGCTTGTGCTGGCGAGCTAGCTGCTCCATCTCGTCGTAGTCGACCGTACCAGTCTCCTTGCTCAGGTTGTAACCTATAGGATTGTAGAGGATACCAGAGCTATTAACAGGCGAACCATGTGAGAGGTGACCACCGTGGTCTAGGTTTAGACCCATGAAAGTGTCGCCTGGCTTGAGGCAGGTGAAGAGGACTGCCATGTTTGCCTGAGCACCTGAGTGTGGCTGCACGTTGGCATACTCAGCGCCAAAGAGCTTCTTAACACGCTCTATAGCTAGGCTTTCAGACTTGTCCACGACCTCGCAACCGCCGTAGTAACGCTTGCCTGGGTATCCCTCAGCGTACTTGTTGGTCATACAGCTACCCATAGCCTGCATGACCTCATCGCTGACAAAGTTCTCAGAGGCGATCAGCTCAATGCCCTTTTGCTGACGCTGATGCTCCTGTTCGATCAGATCAAAGATTTCTTGGTCTCTTTTCATTCTATGTGAAATTAAATACGTTAGTCGTCATACATCGGGTGTGCACAGCCCCCGCCCCTCTAGCGCGAGCGGTGGCTCACACAATTCTCTCGCAAAGATAACAATAATATCTGAGCTAGGACAATCTTGGCGCCAGCAATCTGCAGATACCTGGCTATATAAGTGGAAATAATTACCTTTGTCGCATCTTAGTGTAAACTCAGTACGATATGAAACGAACCTACTGGACCCTCAGTCTACTCTTTGCCTTGTCACTCCTCATGACGATGAGTTGTAGTGGCGAAGATCCTATCAAGGCTAAGCGTATCGCCATCGAGAACGGCACCTACAAGCCCAACCCTAACCCCAATCCAGAGCCGAATCCCAATCCAGATCCGAACCCCAACCCCAATCCAGAGCCGAATCCGAACCCGAACCCGAATCCAAATCCTAACCCTAACCCTAACCCTAACCCTAACCCTAACCCTAACCCTAACCCAGAGCCAAAGCCAGAGAAGAAGACTCAGGAGATTACCTTCACCTTTGACGAGTGGGCAAGTCCTAGAGCAGAAGCATCCTATCTAATGCCTGTAGAGAACTCTCTGCCTAAGGTTTTGGCTGGAGACCCCTTCTGGGAGGCAGTTAGTAATGTAGGCGCAGCTTGGGTCGGCATAAGCAAACCCGAAGGCTACCCCATACACCCACTCACTAAGGGACGTACTGGTCAAGCCCTAGAGGCGATGACTATCAAAGGGAAGAGAGTCTTCGGTTTCGGTAGCCACATCATTGCAGGAGCCCTCTACAGTGGACTGTTTGCAAAAGACCTTATGATGAGTAAGCCTCTCGAATGCACACAGTTCGGTCAACCCGTCTTTGCTATACCTCTTTCTATCAAGGGGTACTATCAGTGGCTCCCTGGGGAGAAGCTAATAGATGGTTCCAAAGCCATCGCAAAAGAGATCAAGGGTAAGCAAGACAATGCCACCATCGCCTGCGTCTTCTACGACATATCGCAAGACAATAGCTACCTCAATGGTAAGACGCTCTACACAGACCCACGCATCTTAGCAAAAGTTCAGATCCACCCCACCCCCACGAAGGATGGTGCCTGGACACCTTTTGAAGGAAAGCTAGAGATTGTCAACGAGGCGGCCTACAAGCAGATAGACTTTCAGAAGGGCAAGTACCGCATGGTCCTCATCTTCTCGTCAAGTGCTGATGGGGATAAGTTCATCGGAGCCATCGGCAGTCGCCTACGTATTGACGACTTTACTGTGACACTCGGCATACCCACCCAGAAGTAACCCGCTACAGATATGACTACACGGCAACTACACCGAGGAGCTATCGGTCTCCTACTGGCACTCCTCACGACTCCCCTCCTGTGGGCACAAGCCTCTCAGGAGAGCAAAGACGACCTAGAGTTTGGTATCAAAGCTGGTCTCAATGTCGGAGCAACCACGCCACTACCCAAGCCTAAAGCGATCGACAAGATCTATACGTGGAATCCCCACATGAACATCGCCATCAAGGGATGGCTCTCCTACCACCTCCCCGACACTAAGGGGTGGCATCTAGACACCGGTCTAGAGATGGAGCGCAAGGGGATGTACGTCTGTACCCATGCCACTGATATGCGCATCAATATGGGCGAAGGTCAGGAAGCTGCGTGGGGACTCTTTACGGGCAATAACAGCACCGAGTTCATCAACTACTACCTCACGCTCCCGATGCTGGTCGCCTACCATACGACTAGTGACAAGTTTCGCATGCAGGTGGGCTTCTACCTCTCCTACCTGATGCAGCAGAGTTTTAAGGTGACACTCGATGGTGACGGCACGTTCAATGGTACACCCTTCCAGCCAGGGCATCTTATAGACCTCGACCTATCAGATCACTTCAACAAGCTAGATATGGGTGTACGGATAGGCTTCGACTACTTCTTTCATCAGCGACTTGGCTTGACCACACAGCTCAATATGAGCTTCGAGCCTGCTCTCGACAGGAGCTTTACGATGATGCCTTTCCCGCTCTACAATATCTACGCTTTTGCAGGCTTTGCCTACCGCATTTAGTCACTAGCGATCCACTAGCATCTATACAAAAACGCACGACCATGTACCCTCTCGTAGGGATTCACGGTCGTGCGTTTGCTGTATCCTGCGCCAGGACTAACAAAGAGCCATAAAAAGCGCCCGACTCATCTTATCCTCCAAACGGTCTCCACGGAGGAATTTCGAGGTAGCGAGGGAGGAAAAGAAAATTCTCCACGGAACCGGGAAATAAAAGTTCGGAAGAATGAAATGAAACTTCGGAAGAAAGATTTCGAAGTTCCGATAAATTTTTCTACTCCTCGGTGCAGAATGAAAACTCCCCACCGAGGAAATCACAAATTCCTCGTGGGGGTGGGTTGGAGGGTAGAAATTAGAGACTAAAAATTGGAGGTTAGAGCGAGATGGGTAACGAGGAGCCTATCAGCCTTCACGCTTTATCTCGATGAGATATGGCGGTCCATAACCTGTATAAGCCCGTAGTTCGAAGGTCGCTGGGCCACCCGCTGCGACCGTGAAGGTCTTCGCATCGAAGTCAACCGTGATGCCCTTTGGATTACCACTTACATTGAGTCCGAAGTTGCTATCACAGAGATTGCCCTCACGAACGACGTTTCCATCAAAGTCTGTAATATACATCGTCCCTATCACTTTACCAGTCCCGCCCTTCGAGGTGAACTGACTTGGCTCGGCTTTGAAAGAGAATCTCCATCCGCCACGCATTATGAGGATGGTCTGCTTACAGCCTTTACCCTTGCCACTGATGACCTCAGCTTCAATCTTAAAGGTCTTAGAGTCAGTACCCTCTCGGACTAAAAACTCATTGGGTCGATACACACAGGGCGCTATCTCAGATGAATACTTCTCAAAGTGTAGCGTAAACTCTGAGTTCTCCAGCGGGGTCTCATGAAGTAGCTCTCCGCTGGGAGATAGTTCTTGTAGCACTCCATAAACCTTCCCATAGCCTCCATCGCCTGAGAAGGAGTTGGGCGTGGCCGTAAACTTGGCCTTGAAGGTGTTCTCTTGTGGCTCCTGAGGAGTCGGTGGCACACAGTTACAGCAAGAAGTGGCTAGCAGCAAAAGTGCAAGAAGAGAAGCTGCGCATCTCATGTAGGTAATGGGCTTCATCATTGTTATAGGGTTTTAGTTTGTGAGTGTCTAGTGTCAAGGGGGTTACGCCTACAAATATATATAAATCATTCATAGAGCGCTACATCTTTCGCATTTGTCAGTCCGACTGATGGGCGAAGTGGCTGGTCGTACGAATTCACTACCTTTGCAGTGGTGAGGCTGTCACAGGACGGTCGCACCCTCCTGCTCAGCAGATCCTATGGCACAAGAGCTACACGACCAGACTACCGATGCGCACACGATGCCATCGTCTCGCACGCAGCGTATCGCTCGCAATACGCTCTTCCTCTTCGTGCGTATGGCGGTGGTCACCCTACTCTCCCTCTATATTTCTAGGGTGCTCCTAGCAGCGCTCGGTGTGGAGGACTTCGGGGTCTATCAGGTAGTGGGGAGCTTGGTGACCGCCTTTGGCTTTGTCAATGGGGCGATGGTTGCCGCCACACAGCGCTTCTACTCCTACGAGCTGGGACAGGGCAACGACTCAGGCGTGGGGCGCGTATACAGTGTCTCGATCGTGGTGCAGCTACTACTGGTCCTGCTCATCTGCGCCGTGGCGATCCCCTTCGGTCTATGGTACGTGCCGAGCCATCTGGTGGCTCCGCCCGAGCGACTGACGGTGGCGCTGTGGATCTACTTTATCTCCTTGGGGACCTTCGTGGTCAACATGCTGCTCACCCCGTTTCAAAGTCTCATCGTCTCTCACGAGCGGATGAATCTCTTTGCCCTGCTCAGCATCGTGGACATCTCACTACGACTGGGTGCCGTGCTACTCCTGAAGGCATACGCTGGCGACAAACTCCTCCTCTACCCTATCCTGCTCCTTGCCGTCAGTGGCGTGATGGCGCTCTGCTACGTGGGGTGCACGCGTAGGCTCTTTCGTCAGGTACACTTTCGCTGGGTACGGGACAGGTCGGCTTACCGAGAGATACTCTCCTACTCGGGGTGGAACCTCTTTGGCAATCTCGCTGCCGTGGCTCAGACGCAGGGTATCAACATCGTCTACAACTACTTCTTCGGTCCCGTTCTGAATGCAGCCTTTGGCATTGTCAACTCGGTGCGTGGTGCGCTCATTACCTTTGCCAATAACTATCAGATGGCGGCCAATCCGCAGATTATCAAGTCGTACGCTGCCGAGGAGTATGGCTACCTGCATAAGCTCATCTGCGCCAGTGCTAAGATATCCTATCTGCTGATGCTCTGCGTGGTGATCCCCTTTGCACTAGACCTAGACCTACTGCTCCGTCTGTGGCTTGTCAAGCCACCAGCCTATGCGAGCCTACTGCTCCAGCTGACGCTGATCGTACTGCTCATAGAGAGCCTCTCGGGTGCGCTCATGACGGGGATCCAAGCGACGGGGCGGGTACGCATTTACCAAGTAGTGGTCGGGGGCATGATCATCATGATCCTACCGCTCTCTATGCTGGCTTTTTGGTTGGGCGCCCCACCAGAGTACTCTATATACATTAATATATTGGTCTCCATAGCGTGCCTAGCGGTACGACTGGTGCTCTCCTACAGATATCATGCGCTAGGCGTGGGCTACTACCTCAATCGGGTGGTGCTACCTATCTTACCTCCGACCATCGTCATGTTAGTGGGGGCTTACCTCTATCGGCACCTACTCCCCTACGTAGGCTCTATCTGGGGACTACTGGTGGCGTCTATCTTGCTTGGCGGATTGTGTGTCGTGGTCATCTTGACGCTCTCGCTGACTGTCGAAGAGCGACAACTCGTGAAGGGCTACCTGCATCTCTCCAAGAGGCGACAGGCTCCAAAGAACTTACCAAACTAAGACGATGACGACTAAACGAATCCATATACTGACCCACCCACTAGGGGCTAACTATGGGGGTATCATGCAGGCCTATGCGCTACAGCAAGCCTTGCGTCAGATGGACTACGAGCCTGTGACGCTGGACATACCTTTCGACCGTCGCTCTCGGCTAAGGCGATGGGCTGAGGCACAGGTTCGCACCGTCAAGCGGATCTCCTACGATCAGTCTATACGATCGGAGTGTGTCGTACTACAGCACACGTCACGCTTCGTACGGCAGCACATAACACTCTCGCCACCGCTACGCAGTGACGCACAGCTACGACAACACTACCGAAAGCAACCTGCTCATGCCTATGTCGTGGGGAGTGATCAGGTGTGGCGACAGGAGTTTGTCCCGATGCTGGACGACTACTTCCTCGGCTTTATTCCTGAGGCAGACCCAGTGCGACGCATAGCCTATGCGGCTTCCTTTGGAGTGGATCCGATAGACATAGCTCCTGAGCGGACGGCTCTCTACAGTGAGCTCTTGAGTCGCTTTGTAGCTATATCGGTGCGCGAGAGTTCGGCCGTGCCACTCTTAGCGCAACGGTTTGGCGCCACAGCTCAGTGGGTGCTGGACCCAACGATGCTCTTTACGAAGGAGGAGTACATGGACCAGCTTGGACTGCGAGAGGAGCCTTCGGGAGAAGTCTTCGCCTATATGCTGACGCACACGCCGCACAAGGAGGAGCTCGCACGTCAGATTGCTGAGTCGCATCATACGACGTACCACCTCTTCGCTCCGTGGCGCCACTGGATGGAGCGTGGACAAGGACTGGAGGCGTGCATCTTGCCTCCCGTAGAGAGGTGGCTTGAGGGGATCCTCAACGCTCAGTGCGTGGTGACGGACTCCTTCCACGGGGTCGCCTTCTCGCTCATCTTTGGCAAGCCTTTTGTCGCCATCGTCAACAACCATGGCGGTTGCAGTCGCTTTGACACCCTGATCAAGCTCTTTGATCTGGAGCACCATCAGGAGGGAGCGTATGAGTTGGTCAGCTCGCCTAAGTGCTATGATGTGAAAGCAATAGCACAGACCCTAGCACGCCATCGAATTACCTCCATAGGCTTCCTAGAAAGCGCCTTGCACTAACTAAACGGATTCGAGATTTACGCAAAAGATCCTTGAATCAGTTATTATCCGTACCTTTGCTTTTATCTAAAAAACAAAAACCTATAGTAACTACTGGGGAGGGTATCTATCAAAGGAGGAGGCCAAAACACACACGCCATACTCTTTTGGAGCGACCTCTCTGAATGACTATACAACGCATCTTCTATCAAATGAAACCTTTAGTTTGCACCCATCCACACGTCCTCGGAGGTCTCCTACTGGCTTGGATCTTTCTCCTTGCGACCTCCTGTGCATCACGCAAAGACGTTGTCTACCTGCAAGATGCGACAGCTGGAGCTGTCTCTCAATATACTATCCCCGTCCCCCGTATCGTCAAGGGAGACATGCTGGGTATTACGGTCAACTCAAAGAATCGCGAGCTCTCGGAGCCTTTTAACCTACCTATGGTCGGATACTATAGCGCTTTCGGCATCTCAGCCTCTAATACGCAACAAGGCTATATAGTAGATGATGAGGGCTACATCTCTTTCCCTGGTCTAGGGCGTGTCCATGTGGATGGACTGACTCGCAACGAGCTCAACACGAAGATCGCTACGGAGCTACGCGACAAGGGTCTCCTCAATGACGCTACCGTCACCGTCTCGCTACTCAATGCGCAGATATCTGTACTCGGTGAGGTGGCTCACCCAGGGCGCTTCCCGATGGTGAGTGACCAGGTCTCTATCCTAGACGCTATCGCTATGGCGGGAGACCTAACCATACAGGGGCGCAGAGACAATGTACTGGTCATCCGAGAGGTCAACGGGGAGCGACACATCGTGGCTCACGACCTACGTAGTGACAAGATATTTGACTCTCCCTGCTATTTCCTCCGTCAGGGAGACATCGTATATGTAGAGCCAAACGATGCTAAAGCGCAGACGGCTAGTATCAACCCCAATAACAATGTGGGGACCTGGCTCAGCGTCATCAGCACAGCGACCTCTCTGACCACCTTTGTCTTTACCATCGTAGCTAACCAAAGGAGATAAGTTCTTTCTGCGCTCACACCTACCACTTAGCACGGTTTATTTTTAGTATGGAATACGCTACAGATTCGATCCAGCAGGAGCCAGCACGCTCCCTAGAGGAGGCCAATACGCTCTCTCTGCAAGACATCCTCATGATCCTGAAGGCCAACTGGCTCTTCATACTGCTATCACTCATCGTATGCCTGGCTCTAGGATTCCTATATATCAAGTCCTCCCCGCATCAGTACAGTCGCTCGGCTAGCCTCTTGATCAAGAACGAGACACCGATGAGCTCTGCTATGCAGCAACTGGCTCAGTTTGCAGGAGATAAGCACGCCTACAGCGATGACGTCTCCAATCAGATCATCATCCTAAGCACGGAGCGTGTCGTCAGCGAGACTGTACGACGTCTAGGTCTAGACGTGCAGTACCATTACAATGCTGGCCTACGAGAGAAAGACCTTTACAAGCAGTCGCCCGTCTCTATCCGCTTTGTCAATGCAGATCCAGATGAAAAGATTACACTCCGTGTCAAGCCAGACAAGGGATCTGACAGCCAAGTCATACTCTACGACATCAAGAGTTCGCTCGTAGGCAAGGTTCAGGAGCCTATCTCGGCACCACTAGGCGACACCATAGCTACACCCATTGGTCAGGTAGTCGTAGAGGCAACACCATACTACAGCAACTTCCCTAGCTATGAGGTGCTGAAGGTGCAGAAAGAGAACTTTCACTCCATCGTGGATAGCTATATGAGCTCTCTCCAAGTATCACTCCAGCAGAAAGATGCTTCCGTCATCAAGCTTACCATGCAGTCTAGCAATCCACAGCTCGCCGAGGACTTTCTCTCTACCCTCATCCTCGTCTACACAGAGCTAGAGCGAGAGGACAAGGTGAAGGTTGCTGAGAGCACCCAGCGCTTCGTCGATGACCGCCTAGCGATCATTAGCTCTGAGCTAGGACAGGTAGACGCTGAGATCGAAGGCTTCAAGCAGTCACAGCAGATCGCCGATATACAGACCGAAGCCCAGGAATATATCAAGGGGCGCTCAGAGATCAAGACGCGTCTCGTCGAGCTCAACAATAGTATCTCCATCGCTCAGTTTGTCCGTGGACACCTCAAGGACAAGAATCAGATGGAGGCGCTCATACCCGCCAATGTGGGCATAGCCTCTCCTGCCATCGAAGCAGCTATCGCTAAGTACAACGAACTCCTACTCAAGCGTGACCAGCTACAGGCCAACTCCAGTAGCCAGAACCCGCTCGTCCAGGAGCTCAACACACAGCTTGCTGCTCAGAGGCTCTCTATCATCACCTCCATAGATAACCTCATATCGACCCTCGAAGTGGAGCGACAAGGTATACTCTCTGAGCAGTCTAGCTATAAGGGACGCATCACCTCCGTGCCTATGCAGGAGCGCATCGTAGGAAGCATCTACCGACAGCAGAAGATCAAGGAGGAGCTCTACCTCTTCCTCCTCAATGTACGGGAGCAAAACGCACTCTCCATAGAGTCGGCCGAGTCAAACGCACGACTCATCCAAGCACCCACAGGACCGGTCGCACCTGTCAGCCCTCGTGTCCCAATCATCATGCTGGCTGCGGGCCTGCTCGGACTGCTGATCCCAACGGCCATAATCTACATACGTAGCATCGCTAACAATAAGGTACGTGGCAAGGCTGACATAGAGCGCTACACGACTATACCTGTACTAGGAGAGGTGCCACACTACAAGGCCTCCAAGCACCACGTCAAGAGTACTGGTGAGCAGCTGAAGGATCAGCTCATCGGCCTGACACCAAAGGAGCAGAGTGAGGTGATCGATCAGGCTTCACGAACGTTTGTCGTCGGGCGCCATCGGCGTAGTCTCGTCTCGGAGGCTTTCACCGTAATACGCTCCAACATCTCTTTCTTAGCGCCTGACAATGGAGCTCCTGTCAAGCGCATCCTAGTCACCTCCGCTATACCTGGATCGGGTAAGACCTTTACCTCGTCCAATCTAGCTCTAAGCTTAGCTCAGTCGGGCAAGCGGGTACTCCTCATAGATTGCGACATTCGCAAGAACACCCTCTCGAAAGCAATCGGTATGCACTGCAGAGGTCAACTAGGACTCTCCTCCTATCTCTCTGATGCTCGGATTACACCAGAGCAGATTATGTCTCCCTCGCTACAGACTGAGTCTCTCATCTTCCTTCCCAGTGGTCCCATACCTCCCAACCCTACCGAGCTACTTATGTCGCCACGCTTTGAGGAGCTTCTGCAGTATGCTGATGAAGCCTTTGACTATATCGTCATGGACACGATACCTGTCCTCAATCTTGCTGATACACGAGTCATCAGTCATCTGACCGACATTACGATCATGGTCGTTCGTGAGAATCACCTACCACGTCGTCTCCTCCCCGAGCTGGAGGCTCTCTATCGTGATAAGCGACTCAAGGGACTATGCGTCGTACTCAATGATGCTGGCATAGGAGCCTCCGCCTATGGGTACGGCTACGGCAGTTATGGCTATGGCAGCTACGGTAGCTATGGCAGTGAAAAGGAGTAAGACGGAGTGCTAGTGCTACAATAAACAGATAGACACATGTGGTGGTTCACGAAGCATAAGAAAGTAGACATCATCTCTGCGGGCTGGCTCGAGGGGATGACAGACATACACTGTCACCTCGTCCCTGCTGTCGATGACGGAAGTCGCTCTCTTGAGGAGACCCGCCAGCTCATTGAGACGATGCGCTCTATCGGCATCCAGAGGATCATCACCACACCACATATCTATAGGCGCTACCCTCACAACGATAGCAATACCCTCCAGCAGGAGCTAGAGCAATTGCTCCCAAGGCTGTCGGATATGGAGGTTCCTCTGATGCTAGGCGCTGAGCATATGCTGGACGAAGGCTTCGAGGCGCACCTGGACAAGCCTCTCCTCACGCTAGGAGACAGCCAGTACCTGCTCGTAGAGACCTCATTCGTAGGAGCTCCTCTAGACCTCTATCGACTCATTCAATCAGTCATTGTGTCTGGAGCCATCCCTATGCTCGCACACCCAGAGCGATACCTCTATATGGATGATAAGACATACGACCACCTGCGAGGTGCAGGCTGTGCCTTCCAGCTCAATCTCTTCAGTCTCACGGGGATGTATGGAGAGCAGGTACAGCGACGCGCTCAGCAGCTCCTCGAGCGTGGGGTCTACAGCTTTGTAGGCACGGACACCCATCGGATAGAGCTCTTTCGCAGGACCATTTCATCTGCCAAGACCTACACTAGATACGAAGATACTATACGCACACTTATAAAGAACAATGATACGCTCATAGCCACACACATGTGAGCCCCATCCCCAAAAACGACTAACAGCACTTGATCATTATGAAGACAAAAGTATTCCTACGGAAATGCTTAGGTAGTCGGTATGTCAACTACCGCATCATCGCACTCATCGACTTACTGCTGAGTGTCATTGCTTCGCTGTCCGCTGTCTTCATCGCCAGCTACGCACTCCTGACGCTCACGGGGATCTACTTTCACGAGTCTGTGGCTGAGTATACAGGTATTGACCACCCAACTCTTTCATTTATCGTACTCTCGGGAGGGTTCTCTCTACTGATACTCCTACTCTTCCCAGTCTACAAGGGGATCATCCGTATCCGCACCTTCTCTTACGGCTTTAACTACCTCTGGCTCTCACTATGCAAGGCGCTCGTCCTTGGACTAACCTTAGGCGTACTGTCTAGAGAGTGGCTCTTTGGGGTAGTATACTTCGCACTAGACACCCTCTTCACCCTCTTCTTCCTAACGGGCTTTAGGACTGTTGTGCAGTTCATCTGGAGCTTTGTCAATGGGGCGCCCTCGACAATGAGTCGCACGCCAGCTCTCATCTTCGGTGTTGACGACCGATCCTCGCAACTTGCAGACAAGCTCTCCAACTCCTATCAGGGCAAAGGGCTCTACGTCGTAGGCTTTGTCGAGACCAACCAACCGACCGAAAAGATGACCGTCGGAGGCAAACCAATCTTCTACACGCCAGACACCGCCGCCTTCTCCGCACTACTGGACAAGCACCATATCTCCGTCCTCCTCTTTTCTGGTTACGATGTGCTACACGAGAATGCCCCCTTTGCATCGATCTGCATAGACCGCAAGATTCGTCTCCTCGTTGATCAGGAGCCTCGACGCATACTCAACGTGGACAGTCGTCCGCCCATCGAGGAGATACAGATCGAGGACATACTGGGTCGTGAGTCCATCTTCCTCAACATGAAGCCTATCTCAGAGGCGCTGCACGACAAGACCATCCTCGTAACAGGAGCGACAGGCTCTATCGGCAGTGAGATAGTACGTCAGCTAGCTCGGCTTGAGCCTCAGATGATTGTGCTCTTTGACATAGCGGAGACACCGATGCACGAGTTGCGCCTAGAGCTACAACGTTGCTATCCGAGTGGTCACTTTGCCTATGTCATGGGAGACATACGCAATCCTCAGCGACTAGACTTTGTCATGCGCAAGTTTCACCCCGACAAAGTCTTTCACGCAGCAGCCTATAAGCACGTTCCACTTATGGAGGAGAACCCCTGCGAGGCAGTCACAACCAATATCATCGGTACTTTCAACATAGCGAGCAAATGTCTCGAGCATGGTGTCGAGCAGATGGTCATGCTCTCAACGGACAAAGCGGTCAACCCCAGTAGCGTCATGGGAGCTACCAAGCGCTTCTGCGAAATGATCGTCCAGAGCTTAGACCTAGCCATCAAGCGTGGAGAGGTGCTAGCAGAGGTGCCGACACGCTTTGCGACGACACGCTTCGGCAACGTACTCAACTCGGCTGGCTCCGTTATCCCCACCTTCAAGCATCAATTGCAGCGTGGCGGACCACTGACAGTCACCGACCCTCGCATCGAGCGTTACTTTATGACCATCCCCGAGGCTAGCCAGCTAGTCCTAGAGGCCAGCATGCTCTCTCGTGGCGGTGAGGTCTTTGTCTTTGACATGGGCGACCTCGTCAAGATAGCTGACCTAGCCAAGCGTATGATACAGCTAGCTGGCTACGAGCCTGACAAAGACATCAAGATCATCTACACAGGCCTACGTCCTGGAGAGAAGCTCTACGAGGAGACCATACACGACAAGGAGAAAGACCTCCCCACGGCACACAATAAGATACATATCGTACAGACCCGCGAGGAGGCCTTCGAGCGGATTCGCCTGATGGTACAGCTCTTCAAGCGCCTCGCCCACAAGGGAGATGTCAATGGTGTCGTCTACCTCCTCAAGAAGGCCATCCCTGAGTACAAGAGTCTTAATAGCGATACCTTTGCCGCCTTCGAGCATGGAGAGCAGATCCCCTTCAACCTAGAGGCAGAGCTAAACAATATAGCCACTGAGCTAGCACAAAACTAACGCATCGCCAGGCTCACAGCGAAAGCCCTGCGCAGGGAGCCGTTACGCCTTCAGACGCAGTTGCTGGGCTATCCAGCTAGCTATCTTCGCCTCGCTGTTGACACCTTGCTTGGCGAGAGCCTCCATATCGATCGTGTGATGAGCTCGGCTGTAGATAGGCTCACGCAGACGCATCGCCTCTGCGACATGCAGACGAAGCTCCTCGCCCGTAAGATGCGCCACAGAGGGACGGGTACGCTTCGTAAGCTCCAGTCGCTGAGCTAGCACCTCACTACTGTAGCGCAGGTAGAGCACCGTGCCACTCTCTAGTAGCATATCCATATTGTCGTGGTAAATAGGCAAGCCACCACCCGTAGCGATGACCGCATCATTGAGCCCCGCAATCTCCTCGAGGATCATCCGCTCTTTCTGGCGAAAGTAATCCTCGCCATGCAACCGAAAGAGGTCAGACACCCGCTGACGAAAGCGACTCTCGATGTAGATGTCTGTATCTACAAATTCATAGCCTAGTAGCTCCGCCAGCATACGACCTACGGTACTCTTGCCAGCACTCATGTAGCCGATCAGATAGATAGTCATCGCTTCAGCTCGGGGTAAGCAATACGTGAGTGATAGATAGTAGCAAGTTTCTCTGCAAAAACCTCCTTGATCGTCTGGATATCCCTAAAGGTCAGTGGCGTATCGTTGAGCAAGCCATCTGCAACGATCGCATCAATGATCTTATTGACATGGGCTATCAAGGTCTCCTTGCTCAGATCCTTAAGACTGCGACTACTCGCCTCGATAGCGTCCGCCAGCATCAGGATACCAGTCTCCTTAGTGTTTGGATTAGGACCAGGGTAGGTAAACTTGTCCGCATCGACCGTTTCGTCAGGATGGTCGTTACAGTACTGAGTGTAGAAATACTTCGTCATACCCCGCCCGTGGTGCATACGGATGAAGTCTTGGATCGCCTGCGGGAGATTGTGCTTTTGCGCCATCGCTAGGCCGTCCGTCACATGCTTGATGATGACCGCTGCGCTTTCTGTAGGAGTGAGTTGGTCGTGCGGATTGATCGCGCCTTGATTCTCCGTAAAGTATGCCGCATTGCGCATCTTGCCTATGTCGTGGTAGAGAGCGCCAGCACGTACTAGTCGAGCGTCCGCACCGATAGCCGTAGCCGCTTCACTCGCCAGGAGAGCCACCTGCATCGAGTGCTGGAAGGTGCCAGGCGCCTGCTCCGAGAGCTGTCGAGGCAAAGGCCGATTGACATCGCTCAGCTCCACGAGCGTTATGTTCGAGACATAGCCAAAGGCACGCTCGATAAGGTAGATGAGCAGATAGCTAAACATGTTGAAGATCAGGTTGAAGGAGAAGTAAAGCAGATTGCTCAGATCATTCCCCCCCAGGGCACCCCCCATCATCAGCGAGTAGCTACAAGTCATCACATTGTATATGACGAAGATGAGGAAAGTAGCACGGATGATCTGCGCTCGTGAGGAGAGTGACCGAAGGCTAAAGACAGCCACCATACCAGCGACAAACTGTATCACGACAAACTCCAGCGGGAATGCTACATAGAGTGCACAGATCAGCACCGTCGTAAGAAAAGCATAGATAGCCGTACGAGACTCAAAGAAGGTGCGCACCAGTATCGCCACCGAGACAAATGGGATCGCATAGACCCAAACTCCCAGTTCATTGCGAGCGAAGATGATCGTCAGGACCGCATAGATCAGTATCAGTAGCGAGAGGAAGAGCGTATTCTTGTACTCCTTGACAATCTGCGGCCGGTAGTAAAAGAGGAAGAACCACAACCCCAGTAGTAGCGAGACTATAATAAGGAAGGTACCCACACTCATCGGTAAGACCTGACGTAGATTGCTATCCTGCTGCTCCTCTGTGACACGGCGCAACGACTGCAAGATATCGTACTGATGCGGGCTCACTATCTCACCCTTGCCAATGATGCGCTCACCTTTTTGCACCACGCCCATAGACTTAGACAGGTTGCGCAGCTCATCATCAATCACCTGCTGTGTCTTAGCCTCATTAGGATAGACATTGACCTCGATATACTTACTCGGGTCAAACTTACGGACGATTGACTTGCTCATCCCCTGAGGTAGCCTCTCAGTAGCTTGTTGATACGCCTCCATAGGAGTCGAGAAGAGCGTCGTAGGCGTCAGGCGACTCACCTGATCAGCGCTCAGGAGCTTGACCTCCAGCACATCCTCCTGTCTAAGCTTAGAGGCCGCCTCCTCCTCTATGATACCGTTACGATAAAGATCCTTAAGATAGTCACGCATATAGAAGTAGTAAGCATCGTCCGTTACCTCACCGCTCCACTTACTGCTCCAGTCCTCGTCCCACTTGCGTAGCATCTTACCCCCCACGACAGTATCTATCTGATAGTAAGGCAAGACCGTCTGGCGTGCGCTGTCACGCTCCCGCTGTATCATCTCGTCCGACTTGTAGATCGGGAAGGTAAAAGGCGCCACCAGCAGCTCATCGCCCGTCCACGGCTTACCCTCCACCACTTGATACTGAAAGGTCTCCTCGTCATGTGGTGAGAGTAGCGTGATAACCAGAGCCAGCAGGACAAAGGTCAGCAGGGCATACAGGTGCGTCGTCTTAAACTGTGTCATAGTCTTGTGTGCTAATGTGGAGGAAGCCATTACTCCTCGTGGCAATATCTACCACAAAGGTACTCATTTATCTGACTGCAACGCTCTTTGAACCGTGACGCTTGCTTGTCAAAAAAGGGAGCACTAGAGCTACTAGCCACACGAGTAGCCCTTGGTAGGGACGCACGATCTGTGCGTCCGTCCCCGTTAAAACCACAACGTTGTGTCAAAGGAGATAGCATCCGTTGTGTCAAAAGTTACAGCGTCGTGGTTTTAACGGGAACAGACGCTCGACCGAGCGTCCCTACTTTAACTTTGCAGAGTGAAAAGAAATCGACCC